>Ga0068853_100002562_pt1 | contig 13656 bp, 12 predicted proteins | sample KBSCornC32_FD_65655 | JGI IMG/M metagenome (GOLD analysis project Ga0068853, IMG submission 65655) | Corn rhizosphere microbial communities from Kellogg Biological Station, Michigan, USA - KBS Corn C3-2 | ecosystem: Host-associated > Plants > Roots > Rhizosphere > Soil ... | reverse complement strand
TCGGTGGCGGGACTAGTCATCAATTATTAGACACGGATGGCAAACACCGGGTTCCTGACCAATTACTAACGAGTTCCGACAGGCCCGGGAATGCGGAACGAAAGCACGACGTCACGGTGAATCGTTGTGGCCTGCTCCAGCAACGTGGCGTATCGCCGGTCGAGCGGTGATTTCTCCCCGGATGGTGCGGGATGGATCACAATTTTCGTACCCGGCGCAGCGGTGTGTGCCTGCTCGACGAGCCGCAGGATCTGGCCGTCACTCGTGCCGTCACGGGGCGCCAGAGTGAGCGCGTGCGCCGTTCCGGCAGCAGCCACGGCCGCCAGCGACGCGACCACCCGTTCCGCACCCGACGGCGCATCCGGAAATTCCCACAACACCTGTACCATCGTCACCACACGCACCACATCCTCGAGCGCATCGGGGCGCTGCCCGTCGCTCTCCAGAATTACGGGAAGCGGAGCACTCCAGTTTCCGAACACCGCCGCGATGAACGATGCACACGACAACGGGTCGCGGCCGCTCAGCAGAATCGAGTGCACGACCGCCTGCGTCGTCGCGCGCTCGAGCTGCTTCGCGAGCATGTCGCTCGAGTACAGCACCGCCGTCTCCGCCTCGCCCGCGAAGCGCACGAAGAGCTGCCGCCTGCCGGCCCACACACCCTGTGATTGCACACCCGGCGACAATCCCGCGATCGGTGCCGTCGGAAGAGTTGTACGAGCCATCACTTTCCGCCTCCCCCACGTCGTGTCGACTTCGCGAGCGCCACGATGCGATCGCAAAAGCTGCTGAAATCCATCCCCTCGGCAGCCGCCGCCTGCGGGATGAGACTCGTTCCCGTCATTCCCGGCGATGTATTCGCCTCGAGGCAAAAAAGCTCGCCTTCGGATGTCATACGGAAGTCAATTCGAGCGCACCCGTCAAGCTTGAGCGCCCGGAATGCGAGAACCGCCAGGCGCTGCGCCTCCGCCGTCGACTCGGGCGAGAGCTTCGCGGGGAACTCCTCGACGGCCATCCCGGGCGTGTACTTGCACTCGTAATCGTAGATCTCGTGCTTCGGGATGATCTCGCCCACCGGCATCGCGTGATCTCCCACCACACCCACCGTGAGCTCTCGTCCGGCCACGAAGCGCTCGACCATCACCTCATCATCGTAGAGCGCGGCCTCGGCGATCGCCGCGTCCAGCTGCGCCGCCGCTTTCACGACCGTGAGGCCCACGGTCGATCCTTCCTTCGACGGCTTGACCACGACAGGGAATCCGAGCGTTCGCTCGACCGCGCTCGCACTCAGCTCGCCGCCGGGACCCGTCATGATCCAGTCCGCGGTCGGCACCCCCGCCGCGCGAAAGAGCCGCTTCGAGAGATCCTTGTCCATGGCGAGCGCGCTGGCGAGATGACCGCTTCCCGTGTACGTCACGCCGAAGAGATCGAGGATCGCCTGCACCGTGCCATCCTCGCCTTCACCGCCGTGCAGTGCGATGAAGACCACGTCCGCATCCCGCACCGCGGGCATCGCTCCAATCGTGGCGAGACACGAGCTCTCGGTCATCGCCTGCAGCGACTCGCGCGTTGGCGGCGCCTTCTTGACGACTCCCGCCGCGCGCATCGCATCCTCATCGGCTCGCGCCAGCTCGCCGTGCGCCGGATCGACGCACGTCACCCGGTGCCCGACCTCGCGGAGCGCATGCGCGATCCGCAGTCCCGATGCCAGTGACACGTCGCGCTCTGATGAAGTTCCTCCCAGCAAGACTGTCAAATTCATGTGGACAATGTACCGAAACCGCGTTGCGCGTGTAGTCTCCCCGGTGCCTATCCACGCCGAGTACATTCCACACATGCCATCGACCCTGAAGCTGCTGGTCTGCGCCGCGCTTCTGGCGACCTCAGCCTGCATCGATCGCCAACAGGCCCAGAAGGCTATCGACGCCGTGCAAACAGACGGCGCCAAGCCCGACGTCATGCCGGTGATGCTCAATCGCGAGCTGCCCTTCCGCTACCCGCCCGCGCTCTACGCGCGGCGAGTGCAGGGGAACGTGACGTTACACATCCACATCGACAGCACCGGCATCGTGTGGCCGGAGTCGACGAGCGTGGTCGAATCGTCGGGCTATCCGGGGCTCGACTCCTCCGCCGTTGCCGGGTCACGCGAGCTGCGATTCGAGCCCGCAACCACCAAGGGCCACCCGGTGAGCGTGTCGCTCAAGCTTCCGGTGTTCTTCCGCCATCCGAACGGCAAGCCGCTCGCCGGCGACACCGTCCTGCAGCCTTCCCGCGCCAAGCCCGCCCCATGAGCTCCGCCCCCCGCAACACACGCCCCTTCCAGGACGTCCTCGAGACGATCGGCTGGACCCCGCTCATCCGGTTGAACCGGATCACTCGCGGAATAGCGACTCCGGTCTACGCGAAGGCGGAGTTCTTCAATCCCGGTGGCAGCGTCAAGGATCGCATCGGACTTCCGATCATCGAGCGCGCCGAGCGGGCAGGAGAGCTCAGGCCCGGCGGGACGATCGTCGAGGGCACGAGCGGCAACACGGGCATCGGACTCGCCATGGCGGCCGCGCTCAAGGGCTACCGCTGCATCTTCACGATGCCGGACAAGATGTCGCAGGAAAAAGTGCGGCTGCTCAAGGCCTTCGGCGCGGAGGTGATCATCACGCCCACGGCCGTGCCGCCGGACCATCCGGACAGCTACGTGATGATGGCGGCGCGCATCGCGAAGGAGACGCCGAACGCGATCCTCGCGAACCAGTTCTACAATCCCGCCAATCCGGAAGCCCACTACGAAACGACGGGTCCCGAGCTCTGGGAGCAGACCGAGGGAAGGATCACGCACTTCGTCGCCGCCGCGGGAACGGGCGGCACGATCAGCGGCGTCGGCAAGTATCTCAAGGAAAAAAATCCGAAGGTGAAGATCATCGCCGGCGATCCGGTCGGATCGATTCTGGCCGAGTACTGGAGGAGCAAGGGCGAGCGCAAGCCCGAGGGAGTGCCGTACAAGATCGAGGGCGTAGGACAGGACAAGATTCCGGGCACGATCGACATGTCCGTCATCGATGACTACCGCACGGTGAGCGATCGCGAATCGTTCGCGATGGCGCGCAGGCTCACGCGCGAGGAAGGGCTCTTCGTGGGCGGCTCCAGTGGACTGATCGCGCACGTCGCACTGCAGGTGGCGCGCGCGGTGAACGATCCCGATGCGTGCGTCGTCACCTTTCTCTGCGACACCGGCGAGCGCTACCTCTCCAAGCTCTACAACGACGAATGGATGCGCGAGAACCAGCTGCTCGACACGGACCGCATGCCGGTCGGTCAGCTGCTGCAGGGAAAATCGGACGGCACGCCGCGCGTCGTCAGCGTCGCGCCCTCCGCGAGCGTGCGCCAGGCGCTGGGCCTCATGTCGCTGCACGACGTGTCGCAGCTGCCGGTGATGGACGGGGAGAGCTGCGTCGGTTCCGTGTCCGAGAGCGTGCTGGCGGCGAAAGCGCTCGAGAACGGCAAGCTCCTCGACGTGCCGGTGAGCGAGATCATGGAGCCGCCCTTCCCCGTGATCGACGGCACGCAGACGGTCGAGAGCGTGGTGAAGCTGCTGTCGAAAACCAATCCCGCGCTGCTCGTGCGATCCAATGGCGCGCTCGGCGGGATCGTCACGCGCAGCGACGTTCTGGCGTACATGATGGCCCGCTAGGGACAATGCCGTGGCCGAGTGGCGGTGGCTGTTGTGCTGGCCAACCCAAACGGGATAGTATGATCGAATACAGATCGCCCGTTTCTTGCTGCGCTGCGAACACCCCATCGGGTGTTACTCACTGCCTCGTCCGCCTTTGCGTAGCTTAGTCCAGACTTCACCCAGGATTTCGGATTCTCGGGGCTGCGGTTCGCCGCGCGAGCGCGCGTACGCCCTCGACGCTTTCTCAACGGCAGGGATATGACTGTTCCGGAAATGGAGATGCTCGCGAAAGTCGAGGTGCTCGCAGACCTCGAGGAGCACGTACACCAGCTGATGGAGGTGCACGAGGCGAAGCGCATCCTCTGGTTTCCGAGCGAGCTCCTGGCTCCGCCACCCGACACGGATCCCGATCATCACATTGCCGAGCTGCGCGAGCGTACGCGCGGCATCAGCACTCCGCTTCGGGTGGCGCTCGCGCTCAATCTCCTCACGGAGGAAGGGCTCCCGCACTTCCATCGGCTGCTCGCCGTCTACCTCGGCAGCGACAGCTTCTGGTCCAAATGGACCAATCTCTGGACCGCCGAGGAGGACCGTCACGGCGCGGTGCTCCACGACTACACGCGCGACAGCCAGCTCCTCAACAATCCGGAGCTCGAGCGCATGCAGTTCGAGTATCTCAAGGCCGGCTTCGAGCCGGCGTGGGACAAGGATCCGTACCGCGTGTTCGTCTACACCACGCTGCAGGAGCGGGCGACGCAGGTGAGTCACGCCAACACGGGCAAGCTCGCCTCCGAGTTCGAGCCGACGATCGGCGTCGTGCTGTCGAACGTCGCGAAGGAAGAGGCGCGGCACTACGTGTTCTACCGCCAGATCTTCCAGGCCGTGCTCGAGCGCGACCCCAACCGCGCGCTCGTCTCGGCCGCGGCCATCATGCCGTCCATCGACATGCCGGGCGTCAGCATGCCGAACTTCCGCGAGATGGCCGACGTCATTCGGCGCGCGGGGATCTACGGCCCGCGCGATTATCTGCGGATCGTGGAGGAGCAGATCAAGAACTGGGCGATCGATGCGCTCGAGGGGCTCGACGCAACCGGACGGCAGGCGCAGGAGAAGATCCTGGGCATTCCCGCGCGGCTCGAGCGCATCTCGGACGCGATGGAGACGCGCAGCAAGGCGAAGACCTTCTCGTTCGTCGTCGCGTTCGCGCGCGAGTTCGCGATGGACTGAGCCGGCGGCGCAGCCGCTGCTCTAACTGGCGGCGTCGCGCTGCAGGTCGGCCAGCAGCTGCAGCGCCTTGAGCGGCGTGAGATTGTCGAGATCCACGCCGCGCAGCCGTTCCACCACGGGGTGCGGAAGGGTCGCGAAGAGCGGAAGCTGCTCGACCGTTCGCGTGGGCTCTCGCGATCCGGCGCCGGACTGCACCACGTGGTGCTCGGCCTCCAGTAGCCGGAGCATCGCGCGCGCGCGACTCACCACTTGAGGGGGCAATCCGGCCAGCCGCCCGACCTCGATGCCGTACGATCGATCCGCTCCGCCTGCGATGAGCGTGTGGAGGAAGAGCACCTCGTCGCCCACTTCGCGCACGGCGACGGTGTAGTTCCGAATGGCGGCGCGCTCCTCGGCGAGCTGCGTCAGCTCGTGATAGTGCGTCGCGAACACCGTCTTGCAGCCGATCGCGTCGTGGAGATGCTCGCTCACGGCCCACGCGATCGAGACGCCGTCGTACGTGGATGTGCCGCGCCCGATCTCATCCAGCAGCACCAGGCTGCGCCGCGTGGCCGTGTGCAGGATCGCGCTCGTCTCCGACATCTCGACCATGAACGTCGACTGCCCGCGCACGAGATTGTCGCTCGCGCCCACGCGCGTGAACACGCGGTCCACGATGCCGATGCGCGCGCTCGTCGCCGGCACGAAGCCGCCGATCTGCGCCATGAGCACGATCAATCCGATCTGCCGCAGGATCGTCGACTTCCCCGCCATGTTGGGGCCGGTGAGGATGATCATGCGCGCGTCGCTCGTGAGCGAGACGTCGTTGGGGATGAACTTGTCGCGCGGCATCATGCGCTCGACCACGGGATGACGGCCGCCCACGATGTGGAGCGCGAAGTCGTCGCTCATTTCCGGCCGCGCGTATCCTTCGCGGGCGGCCACCTCCGCCAGCGATGCGAGCACGTCGAGCTGGGCGAGGATCGATGCTGCGCACTGGAGCCGGCCGATCGCCGCGCCCGCGCGCGTGCGCAGCGACTCGAAGAGCGCGCGCTCCCGCGTCTCGATGCGCTCGCTCGCGGTGAGCACCTTCTCCTCGTACTCCTTGAGCTCGGGCGTGACGTAGCGCTCGGCACCCGCGAGCGTCTGCCGGCGCTGGTAGTCCGTCGGCACGTGCTCCCTGTTTGCGTTCGTGATCTCGATGAAATAGCCGAACACCTTGTTGTAGCCCACCTTGAGCGACGAGATGCCGGTGCGTGCGCGCTCCGCGCTCTGGATGCGCGCGATCGCATCGCGCCCGCCGCGCTGGAGCTCGCGCAGCTCGTCGAGCTCCGCATCGAAGCCCGCGCGGATCGCTTCCTCGTCGCCGATCGCCGCGGGCGGCCGATCCACGAGCCCGCGCGCCAGCTCCGCGCTCAGCTCCGCGCAGTCGTCCCACCTCGCGAGCAGCTCCCGCATCACGCCCGCGCCATCCACGCGTCGCGCGGCCGCCGACACGGCGGGCATGCGCGCGAGCGAGGCGCCGAGCGCGCCGAGCTCGCGGGGAGTGGCCCGGCCCGCGGCGGCCTTGCTCGCGAGGCGCTCGACATCGCGAACACCATCGAGCGCCGTGCGGAGCGTCTCGCGCGCGAGCGCATCGTCGAGGAGCGCGCCCACGGCATTCAGGCGCGCGTCGATGGGAGCGCGCTCGGTGAGCGGTGTCAGAATCCACGAGCGCAGGAGCCGCGCACCCATCGGGGTCGAGGTGCGATCGAGCACATCGAGCAGGGTTCCGCTGCGGTCTCCGCCTCGCAGCGACTCCACCAGCTCGAGGTTGCGCCGCGTCATCTCATCCAGCGGCATCGCGCTTCCCGCGCGCTCGACCACGGGCCGCGCGAGGTGCGGTATTCCCTGCGGCTGGAGCTCGTGCAGATAACGGAGAAGCGCGCCCGCGGCGCCCACCGCGGGCGCATCGCTCGCGCCAACGCCGAACGCCTCGAGCGACGCCACGCCGAACTGCTGCGCGAGCGCATCCGACGCGAGCGCAGGATCGAACTCCCACCGCTCCCGCTCCGTCACGAGCGGCCCCTCGCCTCCGAGTCCGCGCATGGGCGGCGCGCGCTCGCCGCGCACGAGCACCATCTCGCTGGGCGCGAGCCGCGCGAGGTACGGCTCGAGATCCGTCGTCTCGCACACGATGAGACGGAGCTCGCCGGTGGAGAGATCGGCCGCCGCGATGCCGGCCCGGTCGCCCACGACAGCGAGTGCGCAGAGGAAGTTGTTGCGCGAGTGGTCCAGCAGGTCATCCGCGAACGCGGCGCCGGGCGTGATCGTCTCCACCACTTCGCGGCGCACGACGCCTTTGGCGTTTTTCGGATCCTCCATCTGCTCGCAGATCGCCACGCGATAGCCCTGCGACACGAGCTGGCGCAGATAGCCGCTCATGGCCTTCGCGGGCACGCCGGCGAGCGGCACATCCGCGGCCGCGCCGTTGTTCCGTGAGGTGAGCGTGAGCCCGAGCACGCGCGACGCGATCTCCGCGTCCTCGTAGAACGTCTCGTAGAACTCGCCGAGCCGGTAGAGCAGGATCGCGCCGGGATTGCGCGACTTCATCTCGCGCCAATGCTCCATCAGCGGCGTCTCGCGGCTCACTGCGGCTCGGCCTCCGTCACGTACACGGACAGCTTCTTCGCCTTGAGGCGCTGCGCCGCCGCGTCGGCCGCCGCCCGCGTGCCGTACCGGCCGACGCGCACGCGATACGGCGCGGACGTTCCGACCACGCGTGCATCGATGCCGCGCGCCGCGAGACTCTTGCGATGCGATTCCGCCGACGCGCGCGTCGGATACGCACCCACCTGCACCGTGTACTTCGCGCTGCCCGATGCGGCTCTCGCGCGGGTGGAAGTCGTCGACGATCTGGTGGTGGTGGTCGTGGTGGCAGGAGCCGGAGGCGGTGGCGGCGCGGTCTCCGCCGCGGATGTGGAGGCGGATGCCGTGGGCGCCGCTGTGGTATCGGCCGTCGTCGAGGCGACAGCCGACGTGTCCACGCCGCGGCAGCGCTGCATCCAGAAGTCGATCTGGTTGCGCTGCTCGACCTGCGCCGCCGAGGTGTTGCGGGCGGCGTCGGCGAGACTCCGGCACGCGGCAGGCGCCTGGTTCTTGTCGAAGTACACGCGTGCCATCCAGAACGATGCGCGTGCGCGGGACGGGCTCGTGGGATGATCGATCACGAGCCGCTGCAGATGGGCGAGTGCCTGGTCGTTGTCGCCGCGGGTCATCTCGAGCTGCGCGAGCCGCAGCAGCGCGTCCTCGTTGCGCGGAGAAAGCGGGTACTCGATGATGATGCGCCGCAGATCGCGCTCGGCGTCCGCCGCCGTCGCCGCGACCACGGCTCGCCAGTAGAGCGCGTCCACGTAGTGCGGCGAGCCCGCAGGCGAGATGTCGATCTCGTGCTGCACCAGCGCGCGGGCGGCATCGCCCTGCCCTTCCGCCGCCATGCGCTGCGCGCGGACGAAGATGCTGTCCGAGCTGTCGGCGACGATGGTGGTGTCCGGAGCGGGAGTCGCCTGCGCCGCGACGGGAGCGGCGCACACGAGAAGGACCATCAGTGAAGCGAGTGAAGCGAGAGATCGGGTCATGAGCGGTCGGCGAAGGTGATGCGTCACGCCGGGACGGCGGAGAGGAGAAGCCGCGCGGCATCCGTGGAGCGTTCGGCTCCGCAGATCGCGAGCACGAGATTCGTGAGCAGCTGTGTATCGGAGGAGAGGCGCGTCTCCTTGAGCGCGATGTCCGCGGCGAGCAGCGCATCGAGCGCCGCGTCGATCGCCTCGCTGTCCCAGTGGCGCTCGGCCGCGCTCCACGCGCGCGCGGCTTCGCCCCAGGGTCGCATCGGAAACGCCTTTCCGCTCTTGAGCAGCTCGAAGTAGTCCGCGCGGCTGCGCGTGATCCCCCAGCCGATCGCGAGCATCTGCGTCGTCAGCGCCATGACGACCGAGACGGCGCTCGTCTTCGGCTGTGCGAGGATGTGTGGCAGGAGGGCGAGCGCGCCCGCCACATCGCGAGCCGCGACGCGGTCGAGGAAGTCGCCGAGCGTCTCGCCGCGGCGGACGCCCACGACATCGGCAACCGCGGCCTCGTCGATCGTACCGCCGCCGGCGTAGCTCGCGAGCTTGTCGAGCTCCGCGGCGAGCGCGGCGAGCTCGTTTCCCGTCGCCTGCTGGAGCAGCTCGGCGGCCTCCGGCGTGATCGTCGCTCCGAGCACGGTCTCGACGTGATGCGTGATCCATCGCGGAACACGATCGCCCGTGAGCGGCGCGAACTCCATCGTCCCCGAACGTGACTCGAGCGCCTTGTCCACCTTCGCCTTCTCGCCCGCGGGTGCGACGAGAATGAGCGTCACGTCGGGGGCGGGCTGCTCCAGATAGCGGTCCAGCGCGGCCCGGGCGTCCTTGCGCAGTGCGGCAACATCGCGCACGACCACGACGCGCCGCTCCGCCATCATCGGCGGAGTGCCGAGGAGACTTCCGAGCGTTTCCGCATCCAGCTCGGCGCCGGAGCGGATGTCGAGGTTGAAGTCGCGCGTGGACGGATCCACCGCGGCTGCGACCAGATCGCGCACCGCCTGTTCCTTGAGGAAGTCATCATCCCCATGGAAGTAGTAGACGCGCTCGAAATCGCCGCGCTGAAGCGACTTCCGGAACGCGCGTTCGAGAACCGCAGGCATCTCGTGAATATAGTGTCCTTGGGGGTGCAGCGGCGCGCTGTGCCGAGCGCGCCGCTCGGTTGCCTCCACTGGTCGCGCGTGGTATTCTCGAATCGATCGCGCCTCGTGCTCCGCGCGTGCCGCGCGCATCCGTCCCGACCACTTCGCTTCTCTCCTCGTCTCCGAGCTCCCACTGCAGCATTCATTCGCCGCTCGTCGCGTCGCCACGTTCGGTGCGCTCGTCACCGTCGCGTGCGCACTCGCGTGCTATCAGGACAAGCCGCCGCAGGCCAGCGGGGCGCGGGCTCGGTCCTCCGGATCGCCATCCTCCGATTCCGGCGCGCAGCTTGGCCTCCAGCCCGTGCCGGCCACACACGACACGTCCATTCGCGAGATCGACACCTTCCGTCTGACATCCGAACGGCTGCAGCGGTGGACGGCGGCGAAACACGCCCTCGATTCCCTGCACTCGACGCATCCGGAGGTCGAGGCGCACATCCGCGCGGGCGGGCGTCCGAAGAACGTGGAGGAGGCGGGGAAGCGGTTCGACGACGAGCCCGCGATGCACGCCGCGCTGCAGCATGCGGGGACGAACGGGAAGGACTTTCTACTGACGTCGATTGCGCTTCAGCAGGCCATGAAGGGCTTTCAGCTGAAGGCGATGGGCAAGCTCGACGCGAGCAAGGTGCCTCCCGTCATCCTGGAGAACATCTCGTTCGTGTCGACGCACATCAAGGAGCTCATGGGATCGATGATGGCCGGAGCGCCGCAGCGCCAGACGCCGTGACGGTGCGGGTGCTGCGAACGAGCGAGCGACGGAGCTAGCGGCCGAGTAGCTCTTCGCTGGCGAAGCGCACGGGCGCCTGGTCCACGAGCATGGCGGCAGGCCACATCGGCAGACCGGCGCTGGCACTCGCGACGAAGCTCGAATTCGTCACCGGGTAGGGGGCGACGGCGGGCGCGCTGGCGACGACGGGCGCGAGCGCGAGATTGCGCGCCTGCGATGTCCAGTTGAAGAGCACTGCCGCCATGAAGCCGATGCCCACGACCCCGGCCGCTGCGGCTGCGAACGAGCCCAGGCCGGGCCCCCGATACCGCGACGCGTGCGCATCGGCGCGCTCCATCCGGTGCAACGTGCTGGTGAGCCGGTCGTAGAAGTCGGACGACGGCTCGACGGACGGCAGATTTCGCAGCACCATGAGGCCGCGCCGCATCGCCAGATCGTGGCGCTCGCAGATGCTGCACGTGGCCAGATGCATGGCCGCCGCGGATTGCTCCGCGAGCGGAAGCGTCTGGTCGACGAAGGCGAGGTACTGATTGCGAAATTCGAGACAATCCATTCGGGCTACATCACTTCGGTGAGGCCACAGACTGTACCCACCAGCATCGGCCGGGTTCCGAATGATGTGTGCGGGATCACGCCCCCGCCAGCGTTGGCGGCGCCCCGAGGCCCCTGAAGGTCAGGAGGGGACCGGGACGCCGCCGCTGCCGCGCTCCGAACGGTTCGTCCTACCGCAGCCCCGGCTCGATGATCTGCGCGAATGCGTTCCGGGCGCGGTTGAGTCGCGATTTGACCGTTCCCAGGTTGCAATTCGTGATCTCGGCGATCTCCTCGTACGACTTCCCCTCGAGCTCGCGCAGGATGAACACCTGGCGATGGTGCTCGGGAAGACGCGCCACGGATGCCTCGACGAGCGAGCGGAGATGGCGGCGGCGGTACAGATCGTCCGGGCGTGAGTTCACGTCCTCGAACTGGAGCGGACGATCGTCATCCTGCCAGTTCTTGCGGATCGTCTGGAAGAACACGAGTGGGTTGCGCGACCGGTTCCGAAGCTCGTTCTTCGCGAGGTTGGACGCGATCGTGTAGATCCACGTGGAGAATTTCTTCGATCGATCGAAGCGCGCCATGTGGCGGTACACCCGGATGAAGACCTCCTGAACGAGGTCCTCGCCGCGCTCACGATCGCCGATCGTGCGGTAGATGAAATTCAGCAGGCGCGTTTGGTAGCGCTCCACGATTTCCTGGAAAGCACGTTCCTCACCGCCCAGAAACGAGGCGACCAGATCCGCGTCTTCGAGCGTCTGCAGCTGGGCGCGAACCGATCCCGGTATCGCCGCCCTCGCTTCCATCGCCACGTGTGCCATCTTGGGTGTCCCCCAAAGCCAGATTGAGTTCGCCGCACCATCGGGAAGCAGTGGTGCACAGCCTGTGCTTCCGTCGGACGCAATGAAAAGCAGGGGTCGTGCCCCGTTGTTCCACGCTGCCTTCCAAAAGGCTAAATCACAGAAAGGCAATCGTTTGCGTTGGCGATACTGCAGGGAAAAATAACGGCTTGGAGGCGGGCTGTCTACTTTGGAGGACGAATAAAACGCGATTTGAGGGGACACATCGTGTCGCTTCGGATCGCGCTTCTGGCGAGCTCAGCGCCCGAGGTAAAAGCCCGCGACGTAGAGAATGCTGAGCGCCGTCTTCGCATCGTTGATCGTGCCGTCCTTGATCAATCGCAGCGCGGCGGACATGGTCGTCGGCACCACTTCCACGAACTCATCCTGCTCGAGCGCGGTCTCGCCACGTTCGAGCCCGGTCGCCACGAACAGGTGGATCTTCTCGTCGGTGAAGCCCGGCGTCGTGTACATCGTGTAGAGATGCTCCATTTTCGCCGCCGTGCAGCCGGTCTCTTCCCGGAGCTCGCGCACGGCGCACTGCTCGGGTGGCTCCCCGGGCTCCAGCCGGCCCGCAGGGATCTCGTAGATGAACCCGTCGGCGGCGTACCGGTACTGGCGAATGAGCAGGATCGTGGGGTCTTCGCCGGCCGGATCGCCCAGAAACGGGAGCACGGCGCTCGCGCCGGAGTGCCGGATCATCTCGAGCTCGCCCACCTTCCCGTTCGGAAAGCGAACCTGATCGATGTCGAGATTGATCACGCGCCCCGTGTACTCGCGGCGGCTCGCGACCTGGCCCACGCGCTCCGAGTCCTTCACCGTTCCGGCCGCCCCTCGGCGTCGTAGACCGTCAGGGGTCCCGCCTCCAGCGTCGCGAGCGGCGCCGAGATCACGGCCGGATCGCCGACCACCACCAGCTGCAGCTGGTCGGGATGCAGATACCTGTCGGCCGCGTGCAGGACGTCCATCGCGGTGACGCGCCTGATGTTCGCGCGGTAGTTGTCGAAGTAGTCGTTCGGCAGGTCGTACACCGTGAGCGCCGCGAGCGCCCGGGCGATCGAGTCCGTCGTCTCGTAGCGGATGGGAAAGACGCCATCGAGGTAGCTCGTGGCGAGCGTGAGCTCATCCTCGCTCACCGCATCCGCGCGAATGCGCGAGATCTCGAGCAGAATCTCGCGCGCGGCGTCGCCGGTGACATCGCTCTTGACGGCCGTCGAGACCACGAACGGACCCGCCCCGCGGCGCCAGTCGAACGATGAATGCGCGCCGTACGTGTACGCGTGCACCTCGCGCAGATTCAGATTGATGCGCGAGGAGAACAGTCCGCCGAGCAGTCCGTTCAGGATGAGGGCAGGGAAGTAGTCGGGGTGCCGGCGCGGAAGTCCCACGTGACCAACGCGAATCTCCGACTGCGGCGCGTCTTCCTTGCGCACGATGTGCACGGCGCGCGTGCTGCGCGCCGGCGTGTCGCTCACGACGATCGCGGGCGCCGCGGTTCCGGCCCATCCGCCGAACAGCCGCTGCGCCAGCGCCACCCCGTCGGACACACCGAGGTCGCCCACCAGAATCAGCGTGGCTCCCGCGGGGCGATAGCGCGTCTGGTAATAGCGCTCCACGGCCGCGCGGTCGATCGACTTCACCGATGCGACGTCGCCATGCTCCGGGCGCGCGTAGCGCGACGACGCATCGTACACGAAACGCGTGAACATCTCATCCGCGAGCCCTCGCGGCTCCGTCCGAAGCTGCAGCAGCTCCGCCAACCGCTCGGCCTTGATGCGCGCCAGCTCCCGCTCAGGAAACGCAGGCTCGAGCAGCACCTCGGCGAACAGCGCCATCGCCTCCTCCAAATGGGGCGCCAGCACCGTCATCGAGAGCATCGCCGCGTCCCAATCCGCCGAGGCGCCCACTGCCGCACCCCAGCGCTCGAACTGCTCGCTCA
>Ga0068853_100002561_pt1 | contig 13657 bp, 9 predicted proteins | sample KBSCornC32_FD_65655 | JGI IMG/M metagenome (GOLD analysis project Ga0068853, IMG submission 65655) | Corn rhizosphere microbial communities from Kellogg Biological Station, Michigan, USA - KBS Corn C3-2 | ecosystem: Host-associated > Plants > Roots > Rhizosphere > Soil ... | reverse complement strand
GTTCGGCCCGAGGTCGGTGCTGAAATTCCAGTCGAGCGTCTCGCGCAGGTCGACGAGCCGCGCGCCCGCGAGCACATCGAGGGTCGATCCGGCGTCGGACAGCACGCGGTAGGTGCCGGCGATCGTCCAGACGCTGCCCTTCACGTTGTAATGCAGATCCGCTGACACGCCCGCCGGCAGCGCGGCGTTGCCGATCGACAGGCTGCGCGTGCCCGACTTGTCGGCGCCGATGTTCACGTACATGTAGTCGGTCCACAGGCCCCAGCGCTGGTATTGCGCCTCGAAGGTCCCCATGAACGCGCCCTTCAGCTTGAGGATGTCGCCTGCCTGGACGTTGATGTTCGGGGTGAAGCCTCCGGTCGGAAACGAGCTCTGGCTGGTGACATCCGGCAGGTAGCCGTACAGCGACACGCGGAACTGCCAGGGGCTCGGCGCCTGCGCGCAGGCGCTTCCCGAAAGAGCGGCGGCCGTGCTCGCGAGGGCGATGACGGCGATGCGATCACGTTTCACGACGAAAGCCTCCTGCTGTTGAGGGCTTGCATGCACCGCGCGCCGGTGCGACGAACCGCCGGCATCCGCGGCACGACGTGATCGTCGCCATTCAACGGCCGCAGAGTCCTTGCAGATCTGGACATGCATGCTGCGAATGCACAGCGGCCTCACTTCACGGCGCTCTCGCACGATGTACGGAGGTCTTCGCAACGCCGGTTTCCGCTGCGCGAGCGCGGTCCCGAATCGCCGGCCGGCCGCCCGCGTCGCTGCCCGCGGTATAGTCGCGGTCGGCGCACACTGACAATTCACGACAATCGAGGCCGTGCATTGAAGCGCATCGGGATCGGCGCGACTGAAAAGCTGCATGCCGCTTCGGCGCCCGCGCACGCCGCGTGGCCCGCGTTCGCGGTCGTGTTCGCGCTGATGCTCATGGATTACATCGACCGTCAGGTCGTCGTGTCGATGTTCCCGTTCCTGCGGCAGCAGTGGGCGCTCTCGGATACCGAGCTCGGCATGCTCGCGTCGATCGTGCCCATCACGGTGGCCGTGGGGACGGTGCCGCTGTCGTTCCTCGTCGATCGGTGGGGACGGGTGAACAGCATGGCGCTGATGGCGCTCGTATGGAGCTGCGCGACCATCGCGTGCGCATTCGCCGACGACTACGGCCAGCTGCTCGTCGCGCGCGGCGTCGTGGGCCTCGGCGAGGCCGCGTACGGCACCGCGGGCGCGGCGCTGCTCGCGTCGCTCTTTGCGCGACGCGTGCGCAGCACCGTGCTCGGCACGTTCCTCAGCGCCGCGCTGATCGGGTCGGTCCTGGGCGTCGTGCTGGGCGGCGTGGTTTCGCAGCGGTACGGATGGCAGGCAGCCTTCGGGCTCGTCGGCGTACCCGGCGTGGCCCTCGCCGTGATGCTGAAGCTGTTCGTGCGCGATTACCCGAGCGTGGCGCTGCCGACGCCCCGAGGCAGCAACCGCAGTCCCCGAACCGCCGCTCGGGCGGTCTGGGAAGCGCTGTGGACCCCGCGCTCGCTGCGCCTCATCTGCCTCGGCGGCAGCCTGCAGCTGGCGGTGGTTGCATCGATCTATTCGTGGCTGCCGAGCTACTTCAATCGCATGCAGGGTCTTGCACCCGATCGCGCGGCGGTGGCGGCTTCCATCGTCGTGCTCGTGAGCGGCGCAGGCGCGATTGCATGGAGCATCGTGGCGGACCGGCTCGGCCGGCGTGCGCCGCGCGCGCGCCCGCTCGTTCCAGCGGTTGCCTCGCTCCTTTGCGCCGGCGTGATGTCGATCGCCTTCGGCGCGCTCGGTCCGGGAGCGTTGCAGTACGCGCTCCTGCTGGCCGGCGCAGCGTTCATGACCGGATCGATCGGTCCCGCGCCCGCAGCGGTGATGGACGTGGTGCACCCCTCGGTTCGCGCGACCGCGGCCGCCGTGTTCGCACTGGCCCAGAACCTGCTCGGCCTCGCGCTGGGTCCGCTGATCGCAGGTCTCCTGTCGGATGCATATGGATTGGCGTTCGCGATGGCCGTGCTGCCGTCCATAGGCATTCCCGCGTCGCTCGCGTTCTTCCTCGCCGCGCGCAGGTATCCGTCCGACGCCGCGGCCGTGATCGACCTGTTGCCATCCAGCCGTCCGCGGGCCGCGACGTAGCACGCTGTCATGTCTTTTCTGGACAAGTGCGGGTACATTGGCATTTCTGGACAGCGCTAGAGGCGCGTCCGAACCGGCAGCCGCACCTGGGAGGGACGGATGCTTCAGCGCAGCGCAGCGCTCGCCACGTACATCCGCGACTGGACCCAGCGGGTGGGCGGCTTGACGCGTCTGCCGGCGTTGGTCCGTCAGTGCGGCGCGGATCCAGCCGCGCTCATCGCCGCCGCCGGAATCGAAGCCGATGCCTTCGACGAGCCCGAAGGCCGGGTGGCGTATGCCGCGCTGTCCCGCTTGCTGAACGAAGCCGCCGTGCGCACGCAGCGTCCGCACTTCGGCCTGCTGGCGGGAGCAATGCAGCCACCGCACGAGCTGGGTCTCGCGGCCCAGCTCGCGCTCAATGCGCCGACGGTCCGCAACGCGATCGAGACGTTCGTCGTCTACCAGCACCTGAACAGTGCGGGCGGGCTGACGTTCGTGCTCGAGCGCGGTGGCCAAGTCGACTTTGGATACGCCATCTACCATCCCGAGGTTCAGGCGACGAGGGTGCTGTACGACACGCTGCTCGCTGCGTCGCTGAATTTCATGCGCGCCCTGTGCGGGCCGGCCTGGGTACCCTCCGAGGTGCTGATCCCGTACGCGCAGCCGGACGACGTCGCGCCTTACCGATCGCTGTTCAAGGCGCCGCTACGATTCGATCAGGAGATCTCCGCGCTGCGGTTTCCGGCCCGGTTCATGGAACAGCGGGTGGTCGGCGCAGATCCGATCCGGTTCAGCGCGGCGCGCCGCCTCGCCGAGACGACCGGGCCGGGCGAGCTCGTCCAGCAGGTATTCCGTGCGCTGCGGGTGCTGATGCTGTCGGGCGACCATGCCGGGGACGAGGTGGCGAGCATGCTGACCATGCATCGCAGGACGCTCAACCGCCGGCTCAAGGCGGAGGGCACGACGTTCCGCCACGTGCTCGACCAGGTGCGCTTCGACGTCGCGCGGCAATTGCTGAGCGAGTCGAGGATCTCGCTCGACGATATTGCCGCGGCGCTCGGCTATGCCGATGTGCGACCGTTCATGCGCACGTTCCGCCGGTGGAGCGGGACGCCGCCGGGGCAATGGCGCGACATGGCCGTGTCCGGGAAGCTCGGCGCCGGCGCAGTCGACGGGTCGTGGACGCCGTCCTCGACTTCGCACGCGTCTTCGTGAGGCGGGCGGCGCGTCCGCACGGCGCGTTGATCATGAAATGACGTGCACGATCACCGTGCCCCAGGTGGTCAGCAGGATATGCCCGATCGCAACGGTGCCGGAGTAGCCGAGCACCGCGACAGGGCTCCCGGACCGCTCCTGGACGCCCGCCATGCCCGCTGTCATCGTGAGCGCGCCGGCGATGCCGCCGAGCAGCAGCACGGGATCGAGCTTCAGCACGTAGCGTCCGAAATAGAGTCCCACGAGCAGCGGCACGGATGTCACGACGATGCCGCCGATGAACAGGCCCAGCCCGGCCTCGCGCAGCGCCTCGATGAAATGAGGTCCTGCGCCGAGCCCGATCATGGCCACGAACGCGGCGAGCCCGAGGGCGATCATCAGCGATATCGCGCCGTCCGGAATGCGGGCGAAGGTCGGCCGCACCGAATGCGCATACCCGACGAGGAGCCCGGCGATCAGCGTTCCCACGCTCGTGCCGAGCGGAATACGCAGGCCGCCGAGCGGAATGACGACCAGCGCGCCGATGAGCGCGCCGCCCACGATTCCCAGAGCGAGCGCGATGAAGTCCGTGGTGTCCGAGGGCAGCACCGTCTTGCCGATCTCGCTTGCCGCGCGCGCGACCGCGTGCTCCGATCCGGTGAGCCGCACCACGTCGCCGCGCTCGAGCACCGTGCCGGGCGCGATGGGAATGTCCTGGCCCGCGCGCACGATGGCGCGCAGGAACACGCCGCGCACCGAAAGGTCCGATGTGGCGATCTCGGACAGCGTCTTGCCGATCACGGCCTTGCTGCTGACGAAGACGTCGTACGTCGCCATCGGGATGTCGAGCGCCTCGCGATCGTCGATCTCGTGCGCGCCGGCCTCGCCGAACACGTCGGTGAGGATCTCGCGCCGGGCGGCCAGCGCGACGACGTCGCCCGCCTCGAGACGCGTATCGGCGGCGGGCTCGAGCAGGTGCTCCCCCCGCCGTATGCGCTCGATGAAGATGCGCGTGTCGGGCAGTATGGTCTCGACCTGCGAGACCGATTGGCCGGCGATGCGGCCGTTCTCGGCCACGCGGTACGCGCGGAGCTCGAACGGCCGCCAGGCCGACTCCACGCCGGGGTTGGTGCGATCGATGCCAAGTCGCTTCTCGACACGCGCGGCGTCCGCCTTGAGATCCACCCTCAGGAGCCATGGACCGATGCCGCTGCAGAATACAATGACGCCGAACGCGCCGAACACGTAGCAGATCGCGTCCGCGACCGCCACGTGGCCCACGAGGCGACTGCGCTCCGCCTCGGGAAGCGGCAATGCGTTGATGGCCTCGGTCGCCGTCCCGATGGCCGGCGATTCGGTCAGCGCGCCGGAGACTAGGCCGCCCGCGTAGCCGGCATCCAGGCCGAGGAAGCGCGCAACGCCGATCGCCACGAGGAGGCCGCTCGTCGTGATCACCACGGAGAGCACGACCCAGCGCAGGCCGTCGCCCTTCATGGCCTTGAAGAACTTGGGGCCCACCGAGTAGCCGATGCTGAAGAGGAACAGCAGGAACAGGATGGACTTCGCGGTCGATGACACGGGCACCGTGAAGACCGTGCCGAGCAGCAAGCCGACGAGCAGCGATCCGGTGACGGGGCCGAGCCCGAAGCCGCGATACTTGAACCCGCCGATCCAGTACCCGAGGCCGACGACCACGAAGACCGCGACCTCGGGGTATTTGGTGAAGGTGGCGGCGATCCAGTCCACGGATAGTGTCCTCGTTGGTTGGCCTCATCCCGCGAAAGCGAGGCGCTTCATCGCGACGAAACCTGCCCGTCACGAATCCGCGCCCCGCGCATCATCGCCGCGGCGCACGCCGCGGCCGCCGACATTTGCTTACTTGCGCGATGCTCCTTTCGACGCCTCGTAAGCCTGCACATAGCCGCGCGCAATGGAGCGAACCGCTCGGCCGATGTCGTCGTACACGTGATCGTCGAGGTTGGCGAAGGAGATCCGCGCCGACCAGTCGGGCGCCTCGAAGCCGCTGCCGTTCAGGAGGACGATGCCGTGGTCCGCGGCAAGACGGAACACGATGTCGAGCGGGTGGATGTTCTTCTTGACCCACGCGACGACTTCCTTGCTCGTGTACTTCTGCAGCCAGAACTCGAGGTCGATCAGGCCGTAGTAGAAGTCGTACAGCGGATTGTCCTGGAGCTCGATCCCGAGCCCCTCGACGGTCGCCCAGAAGCGCTTCTTGACGATGCCGATGCACGCCTTCTGGTAGTTCTTCTTCTCGTCCATCAGCTCGTAGAGCGAGAAGAGCGACATCATCACCTGCTGCGGCAGCGAGAGGCCCGCCGTATGGTTGAGGGCGACGTCGCGGCTGTCGGCGACGATGCGGTCGATGAACTTGATCTGCCGCGGCTCGAGCGTGAGGGTGCCGTAGCGCTTGTCGAGCAGCTTCTGGATGTTCTCCGGGTGCTTGGCGATCAGGTCGTCGAAGACGTTGTTCTCGTGCACGGCGATGACGCCGAGGCGCCATCCGGTGCAGCCGAAATACTTGCTGTACGAGTAGACGCCGATCGTGTTCCGGGGAAACGCGCCCATGAGCGAGCGGAAGCCCGGCACGAACGTCCCGTAGACGTCGTCGGTGAGAAGGATCAGGTCGGGCCGCTTCTTCAGGATCGCGCCGATCTTCTCGATGGTCTCCGGCGACAGCGCCATCGCGTACGGGTTGCCCGGGTTGACGATGAAAAATGCCTTGATCTTGGGATCGAGCAGCTTCGCGAGCTCGGCGTCCGTGTACTGGAAGCGGTTCTCCTGCGGCGCCTGCACGGTGACGTAGTGCAGGTCGAAGTCCTCGAGGTGCGGCATCTCGAGATACGGCGTGAAGATCGGCACGCCGAGCGCGATGGTGTCGCCCGGATTGAGCAGGCGGTTGGCCTTCAGCGACTTGAACGTGTAGCACATGGCGGCGGTGCCGCCCTCGACCGCGTACAGCTTGAAGGTGCCCTTCGGTCGCGGCGTGCCGCACATCGCCCACTGGAGATACTCGTGCACGATCTGCTCGTTGTGCACCAGCATGCGGTCGGGAACCGGATAGTGATCGCCGATGATCGAGTCCGTGAGCTCGTGCACGAACTTGTCGGCGTCGAACTTGAACTTGTGCACGGACCATGGCACGAGCGCTTGCAGGAACTCGGCGCCCGGCATGTCGCTGTGCTTCTTGAGCCAGGTTTCGAGGCGACCTGCGATTCCGGGCGCCTTCGGCATGCCGCCGACACCCGGCGGCAGGTCGAGCACGCGCTTGCTCTCGGTTATGGCGAACTGACCGAGCAGGAAGAACGCCTCGCGCGGCTCGGTAGCGATCCAGTTCGGATTGCCCCGTCCCGCATTCAGATACGTGCTGGCGGACTGTTCCGCCGACTTCGATGCGACCTTCGCGAGGAAGTCCTTGATCTCGAACGGTCCCAGCTTCTCGTACTTCGCCAGGTCCAGGTCGTCCATAGCCATCGACATCTCCTGAATGAGCCAGCTGCGCTCCGCGGCCGGCGTGATCAACCCGCAGTTCGAACCGCGGAAACGTTTCGATCAAGACATCAGCATGATGATGACCATCCCCCAGATGGTGAGCAGCGTATTGCCCACGGCGTAGGTGACGGTGTAGCCGAGCGCCGGTACCTGGCTCTTCGCCTGGTCCGTGACGAGCCCGAGCGATGCCGTGGTCGTGCGCGAGCCGGATACGATGCCGAGCGTGAGCGCGTCGTGAAAGCGGAACACATACTTCGCGACGAACATGCCGAGCACGAGCGGTACGGTGGTTGCCAGCGCGCCCCACAGGAAGAGCCCGATGCCCTGGGTCTTGAGGCCATTGACGAAGCCGGGCCCCGCGGAGATGCCGACGATCGCGATGAAGATGTTCAGGCCGACGGAATTCATGAACCAGACGGTGGGCGTCGGGATGCGACCGAACGACGGACGCACCGAGCGCAGCCATCCGCCGATGATGCCCGCGATCAACGCGCCGCCCGCGGTCGACAGCGTGATCGGCACGCCGCCCACCTTCAGCACGAGCGCGCCGATCAGTGCGCCGATCACGATCGCGGCGCCGACGAACGCGACGTCGGTGACGTCGGTCGCGCGATCCGGCACGCCGAGGAGCTTGATGACGGCGGCGGTGTCCTGCGTACGACCGACGACCGTGAACAGGTCGCCGCGCTCGACCTTGGTCGACGCGAGGATCGGTATGTCGGTCGCCGTCGCGCCGCGCGTGATCTTGCGCAGGAAGACGCCCCGCGCTTCGGGCATCTGGGCGAGCTCGGCCAGCGTCTTGCCATCCACGGCCTTGTTCGTCACCAGGACGTCGACGCCTTCGATGGGCGTTGCAAGCAGCTCGCGGTCCTCGACCTCGACCGCCTCTCCGAGCAGGCGCACGAGCACTTCACGCTCGCCCGCGACCGCCACGACATCACCGGCGCGAAGCACGGTGTCGCTGGTTGCCTCCATGATGTGCCCGCTGACGGGATCCGCATGCGATCCGGCGTGCGTGAGACGCGCGTCATCGCGGCGAATGCGCTGGATGAAAAGACGCGTCTCCGGCGCGAGCGCCTCGACCTGCGCGACCGTCATGCCGACGACCTTGCCGCCCTCGCGCACGCGATAGGCACGCACGGCCCAGCGCTGCCACGCCGTGACGGCGGCTGCCGATGCTCCGCTGCCGCCGTGCTTTGCGACGTAGTCCTTGCAGGCCGCGACCAGATCGATCCCAAGGAGCTTCGGCCCGAGAATGGCGATCACGACGGCCGAGCCCATGGTGCCGAACATGTAGGTGACGGCGTAGGCGACCGGCATCGAATCGATCAGCGCCTTGGCTTGATCGGGCGGCAAGCCGAGTCGGTTGATGGCATCCGTCGACAGCCCCATCGCGGCCGAGATCGTCTGCGAGCCGGAATAGAACCCGGCGGAGTAGCCGAGGTCGTAGCCGGCGATCTTGGCGACGATCACGCATGCGGCGAGGCTGAAGACGCATTGCACCGCCGAGAAGATGGCCTGCGGCAGGCCGTCCTTGGCGATGCCGCGCACGAACTGCGGGCCCACGCCGTAGCCGACGGCGAACAGGAACAGCAGGAACGCCGTGGCCTTGAGCGGCTGGTTGATCGTGATGCCGATCTGGCCGATGACCACGCCTGCGATCAGCGTCGCCGTGACCGATCCGAGGCCGATGCCCTTGAAGTTGAACTTGCCGAAGTAATACCCCAAGGCGAGCGCGAGGAAGATCGCGATCTCGGGATATTGCTTCAGGGTTGCGAATAGCCAGTCGATCATGGGGACCTCCGTGGGCCTTATCGGCGTTGTTTCGTCGGCGAAGCTCTAGCGGTCTTTCGCGGCGCCTTTGTGCGTGGCGAGAGCCTCGGGCCTGAGCAGCTCCAGGCCCCTCGTGGCGTTGAAGCCGTGGATCTCCTTGACGTCGAGCTTGCGCATGAATGCGATCGTCTCCGGCGTGATCACCTGGCCGGGCACCATGATCGGAAACCCGGGTGGATACGGGATGACGAACTTGGCCGACACCAGCTCCGGACCGTTCTTCAGGCGCTCGTCGATCCGCTTGTCGTTGAGCCTGATGTACTCGCACGCGGACGCGTCGTACGCCATGTAGTAGGCCGCGCGCATGTGGCCCTCGGGCGTCGCGCTCTTGGTGTCGTCGCGGAACGCGTCGTGGAACCGGCTGAAGTTCGGCAGGTCGGGAACGTCGGTGACGAGCGACTTCACGCGCGCGGCGAAGGCCTCGCGCTCGGATGCGCCGCCCTCGGCGAGACGCTTCTCGATGTTGCGCGACATGTCCGCCAACGCCTTGATGAGGTGAGCCATGTCGCTGCGCGTGTTGTTGATGTTGATCTGCACCAGCACGCTGTTGCGCGACGTCTTGTTGATCTGGACGTCGTACTCGCTCGCGAGCAGCGCCTTGAACTGGGATCCGTCGTAGCCCGCGTTGCCGCACAGGAGCGTGATGCGCGTGGGATCGAGGAAGAACTCGTCCTCGCGCAGCGCCCGCGCGGTGTCCGCGATGCTCCATCCCGGCTGCGCGTAGTCCTGGAACTCGGACTTGCGGTATTCGGCGGGAATCATCTCGGCCGGCGTCGCGCACTTGAAGTACCTGGAGATCAGCGGGTGCCCGTTGACCTCGCGCCGGATCTCGATGGCGAGCTGGATCGCGCGCTGCACGAGCTCGTAGCCTTCGAGCTCCATCTGCCGGCGCGCGAGGTCGAGCGACGCGATGATCTGCAGGTTCGGCGACGTCGACGTGTGGGTGAAGAAGGCCTCCTTGAAGGGCGCCTCGACGGCGGCGAAATCCTGGTCCGCGACGACGATGATCGAGCCCTGGCGCAGCGCGGACATGGACTTGTGCACCGAGTCGGACTCGTACACGCGGATGCGCGCCTTGTCCGGATCGGGCAGCAGGTACGCGTCGAGCAGGCGGGGATCCCTGGCGTCGAGCGATCCGAACTCCGACTTGTACTTCTCGTAGCGCTGCCGGTACGCCGGATCGCGGAACATCGCGCGAAGCTTCGCCGCGGCGCCCATCGCCGTGCGGCCGCGCAGGAACGGCGAGAAGCGCGCGTAGCCGAACCAGGCCTCGTCCCAGAGGAAGACGAGGTCCGGCTTGATGGCCAGGCACTCGAGCATCGTGCGCTCGACGTTGGCGACGTGCCCGTCGAAGGTGCAGTTGGTGAGCACCAGCATCTTGGCGCGATCGAGCTTGCCCTCGGCCTTGAGCTGGAGCAGCGCCTCCTTGATCGGACGAATGGCGAGGCTGCCGTACATCGAGTATTGCGTCAGAGGAAACGCGTCGATGTACAGCGGCTGCGCGCCCGCGAGGACGATGCCGTAGTGATGCGACTTGTGGCAGTCGCGGTCGATCAGGACGATGTCGCCGGGCGTGAGCAGCGCTTGGTGGATGATCTTGTTGGACGTCGAGGTGCCGTTGGTCACGAAGAACGAGCGGTCGCCGCCGAGCGCGCGCGCGGCCTTGTCCTGCGCCACCTTGATGTTGCCGGTCGGCTCGAGCAGGCTGTCGAGGCCGCCGGTGGTGGCCGACGACTCGGCGAGGAACAGGTTGGTCCCGTAGAACTCGCCCATGTCGCGGATCCAGTTCGACTTGAAGATCGACTTGCCGCGCGCGATGGGCAGTGCGTGGAACGTGCCGATCGGCCGCGCCGCGTACTTCTTCAGGTTGTCGAAATAGGGCGTCTCGTAGCGATCCTTGATGCCGTCGAGGAGCGCGAGATGGATCTCCATCGGCTCCTCGACGCCGTAGAACACGCGGCGCACGTCGTTGCCGTCCTCCGCGCCGGCCAGGCGGGCGACGTCCTGGTCGGTCACCACGAACACGTCGAGCTCGGGACGCAGCATGTGCAGGACGCGTGCGAGCGTGCCGGTCGTGTCCGAATCCACCTTCGCGGCGTCCGCCGGGATGTGCGGCGCCAGGATCTCGCGCAACGCAGGCACGTTGTGCCGTGACGCCTGCCCGAAGCCGTCGATGGCCACGACCGACTGGATGTTGAAGTTCACGAGCGCCGCAAGCACGGCGTCCTCGAACGTGCCGACCACGACCGGCTCGTAGACGAACGCATCGTCGTCGCGCCGCAGGCGGCGAAACGTATCGGCAAGCGCCGGCCACGCGGCGCGCTCACCTGCCGCGACCACCAGGATCTCGAAGTACGGGCGGCGGGTCTGTCCGCGGCCGACCGCCGGCGGGAGCATCGCGTCGGCGCTCGGACCCCCTTCGGTCTCGTCGTCCTCGGCCCATGCGGCGACGTCGTCGCGATAGGCATTCGAAAGCAGGGCGCCGCTGATGCGCTGCACGAGCCGTGCGAGGCCGGTCCAGTCACCTTGCCTCAGGCGGTCGGACACCTGCGACATCAGGCGCGGACCCGGATAGCCGTTCAGCTCCTCGAGAAGTCCGATCTCCTCGAGCACGCCGGCCGCCTGGATCGACAGCTTCTCGGCAGCGTTGCCGCTCGCGGCGGCGAGCGCCCGGGTGACGCGGTGGAGCAAGCGCCAGCGCTCGATCCGCGCTTCGGCGGCGGAGAAGAACTCGTGGAGCGGCCGGGCGGGCGCGTCGTCGGCCGGGCTTTGCTTGCGTGCGGTTGTGCTCATTGCTGCGAACCTCCGGATAGCGGTCGGAGCGCACGCGTCGGCGTGCGCCGCGAAGAAGACCTTCTGCATGGTCCGCAGCGTGCGACAGCGCGTCTTCGCAAATCTGGACAGGGTCACGTCGAGAATTGCAAAGACGACGCGATGACGCGAAATCACCATTCGACCCAATCCCGTACCGAAGGCGGGCTGCGATTGAACGCGCAAGCAACCGCGCACCGAGGACTCGCGAATGGTGAACAAGCAACGAAGGCACCGTGCAACGGCCGATCGGCGAGCGATGCGGCTCGCCGTTGCCGCGATGGGCTTTCTGCCGCTCGCCGCGCATGCGTCCCTGTTCACGGGCGATACGCTCGACAAGGTCGCTGATGTGATGGCGTGGGTCGTCATCTGCGTCGTCCCGATCATCGGCATCGCCGTTTTCTGGATCGTGCACGTGCTGCCGGAGAAGATCGCTCACAAGCGGCACCATCCGCAGACGGCGGCAATCCAGACGCTGTGCCTGCTGTCGCTCGTTTTCGGCGGATTGCTCTGGCCGATCGCGTGGCTGTGGGCCTACACGAAGCCGATCGGCTACAAGCTCGCGTACGGCACCGAGAAGGGCGAGCACTACTTCGACGAGCAGGCCGAGCGGGCGCGCGCGGGCGAGCTCGCACCCGAAGAGCTCGAGGAGCTGCGCCACGAGCTCGACGTTCTCAGCAAGCGCGGGCCGCTGCCTCCGCATCTCGCCAGGCTGCGCGAGGCGGCCGCGACCGCGAACGTGCCACGCGCGGAACGGCCCGATCTCGCCGAGCGCATCACACCCCAGGCGTAGCGCCGGAGCGTATCGATGGAAATCCTGCTGCTCGGCATTTACTCGGCGATCGTCTGGTTCGTCTTCATCAAGATGAAGTGGCTGCCGTGGAACATCGGCACGCAGGTCACCGTTGTGATCATTCCGATCGTCGGACTGACCGCCCTCATCCTGGCGCTCAACGTGGTGGCGCCATCGTCGCCGGACGTGCGCGTGATCAAGTACGTCGTGAACGTCGTGCCGCAGGTGCGCGGCCGCGTCGTCGAGGTGCCGGTCGAGCCCAACCGCCTCGTCCACAAGGGCGACGTGCTGTTCAAGCTCGATCCCACCCCCTACGAGCTCACGGTCCGCGCACTCCAGGCGCAGCTCGCCAACACGCAGGCCTCGTCGCGTGAGCTCGACCAGCAGCTCGCCGGCGCAGTGGGCAAGGTGGCCGAGGCGCGCAGCGCGATCCAGCAGTCCGAAGCGCGCATTCCCGAGGTGCAGGTGCGCCTCGACCTCGCGCGGCTGCGCGTGAAGCAGAACCGCGAGCTCGTGTCGAGCGGGGCGGGCGATCGCTTCGCGCTGGAGCGTGCGGAGACCGACGTGAAGGAGCTCGAGGCGCAGTTGCTGGCCGCCCACAGCGTCGCGGCGCAGGCGCGATCCGCCGAGGTGCAGGCGGTGGCGAGCGAGCGACAAGTCAGGCAGCGCATGAGCGGGACGTTCGAGAACGAGTACGCGCCGGTCGCGCAGATCCGTGCGCAGCTCGAGAGCGCGAAATGGGAGCTCTCGCAGACCACGGTCTACGCACCCGCGGACGGCTACGCCATCAACGTGCAGCTGCGGCCGGGCTCGTTCACCGCGGCATTCCCGATCACGCCGGCGATGACGTTCGTCGAGGAGACGTACCAGGTCGTCGCCCTCTATCAGCAGAACGAGCTGTGGGCCATCGAGCCGGGCAACGAAGCGGAATTCACGATCGACGCGCACCCGGGGCGCGTCATCAAGGCCAAGGTCGACTCGATCGTATGGGCACAGGGCCAGGGCCAGGTGCCGAACAGCACGCAGCTGCCGAATACCGGCTACGGGCCGATGCCCCCGGGTCGCTTCCCGGTGAAGCTCACCGTCGAGCCGCGGGACGCCGGGCTGTTCCTGCCGGCCGGCGCCATGGGCCATGGCGCCGTGTATACGGACCACGTCGAGGCGATCCAGATCATTCGCAGGATCATCCTGCGCATCGGCGCGAAGCTCGATTACCTCATCCTCAAGCTGCACTGATGCTGCGTCGCGCTCACGCCGTCGCGCCCGTCGTCGTGCTCCTGGTGAGCGCGTGCGCCCTGCCTTCGCCGCCGAGGCCCGACGAGGTGCGCGCGCAGGCCATCCCGCACGTGGCGCTGCCGGCCGCGTGGACGACGGCCGGACCGCCCGGCGCGCCGACCG
>Ga0068853_100002552_pt1 | contig 13678 bp, 13 predicted proteins | sample KBSCornC32_FD_65655 | JGI IMG/M metagenome (GOLD analysis project Ga0068853, IMG submission 65655) | Corn rhizosphere microbial communities from Kellogg Biological Station, Michigan, USA - KBS Corn C3-2 | ecosystem: Host-associated > Plants > Roots > Rhizosphere > Soil ... | reverse complement strand
AAGAATGATGAGCAGGTGATGGTAGATGATTATGCACATCACCCCGAAGAACTGAGGGCATTGTTATCTGGTGCAAAGGACCTTTTTCCGGGTGTAAAGTGTACGGTGATCTTTCAGCCTCATTTGTACAGTCGCACAAGGGATTTTGCAGATGGCTTTGCTGAAACACTTGACCTGGCGGATGAAGTGATACTGCTGCCCATTTACCCGGCAAGAGAGTTGCCCATGGAAGGCGTGAACAGTGAAATGATATTGAATAAAATGAAAAACAATAATAAACGGGTGTTGGATAAAGACGAAGTACTGGAATGGATAAAAAATAATAAAACCGAATTATTGATCACCGCTGGTGCCGGCGACATTGATACACTGGTTGAACCAATAAAAAAAATATTGAACAGTAAGTTTGGAAACTAAAAAACGATACAGTCTTAAAAATGTCATGCTGCTAACCCTTTGGATAGCATTGGGCGGAGCTACGGTTTTTTTACTGGCGGCCGGTATCAAAAACAAGGAAGCGCATCGCTGTAAGGGGATCGAGATCAATATACATGGTGTAAGCAATAATTTTTTTGTTGATAAAAAAGATATCCTGGCTGGCATTACCGCTTTGGAAAAAACAAACCCGGTTGGTAAAGCCATTGGCACATTCAATTTAAAGCAGCTGGAACTGCAGCTTGAAAGAGATGTATGGGTAAAGTCGGCCGAACTGTTCTTTGATAACAATGAAATGCTTCAGGTTAGCGTGGAAGAGCGGGAACCCCTGGCAAGGGTGTTTACGGCATCGGGCGCCACCACTTTTTATATTGATGAAGAACTGGCGATGTTGCCACTGAGTGAGAAATTCTCTGCAAGGCTACCGGTGTTCACCAATTTTCCTTCGGATAAAAAAGTGCTGTCAAAGGCCGACAGCAGTTTGCTAAATGATATTAAAACCATCAGCCTGGCCATTCAAAAAGATTCATTCAGCATGGCGATGATCGACCAGGTTGACATTACCCCGCAGCGCTCATTTGAAATGGTGCCTAAGATCGGTAACCAGCTGATCGTTTTTGGTGACGCAACAGACGTGGACCTGAAACTGGCCAAACTGAAATTGTTTTATAAAGAGATCATGGTTAAAGCCGGCTGGAATAGTTATAGTGTAATTAATGTGGCTTATAAGAACCAGGTGGTGGCAAAAAGAAAAGGTGCAGAAGATATTACGGCTGATTCTTTACGAACGCTTCAACTCATGCAAATGATCGCTGAGCGTTCGCAACGTGAAGCCAACGATTCTTTGCAAACAATACAGCAGGATAATGAACGCAATACGGTTGACAGCACCATGATACAGCAATCTATTGAGCGTGATGACAAAGACGAACAGCCTGCAGTTACCAATGAGGCAACTGTTCAACCAGCAACGCAAACGGTTCAGCCTGCGACGCCAAAAGTTCAACCGGTTATAATAAAACCAAAACCGGCAGACGTAAAGAAAGAAACAAAATCTGTGGCGAAACCAGCTGTAAAGCCGGTGCAAAAACCTGCAGCAGCAAAGCAGGATGCAAAACAACCAAAAGCAGTTTTGCCAAAAAAGAATGACTATACCCCTAACCCCTAAAGGGGAATATTAACGGGGAAATATTTGAAACTGAAAAAATGAATACTTAAATACAAACACAATCACAAACAAAACATCCTTGTCCCCCTTTAGGGGTTAGGGGTATACAAAACACAAACATATGAATCAGGAACAACCCATCATCGTAGGTCTCGACATTGGCACAACAAAAATTGCTGCTATAGCCGGACGTAAAAATGAGTACGGCAAGCTGGAGATACTTGGCTTTGGCCGTGCTAACAGTAATGGTGTACAACACGGTATGGTGTTAAACATCGATCAAACGATAAAAGCTATTGAAATGGCTTTAAAGAATTGCTACGACAGCAACCCCAACCTGGAGATAGGCGAAGTGTATGTTGGTATTGCGGGGCATCATATAAAAAGTTTACAAACCCGCGGCGATATTGTTCGCCAGAGTATTGAAGAAGAGATCAGCCAGGGAGAGATCGACAGGCTGGTAGCTGACCAGTATCGTACTTATATTCCTGCCGGCGACCAGATCATTGATGTGATCCCGCAGGAATTTACGGTAGATAATTTTCAGAATATTCCCAACCCCATTGGATACAGTGGTGTAAAAGTGGGCGCAAATTTTCACATCATCACCGGCGATAAAAATGCCATCCGCAATATCAACCGCAGTGTTGATAAGGCCGGCTTAATAACAAAGGACTTAGTTCTGCAACCACTTGCCTCTGCAGCTGCGGTCATGTGCGACCAGGATCTTGAAGCAGGTGTCGCCATTGTAGATATAGGTGGCGGCACTACTGACCTTGCTGTTTTTTATGAAGGTATTTTAAAACATACCGCAGTCATTCCGTTTGGTGGTGAGAATATTACCAACGATATCAAAAATGGCTTGGGTGTTTTAAAAACACAGGCCGAGCAAATGAAGATCCAGTTTGGCAGTGCATTAAGTGATGAAGCAAAAGCCAATGCATTTATTACCATTCCGGGTTTACGTGGAATGGCGCCAAAAGAAATTTCGGTGAAGAACCTGGCAGCCATTATCCAGGCACGCATGAGTGAGATCATGGATTTTGTTACCTATCATTTAAAGCAGGTAGGATTGGATACCCGTATGCTCAATGGCGGTGTAATACTTACCGGTGGCGGATCGCAGCTGAAACACCTGATACAGTTAACTGAATATGTTACCGGGCTTAATGCAAGGATCGGTTATCCAAATGAGCACCTGGCTGCGGGACATATCGATGAACTGGCCAAGCCTATGTACAGCACTTGTATTGGTTTAATACTGAAAGGGTATAATGATTATGAGAACAAGAACAAGCAGTTTGAAGAGCAGTTCAAAAGAGTGGAAGTTCCTGGCTCTTTGCAACAGCAGCCGGTTGATGAAACGCTGGATGTTGTGAACGAGAACGGGCCTGTTAAAGTAAAGCAACGCAAGTCGTTGAAAAATTTCATGGATGGATTTAAGAATGGTTTGATCGACCTGTTTAAGGAAGAAGAAGACGCAAAATTGTAACCTTATTGCGAGGAGGGACGACGAAGCAATCTGCTCCATAGTAAAAGAATTGAAATAAAGAAGAGAGGCTGGAAAGCCGGTAATAAAAGAATAAATTAAAAAGTTAAAGCACTAACCCATTTAATTAATGAACGCAGCGTTGTAAAATGCCGGCGTTACTAAAAAAAAACTATGATACATTTTGATTTGCCAAAAGATCAATCCTCCATCATCAAGGTAATTGGTGTGGGCGGTGGCGGAAGCAATGCGGTAAACCACATGTTTTCGCAAAATATCGAAGGCGTAAATTTTATCATCTGCAATACAGATGCACAGGCCATTGCACAAAGTAAAGTGCCCAACAAAATTCAGCTGGGCCCGCATTTAACACAGGGACTTGGAGCCGGTGCCAATCCCGAGATCGGCCGCCAGGCTACCGAAGAGAGCCTGGAAGAAATAAAACGGATACTGGAAGTGAATACCAAAATGGCATTCATTACCGCGGGTATGGGTGGCGGTACCGGTACAGGTGGTGCGCCAATTCTTGCAAAGATCTGTAAGGACCTGGGCATACTTACCGTGGGTATTGTTACCACGCCGTTTGCGTATGAAGGCAAGAAAAGAATTGCGCAGGCAGAGGAGGGTGTGATGCTGTTGAAAAATCATGTTGACACTTTACTGGTTATCAGCAATGATAAACTGCGCCACCAGTTTGGAAATTTAAAAATGAAAGAAGCATTTGCGAAAGCAGATAATGTATTGGCTACAGCTGCAAAATGTATAACAGATGTAATTAACAGCACCGGGCAGATCAACGTGGATTTTGCGGATGTATGTACCGTGATGATCAACGGTGGTGTTGCTATTCTGGGAAGTGCTGCAGAAGAAGGAGAGAACAGGGCACAAATGGCCATTGAGAATGCCATTAACTCGCCGCTGCTTAATGATAATGATATCCGCGGTGCCAAATGGATATTGATCAACATCAATTCTTCTGAAGGAGAACACGAATTCACCATGGATGAAGTGGAGATCATTCAAAATTATTTATTGAGCCAGGCCGGCGAAGGAACAGATGTGATACTTGGTTTGGGATATGATAACAGCCTGGGTGGAAAGATCGGCATTACCCTGATTGCAACGGGCTTCGATCATAAAGATCCCTTTGTGAAAAAACAGGAAGTGAAAGAAGAAAAGAAAGACGAAAAAATTGTGATGACGCTGGAGATGCCTGTTAAAGAAGAACGTAAGATAATGCAGCAGCCGGTATTACAATTTGAAGACAGTTCGACTTTGCTCACTGCCGAGGATGAAGAAAATGCCATTGCTGAAATTACCGAGCAGCCGGCTTTATTGGTGGCTGAAGACCTGCTGATGCCAACCATGCAGGAGCCAACGGAAGAAGTGCCAATGGTGAATTTACCAAGTAAAACTACTGGGGATAAGTTGGACGAAGCGCCCGTGTTTTTTGAAATATCTTCGGCATCTGATCAAATACCGGTAATCGCATTTGACATTCCACAAAGTCCTCCACCTGTTGATAAACCAGCAAACAGCCCCAAAGTTCAAAAAGAAAATATTGTAGTTAATAAAGATGCTAGCACCCCTCCTTCGTCTGGAGGGTACCTGGCTAAACCTTCACAAATATATGTGGAGGAGAAGCCAAAACCAGAATCCAATTCGATTGATGAGCTACTACCGATGCAGGAAAAGACACAGGAAGACGAACCTGTTATTGAAATGCAACTGGTAGTAAAATCCCATCAAGCGGCGGAGGAAGAGCAACATGTACAACCAGCTCAGCCTATCATGATTTCCGATGTTGAGGAGCCTGCCATGCAGGACGAAGCAGAGGATCTTCGGCGCAGGGCGATAGATCGGATTGCAAAACTGCGTAACTTGTCGTTCAACATTAACGCAGCCGATCCTAATAATGAGTTTGAAACGGTGCCTGCTTACCTTCGCCGCAATATGGAATTACACAATTCCATTGCCAATGTAGAAAGTTTTTACAGTAACTATACGGTAAAGACAGATGAGAATAACCAATCGGAAATAAGTACGATCAACAGTTTCCTGGAAGGTAAAAAACCTGATTAAAATATTGATGCCGGTCCCGCACAAGCGGGACCGGCATTTACGTTTGTTTGTGTTTGGATTTCTTGAGTAAAAAAAAGCCCCTGGTTTTATCGGGGGCTTTTTTATTCCGGGAAGTTTATTTTAATTTTTTGTACTGTCTGTTTTTGGTGCAGTAATTAATGGCGGCGGATTTGTTGCCTGTACTGGTGTTTGTATAGTAACCGGGGCCGCAGCCGGTTTACTGTTTAACGGTGCACCCACAGCAATATCGCAACGATGGCCGGGCTCTCCGTGCGGAGGATTCATACCCGGTGCAGTTTTTTGTGTATTGGGAATTTGTTTCATAGTTACCTGTGGCTGCGCTGCAACTGTTGCCGGTGCTGCCGGTTTACTATTCAGCGGCGCGCCAACGGCGATATCGCAACGATGGTTTGGTTGCCCGTGCGGCGGATTCATGCCGGGTGGGGTTACTGTTGGTGCAACCTGCTGCACCACTTGCGGGTTGACCTGCATAGTTTGTGGTTGTTGCGGCATCGTTACCGGCGCAGTTGTTTGCCCGGGCGTAGCATTCACCGGCATCATATTTTGATTGGCCATGTTTGCATTTGAAGCCGCTTTTTCTGCTGCTGCTTTTTCCGAAGTTGCTTTTTCTTCAGCCGTTGGCATGATTGATTTATCTACATAATCATTGTTGTCACTTCCCGCACAGCCAGTCAATGAAGCAAAAGCCAATAAAGCCGCGGCAGTATATAATTTAACTATCATAAAATCTTTTTATGACTGCAATTTAAGGGGAATTACCCTAAAAGCAAAAAGCCGGTAATAGATGCCTGTTTGGATTTTAGCGCCGGCGTTTTATTATCTTATGTTAACGCCCCGCCATTTTACCCAGCATAGTTTTGTATAAAATTAAAAACAATGAAAACGATCATTAAAATGGAAGAACTGGCCATGACTGCCATTGGTATTTATTTACTCAGCCTGTACAACCTGCATTTATCTTTTTGGATCTGGATCCCGCTTTTTTTTACACCCGATATCGGTATGCTTGGCTATCTCATTAATACCCGTATTGGTGCTTTTACCTACAATATTTTTCACCACAAGGGTATTGCCATTGCACTGGCTGCTGCCGGGTATTATTTGGGTAATGATGTTTTAACTGCAGCAGGTATCTTATTGTTTGCGCATTCGTCGTTCGACAGGATAATGGGCTATGGGTTGAAATATGCAGACAGCTTTAAAAATACGCACCTGGGAAGCCTTGAAAAGAAATAGCTTATTTATTTTTTAATATGCGGTTGCGGATCCGGCTCATACTTACCGCGGTAATGCCCAGGTAATTTGCGATATAATGTTGGGGTATGCGTTCAATGATCTTTTTTTTATTGCCGGAGAGCAGATCAATATATCGTTCTTCGGGACTTTGTAGTAATAAGCTAACCATTCTTTCTTCCAAGCCAATGCCCAGGTACTCGGCAAGCAGCCTGCCGAATTTTTGCCAGGCCATGCTTTTGTCAAACAGTTCCTGCAATACTTTGTAAGGGAAAGAGATATAGGTTACCCGGCTTAATGCCTCAATGGTTACAAGCGATGGTTTACCGGTAATACAACTGATATACCCGGCCATGAGGTGGTTCTCAAAAAAGAAATAGGTTGTCTTTTCTTCACCGTCTTTGGTATAGTACTGCCGGAGAGCGCCATCAATAACAAAAGCAACCTGCCATTCCATTTTTCCTTCCCGGATAAAAAAATGGTTTTTTTGGATGGTCTTTAATTCAAGGTGCGGAAGCAATAACTGCCAGTCCTCATCATGCATTTTTGTAAAAGCATCAATATGTTTGCGAAGCCGTATAGCAGCTTCAGGCAGATCGATCATCATCCTGTAAAAATAAAGAATATGCCGGATCAGTTGAGCATTTCTGCGCCAAGTTTAACCAGCCGTAAGTTTACAGATTCTTCAATTTGTACACTATGTTTGGCAATATTTTTTTGCGCATTTTGCTGCTGCTCCAGTTCAAGCAAAAGTTGCTGCCTGGTCGCACTATCGTAAATACCGGCAATGCTGCATGCTTTTTCGAAGTCGGTATGCATACCATAACCAATTACGATCTCTGCCATTCCCTTAAATTCGGGAAGCGCCATGATCTTCTTTACAAAATAGTAAGTCTTATCCTGTACCACTTTTGTATTTGCATTGTAAACGTATTCCATTTCTTGTGTTTTTGTTTATAATCGGGTTTCGGTTTAATACTATTATAATACCAGTATGTAAATGGCATCAACCATTTAAAACAGGTACGGCTTTTTTAAAATAATGGATGGTTATATCAGCGGAAAGGATCTGAGGTATTTGAATAGCGGCATACATAATACCGCCAAATACGTAAACTGTGGAAATTCAAAGGATGATATTGGAGAAATTAACTTTTAGAAAACATACCCAATATGAAGATGGGCTGTCAAAAAAGAATAGGTGTAAGTGGTAGTGTTCCTGTTGTAAGCTGTTGTAAAAGTAAATTTTACATTTTAGAAAAAGCATTCTGCTGGCTATAAGTTATTCACAAATGCGGGTTTTGTTTGTAAGTGCTTAAGTTGTAGTAATTTATTTTTAATAGCTGGTTGTAATCTGTAAAATACCCTATGTATAAACTGCTGTTAAATACTCAATCATTCTTTACAAACTTTATGGCGGGCATGTCTAAAAAATAATTGGGTAAACAACTGATCGTATGGTCATTCTCAATTTTAAGATCAATGCCTTTAAAACTTACCTGTTCAAGTGAAGGATTTAACGCCAGTGAAAAGTTGTTGTTGTCATTCGCTGCATCTTTTACAAGTGTAACGATATCCGGGTATAAGAGGTGCTTCACATAGATCGAATCACAACGCGGCAAGTTGCTATGTACTTCTCCTTTACTATCGGAAAGTAGTTCCTGTTTTTCGCCATCGACGAAGAATATACAGACAATATTTTGCAGTAAATATTTGTTGGGATCAGTGAACCGAATGGTATATCCACTTCCTTTTTTAGACTGCTCATTGATGGTAAAATCTTTCCCGGCTTCTTTGTTGCTTTTAAGTTTAATTGTATTGCCTTCCACTAAAAAAGTTCCCGTGGCACTGCGGTCAACTGCGCCATAACTGAGATAGAACCGGAAGGTACCGGCTGCCGAAAAATTAAATCCGGCAACCATCTCTGTTTGCCTGAAAAAATATTCGCCCAGTATTTTTGTTTGCGACATGGCCTGCAGGTTTATGCTGAGCAATAAAAGAAAGATGCTTTTCTTAGACATGGGTCTATTTTTACCGCCAAACAAGTTACAAAATTAAAGCAGTTCAGGGTTGCGTTTGATGGCATGCTACGCAATCGTTTCCGTAGAATAATTGCGGAAATGGTAGCAGCTATTGTACATTTAATCCGCATTGAACATCCCGATGCAATAATTGCTGCTGTAAAATTTTATAGGCTGTATGAAAAGAAACCTGTTATTGATACTGCTGCTGGCAAATGTTTTATTTGCTTTTGCGCAAAAGGAAAAACTGGCAAAAACCTCCGCCGGCTTTCCCGTTAATTATGAAGAGGATTCCGTAGGGGTATATACATTGCCCGATCTGTTCGCGGGCGGACAAAAGCCAACCGATGCAAAAACCTGGACAGAAAAACGAAGGCCCCAGTTGCTGAAATTATTTGAAGAGATAGAGTACGGGAAAATGCCTGGCCGCCCGGCAGATCTAGGCTTCCGGGTTTTTGAAAATGGTACAACAGTTTTCAACGGCAAAGCCCTCCGCAAACAGGTAACCGTTTATTTTACAAAAGATACTTCCAATTATAAAATGGACCTGCTCATTTACCTGCCGGTAAAAAATACAAAACCTGTGCCTTTGTTATTGAATATTTCTTTTGTTGCCAACAACCAGGCTACAACAGATTCATCGGTGAAGGTTGGTTATACCTGGACGAGAGAAGGAAATAAAATACGAGCCGATCAGCCGAGCCGGTTTAACAGGCTGAATGTTGAACAGTTTATAGATGCGGGCATCGGTTTTGCCACGCTGTATTATGGAGATATCGAACCAGATTTTAAAGGCGGCATCAAATATGGCATCAGGAGCCAGTATCTTAAACCCGGGAAAACTACAATTGCTGATAATGAATGGGGAGCCATCTCCGCATGGGCATGGGGACTTAGCCGCGCCATGGATTATTTTGAAACAGATAAACAAATAGACAGTAAACGTGTTGCCCTGCAGGGCGCTTCAAGATTGGGTAAAGCAGTTTTGTGGGCGGGTGTACATGATACCCGTTTTAAGATGGTGATCGCCAGTATTTCCGGCGAAGGTGGTGCGGCCATTAGTCGCCGTGATTATGGCGAAAATATAAAACACATCACCGATACCTCACGTTATTATTACCAGTTTGCTCCTGCATACCATTCGTATGCGACCAAAGTGAATGAGCTGCCTTTTGATGCACATATGTTAGTGGCATTGATGGCGCCACGTTCCTTATTGTTACAAACCGGCGATAGCGATTATTGGTCTGATCCGCATGGCGAATTTTTAGCTGCCGTTGCAGGCGAACCGGTGTACAAACTTTTTGGCAAGAATGGTCCGGGCACAACTGTGTGGCCTGCAGCAGGGGATACGGCTTTGCTGATGAATCCGCTGGGATATTATATGCACAAGGGCGGGCATACTGTATTGCCCGAAGACTGGACATTATTTATACAATACATGAAAAAATACCTGTAAGAAGACCACAACTACTCATCATGGACAAATATAATTCGCGGAGAAATTTTTTAAAAACAACGGGTACCGGGTTGTTGCTTGCACCGGCTGTTTCATTTATAGGTTGTAATGCATCAAGATCTGCAGCAAATAAAACCGTTATTGAACCTGTTGCAGGGCGCTCGTCAAAATTAGTATTGAATGTAAAGGATTTTGGCGCCACAGGCGATGGACAAACAAAGGATACTTTAGCTATTCAACAAACCATCGACCGTTGTTCAATGCTTGGTGGTGGCGAAGTATTGGTTCCCGCGGGTAATTATTTAACAGGCGCCCTCGCATTGAGATCAGATACCACCATTCGTTTGGAAAAAGATGCTGTCATTCTTGGTTCACCCGACTTTGCCGATTACCCTATTAGCCAGGTGCGCTGGGAAGGTAAATGGATAAAGGGGCACGTTGGGTTAATCTATGCATTTGATATAAACAACAGCGGCATTATTGGCCCGGGCAAAATAAATGGTAACCATGCACTGGGCGGAAGACCAAATGAAAAGTATCCGCTGCGGCATCCCTCGTTGGTGGAACCGATCGGTTGTAAAAATTTAAGGTTCGAAGATTTTTCAACAGATAATTATTTGATGTGGTCCATGCATCCAACCTATTGCCAGCACCTTGTTTTCAAAAATCTAACGATCAGAAGTACGGGTGGCAATGGCGACGGTATTGATATTGATTCCTGCAAACACGTGGTTATCGACAATTGTGATATTGCAACCGGTGATGATTGCATCTCCTTAAAATCGGGGCGTGGTATGGAAGGTTATACCATTTTATATACAACCGAAGATGTGCATATCAGCAACTGCACATTTGCCGATTCTATTTTTGCATGCATCGGCATCGGCAGTGAAACCTCGGGTGGCATCCGCAATGTGCGTATTGAGAAATGTAAATTTGTGCAGGCTAAAACGCATGCCGTTTATATCAAAAGCAGGCCGGGCCGTGGCGCTTTTATTGAAGACATTACCGTTGATGATATTGATGTATCGGGCACGGGCGCTGGCTTTCTGCGCTTCAATATACTAGGTAGCGGGTTGCAGGACCAGGTACCGGTGCCGGGACTTGAAGGAATACCTACGATAAAAAATTTCAGGTTCCGTAATATCAGGGTAAACAATGTACCGGTGCTGGTTGAGGGTATTGGCATTCACCCGGATAAACCATTGGATGGTTTATTGCTGGAAAATATTTCGGGCACTTGTGCAAAGGGAATTTCACTGGCCAATATAAAAAATGCTGTGATCAAAAATATTTCGGTCACCGGCTATACCGGGCCCCTGCTCGGTATTAATAATGTGAGTGGTACGGGATTGGAAGCTGCTGTAGTGATTGAAGCACCTAAAATTCCACAACCAATTGTTGCTCCGGCTGAGGCTTATCGTTTACAGTAGCATGATCGGAGGCAGCGTGATACAAAAGGTCTTACAAAAATTTTACTGCTCATTTATTACCGAGTTGTTCTGCTAACCCAACGAGAATTCCTTCAACACCGCGGATATAGCAGAGCCGGTAAGCGTTCTCGTACTGAACCACTTCACCAACAAGTTGAGCACCATGCTTACAAAGCCTGGATACCATCTCATCAATGTCTTCAACAGCGAACATAACCCTTAGGTACCCGAGCGTATTCACAGGCGCAGTACGGTGATCTGAAATGGTAGGCGGACTCAGGAACCTCGAAAGCTCGAGCCGGCTATGGCCATCTGGCGTAACCATCATCGCGATCTCCACGCACTGCGAACCCAGTCCCGTAACGCGGCCAGCCCACTCACCTTCGATCATGGCCTTGCCTTCGAGTTTCAGACCTATCTCGGTAAAAAAAGAAATGGCATCATCGAGGGATTCCACAACAATGCCAACATTATCCATTCTAAGTAATTTGTTTTTTGCCATTGTCTTTTTTTAATTTAAAATTTTACAGAACTAGGTTGTGTCAAAAGTCCAGTCAGTTCCGAAGCAACGAAGCTATCTGCTAGTGTTGCTTTTTAACCATGATCTTTCTGTACAGATCGCCACGTACAAATAATGTTCCTTCAAGCTTGTCTGCTTCCACATTAAAGGTCCAGGTGCCGTAGGCTGTGGAACTGAGTTGGTTTGTTTTTCTGTTATAGACGAATGGTAAGATGCCCATTTCCTCTTCCTTGCCATTCACAATTTTATTTGCTTTAATATAAAAACTATCGGCATTTTTATTTTTTGAAATGTGGTATACAACCGTTTCATCGTGGCAGGGCGAATTTTTCAACTGGCATATTGAACTGCCTTTCCAGGTGCCTGCAAGCAAAGTATCGATCCTGATCAAACTGGTTTGCGCCTTGCTTATATTAATAGCGAAGCAGCCGATGAAAGAAAATAATAGAGTTGATCTTAGCATGCTATTTCAGTTTAGATACTGTTTAAAGCTTTCGGCGATGGGAGGGCTTTGCGCGGGTGTGGAATTGGCACTCTCCTGGCCCGGCCATTGCTGGCTGAAAGTATTTTATTAAAGTTAAAAATTAATGTTGAATATTTTACCACAAAAAGGAGATCGGCAATTGGCTGATATTTGGTTGATCACATTTACAAAACCTGCTTGTGTTCAGCATTTATTTTGTCTTTAAGTATATTCCGTCAATGCCTGCATTTAGCCCGAACTGGCTTTCACAATAACCCTTTGTATAGTTGATATACGCAAAATCTTTATAGAAGGTTACTTTAAATTCACAACTGTCACTGTCGGGGATCTTGTAAACAAAACTGTTTCCTGTCATGGTTATTGTGTCTTTTTCAACTTCAGCAATGTTTGGTCCTCTTTCAACATTTGTCAAGGAAAGAATATTGAAATCGATTTTATTTTTTCCCACTTTGCCAATATCAAGATCGCCATTGTAGCCGGTTTCTCCATATTGATAGTGATAGTTTCCAAAAATTTGGGCATTGCTTGGCCTAAGGTCGGGACTAACTAATACTGTATCCTTTTGAGAAAGAATCATTGCAAGTTCTTTCTTTGTTTTGGGAGAAACCCAAAGTCCATTGAAAAGTTTTCCTGTCGGCTTTCCTTCAATGACACCTGTTATATTCGCCGAGTTGTCGAACTCTAACAGCCTGTAAGTTTTATCATCTTCAATGGTGCCCAACAACTTAATGGGTAGTTTATCTTTCGTGTTTAAATAAGTGATCTCTCCAATGATCAAATTGCTGTCGAGCTGGTAGTGAATGAAAACGACTGTTTTGCCATTTAAAGTACCCATCCAGGCGATCTCGTTTTTTGTGGCGGTCAAAGTTTGAGACTGGGCAGAAGCCGATTCATCACCGCTTTTAACTTTTTGCTGATTGTTACAAGAGATCATCAGCAATAAGACTATGAAAATACAGGGTCCCCATTTTAGCTGCACGTGCTTCATCATTTGTGATTTTTTTTCGTCAGATCAATTGCCATTTCTATAGCGTTATATGCATTTACTATTCCGCCACTAACTGATAAGGTACTGAACGGAACCTGAATTTTTGTCTGTGGTTTGTTCACCATTTGATTTGGCTTAAATACCGATCCTAAGAGAATTTCTTTTACCTGCCTTGCAGATAATGAAGGGAAATAGGAAAACAATAGTGCAGCTACGCCTGACACAACAGGTGCTGACATGCTTGAACCTGATTTAAGATCATAGCCATTGTTTGGTACTGTTGAAAAAATATCGCTTCCTGGGGCAAATAAATCAACATTCATTTTTCCATAATCGGAATAAGGA
>Ga0068853_100002550_pt1 | contig 13681 bp, 13 predicted proteins | sample KBSCornC32_FD_65655 | JGI IMG/M metagenome (GOLD analysis project Ga0068853, IMG submission 65655) | Corn rhizosphere microbial communities from Kellogg Biological Station, Michigan, USA - KBS Corn C3-2 | ecosystem: Host-associated > Plants > Roots > Rhizosphere > Soil ... | reverse complement strand
TGCAGATCGCGCCGGTGTTGTAGTGGAAGCTCAAGGCCGCATCGAACTGCGCCTGGCTGAGCTGGCGGGTGAACGCGGCGCTCACGCCGGGCTCGTAGCGGTTGGCGAGATCGCGACGCAGCACGCCGATCGCCGTCGAGATCTGGCGATCGCCGGTCCACGGCAGGAACGGGATCGGGTCGCCGGCCGCGCGGGCGTGGCCGACATAGAGCGTCAGGACATGCACGCTGTCCCAGTAGCTCGAGAGCACGATCGCCTCGTGCCCGGCGAGCTCGATGACGCCGGCCTTGCTGGTCGATGTCGGCTGCACAACGCGGGAGATCGACCGGCGAAGGTGGCGGCCGAACTGCAGGTGAATGGGCGGCGCGATGATGGTCGCGGAATCATGGTCGATCGAGATCGTGCCCGGCGCTGGCAGAATGGGTTGGCTCACGTGTTTCTCCTAAGCCGCGCGGCCGAACTTGCCGGCGATGTCGATCGAGTAGGTCGAGGCGTAGTTGGTGTGATCGGTCACAGAGGCGGCCGCGCCGCCGACGACGATGTTGCCGGAGCCATCGGTGAGGCCCGCCGGTATCGTCTCCCGGGCGTCGCCAGAAATGCGCCGGCAATAGCCGCCCCAAGACGGGGTGAAGGGGTCATTCACCGAGTAGGTGTAGTTGGTGTGCATCGTCGCCGGGTCAGTGAAGATGGGCAGGCCGACCGGACCCGTCGTCACGGTGCCGTCGTAGGTCCACTCGCCACCGTCATGCTGGTTGCCGTCCGCCGCGGGTGCGCCCGTCGCGCCGAGGTATCCCAGTGAGGCATTCGAATGGCCGGCCGCCCAGCCGATGACGTTGTTCCCAGTGTAGGCCGGACCCACCGACACCGATTGCTGCATATGGCGGACGAGGTTGCCCGACCCGTCGATGTAGAGGCTGAAGGCCCGGCAGAGCCCAAGCATTTCCTCGAGCAGCACGGAGCCAGAGAAAGGTATCCATTCGCCGGTTGGCGGCTTCACCAGGATCGTGTTGCCGATCCATGTGTTCGAGGGCGCTCCGGTTCGGCTGATGCGGACTCGCGCCGCGAAGAAATTGCAGCCGGCCGGCGCGGCCGCGAGCACTGCGGTGTCCGACCATTCCTGCGCGTACGCCGCGATGTAGCCGTCCCCGATCTCGCCGAGCGAATAGCCCGGCAGGCCGGGATTGCGCACCGACCTTGCCCGCCAATTGTAGAGCCAGCCCTTCGTCACATCGGGATAGTTGAGGACGATGTTCTGCGGCGCGGCGATCGTGCCGAAGTCGTTGGCCGAGGGCAACAGCGTCACGTGGCGGCGATCGCTGCCCATGACCGTGCGGCCGCCCTGGATGACCTTGAAGACGCCGCCCTCGAAACTGAGCTGGTCGGTCATGGCGCTTGCACCAGTACGGCCGTCGGCGCGCTGCCGCTGCCGCCATAGCTCATCGCGGCGCCGGTCGTTTCGCCGCCGAGATCGGACCCGCCATAAGTGCCGAACGGCAGGAACGACTTCAGCGTCGACGGCACGGGCGCATAGGAGGTGCCGTCCGGCCGCCACGACTTCGGCGCGCCGTTGTTGAGGTCGATCGTCCGGCCCATCGCGAAGCCGAAGGGCGAGCCATCAGGGGCGACGAGAAGATATTGCCGATCGCTCCGCCATTTCCCCTTGGCGAGCGTCAAAGCGCCGGCGGCCGGGTCCCAATCGAGCAGTAACGCGCCGCTCGTCGCCGGCGGCGCTTTGAACACCAGCCAGCCATAGGTCATGCCGGTTGCGGCAAGATTCGAGGCACCAATCGTTGCCTTGGCGCCGACCCGCAGTTCCCCGCTGCGGGAATATGCAGTGGCGTACCAAGCGCCGCCATCCGTGTTCGTCACGACAGGCATGCCGGGCGACGTCGCCACGCCCAGAGCAATGGCGATCGCAAAGGGTGCCTCACCCAGCCCGAAGGCCGTCAGGTCGACGAGCTGCTGGTCATCGGAGCTCGCGTTGGTGGCGTACTTGGCGGCAAACATGGCAACTGCCGCGCCCAGCCCGGCGACGGCCGGATGGGTGATCGTCTTCGTGCCGCTGCTCAGCACCTCGAGGTAGTCGAGATCGACGTTGAACCTGGTCGCCGCAAGGTTGTGGGCCAAGTCGTTGAGGGGCGCATTGCGGGTCGAGTTGGGGTCGAAGGGATCGCCCGCGAGCACCGGCTCATCGAACACCGCGAAGGCGTTCGTGTCGGGATCGTTCATGAGGACGGTGCTCACATCACACCGCAGTGAGGCGCACAGCCCCGGTCTTCATGTTGATGTAGACCGCGCCATTGGCAGAAATCTGCTCTCCGTCGCTGTTGATGTAGCTGATCGGCGTGCCGTCAGAGGCGAAGAACACGATCTGGTCGGCCGAGAAGCCTATGCGGGTGTTATCGGCGGGGTTGGCCGGGACATCGAGGAACATGCTGGCTTGCCGTAGCGAACCGTCATTGACCTCGGCGCGGAGGACATAGCGTGCTGAGTACCCATCGGGGGCTGCCGCCACCTCCCACACAACATTGACCGAGGCCGAATTGCCGCCAAGGGCCGCATTGAGAGACTGCACGAGCAGCGCCGTCGCTAGATTATCGTCGGCGAGGACCGCGATCTCCTGGGTGAAGCTCGCCACCGCGTCGCCGAGCTGCGCCTGAATTTCCTCGCTGACGACGAGGTGGCTAGCGTCCTGCTCTCCCATGACCTGACTGATGCGCGCCAAGGCGTCATCGAAACTGGCCGTCGCGTCCCGGAAGAGGTTGATGAGCGCCTGATAGCGAAGCGTCAGCTGGTCGAAATCGACGGAGCCGGCCGGCGGGGATTCGCTGCCGCTGGTGAACGCGCCCGTCGAGGTGAAGACGCAGGTGCGGGCGTCCTTGCGTATGGGGATCGCCCTGTAGGTGTAGGGCGTATCGGGCGCGAGCGGGCCGCAAAGCTTCGTGCTGGTCAGCTTTGAATCGGCGAAGAAATCGAGCTTGTCGTTTGCCTCTGTGCCGGCCGTTGGCCAGAGACGGATCATCACCTGGTCGACATTGGGATCGGTGATCGGCGTCCACGTCGCCTTTCCGAAGGCATGGATGGCGCCGCCGCCGAGGACGTCGGCCGGCACCATGTTGAGGCCGGATACGGCGATCGTCCGGTGGGGATCGGCCGGCCCAGGCCCGGGCTCGGCCGGCAGGACAACGAAGCTGTCGCCCGAGGCCGGGACGATCGTGTTGTCCCATTGCTGGAGGGTCAACGTCACGCCGACGAGCTTGTTGTCCTTGAAGACGCGGGACACCTTCTGGACCACCATCAGCATGTCGCCCCACTCGCAGCGGCGAGTGACCGGATCGCCCGGCTCGAGCACGAAGGCTTTTGGCGTGAACGTCTCGACGCGGGTCGCGGGGTAGAACTGGCGGCGAAGCGCCACCTCGGCGCGCAGCTGCGCCCGCGGCTGCAGCCACTCATAGGGCTGGTCCATGGCGACGGACTTGCGGCCGCCAATCAGCGTTTCGAGCGCGGTATCGATGCGCGGCGCATAAGCGGCGAGCTCATAGCCGGCGTCGGCGGAGACGAACTGGCCATGCCACATGGTCTTCTTGGCCGAGACGGCGCCCTTGCGGTCGGCCTGTACGGCATAGCCGCGCAGCCGATCGCCATCGGTGAGCGTCATCAGCGAGACGAGCTGCTGCCCGGGCAACGGCACATCGGCGCCGCCGCGCTTGAAGCTGGTGCCGCAATAGGCCTGGTCGAGCTCGGCGAGCACGTCGAGCTTGGCCTCGTCGTCGCCCACCTCGCGGCCATAGGCATAGACCGGGAACGTGGTGTCAGTTTCCGGGTCGTAGAATTCCTCGTCGCAGCGGTTGGCGGCCGCGGTGTAGCCGTCGATATCGCCGGCCCAGGCCGAAAAGCCCTGCCCGAGCACCCTCACGCCGTTGACGTAAATGCCGCGCCGGTAGTTGTAGCGGATCACAGCAGGGTTGGTGCTGAAAACATAAGTTGCCGGGTCGCCCCATATGCAATCGTGATCGCGCCAGTCGAAGAGCCGAAGGCCGCGCCACACGGAGCCCGACAGCGGGATCGTGCCGCCATAGAGATCGGCCTGATAGCGGCAGGTGAGGATGTAGTAGGCGCAGCCCGTCATGGTGTGCGCCGAGGTCCAGCGGTCAGACGGATTGGCGTTGGCGACGAGCTCGGGATCCGCGGCCTGCCCGGGCCGGCCGTCGTACCACTTGACCCACATGTAGGGTGTGCCGTCCTTGACGAAGGAATCGACGACGAGGCCCTTGGGATCATCATTGGAGCCCGAGAGGGTGACCTGTTTCTCGTCGATCAGCAGCGCTTCGAGGCCATCGTGCCAGCCGTGCCCGGCCTTGATGACGATCTGCAGGTACTCGTTATCGTCGCCATAGCTGTTGTGGTAGATAAGCTGGCCCTTGGCGCGGCCCCGGCCGAGCACCGCGGAGACCGGCACACCCTCCCCGGTCTGCAGCTCGAAAGAGAAGCCCGTGTCTGTGCTCAGCGTGGTAGCCGACGCCTGCTTTGGCTGCAGGGCCGAAGCGAGCACTGAGACGCCGATGCCGATGGCGGCGTTGATGGCGATCGGCACAAGGGCGGCGGCGACCTGAGGCATCAGACGGACCCGATAGCGAAGGTGGACTTGAGGGCGCGGACGGGCACGCGGGCGATGCCGCCCTGCCCTTTGCCGACGGCCGACCCGTCACCCAAGACGATCAGCGTCGCGAGCTGCCGCCTACCGTCGACGGTCTGCTCGAGCACGCCGCAATCGCCGCGGCGGGCGCGCAGCACCGGGATCGGCGGGAAGACCCGAGCCAAGGCATCCTCGACGGTATCGAAGGCGAGCTGCCGCATCAGCTTGGCGGCGCCGAGCTCGCTGCGATAACGGCGCAGCGTCGCCGGCATCGGGTTTCGCCCGCACATGGCGGCGCAGAGATCGGCCGGCACGATGAGGCAGTCTGAGACGCCCCAGGCGAAGGGCTGCGCCATGTGGAGCGCCAGGGTCTCGGCATAGCCGCGCTCCCACCCCGGCTGCCGTTCCGCCGGCGTTGTCCAGTTCGGCAGGCCAGTCATCGCACTGCCCCGCCGCTCGTCGCGGTCGCGTCGGCCGCCTGGCCGAAGTAGATCTTGTCGCTCACCGCCGTGCCGACATGCTCGAAGGCCTTGTCGTCGGGGTCGACCAGCGCCTGAAACTCGGCGTTTGCTGTCTTGCCCTCGACGTCGCGCTGCGTAACGTCCGGTTCCTCGAGCACGGCCCGACGCATCGGATTGCCGTTTTCGTCCCACTGCAGCGGCATGGCATCGATCTGGCGCATCGCCACCTGCTCGCGCTCGATGATCGTGCCGTCGACGTCGCGCCAGAACACCGAGAGGATGGCCTCGCGGTTCTCCCAGCTTTCCTCATCGATCGTCGCCCGCACGCCATCGTCGAAGACGTTGGTGGGCACGTCCGAGCCGGCCCTGAGGTAGGTCTCGACAAGCGTCGCGGTGATCGCCTGCGACTCGTTGCCGAGCGTGCCATCGGGCACGTCGAGCGAGACGAGACCGCCAACGCCGTGGAAGGTCTGCGGCCCAAGGATCGGATCGTCGATGGCGAAGGAGCCGCCCTTCATGCCGATGACGAGGTTCATGGTGCCGCTGTCGAAGACGAGGGTCAGGGCATCGAGATAGTCGACCTGCCCGGCCTCGAGCCGCGCCAGCGTCGTCGCATCGTAGGTCTTCACCGGAGGGCTTCCTCGACCTCGAAAGCGAGCGTGGTCAGGTAGTCGTCGCTCAACGCGTTGCTGAGCGTTCCCGGCACGACGGCGAGCCGGCAGAACGGGTCCTTGAAGCGCACGATGGCGTCTTCGGCAAAGATGCCGATCGGCAGGCGCGGCGCGACCAGCAGCGCCTGCGCGATGGTGCTCGCGACGGTGACGTCGGCGGCAAGCCAGCGATAGCAGACGAGCTCGTCATCGCCCGAGCCCTGAATCAGGCAGAGCCGATCGCCACGCTTCAACGTCATGCCGACGACGAGGCCCGCGACGGCGATCGAGCGCAGGTCGGTCGGATCGAGCCGCGTGCCAAGGACGAGGTCGAGGACTTCGTCGATAACCTTGTCGCCGCGCTCGGCGTGCAGGCGGACAGTGCGTTCGTCCGTGCCCGTCTTGGCGGCGGTGTCAGCAGCGAAGGACGGAACGGCGGCAAAGTTTTCCGCCGTTGCATTCCCCTTGCCGCCGGCGACGTGTTCGCGGGTCTCGGGGTGAAGAGCGAGGTATGCTTCCTTTCGGCGCGACGTGAACCGCGCCCGGTCAGCGGGGCTCAGCCGCGGAGCGCAAAGGTTCTCGTCGCACTCCGCAATCTGGCATTCGAGGTCCGACAACTCGAGTACGTTGGCCTCGATCTCTACCAGCCCCAGCCGCTCGCATGCCGTCTTGCGGTGAAGGCCGGCGACGAGGCCATATCCGTCGACCCAGCCACCACCGCGAAGAACCTTGCGCCGATAGACTGTGATCGGGTTGAGCAGGCCGACATCGCCGATGCTGTTGACCAGCGCTTCGACCTGGGCCTCGCTGATACCGCGAAGCCGCTGGCCGTTTTCAATCATGTCGAGCGGGAGCGTCGCTAGCATTATGCGCCAATGACCTCGAGCGGATAGAAATCCGGACGAAGTCGGGAGCGATGGATGCCCGTCAGCGCCTCTACGGCGAGGACACGGTTAGCCGGGACAATCTCCCATTGGCTCACGGCCTGCGGAGAGAGCTTGAGCTGGCTGGCCAGTTCCTTGGACGTGCCCATGGCTTTGATGGCCGCGTCGAGGGCATCCTCGGCGACGAGGCGGTGCTCTTTGGAGATCGTGGCGCTTCGCATGGCTCGATTTTAAAGCACGGCTTAACCTTCAAATCAAGCTTGGCTTTCTGGCCCCAATCAAGTATGCCTTTATCCTCCGGCAGATAAAGGGGAAATACCCAATGGCCGCTATTGGACCAAAAATTAAAGAGCTGCGCCTTGGTCGTCAGATGACACAACACGCGCTGGCCGACGAGTTGCGGATCAGCGTACAAGCGGTCTCTCAGCTCGAGAACGACGCTACTGTGCCGACCTTCGCTCGCCTTGTTGATCTCGCCAAGGTGCTTGGCCCTGAGGTCCTTGATCCGATCGTGAGCGAGGCCGGTGGCGAGCTCACCCTTTCATCGACAACGACGCCGGGTATGTCTCCTGTTGCCAAGGTCGGCCACGTCGCTGCCGGCGTTTTTCGCGAGGTCGACGACTTCGATCAGTCAGAGCCAGAGACCTTCTGGGAGCCGATCGATCCCCAATTTCCGAAGGCACGGCGCATGGCCTTCGACGTCGACCCGGACGGGGACAGCATGAACGCCCTTAAGCCCCGGCCGATCCTACCCGGCGATACCCTCGTCTGCGTCGCGTTTGAGGACATCGCCGATCGCCTGAAGGTCCGCGATGGTCTCGTGGTGGTCGTGCAGCGGACGCGAGATGGTGGCCATACGCGGGAATGGTCGGTTAAGCAGGTCGAGCTCTACGAGGACCGCATCGAGTTCCATCCCCGATCGACCAATGCCAAGCACAAGCCGATCGTGGTCAAGCGTGACGCGGCCGCGGACGACGGCGTCGAGGTAGAGATCATCGGCCTAGTCCGCGCCGTGCGGAACGACTTCGCGCTGTGAGGCAGCCGCGCTGGCCGCTGCATTTTGACGACGGGGTCGACAGCCCCGACAACGACTATGTCGCGTTATCGACGAGCCGGCGATGAAGGCCTCGACGCCGTGTGGCCACTGGCCGATCGAGGCGCATCTGAATGGCTCATCTTATCGCAGTGGTACCCCGGCGAAGTTTGGTGGGACCCGGAGGCGTTTTCCTCGGACCGGTGAGCCGGGCTCTCGGTGCTGCGTATCCTTCGGCGCCACGGGGCTCGAACCCGCAACCGGCCGATCCGGCGTCCCATATCTACGCTGCCGTGATTTGGGCTGTATGAGAATCCCCTTTCTCGCTACTCGGCGCAGAATGATCGAAGTGTGGCAGCTACGCCGCCAGCTCTTCGTCGCTTGGGACGTCGCCGAACCTGGCAAGGAAGACCGGGTCGTCGAAGTCCCCCGTGTCCGGATCCCCGGTGCGCGAAAACGCAATGACGCCCGCGTGGCCCGGGGCCAGGCGCTCAGCCAGCAATTTCGCATGTTCTGCGCTCTTGGCCTGCCGGGGCTGAGCAGCAACTAGCCGCCTGCCCTGCCTATCGAAAACCTGCACGACGTAGAACGAAACCTCGGCACTGGTACTCATAACGATCTCCTTTTGCATGGTCACGCCGACGAGGTTGGCGATGAGGCTTTCGCAGTGCTTGCACGAGAACCGCACGGGCCGCCTGTCCAGCATCTCGACGAATTCAGACACTGAGGTCGGCGAGCCCTCGGCGACCGGCACGAATATATTTTGCGTCGTCGGTCGCTGGCAGTTGAGGCAATGCAAATGCAGCATGAAAAGCCGTTCTCTCCTCACGTCGGCACTCCAGATGTTCTAGTTTTGTTCACGGTAAGCGCCGATTGATTCCGCAGATCGCGCCCCGAGTCGAGTGAAATCGACATCAAGCAACGCTTGACTGCAGACATAAAGCATGGCTTGATATGGTTACCGACGGACGGAGGTCACTATGTCGATTTTCAACCGATGGGCGATGATGACAGGAGCGGGCACCGCGGCTGGCGCGCTCATCGTCGCAACTGCCGGCGCCGCGCTCGAGATTGATGAGGCCCGTGCCGACCAGCCCACACCGCTGGCGGAACTCTTGGCCGCTCATGCCGCGTGCAAGGCCGCTGAAGCAGACGCGTGTGTCCAGCTGAGCAAAGCTCAGGATCGCTTCGATGCAACACCGGCATCGCTGGCGCCACGGGCGGTGCTGCCCAACGGGGAATGCAAGGGCGCCCATTTCGACTGCCGCGTCATCAGCGAGGAGTGCATCCGAAAGGAAATCCGCAACGCGCATCGGTCCTATATGGACCGCTATTGCAATCCATGGGCGAGGGCCATGTTTCCCGGGCGTGAAGCGGAAACTCGGGCGGCGATTGCCAAATCCCAGCGCCGCGCGATGCGCCGGCTGACGTCGATCCTTCGCGCGGAGAAGCAGCTTGAAGACGCCGTCGGCCTCACAGCAGCCTTCGCTGCATACGACGATGCCGTCACTGCGGAGACGCGGGCGGCGCTTGCCATCCACGCTTACCGGCCGGTCACTGCGCAAGAGCAAGCCGCGAAGGCCGAATGGCTGCACAACGAAGGCCGCCGCAAGAACTACCACTTCTCGGTCGAAGAGCTCGATGCGCTTTTCTCAAGCCTTGGAGAGCGAGCATGAGCATGCCCGCCGCAAAGGCCTACGTGCGGCACGTCTTGGAAATGACCGGCCTTAGCGCATCCTCTCTTGCCAAGCGCGTTGGCGTCGCTTCGACGACGTTGACGCGGGCGTTGAACGATCCACAGCACAAATTCGCGCTGTCGACATCTACCCTTGAGCGGATAGCGCGTGGTACGGGCATAAGTCCTGCCCGGTTCTTCGAAACGATGGCCGACCAAAGTGCGTCACTGGCAGGCAGCACGAGCCCTGATCCGTTGGTCGCTGCGATTGCGGCATTCCGGGCGGCCATGGCCGAATTCGACAGGACACCGCATCCGACAGATAAGGTAGCGGACGCCCACTCAGCGACCACCTGGGAACCGTTGCTTAAGGCACTGGAGGAATGGAGCCAGCCGGCCCGTTCTTTGGACGGGGCGATTGCCGCCCTGCGGCTTGCACACGAAGAGCAGTGCAACTTCCATGGCAGTGAACTCGCAACCTCTATGGTCCGGGCCGCAGTTCGCTACTTTGACCCGTGTGTCGGCGTGGTCGACGCACACTTCGGTTTCGCGATCGACGAGCTAGTGGCTGCCTTTACAGCCGAGGCAGAGGTTTACAAGGCTGCCGCAGATCCAGAAATGGCAACAGAAGCCGACGAGAAGGTCTGTGAAGCGGCAACCGACCGCGCGGGCAAGGCGGCCATCGGCTTCCTCAAATTCCGCAACGAGCATCACCCGGACACGATGCCAGCCCTCTAGCCGGTACTTGTCGAAGCATTGCTCTGCAATGGCTTTGGCTGATGGCAGATTGCTCGGCGGCGGCATAGATAACCCGGCGCCGCACACAACAAGAAGACGGCCGGCGTTCATTGATGCAAGCAGACGGGCCTTCACTTCTTCGTTCAAGAAATCACCTAAGCGCGGTCAAGCTAACAAACGATTTGGTGCATCAGGACCGAGGGATTGTCCAAAAATCGTTCCCTAATACCAGAAACAAGGAAGCGACCGCCCAGCGATATCACAAGCTCGCGCCGGGCAGTTGGTCCGGCGTTCGGACGAGCCAGGCGAACGATCGAATGGACCAGCCGTGACAAACGAACGGGAGAGAGCATTTTCGGTCAGCAGATATCCTCGCGCGGAACACATCAACACCGAGGGCGGGGGAAACGGAAGGGCTGAGTTCCGGTATGGCCGATGATTGCTGATGAAAGCGCTCACATAAGCGTATACGGTGATGAGGTTTGGCCCTGATCGGGGGACCTGGCCCGGTTGCAGATCGGTGAAACAGTCGCCATCTTGGCGTGATGCTCGGAGGTTAGCATTGACCAGATCACGAGTCTGGTGCCGACACCTTTTTTTGGCATCTGGGGCAGCCGCCGCCATGTTCTTTTGGCTCCCTAGCGGCGCCCTTGCGTCAACACTAATCCAGCCCAACGTCGAAGCAGGCTCCCGGTCCCCCGTTAGTCAATTTGGAGCCTTTCTGATCCCCAGCGACCTGCCCTCTGTCATAGTGCTCAACGGCGAAATAGGGCCGGCCACGCCCCTTGATTTCAGGCGCGCCTTGAAAGCCGCGCCCGACGCCGCAATCGTGGTACTCAATAGCGTGGGTGGTGATGTCGACAGCGGTCTACTCATCGCCCAAGATATCCATTCCCGCGGCCTGGCCACCTATGTGCCGCCAAAAATGGCCTGCTACTCGGCTTGCAGCTACTTATTTTTCGCTGGGGCCCAGCGCGAGGTCGACGGCGTTCTGGGCGTTCACCAGTTGGCAATGACCTCGCCCGATCTGGTGTATGCTCAGTCGACAATATCGGATGTGCTCGACACTCTGCACGAATTCGGAGTTTCCCAGGAAGTCGTCTCCATAATGTTGCGGACCCCGCCCGACCAGGTCCACATCTTTACGCCACAAGAAATCACCGAATTCGGAATAGATCACGGGGAGCCAATCGTTGCCGCGGCTTCGATACCCCAGCAATCGTCTGAAAGGCCGGCTGCTGCATCAGCAGACATCTCGACTGGACCAGCCCTGCTCCTTGAAGCCTCACAAGATGGCACCCACGGTGCCGTGCCATTCTCCGGCACCGTGGCATGGAGCGGCGGGACTGACGAGAGCGGCAGACCGACGCTCGTCGGAAAGGCGAGCATCCCTGCTCGCAACCTAGACGTGACTGTGCTGATCCGCAAAAGTTCCGATCCCAGGCCGCCGGCCAGCCAGGTGATCGAGATCAACTTCTCGTTGACCGGCAGCTTCACCGGCGGGGCGATAGCCATCCTGCCGGGCATACTGCTGAAGAACGACGAGCGTGTGCAGGGAACTCCCCTGATCGGCGCCACCACGCGCGTCGTCAGCAATTCCTTCCTGTTTTCCCTCTCGTCCTCATCTAATGAGGAAACCGCGAACGAGGTCCTGTTGACCTCTAGGAAGTGGATGGACCTCGCCATGGTGTATGCGAGCGGCGCCAAGGCGATCATCACTCTACAGATGCCCCCCGGCGGCGACGCCATCGAGGCCCTTCGGTCAACCCCCGAGCCAGACCCTTTCGAATACTGCAGCAAGGTGGGTACAATTGACGCCCCCGGCTCTGACTGGACCGGCCCAAGGCTCCCTGCGCTGATCAAGGAAGCAGTCTCGCCAAGCCAAACATCGGATCGACAAATTCACTGGCGCTGCGCCGGCGGGGAAGTGTTGGCGTGCAACGCTGATCGCGCCGCCGCTTGCGATATGACACCAACCGTCGATGCGATGATCGGCTACTGCGCAAGGCATCCCGATGCCAAGGACATATCGGCACCAAATGGGTCATGGTCGTGCAACGGAAAGCACCCCGTCATCCCGCCTGAGCAGACCTGGCCCGTCGATGCGCGAGGGTTCTATCCGGGAGCATGGCGCATTCTCTCTCCGAAGGGCTCTGCAGCGACCCCGCCAGATGCAGACAAAGGTATGTTGGAAAATCATCCGGCGCCCGATCTCGGGTTGGGCTACGCCCCCAATCCACTTGACGAGAGGGGTAATGGTGTACCCGCAACGGCGCCAATGGACCTTGGTTTGCCTACAGGAGCCTTTCATGATTGTCTCGGGTGCATCGGGGGAGCAGTCGTTGAGGAACGTGGGCCTCAACGCCATCACCCAACGATCGAGCAGCCGCACTGTCATCCTCGCGGGGGACAGGTTTCGAGTTGGCTAGCGAGTACCCCAAATGAGAAACTGCCTTCGCGATCCAGTTCCCGAGATTTATGACGCAGCGAGGTTTCTCGATGCCGCGGTGTCAGCTCACATGGTTGGCAAAACCGCGATCGCGGAGGACCTGATCCGGCTCGCCGACGTGCCTGTCATACGGGATTGGTCGGAGTCTCTCTGGGGAAAAGACGGCCCGTGGACGCGTCCGCTTTTCGTTGATCATTCAACGCCATTTTTGGACAAGAGCGTGCGACTGAAGGTCAGGATGCCCTCCACCGCCGACCTCAATGCCATATTGGCTAGAGACGGTTTTCATTGCAGATTTTGCGGTATTCCGTTGGTAAGGGCCGAGACCAGGAAGCGTATCCAGCAAGCATACCCTGCTGCACTCCGCTGGGGCGACAGGAACGCGGAGCAGCATGCCGGCCTCCAAGCGATGTGGCTTCAGTTCGACCATGTGCTTCCTCACGCGAGAGGCGGCTCTAATGACCTGAATAACATCCTCGTTACGTGTGCACCGTGCAATAACGGACGATCAAACCTAACACTGGAGGAGGCAGGCCTCGCTGATCCGCGGAAACGTGCTCCTATTGCCTCCAGCTGGGATGGCTTAGAGCGGTTTCACAGCATATCTGGGTCGCCCATTGGAATGCCTCGGTCAGCGGCGCAGAGTTAGTATTACGTGTGCCGGGGCGGGGTGATATGTCGGTGATCCGCCCATCTGAATTGCAGCTAAATAAGCGCGTTTGACGGGGCATGCCTAGGTCCCTCCGTATTCCGCGACGCGCGAAAATTCGGCTCGTTGAACTCCAATTCTTCCAGCGTTCAGGTCCATCAATGCCGTCGTCAACGCCCCTTTTTCTGGCGCGTGCCGATCGACGGAGTCTCAGTCCAACGCCGGTGATCGAAACCTGCTCGCTGACCGTCGCTCGTGGGTAGCCAGCTCATACGGTATTGCGCCCCGCGCTCGTTAAGCGGCCCAACTATCCCGCCGTGACGATCGGGGTCTAGAAACCAATGGGCTTCAAGTTCCTCAATCGCGTTGGCCGCAGTCTTAGGGTCAATGTCAAGCCGTGAAGCGAGCCAGCGCTGTGGCAGCACTATGGGATTTACCCTCGGTCCTTCCCAGTAGGTCATGTCCAGCTCAAGGATGGTAAGGCGGGCCCACGGCCTTAGGGACTG
>Ga0068853_100002548_pt1 | contig 13688 bp, 18 predicted proteins | sample KBSCornC32_FD_65655 | JGI IMG/M metagenome (GOLD analysis project Ga0068853, IMG submission 65655) | Corn rhizosphere microbial communities from Kellogg Biological Station, Michigan, USA - KBS Corn C3-2 | ecosystem: Host-associated > Plants > Roots > Rhizosphere > Soil ... | reverse complement strand
GAGCGCGACGAGCAGGATTGTGTCATCGCCGAACTGAAGTTGCGCGATCTACGGGCGAGCGACCTAAACGAAAAACCGAACCGGCGTCCTAGCCAGCCGGCAGCATCATACGACTGTATGGACTATTTCCAGGACGACGGTCGAGGTAATGAGCGGTCTGTTGGCCTGGGCCTTTTCGACAGGGACCAAATAGTCATTTGTTGGAACATCGTTCCTGTCACCTCTCCCGGACTTCGTCGGTGCCGACGTGAGACTCTACACAACCTGTCCACGCGTGACCCGCACCCGCTATAGGTCTGCGCTTCATATGCTTTTGCCGAGCCCGCTCAGGTGCGCAACCTGTCGGTCGCTGAATGGTTGGCCAGCGGCCGCGTTCACGCCTTCACCGCCGCGTGTCGTAAAGATCGCCCAACTACTCGAAGTCCGCTATTGGCGCGAAACCGACCCTTGGTTTCGCGCCGACTTTCAAAGCTCGATCTGCTCCACAAGCCGAAGCGCGTCGTCGACTTCCACGCCAAAGTAGCGCACCGTGGTCATCTCTTCGCTGGATCAGGAGCGGATCAGTCCCGTGGCGCGAAGCTAACACCGCCAGGCACGCTACTGGCAATGCCGATCGCTACCGGCGTCGCAAGCTCCGTCAAAGGTTAGAAACGGTGATTGGGCTGTCCCGAATGTCCGCTAAGGGCCAGAAACCGGCCTTTGAGCTAGCATGGTCTGCTCGCGGGAGCGAAGCGGTGGGGTGGTTGCCGCCTCAAACCCTAAAGTGCTCGGCGACACTCCTGCACGAGGCGTCGCTGGCCTGTCGGGTTCGACCAGCAAAGACTCTGAAAGCGTGCCGCATTCCTTCATCCATTTTCCAGGTGGTTCGTGCCTCGCCAGTTCGATACTTCATCAGCCATTCTCGAGGGTCTCGAGAAAGACGTGCTCTGGTTGCTAGTCCTCATCTACTCCTTCCGGAGGCGCTCCACGCTCGAGGTTTCGGGTAGCTGCCCCGGGAGGACATACCCGTCGAATTGGTGCTCTTGGAGAGCGCAGTACGCGACATCGTTTCGCGTCTCACGGCGCTCGATGACGATACCAGGAACAACCGATCGTTTCAGACGCTGTTCTCCGCAATGAAGCGCGAAGGTCCTCGATGCTGCACGGACGAAGGCCCTGGATCCCGGGATTAAGGGCATTCCGCGCGGCAGTGAGCGAGCTGAAGGTCACCCACCGCAACAGCTACATTGCTCACGTCGAGACGCCGGCGGAGGTGACGCCGCGAATTGTCGACGACCCCGTCCGTTTCGAGGAACCCGCTTCGATGGCCGCGAACCTTCTCGACGCGATAAGGGCAGCACGATCAGATACCATTTCAAAGTCGGCAGCGGCCTCTCGATTGACCTTCGAGAAGAACTGAACGGCTGATCCCGTCTTCCTTGCTGAGATCGACGCTTGAATTGCCGGACGGGGCGCTGGCGGAGATGACGTCGATCGATCCCGCTTTCATTCCCTGCCGGACTCGGCCAATGAAACCGGAAGGTGTCGGCCTCAGGATAGGCAATACCCACGCCGTTGGAGGTGGCGAGCAGACGATCTCTGGCAGCTGGCTCAACTTCAACCACGACGAGCAGGCGGGTGTCGGCCGAGGCGGGCGGCCGATCGGCTAGCGGTAGAGATGGGCGTCGCGCTGCTGCAGTTCCCGCCAGACCTTTCGGGCACCATCGAGTTCGAGAACTCGCACAGCTACTGTCTGGCCCCCCGCCTCTAATTGCGAGGCGATGAACAGCGTATCGCGGACGGCGTCGGACTGCCGGCTGTAGGGCGGACCGATGACGTCGTTGCAAACGACGCGCCAGCCACCCGCGGAAGGCTGAATGTCATAGGTGACAGTAGGTCGCTTAAGGATGGTCATGATGGTGTGCGGGCTCCTTCCAGCCTAACGCACAGCATCAGTGAAAAGTCCAAACTCCAAGGCGCTATCTCCGGACAAGATGTGATCAAGATGAACCCAAGATGAACGTGAAGATGAACCGCAGATGAACGGTGAGATGCTTATTGCGATTCAGGCGGAACGATAGGTTTACGGAAGCGTCTTCTCTACAACGCAACAACGCGTAGAGAGATTTTTCCCATGACACAACTCAACCTACTCAAAACCACTGCCTGCGCTGCCATTGCGGCGGTCACGTTCGGCGCCGCCGGCCTGATGGCAGCGGCCCCCGCTCAGGCGGCCTCACCGTCTTCCTCGGTCACTTTCAGCTTCGGCAGCGGCATGAGCCACAACGGCATCGTGCTCCGGTTCAGCAATGGCCATTTCACCAACAACTATTGCCTGACCGATTCCGAGGTCCGCACCGGCCTCCGGCATCAGGGCTTTGGCAGCGTCAGGATCATCCGCAGCCTCGGTCACCATCAGGTCCTCGCGGTCGGCTTTCGCCACTCGCATTGGTACCAGTTGATCGTCAATGAATGCACTGGCCAGGTCGAACAGCAGCAGATTCGCCGCAGTTCCAATGGCAGCTTCAGCTTCACCTTCAACTTCGGTGGCTACGGCAATGGCGGCTACAGCAATGGCGGCTATGGCGATAACGGCCACGACAACGGTGGCAACGGAAACGACCACGGCGGTTACGGTGGCAATGGCGGCGGCAACAACGGCCACCCCAATGAGGAGAAGGTTTGCCTCGTGACCTTCTTCAACGCCTCGCAGGTCGCCGCCGGTGCCGACGCCGACGTGCAGAGTGCAAAGGTCTTGCCGCGCAGTGTCGCGGAAGCCATGGACCAGCCGAACGATCGCCGCGCGATCTTCGATTACGGCACCGATGCGCAGACCATCTCGACCTGCAACTATCTCGACCAACTGAACTAAGCGTAAGCCATGAAGCGGGCGGCTCGTTGTGGCCGCCCGCTGACTTTCCGAAATCGCCGAGTGCTTAAAGGTCGCCACGCGAGCGCGTCGTTGTGGGGTTATTGCGCCGCCGCCGATGCCAGCAGCTTCTCGAGATTGTCGTTCTGGGGACTGCGTGGCGAACGAAGACGGAAGGCCTCCAGGTCGACAACATCAACCTCGCCACCCGACGACACGTTAGGGATGTGTCGCACGAACCGACGATGCCCGACGTCCTCGACTAGCCGCCACTCATCACCGTTAGCACTCTTGTAGAACAGTTCGCCCTCTCCCTCGGACCTGGTGGATTGCTTTGGTTGGGTCTCGCTTTGGTCTGGACCGCCAGCCTTTGCCAGGACGAGTATATCTTCCATGATGGCTATGCGCTTCCTCAGATGGCCTACCTCGGCTTCGACCGCCATAGGCAAGAGTTCGCCATCGTCGCCGAGCATTCGGATGTCGAGCCTGCCGGATGTCACATCCTCAATCTGCTGGGTCAACTTGTCGATCTCATGGTGATAGGCAGCCAGGCGTTCTAGCCGTGACATTTGCTTGTTCATCCGGTGTCCTTCTCGGCACGTGAATGACCAGTTGAGAGCCGATGATGAGCGCCTTTGGCGCTCCTGGCCGACAAGGTCGATCCTAGGGTTGGGAGACGTCGGGGCAGCGCCGAAGCGTGGCACGCACTTCCGGAGGGCTGCACCCCTCCGAACTTGCATGGTTGCGCCGCCTGGGTACGCGTGACGGAATTCAGGCCAGCCTTGCAACGTCCTAGATGGCGACTTTGAAGCCATCCTTGTTATCGCCGGTCACGTCGCCAGCGGCTTTGTCATCGAGAAAGGTATAGAGCGGGTGGCCCTTGAAGGCCCACATCTTACTGCCGTCGTTGCGCGTGACAATCGTCCAGTCGCCTGACGCCGTGGCGCCGGCGGCCGCCATCAGCGGCGGCCATTGTGTTGCGCACTTGTCATTGCACATCGACTTGCCCAGGACGGTGTCCTTGTCGAAGGTGTAAAGCGTCATGCCCTTCGCATCGACCCAGTACTTGCCCGAAGGCGAGGCGACGAGCGCGGCGGGAGCGATTGCGCTGCCCGCGCCGGCGGTGAGACCGAGAACCGGAGCAGTGACACTAGCGGCCGCAGTGGCCGTAGCGGCGAAAGTGGGGAGCGCGGCAAACGCGCATGCAGAGAGCATCAGCCCGGCCGCTAGAGATTTCATCATGATGGATTTCCTTTGCTCGCGTCGGCGGAAGCCGCTGGCGAGGGACAGGTAAGGGGCGGGAGCGGCCGAAGTTCCGCGATATTTCTTTTGCGGCTCAAGAACCAACTGGCGCTCCACGATCTCGAACAGGTAACCGGCTGTTCGCGTGAGGATTTGTTGTCGGTCTCCATTCTGGCACCGCGGTGAGACGCTTTCGAGCCGCTGGCATTATTCCTACGTTGCGGCGTTTGGACGTGCTAGTGTCGTGGGGCGGTAATGGCTGGAAAAAGCCCCGCAGACCGACGTGCCGAGTGATGGCTTTCGCAATGCGAGCCTTCGGCACACGGGGCCCCATCATGGCACCTACCCTTAAACATGTTGAAGCGGCGAGCACTTTGGCGGTCATCGCATCGTCCAATGAGCCGCTGCTGTTTCTGTCTAGCGACCTGAAGCTGATCGCCGCCAGCGCCTCGTTCTGCCGCGCCTTCCAGATCGATCCGGCGACCATCCCGGGGCGCTCGCTGGCTGACCTCGGCGATGGAGAGTGGTCCGCACCCCAAATCAGCTCGCTTCTCAATGCGACCGCCTCGGGCAGCGCCAAGATCGACGCTTACGAAGTCGATCTCGTCCGTAAGGGCCAGCCAACCCGCCACCTCGTCGTCCATGCCAGCCGGCTCGAGGATGGGGATGTCGAACATGTTCGGCTGTTGCTGGCGATCAATGACGTCACCGACGCCAAGGCTGAAGCCAGGCATAAGGACGAACTCATTCGGGAAAAGGCCATCCTTCTCCAGGAGGTTCAGCACCGCGTCGCCAACAGCCTTCAGATCATTGCCAGTGTTCTGCTGCAAAGCGCCCGACGGGTGCAGTCTCAGGAGGCTCGCGGTCATCTGCAGGACGCACATCATCGCGTTATGTCGATTGCTGCGGTGCAACGCCAACTCGCGGCATCGAGCCTCGGAGCGGTCGCTCTGCGACCCTACCTGATGCAGCTCTGCGAAAGCCTCGGCGCCTCGATGATTCCCGATCCCACGCAACTTACGATCGTCGCAACGGTCGACGAGAGTACGGTGAACGCCACCGAGTCGGTGAGCTTGGGCTTGATCGTTACTGAGCTCGTCATCAACGCGCTCAAGCACGCCTTCCCTGGCCATCGTCCCGGCGGGATCGCCGTCAACTACCATTCGGACGGCCCGAAATGGTCCCTTTCGGTGGCCGATGATGGCATCGGCATGCCCATCGCTGAACATGAGAGGAAACCCGGCCTGGGCACCGGTATCGTAGAGGCGCTCGCGAGACAGCTTGGTGGCGATATCCAGGTCGGTGATGCGGGGCCCGGCACGATCGTGTCGATCGTCCGCGACGACGTTGCGGTTATCAGTCTTCCTGCCGTCGCCGGCGAGACATATTCGTCGAGCGTTTCGCAATAATCGAACTCGGCCGCGCAACCCCTTTCCACGTCAGCCGTTACTGCCGACCAGCGAGAACAGTATGCCCAGCGCGAGAGCCGTCGTCCTAGTTGTCGAAGACGAAGGCGTTGTCCGCATGGGCGCCGTTGATCTGATCCAACGCGCGGGCTTGGAAGCGATAGAGGCGGCAAGTGCAGACGAAGCCATCACGATCCTGGAGGCTCGTCGCGACATTCACCTAGTCTTCACCGACATCGAGATGCCAGGAACGATGGATGGCATAAAGCTCGCCCACTACATTCGGGAGCGATGGCCACCGATTAAGCTCATCGTTGCATCCGGTCGTAGCATCGTCGAACAGAGCAGCCTTCCCGAAGGAGCGAGCTTCTTCAGCAAGCCCTACCGCGACGACGACCTCGTGCAGTCCATCATTAAACTGGTCGCTTGATGCTAGCGGCCACCGGCCATCACCCGACCCGGACTCCCAATCTCGGACACGGCTATCCGTCGTCGCTGGAATGTCTTTTACTGGCGCAGAGCGGACGCGGTGCAGGGTCCGCACTTGGCCCCAAGCAGACAATCGGCTTTTGGATGGTCAAGCCAGAGTTGAACGGGCCGACGCACGGTTGGTTGCCGAGAGTTCCCGCCGGTTTGGGGCGAAGTGCAAACTTACCAAGTCGCGGGTTATTTGTTGCGGTTTGTCACAAAACGGGGGCCAGTGGCAACATCGCCCATGACACCCGAGCCAGCGATGAAAATCCAAATCTTAGTCGACGGCCGAATTGTCAGTACGCAATCGGACGTCGATTCACGCAAGCTCGGCGTCGAAGCCATAAAGAGGCGCGTCCTCAACGATCGCCTCGCGGTCACAGTCGGCGAGTACCTCGTCTAGACGTCTACGGCCCAGCTTTGTCTCGAGAACCCGTCGGACAGCTTGAACGCCTCCAGGTTGGTATCAGAGACCATGTGCAATCGAAGGATACGACCATCGGCGAACCCGAGGACCAAAGCCTCGCCCGTTCGGTCGACGATCACTCCAGAAACGCGGCTCGTCGCAGAGCTCTCGATTACGACTTGGTCGCCTGTCATTAGACGGACGGGTTCCGTTCCACCGGTGACGATTATTTCGAGGCCAGGCCGTAACTCGGAGTCGGTCGTGTAAGCGTGCCAACTTTGCATCTGCGTTACTCCCTATGTTGATCGAAGACCTGGCGCCGAGCCGACTTAATTCAAAGGCCCCGCCGCGGCATCCGCGGCGAGTGCGGCCTCAAGATCGGCAGAGCTGACGAGCCATGCCTGGGTCATGGCGCCGGAGGGCAACATTATGGTTGTGGCAACTCGCCGCGTCGCCGGAAAGCTGACGTCGAGAGCTTCCTCATCAACTCGAATAATGTAACTTCCGGCGGGATAATCGCGATCGAGGCCGGGGAGTGTGAACGGCGAGTGGAACTCTACATAGTAGGTGCGCGTGGTGCTCATCAGGCAAGGTGGACGCGTCGCTTAAGGGGAAACTCATCGGCCGCATACAGCAATGCTATCTCGGCACTGTCTATGCGCACGATGTCAGTCTCAATCGACGTGTTAGAACTGCCCGGCGGCATCTCCTCCATGGCAAACCTGATGGCGTCGGCCATCGTATCGAACCGTTGATAAAGGAGACTCCCCTTAACCCCTCGGCGTTGAATCGCGAAAAGCTCCGCAGGCTCCAGATAGGCGCGGTCGGAAATCGCATGACCGAACATGACGTTCCTCACTCCGCGGCCCAGCCGCGGCAAGTAGGCATAAGGAAGTTTGGAGAGCAGGCAACTTGACGCGCCCTACCACATATATGGGAGAGTTCGGGCGCGATTGTAAGGTCTCGGGTGCGATCATGACCGCCGGAAGTCCCGACCTAGTAGTCTAGCGATGCGAAGACCGGGGCGCGCTACCACGACTGTCGATTGCGAACGTAGCAGTCTCCGGGATCCCGCCCACCCGCGTCGCCTCAGCCGGTGATGAGTAGATCACTTTGTCCGCCGAACGGTCTGCTCCCGTGATCGCGCGAATGTCGTAGTGGTGGGACCTCTTCCAACTGTCGACACGCCAGCATTCCGCGAGCGCTTGTTCGTCACTTCTTGCAACGATGCGAAGCACCTCACGCCGGAGGCCGCCCGTCTGGTTGTCTTCGGGGAAGTAGAGATCCATCACGTAGTGCAGGTGGGACATTTGGAACGAAACTTCTGGTTGGGCCCCCGGCTGTGAGGAAAGGATTGGCTCGCCACGGAGCGCGCTTGCTTAGGTCTTCTTCGAGGAGCGTAGGTTTAGATGGCGCGGCCGTGCAGTAGCGCAACGACTTCACGTTGTGCGGCGGTCCGATCGAGCAAATAGAAGCGTACGACCTGTGTCACCAGGTCGTCTGCAGAGGTCAAATGACCGACCTCGAAATCGGAAAGTCTGTCCCACTTGTCCCGGATGTCGTCGTGGAGAGCTTGGGCAGCGGCGGCGCTCGACTGCGGACCGAAAGTGGTTTTTAGGTGGAGGCTGTTGGTCACGGGCTGTACCTATGGGTTCAATGAATGATGGAGAGAGGCCGAACCGAATGTCGTTCAGTTCAAGGGGAGGTGCCGACACCGAGTCCGCGACCAGGTGCCCAAATCAGGGCCGCGTCACGCTGGGAGGACGGAGACATTCCCGCGTCAGGGGGTGACGCGACGCTAAGGAGCGGTATCAAATTGCCGTATTGGCTGCGCCCTGCCGTTTGCGACTGGCTAGCTAGATATGGGTACTGATCGTCGAAACCCTAGGGGTAGCCGGCGGCCACTTTTTTCGCGTCGTTCATCACGTAAGGGATGCCGCCCGGCAGTCGACCCCAAGGCTCGGGAGCCCTCCTTGAGTTGAGCAAGATGCGGCCCAAGTAAATCGCGTCAATGCGGTCTCTAGACCGCGGGCAGCGCTCGGACGGGTATCAAGTACAGCGAGGTCGTGCCACAGAGCATGAGTTGGTTGCGGTCGGAGCCGGCGAATTCAAGGTTTGCGACGCGTTCGGGGACGCGGATGCAGCCGATGAGCTTGCCCGTCGGGAGGTAGCAATTGACCCCCTGGCCGGTTCCAGCCCACAGCCGACCCGCTGTGTCGATGCGCAGGCCATCGAAGGCTTTCCCTTCATCGACGGCCAGAACCGAAATTGGCCACAGGCTCGAGTCCGGCCCGACGCGAAAGGCGCGAATGTGGTTGGGACCGCCCGCGCCCACGGTGCTCCCGGTGTCGACGACATAGAGGATGGTCTCGTCGGGAGAGAAGGCGAGGCCGTTGGGCATGACCATGTCGTCGATCACCCGACGCACCTCGCCGGTCGCTGGGTCAATTCGGTAGACGTGGCATCCTTCAATCTCGATCTGCCCGTCATATTGCGGACCTCGTGCGTAGTCGGGATCGGTGAACCAGATCGAGTCGTCGGACTTGACGACGACATCGTTGGGACCCGTGAAGCGCTTACCCTGCCAAGCATCGGCCAGTGTCGTTATCCGTCCGTCGAACTCGGTCCGCGTGATCCGCCTCGTGTTCTGTTCGCAGGTGACGAGCCGGCCCTGACGGTCATGCGTGTTGCCGTTGGCCGCCTGGCTCGGGTGCCGGAACTCGGCGATCGCGCCATCGGATGCACGCCAGCTCCAGAGCCGGTCGCCGGGGATGTCCGACCAGACGAGGATGCCCTCTCGATCGAGCCACGCCGGCCCCTCGGCCCATCGCCCGCCCGTCCACAGGCGGACGAGGGTCGCGGAGGCATCGATGCAGGCGGCGAACGCCGGATCGAGGATTTCGACCGCGGGACCCCCGACCGGCCCGAGGGGCAGATCTACCAATTGGTCACCGAGCCATCGCGCCGCTTCCAGTGCGGCGCTTCCCAGAAGCGGAAGGACTGTGCAGCGATCGCCCGCTCGTCGACCTCGATGCCGAGGCCCGGCGCATCGCTCACCGGATAGGTCGCGCCATCGAGATGCGGTTGCGACGGGAACAGCGGCGACTCGCCTGCGCCCATATAGTTCTCGGCCGGCGATGCACGCGTTTCGAGCCAGCAGAAGTTCGGCACCGCTGCCGCGAAATGGATGGTCGCCGCCGTGCAGATCGGGCCGAGCGGATTGTGCGGCATCATGTCGACGTAATGCGCCTCGCTCCATCCCGCGACCTTCATGGCTTCAGTCAGGCCGCCGACATTGCAGATATCGATGCGGTTGAACTGATGGATGCCGCGCTCGATGTAGGGCAGGAATTGCCACTTGCTGGCGAATTCCTCGCCGATCGCGAACGGCACGTCGGTCATGGTGCGCAGCGACTCGTAGGCCTCCGGCGTCTCGTCGCGGATCGGCTCCTCAAGGAAATCGAGCGTACCGGAGGGCAGCTTCTGGCAGAAGCTGGCCGTCTCGGCGACGCTCAGGCGGTGGTGATAGTCGATGCCCAGCACGACTTCATCGCCAAGCTCTTCGCGCGCCTTGATCAGCCACGGCGCCGTCGCGGCGATCGACTCGCGCGGCTCGTGTACGCCGTCGGTGTCTCCTACAGGAAAGAAGCGAATGGCGTTCCAGCCGCGCGCCTTGAGTTCCTTGGCCTGCTCGACCATCGCGGCACTCGGCTCGATCGAGGTCGAGGCGAAGGTCGGGATGCGATCGCGGTGCTTGCCGCCCAGCAATTGATAGACGGGAACGCCGAGCGCCTTGCCCTTGATGTCGTGGAGCGCAATATCGAGCGCCGAAATCGCCGCCTGGAGCACGCGGCCGCCCTCGAAATACTGGCTGCGATACATCTCCTGCCAGAGGGCGCCGATCTGCATCGGGTCACGGCCGATGAGAAATTCGCGATAATGTTCGATCGCCCCGACCACCGCCTTTTCGCGGCCGCTGAGCCCGCTTTCGCCCCAGCCGAAAACGCCCTCGTCGGTCTCGACCTTGACGATGAGCTGGTTGCGGTGACCGATCCAGGCTGGATAGGGCTTGATGGCAGTGATCTTCATTGCGTGGTCCTCACCAGCTCGTCATGGAGCCGTCTTCGAGACGGGCGACCGGCAGATAGGCAGCCTGGTAGGGATATTTGGCCGCCTCTGCTTCATCGATGTCGGTGCCGTGGCCTGGGGTCTCATTGGGATAGAGATAGCCGCGATCATAGCGCCAGCTGCATTTGAAGACGTCGTAGGTCTCCTTGGTGTAGCCGGTGAATTCCTGGATCCCGAAGTTCGAGATCGCCGTATCGACGTGGATGTTGGCGCCCATGGTCGCGGGGGACATATCCATCGGGCCGTGGCAGGCCGAGCGGACATGGTAGATCGAGGCGAAATCGAAGATCTTCTTGATGCCGGTGACGCCCCCGGCATGCACCGCGGTGACGCGGATGTAGTCGATGAGCTGCTCCGAAATCAGCGTCGTCGTATCGTAGATCGAGTTGAACACTTCGCCCACCGCCAGCGGCTGCGTCGTGTGTTGACGGATGATGCGGAAGCCTTCCTGCAGCTCGGCCGGGATCGCATCCTCGAGCCAGAACAGGCGATAGGGCTCGAGATCCTTGCCGAGCCGCGCCGCCTCGATGGGCGTCAGGCGATGGTGGACGTCATGAAGGAGATGCACGTCCCAGCCGACGGCGTCGCGGAGCTTCTCGAACAGCCTCGGCACCAGCGGCATGTATTTATGCGTGGCCCAGACCTCTTCGGTGACCGTCGGCTTGATCATGCCGCCGGCGGACTGGTCGGTGGAGGGGCCAGTGCCGTAGATCGGCGGCAGGCCGGGGATCGAGACCTGCGCGCGGATCGCGTCGAGACCCTGCTCGCGCATCTTGAGGACGCCGTCGACCACCTCGGGGATATCGAGGCCGCCTACATGCTTATAGACCATCACCTTGTCGCGCGACCGTCCGCCGAGCAGCTGGTAGAGCGGCATGCCCGCGACCTTGGCCTTGATGTCCCACAGCGCCATGTCGATGGCGGCGATCGCGGCCATCGTGATCGGGCCACGGCGCCAATAGGCGCCCTTATAGAGATATTGCCAGATGTCCTCGGTCCGCATCGGATCCTTGCCGATCAGGGTCGGCGCGATGTGGTCCTGAACATAGGAGACGACCGCCAGCTCGCGGCCGTTCACGGTGCCGTCGCCGATACCATAAACGCCCTCGTCCGTGATGATCTTCGCCGTCACGAAATTCCGCCCCGGCGAGGTGACGATGACCTTGATTTCGCGGATTTTCATTTCTTGGACCTTGCTAGAGTGACATTCTGACGCCGTCCTCACCCGCGAGGATGCGTCCAGCCGAGCATGCGTTCAGCCTTGCTCGAGTCGAAAAAACTCGCATTGCCTTCGAGCGGCTTGCGAATGGGCAGATTGGGAAAGAACCGCCGCGCCAGGTCCAGCGTCGGGGTCTCGAGCGTCGTGTCCGGCGCGACGATGTAGAACACTTCATGGCCCGTGAAGTCGGCGGTAAGGCTAAGCAGACACGCCGACACCGCGGCATCGGTGCGCGTATAGGCCCACAAATGCTTGGCCTGCTCGACCGTCTCTTCGAAGAAGTGCTCGCGCGCCAAAGCGCGGTTAGCGATCACCAGATGAAAGCGCATCGAGGCGATCCGCATATCCGCGTAGCGCCGCACGAGATTGTCCGCCTGCGCCTCGCAGATCCACTTGCTGAGTCCGTAGGGCTCCTCGGTGTAGGTCGGATGCTTCTCGTCGATGGGAAAATAGTCGAAATGCGCTTCGCGGCTGAACGAGAGCCCGACGGCGTTGACGCTCGAGGCCTGGCAGACCCGCAGGATGCCGTGCTCGGCGGCGGCACGCAGGACGTTGTAGCTGCCGACGACGTTGTTGTTGTGGACTTCGTGGTCGGGATGGCGGAACGGCGCGGGGATCGCGGCCATGTGGATCACGGCATCGCATCCCGCGAAGGCCGCGACGAGCGCATCGTAGTCGGCCATGTCGAGCGTCACATGATTGATGTCGCCTTCGAGCGGGCTCGGGGCTGGGCCGCCCTCGGCGGGAGGCTGGCTCGCCTCGAGCCGGTCGATACTGACCACGCTGTGACCTTTGGCGAGGGCGCCCTCCGCGATGGCGTGGCCGATGCGGCCGCGGCCGCCCGTTATGGCGATCTTCATGCTGAAACCCTACTCGGCGTAAACCGCCTGCCTCAATCCTCGGATGTAGCCGATGGCGTAGAGACGCCCGAAGGACGAGTAGCCGGCATTGTCATTGCTATCGCCCTCGACCGTCGGGACATGGTCCGGCCGGAGGACGCCCTCGAATCCGATATCCCGATAGGCCCGCATACAAGCGAGCATGTCGGTCTGGCCGGCATCGTGCCACGTCTCCTCGAAGGCTTTTGGCGTGCCGCGAACATCGCGGAAATGGACGAAGCTGATCTTCTTGCCGAACTTGCGGATGGCCGACGGAAGGTCCGGGGTCATGAGCGTGAAATTGCCCTGGCAGAGGGTCACCGTGTTGGCTGGACTCGGCGTCATGTCGAGGAGGCGCTGGAAATTCTCTAGGCTGCGCATGATACGGCCGACGCCCCGGATGGGCGACAGCGGCGGATCGTCGGGATGCATCGAGAGCTTGACGCCGGCGCGCTCAGCAACCGGCAGGACGCGCTCCAGAAAATATTGAAGATTGGTCCAGAGATCGTTTTCCATGATCGGCGGGCCTTTCGCGAGATCGGCCGGAACGTCGTTCGCATTGAAGCTCGTCACCACCGATCCGCCGCGCGACGGCGTAGCGAGATTGGTTCGGACCCAGTTGAAATCGGTCATCCACTCGTAGCACCAGACGGGAATGCCGATCTTGCCCATGTTTTCGAGGAGCCTGCAGACGGTCGCGATCTCGGCATCCCGTCCAGGCTCGCCGCGCTTGGCTTTGTTGAGTGGAGGACGTGCTTCGATCACCGCTAGCTTGAACCCGCCCTGCTCGTAGCGGGCTTTCATGCGGCGCAGCGGTTCGAGGTCCCAGGGCTGCTCGCCGGCCTGGCAGTCGTCCGCCGTCGGCAGGCCGCCTACGGCGAGGTCGACGCCAGCCTGCTTCGCGAGCTTCCAGAGCGGCGAGTGGACGGGAGCAATGAACTCGGCAATTTCAAGCATGTGAAAGTCTCGGCGACCGGGTCGCGTCCATCTGCCGCCTCAGGCGGGAAGCTGCTCGGACAGCTTCTCGGCGGCGATCTGCGGCTGCTTGTCGTAGAGGAAGCACGCCGCCGCGTGTTTGGGTTCGATCTGG
>Ga0068853_100002545_pt1 | contig 13695 bp, 15 predicted proteins | sample KBSCornC32_FD_65655 | JGI IMG/M metagenome (GOLD analysis project Ga0068853, IMG submission 65655) | Corn rhizosphere microbial communities from Kellogg Biological Station, Michigan, USA - KBS Corn C3-2 | ecosystem: Host-associated > Plants > Roots > Rhizosphere > Soil ... | reverse complement strand
CGCCTCCCTCTCAGATGGTCGTGCAACACCACCATCTTGGCACATAGATGCCGTCGGGGGGCGTCCACCCCATCACCCACATCGGACCGGCAGCACGCGACCCATTGCAGACATTGCGGTCTCTGGTAACTTTCATCGCGACGGGGGCCAATGCACATCCACCTTCCCAAACCGCTTCATGGCTGGCGCGAGTTCATCGGCGAGGTGGGGATCATCGTCATCGGCGTGCTGATCGCGCTCGCCGCTGAGCAGGCGATCGAGGCGCTGCACCACCGCTCGCAAGTGCACGACGCGATCGCCGCCCTTCACGCCGAGAGTAACGAAAACCGCAGCGCTTTCGACGCGAATGTAGTCGGACTGCAGCGGTCGCAGGCGAGTGTCGAGACCGACCTTGCGGCGCTGGACGATTGCGGCAACGCGAGCAGGCCCGACCGGCTCGTTCCGGTCGTGCAGTCAGTTTGGCTCGTTCCCAGCGACCACGCCTGGATCGGCGTGCGGGATGGTGCCTTGCTTCCCCTTCTGCCCGCCGAGTTGAGGGACAGCTACTTCAAGGTCAACACCTTCAAGGACCTCATGATGCCGGGGATCAACGCAATCTATACGGAGCGCGCGGTCGCAGGCGCACGGGTCGAGGCGATGCGCCGTGGGCTGCGTGACCCGGGATTATGCCGCGATGCCGTGGTTCAGCTCCTCAACCTGCAGATGCAGCAGGATTTTAATCTCAAAGATACACTCGCGCTTCGCTCGTTCAATGAAGATGCCCTGCGCGGCGAGCACCTCGATGCAGTCGCCCGTCCGGTCGGGCTCGACATCTCCACAGCGGGACCGCCGAAGGATTGATGACGGATAGCCGACCAGCCGCAAGGGACCCTTTGGGGACGTTTTCGATGGTGGATATCATGGGGCTTCGAGCTTTGTGACAGCGAAGCGGGGGAGGAGGCACTCGATGTTTTCGCAGATGGGTGCAGCGATCGGATTGCTTTTCTGCCTTTACACAGTCTTGTTTCGCTGGAAGGCGCTCGTCGCCAAGTATGGGACCCTAAGCCTTTATTGGTGGATCGTCGGCGTCACGGTCGGATGTTCGTTGGTCGGCTTTCTGGCTGACATTGCAATTCAAAATGCGTAGTTAACATCTGGCGACTTCGCGTTCGGACTATCGCGGCTTTCCGAGGGTCAGCACAACTGCCTACCCACCTATCAGGACCCCGCACTTGGATGTCAGCTTGCCACCCACTACGGTCATTTATCGGCGTGCGGCGTCTTGCTGTTAGCGGACGATGGCACTCGCAAGCGCCATGGCGGCAGCCGGAGCCTTCGATTTGCAGCCGTTGATCATGAAGCTGTAAACGTCCCCGCGACGACCCCACTCGCGACAAAGGCTCGCGATCCGCTCGATGTCCTTCGGCGGATAGCCCGCGCGGAAATTGCTCCTGAGGTTCTTGCACCGCAGGTATGCAAAATCGGCCGTGCGCTCGGCGATCCGGACGCGGCCTTCCTGCTCGACATAGGCGACGGCGACATTGGCCTTGCGCGCAATGTCGAGGAATTGATCGCATGCAAAACTCTCGTGGCCGACCTCGATCACGTAGCGCAGCGGCCGGCCGTTCAGCTGGCGCGGCAGCAGATCGAAGAAGTCGGCGATGTCGTCTGCGTCGAACCGCTTCGTTGCCATCAGCTGCCAGAGGATCGGCCCGAGCTTGTCGCCCAGCTCGTCCAGCCCCTGGGCAAAGAACTTGACCATCGCTTCGCTGGTGCTCGCCAACACCTTGCGGTTGCTGATATAGGCCGAGCCCTTGATTGCAAAGACGAACCCGTCCGCGGTCTGTTCACGCCACTTTCGGAAGCTCCCCGGCTTTTGCAGACTGCGATAGGTACTGTTGATCTCGATCGCGCCGACATGCCGCGAGGCCCATTGCAGCTCGTTCTTCTGGGGCAGGCCGTCAGGATAGAAGTTTCCCTTGCGCCAGTCCGGATAGACCCAGCCGCCGATGCCCGTCCTGATGCTCATGTTCGCGGCATAACCTGTCCGCGCGAGGAACCGAACCGTCTTTCATGCGATATTCTGGCCCGAGGGTTCGGCGAAAGGAAAGCGTCGAATGGCTGTCGAAGCGATCTGGAACGACCAGGTAATCGCCCACAGCGACGAGACCGTGGTCGTCGAAGGCAATCACTACTTTCCCCGCGCGGACGTCGACACGTCTGTGCTGGAAGAGAGCAAGACGACCACCGAATGCCCGTGGAAAGGCACCGCGCACTACTACACCATCGATCTTGACGGCGAGCGCAACGAAGACGCCGCCTGGTACTATCCCGATCCCAAGCCGAAGGCCGAACAGATCCGCGACCGGATCGCCTTCTGGCACGGCGTCGAGATCGTCGAGACCTGAGCCTTGGCGCCCTTGCCGCAGCCGGCCCGAGACCCTGCCGCGCGCCGGGGCCGCCAAGACCAAGGCCACTTTGGCCGCGGGCGTGGCCGGCAAGGCGCTCGCGCCGCGTACCGTCATCCCCTGCTTCGGCCGGTTAGCGCGCAAGGATCCGACAGCAAGCGATTGACGAGCGCCCCGGTATTGGACAGCTTCTGCAAAATGCGCGGGGGGTGGAAGCAGACGATGATCATGCGGGCCCTTCTGGCCGGGTCGCTTGCAGCCTCCCTGGGCGCCGCCCCTGCGCGGGCCGACGGTGGTGCGATAGCACCCGAATGCAACCGCGCCTGTTTAACCGGGATCATGGATCGGTACGTCGCTGCCCTCGTGCGACACGACCCGTCGGGGCTGCCGCTAAACCGGGACGCCCGCTTCACCGAGAACACCATGCCGCTGAAGATCGGCAAGGAAGGGATGTGGATCTCGGCCAGCCAGGCACCGACGACGTTCAGGATCTTTGCCGTCGACGTGCCGAACGGGGAAGTTGGCCTGATGGCCTTGATGCAGGCGTGGGGCAATCCGGTAATCGCCGCGATTCGGCTGAAAGTGGTGAACGGCGAGATAACCGAGATCGAGCATGTCCTGACGACCAACCCGATCCGCCCGGCAGCGCTGGCGAACCTCACGACGCCGAGGCCCGAGTTCCTCGCCGATGTACCGGCGTCCGAGCGGTCGGATCGGCAGAAGCTGGTCGACATCACCGATTCCTACTTCGAGGCGGTCGAGCACGCGAACGGCAAGCTCGCACCGTTCGCCGCCCACTGCGTGCGGCACGAGAACGGGATGCAGACGACCTCCAACTCGCCGCCAAAGCCATGGCCGGTTCCGCTCGGTTCGAAAGAGGCCGACGCGGCGATGCAATACATCGGCTCGCTCAACTGCGACGCCCAGCTCGACACGCACGTGATGGATTACATCGGCCGCCTGTGGCCGCGCCGCTACGAGGTGGTCGATGTCGAGAAGGGACTCGTCTTCGCCTTCCCGATGTTCCAGCATCCCGGCCGGGCCTCGCCGGTGCCGATATTCGGCGTGCCCGGCGTGACCAGCCTGCCGCTCGGTCGCAATTCGTCGAACATGCAGGCGGGCGAAATCTTCAAGATCATCGACGGCAGGATCGTATCGGTGGAGGCGATGGGGGCGTTCCTGCCGTACGGCACGAAGAGCGGGTGGATCGAATGAGGACAGCCAAGACCCTGATCGAGGAGCTGCGTCTTTCGCCCCACCCGGAAGGCGGCTGGTACCGCGAAGTCTGGCGCGCGCCGGCCGAAGAAGGCGAGCGATCGCAGGCCAGTGCCATCTATTTCCTGCTCGAAGGACACCAGCAAAGCCACTGGCACAAGGTCGATGCCGCCGAGATCTGGCTGTGGCACGCCGGCGACCCGCTGCTGCTGTCGCTCGCCGTCTCCCCCAAGGGCCCGGTGCGCGAAGCCCGGCTCGGCCCCGACGTGATCGCCGGCGACAGCCCGCAGGTGGTGGTCGGCGCGCACGAATGGCAGTCGGCGGTGCCGCTCCCGGGAACGGAAGGCTACACGCTCGTCTCCTGCGTCGTCACGCCCGGTTTCAAGTTCTCCGGTTTCACGCTTGCGCCGCCGAACTGGCGGCCCGGCGATGGTCAAGCGCAATAGGCTTTTGTGAACGGCTCGAGATAGGCGCGATAGGGTTCCGCCGAGCCGATTCCCCGACGGTTGATCGGCTGCCGAACTTGCATGACGCTGGCGGTCATTACCGTGCGACGGTTTTCGTGCGGCGCGAACACCTGGGGCTCTTCCGCGAGCCCGCAGTGCGCGAGGATCGCGCGGATCCAGCGTTCGGGCTCCGTCACGAGTTCCTCGAACGGAACGACCAGAAGCCGCTCACCGAGGATTTGCTGCCAGCGCGCGAGCAGCCTGTCTTCGAGCTGGAAATAGAACGCCATGTCGCGGAGATCGTTGCTCCACCTGATGCCCGCCATGAACGCGGTGCGAAAGCATGACCAGGCACAATCGAGCGGGTCTCGCTTCAGCCAGATGAGCGGGGCTTCGGGCAGCACCGACGCGGCAATGCCGAGCTTGCGAGGGGTGTCGGTCGTCTTGTCGACGACACGCCCGGGATGAGGGAAGCGCTCGCCGACGAGATGGTCCCAGAGCCGCGCGAGCGAGGACGCGCCGGCCTTTTGCACGTAGCCTTCGAGCGCGGAATAGGAAGCATTGCCGACATCGTGCACCAGCAACCGAAGGAGGTCGAGCTCGCCGCCATCCGACACCTCGCTATGGCTGGTGAGCACCTGTTCCACCAGCGTCGTGCCCGTCCGCGGCAAGCCCATCACGAAGATCGAACGGCCCGTGGGCTCGCTTTGCCGGCGGGCAGTTTCAGCAATGCGCGCGGAATCGTAGCCGCTCACGGCCTCGAGCGCGATCTGCCGGTCCAGCGCGCGGTCATAGGGGAAAAGCGATCTTGTCTCGCTCGCCGCCCGCGCGGCCGCAGCAAAGGCATTGCGGTGATCCCCACGATCGGCATGCATCTTGCTGAGCGCATAGTGGAAAAGCGCGCGCTCGGCCGCGGGCGCGCCCGGCACGGTCGATGCCGCCGCAAGCGACCGGGCGGCGAGCTGGGGCTCGTTCGCGAAATCCACCAGCTGGGCGAGCGAATGCCATGCCGAGCCCGAATGCGGCCGCGTCCTCGTCGCCTCCTCGAGCCACTGCCGGGCTTCGGCGCTCTCACCGGCGTTGAGCGCGGCTGCGCCGCGCGAGAGGGCGTAGGTGTACGGATCGGGCTGGGTCTGCGGGATCGTCCTTATCAGCGCGAGCGCTTCGTCAAATCGGCCGATTCGGGCGAGCACGCTGAACTTCTTGATCAGGGCCGGCGGATCTCCACCCGCGCTCTCGACGTAGAGATCAATCGCTTCGAGGCCGAGCCGGACCTCGCCCAGATCGAGCGCCATCAGCGAGAGCTGCAGCCACTGCCCCGCCATCGGCGCCCGCACGGCAACCAGCTGCCGCAGCCGATCGACGATCTCTGCCCGGTCCCGTCGCCGCAGCGCGCGCTGGAATTGATCGACGAGCCGCAGCGCATCGGCCACGCCGCGCCCCAGGTCGGCGCTCTCGCTGGTGGGTGGGGGCACGTCCGAGCAGCCGTAAATCCTAACGATCGTTAGGTAAAAGGCGATGCTTCGAAAGACTTCAAACCCAAAAATGTCGCAAATTGTCTCGCGAACGCTTGCCGGTTGATTTGTCGCAAGGCATGATCGCGACGGTAGGGGAAGAACCGGGGTGCCGATCGGTATTCTGGATGAGGAGAGGTTCGATAGCCCAGGCTAGTCGGGCTCCCATGCCGGGGGAGGTGCATGGTTCCGATTCAAATCAAGGCGCAGATGTTGCGTCGTTGGCCGCGGGCCGGCCATGCAGACGTCGTTGGTCCTTTCGCCATCATGCCTGACGATGGCGCTGGCGCGCCGGAGGAAACCGCGGGCGGCCCCAGGAAGCCTTGGCGCCAGAGCGACGTAAGGCGAGCGGTTGCAGCGGCCGAGCAGGCGGGCCTGCAATCCTACCGCGTCGAGATTGCGCCGGACGGCACGATCTCGATCATCGTCGGCGCTCCCGCGGACTCCGCGGATCCCGGTCCTGGCGGAGACGCGTTCGGCCTTTGACGCTGCGTCCCCTGCCCGCCCGCACCCTTCGCGGCCGGGCTTTGGCATAAGTATTCTTTCCGAATTGTTCACCATGAGCCGCTATCGCGCGTTTCATGTGGGGCGTCCGCAGCAAGTCCGCGATCGGCATCATGGCGTTGCTGGGCACCGGCATCGCCTGGCCGCAGGCAGCGTCGGCTCGGCCAGACGGCGTTTTCGGTCCGCAGGCTTTCGACGGCAGCATCGACTTGCGCGCGAGTGCCGTCGACGGCGAGATGTCATGGCTCGACGGCGGCTTCGGCAAGTTGCGTTATGGCGGCGACACCAACGATAGCGAGGCGCGAGGTCAGGTCGCTTCCGCCGACATCGCCTGGAAACCGCAGTTCTCGTTCGCCCTCTCGGGCCTCGTCAGCGTGACGCACCAGGCCGGGCAATCGACCGATATCGATCTCAACGAGGCCTTTCTCAGCTATCGCTCCGGCCCGGCGTCGACCCGTTTCTCGGCCCGGGCGGGCGTGTTCTGGCCGCCGATCTCGCAGGAGCACGGCGGCTCCACCTGGCAGGTAACCGACAGCATCACGCCCTCGGCGGCGAACAGCTGGGTCTCCGAGGAAGTGAAGGTCCTCGCCTTCGAAGCCAAGGTCGAGCACCGCTTCAGTAACCAGCAAATCGCGCTCACCGCCGCGGTGTTCGACCATGACGACACCTCGGGGACCTTGCTGACTTACAGAGGCTGGGCGCTGCACGACATGCGAGCGACCGTGTGGGGCCATTTCCCCTTGCCTCCGCTCAGCCCGGCGATCGCCCCGTACCAGAGCCAGATCACCAATTCCTTCTGGGAGCTCGATGGCCGGCCCGGTTACTATGCCCGTCTCGACTGGCAGACACCCTGGCCGGCCAGCGTCAACCTGTTTCGCTACGACAACCGCGGCGACCGCCGGTCCGGCCATGACTTGCAGACGGCCTGGCGCACGCGATTCTGGAATGCCGGGGCCATGGTTTCGCTCGGCCAGCGCACCGTGGCGAGGGCGCAAGTGCTGTGGGGTAACACGCAAGTCGGGCCAAGCACGCCGTTCGGCTATCCGGCCGATGTCGATTTCGCCGCCGCTTACCTGCTTTTCAGCCGCGAGCTAGCTGGCGGCAAGCTGACCGCCCGCGGCGACTGGTTCAGGACTCACGACAACTCCTTCGTCGCCAGCGACAACAACAACGAACACGGTTGGGCGGGCATGCTCGCGTACAAGCATCCGCTCACGCATTTCGCCGACGCGATCGTCGAACTCCTGCATGTCGAAAGCACAAGGCCCGCCCGATTGACCAACGGCTCGGTCGCCTCCTGGCAGAACCAGACTCAGCTGCAAACAGCACTAAGGCTTGGATTTTAGGCAATGACCGGTTCCGCCCGCCTCCTCTTCGCCATCGCCGCGCTCGCGCTGCCTGCCGGCTTGCATGCCCGCGACATTACGGTGATGGTCAAGGACGCCTCCGGTCACCCGGTCGAGGACGCGGTGGCGATCCTCGACGCGCCGGGACGCGCCCCGGCTCCCGGCCATTTTACGATCAACCAGAAGAACACGATGTTCGTGCCCTTCGTGCTGGTCGTTCCGGTCGGCTCGTCGATCGAGTTCACCAACCTCGATCCGTTCCGGCACCACGTCTACTCGTTCTCGCCGGCCAAGACTTTCGAGCTCAAGCTGTTTGGAAAGGGCGAGACCCGCTCCGTCACGTTCGACAAGACCGGCGTCGTCGCCCTCGGCTGCAACATCCACGACACGATGCAGGCGTTCGTGCGCGTCGTCGACACCCCGTTCGCCGTCAAGACCGGCAAGGATGGCCGGGCCGTGCTGCACGGCGCGCCCGACGGCGCGGTCGAGCTGCGGGTGTGGCATCCGCACCTGCGCGCGCCGGCCAACCAGCTGACCCTCACGGTTGCGGCCGGCGCCAGCGTCACCGTTCCGGTCGCCGTCAAGCTGCGCCATCCGGCGCCGATGAACCACGACTATTGAGGGCCTTCCGGGTGATCCGCTTCCGCTCGCTCGAATCGCGAATGACGGCGCTGTATTCGGCGACGTTCGGCCTCGTCATGCTGCTGGTCGCCGCGAGCCTGCAATGGGCGATCGCCACCAGCGCCGAGCACAAGGTGCGCTCCGAACTGATTTCGAGCGCCAAGGTGATCGACCGGATCTGGTCGATGCGCTCGCAGGAGCTCGACAGCGTCGCCCGCCCGCTGGCGCTCGATTTTGGCTTCCGCGAGGCCGTCGCCACCGACGATGACGCGACCATCCGTTCCGCCCTGACCAACATCGCCGGGCGCATCGACCTGCCGAACGCCTTCGTCGTCAAGTATGACGGCCGCGTCGTCGGTATGCGACCGGACCAGGATTCACCTTACGACGGCGAGCTGTGGGACGAGCTCGATTCCGGCTGGCATTCGGGCGCTCTCAGGATCAACGGCACGACCTACCAGGCCGTCGCGGCCGAGATCAGGGCCCCGGCCCTGATCGGTTGGCTCGTGCTCGGCCGCCGCATCGACAGCGGCGAGATGAAGGAACTGAGCGGCCTTTCCGCCGTCCCCCTGACGGCCTCTGTCGTCCGCCGCACGGACAGCGGGCAATGGATTTACGATCAGTCCGACCGCCGGGTGGCGGACAGCGGCGTGGTCGCCCTGCTCAAGCGCATGAAGCCCGCCGCAAACGGCAACCCGACGAACCTTTCCGGGCGGATGGCCGGCAACATGGTGCTGGCGCGGCCCCTGGGTTCATCGGACGGCGTTGCCACCACGGCCTTGCTGCTCAATTTCTCGATTGCCGATGCGCTTGCCGAGTATGACGCGCTGCGCCTGGCAGTCGTCATCGCAGGCCTGCTCGGCCTGCTGTTCGTCGCGTTCGCCAGCACGCGCGTCGCACGCCGCATCGTCCGTCCGATCGCGGCCCTCGAACAGGCGGCAAAAGCGCTCGAGCAAGGCGAGCGCACCACACTTCCGGTCGTCTCGCAGGACGAGATCGGCACCTTGACCGGAACCTTCAACGCGATGTCCGCCGAAATCGTCAGCCGCGAGAACCGCATACGCCACATGGCCTATCATGACGCACTGACCGATCTTCCCAATCGCCTGCAGCTGCGCGTGGAGTTGGACCGGCGTCTCGCCGGTATCGCCGAAAACGGTCAGGCACTCGCCGTGCTGTGCATCGATCTCGACAACTTCAAGATGGTCAACGACACGCTCGGCCACAGTGTCGGCGACCAGCTGCTCAAGTTGGCGTCGCAGCGGCTGGTCGAGAACGCGGCCGGGCGGTTCGTGGCGCGTACCGGCGGTGACGAATTCTGTGTGCTGGTCGCCGGAGATGGCGCCGCGGCGACCCGGCTGGCCCCGGCGCTCATCGAGGCCCTTGCCCAGCCCGCCTCGGTGGCCGGTCACTTCCTGCGGGCCGGCGCCAGCATCGGCATTGCCGAGGCGCCGGGCGACGCGCTCGATGCCGACGATCTCGTAAAGCATGCCGACCTCGCCCTTCACGCCGCCAAGGCGGCCGGCCGCGGGCTTTACCGCCGCTTCACGGCTGACCTCGATGCCGATGCCAACAATCGCCGCGCCATCGAGATGGACCTCCACTCCGCGCTCGCTCACGGCGAGTTCGAGCTCTATTTCCAGCCCCTGTTCAACCTTTCGAAGAACCGTATCTCGGCATTCGAGGCGCTGATCCGCTGGAACCACCCGACCAAGGGCCTGGTCTCGCCGCTCGATTTCATCCCGATCGCCGAGGAAAGCGGGCTCATCGTCCCGATCGGCGAGTGGGTTCTCAAGGAAGCGTGCCGCCATGCAATGACCTGGCCGGACGACATTCGCGTGGCCGTCAACTTTTCGACCGTGCAATTTGCGACGCCGGGGATCGTCAACCTCGTGTTTCAGACGCTCGCCACCTCGGGCCTCGCGCCTGATCGGCTCGAGGTCGAGATCACCGAGTCCCTGTTCCTGGAAAGCAGCGAGAGCGTCCGCGAAATTCTCCATGGGCTGAAGCAGATGGGCGTGCGCATCGCGCTCGATGACTTCGGCACCGGATTCTCCTCGCTCAGCTACCTGCGCAAATTCCCTTTCGACAAGATCAAGATCGATCGCTCGTTCATCATCGAGCTGCTCAGCGAACGCGAGGCGAGCGCGGTGGTCAAGGCGATCACCGACCTCGCCGCGGCGCTCGACATGGAAACGACAGCCGAGGGCGTCGAGGAACCCGAACAGGTCGAAGCCCTGCGCGCCCACGGCTGCACGACGGTGCAGGGCTACCTGTTCAGCAAGCCGGTCCCCGCAAGCCGGGTGCCTCGGCTTCTCGACCTCAAGTGGGAGCGCCGGGTGGCCTGACGGCCGGCCCTACTTTTCCTTGCCGCCCACGCCGTACGTGATCGCCGCGTTGCGGGTCTTCTGGAAGTCCTCGACGCTCATGCCCTTCATCGCGGCGTAGATATGGATGTTGCCGACACCGGTCACCGCGCCGAGCTTTTCGAGCATGAAGAAGATCACGCCGTAGCGGATCATGCCGATCCAGTCGCGGCTGCGGATGAGCTCGCGCTCCTCGTCCGTAAGGTCGGCGGCGGCGAGGCAGGCTTCCTCGTCCTCGCGGAACGCCTTGCGCACCTCGGGGTCGGTCAGCGAGTGAAGGAAGTGGTTGATGCGAAAGCCCTTCACGCTGCGCTCGATGGTGAAGGGGTAGGTGCCCTCGAGCTCGGAGGCGCCTCGCCAGTCCCATTCCATCCGCTCGCGGAACGCCTCGTCGCTTTCCGGCGGCGCGGGCTCCGGCTTTTCCTCCAGGATCATGGTCGCGATCGGGGTCATCGAGGGCAGGAAATAGGTCTGGTGGGTGCACTCGACCTCTTCGCTGAGCGCACCGCGCATCATCAGCCACATGACCACTTCCGCCCCTTCCCAGCCGCCGAGCCGGGCGAGCTCATGGATCGGATAATCAAGCAGGCCTTCCGGGTGCGAGACCAAGCGGTCCATGAATTCCATGTCCCATTCGGTGTTGTTGAAGCCGTTCCGTTCGCCATGAACCTGGTGGCTGAGGCCGCCGGTGCCGGCAATCGCCACCTTGATGTCCTCGGGATAGCTCTGGATCGCGCGGCGCAAGGAACGGCCGAACTTCCAGAAACGGCGCGCCGAGGGCAGCGGCACGGTCAGCACGCCGCAGACGATCGGCAGCAGCTTGGTCGCCCAGCCGTGCTCGTGATCATGATCGACCATCACGCTGAGCGGCGAGAACGCGCCGTGATCGAGGTTGCGGCCCTGGAAGTAGGAGAGGTCGAACTCGTCGGCGACCATCGCCTTCGCGACGTGCTGGGCGAAGCGGGGGTCGCCCCTGATCGCCGGGATGTCGCGCGGCCCGCCGCCCTCGTCCGCAGGGCCGAACTGTTCGCCGACGCCGAGCGCGAAATGCGAATAGTGCTCGAAGAACGCGGTCATGTGGTCGTTGTAGATATAGACCAGCACGTCGGGCTTCTTGTCGCGGAACCACTGCTGGACCGGCTCATAGCCTTCGAAAATCGGCTTCCACACCGGGTCATCGAACTTGTTCGCGTCCTTGGCGAAGGCGATGGTGGGTGTGTGGGACGTGGCGATGCCGCCGACGATCTTTGCCATGAGTGCGAGGCCTCTCTTCTTGCGTAAGGCGCCGCCGCGCTGGGCGTGCCCCCGGTGTGCCGTGCATAATGGCACGCAGCCACGCCTTGCGACAAGTCAATTTCCAGATTCGTGAAGCCTTCACATATCCGAAAAGAGACGGGCGGAACTGCCTCCTGGCAGCCCGCCCGCTCGATCCCTGACGAAATGGCTTGCGTCAGCTCATGTGCTTGGAAACCGCACCGGTCATCTTGAACATCGAGATCTGGCTGTTGCCGACGACCTGGCCCAGCTTCGCGTCGGGATTGATCATCCGCTTGTCGGTCTTGTCCTGCAGCCCGTTCGCCTTGATGTGGTCCCACACCTTGCTGGTGACCTGGGCGCGGGTCAGCGGACCCTTGCCGACGACGGCTTCGAGCTGGGGCGAGAGATTTACAGGTTTTTGCAGTGCATTGTTCTTGGCCATGGGCCCATCCTTTCCAGGCTAGAGATTCGGTGCTTCCTCTTAATCGATATCGGCGCTTTCGTCCCACTCCTCTCCGAAGTCATCCCCATTTTCGTTTCGCTCGTATGTTGCCGTTATGACGGCGGCCGCAAGGACGTGTCCATCCATTTCGGAAACGAGTTCCTTCCTGCCCGCCCCCGGCATCAGCGCGATCGGCAAGTCGAGGGCGAAAATCTGGAACACGTAGTCGTGCGGCCCTTGCCCCGCCGGCGGGTCGGGCAGCAGCCACTCGGAGTTGCCGAACGAGTTCTTGCCCGCCCTCGGCGGAGTCTCCCCCTCGAGCAGCTTGCCGGCTTGTGGCGGCAGGCCCCACACGAGCCAATGGCAAAACGGCTCGGGGCCGGGAGCATCGGGGTCTTCGACGACAATGGCCAGCTCAACGGTGCCGGGCGGCGGCGCGGTCCATTCGAGCGGCGGGGCGACCGCGTCCTCCTCGTCGGCGGTGAAGGAGGGATCGAGCTCTTCGCCATCACCGAACGCCGGCGAGGTCAGGCGGAAGCCGCCCTTGTGCAACTCGTCCGCGCCGCCGAGCCGCGCGATCGTGAGCTTGCCGTGACCGGCGCGGGCATTCTTGAGTACCTTGCCGAGCCAGGCGGGGACGTGTTCGGGCATCGTTGGCGTCATCTCCTGCGGCAAGCCTAGGGGGGATGGCCGGCGTCCGCAACCGCTGCTCGCCCGGGAATGGCAGGTTCGCGCGACCGGATTTGGGGGCACCGATCGGCGTTGCCCCTTTCGGCGGCCCATCCTATCGCCACCCGTGAGCAAACCGAGGGAGAGCGGCAATGGCGGCAAAGGCGCGACGGGTGGTCACCGGTCACGATCCGCAGGGCCAATCGGTCAAACTGTCGGATGGCATCCCCGAGCAAGATCATCCGATGCAAGGTTCCGCTGTCGGCGCCGACTTCATCGAGATCTGGAATGCGCCCGAAGCGGTCCCCACGCTCGCTTCCGCGCCGGCGAGCGAACCCACCGCGCGGCCCTTCACCATCATGCCTGCAACCGGTCACCTGGTGCGCATCGTCGAGATCTACCCGCCGCACATGGGCGGCAGGCGGACCGTGATGCACCGCACGCGCACTCTCGACTACGCCGTCGTCATCGAAGGCGAGGTGGTCCTGATCCTGGACGACGGCGAGCACGTCCTCGGTCCCGGCTCGGTCGTCGTCCAGCGCGGCACCGATCACGCATGGGAGAACCGCACCGACGAGATCACCCGCATGGCGTTCTTTCACATCGCCGCGCAGTTCAGCCAGGAGCTTCTCGACAAGCTGCCGCAGCCCCTCGAGCTGATGGAATAAGTAGCGAATTCAGCGGTGGAAATGCAGGGGGAAAACTCAGAACCCTGCTTGCACGCTCGCGCCCCGGCCAGCACACTTCGTTGCGGAAGGGGGGAGACGACTTGGGAATCTCGCGATTTGGTCTTCGTTACGGGCGGCTGGCCCTCGCCCTGGGTTGCTTCGCCATGGTGGCATCGTGCGGCGGAGGCGGCGGCGGAGGCAGCACGTTCGCGCCGACCCCCACCCCTTCGCCCTCACCCACTCCGACACCGACAACCGCC
>Ga0068853_100002541_pt1 | contig 13702 bp, 10 predicted proteins | sample KBSCornC32_FD_65655 | JGI IMG/M metagenome (GOLD analysis project Ga0068853, IMG submission 65655) | Corn rhizosphere microbial communities from Kellogg Biological Station, Michigan, USA - KBS Corn C3-2 | ecosystem: Host-associated > Plants > Roots > Rhizosphere > Soil ... | reverse complement strand
ACGCCCAATATGCGCTAAAGGCGCGCGCATGACCATCAGCCTTCCGCCCGGCCTCCTGCCCGAGGGACTTTCCGACCGCCTGCCCCCCGTGGCCGAGGCTTCCGCGCGGCTGTCGCGCGACGTGCTCGATACGGTGGCGGCGCATGGCTATGGCCGGGTCATGCCGCCGCTGGCGGAATTTGAGGAGACGCTGACGCGGCGATTGCAGTCGGCGGGGGCGGAGGATCTGCTGCGCGTGGTCGATCCGATCTCGCAGCGCACGCTGGCGCTGCGGCCGGACATGACCGCGCAGGTCGGGCGGATCGCCGCGACACGGCTTGCCCGCGCGCCGCGTCCGCTGCGGCTCTGCTATGGCGGGCCGGTGATGCGCCTGCGCGCGGACCAGCTCCACCCGGAGCGCGAACGGATGCAATTGGGCGCGGAACTGATCGGGTCGGACAGCGTGGCGGCGGCGGTCGAGATCGTGAACGTCGCGATCGAGGCGCTGCGCCATGCGGGGGTCGAGGGGATCACCATCGACTTCACCCTGCCCGATCTGGTCGATTGCCTGGCGGACGGGCCGATGCCGGTGTCGGCGGACGAGCGCGAGGGCTTGCGCGACCGGCTCGATGCGAAGGATGCCGGCGCGGTCGCCGCGCTGGGGGAGGGGGCGGCCGCCTATCTGCCGCTGATCGCGGTGGCGGGACCGTTCCATGCGGCGATGGAGCGGCTGGAAGCGTTTGACGCGGGCGTCGCGGGCGGCGCGATCGCGAGCCGGATCGAGGGCCTGCGCGCGATCGCCAAGCCGATCGGCTGGGACATCAGGCTGACGCTGGACCCGACCGAGCGGCATGGCTTTGAATATCAGCGCTGGTTCGGCTTCTCGATCTTCGCGGACGGGTTCATCGGCGAGATCGGGCGGGGCGGCAGCTATGCGATCCGGCGCGACGATGGCGGCATGGAGCCGGCGATGGGCTTTTCGCTCTATCCCGATCCGCTGATCGACGCGGGCTTTGGGCGGACGGAGCGCAAATGCCTGTTCCTGCCGCTGGGCCATGACGCGGAGCGGGCGAAGGCGTTGCGCGGCGAAGGCTGGGTGACTGTGGCGGCGCTGGCGGCGGGCGATGACGGCCGGGCGTTGGGGTGTGGATATTGGCTGAACGACGGGGTGGTTACGGCTTATTGAAGTCTGGAGAATTGTTGTTCTGCGGCGTGGATCGAGGTTGCAGCATTCTTATTCAAGGCTCGATAGCTATCGCGAGGCGACAATCAGAACGCCAGAGCCATGGTCCGATAATGAAGATTATGTTAAACAAAACAGCTCGGGTCGTTCACTCAGTTGACGTCGATATTATCCAGGTCGTGCGGCCCCATCAAAGGCTTTGCACGATCGCCGCTGTTCGTTCGCCGTAACAGACGGGATTAAAATGTCGTCGGCCGCCACAAAGCGTCCGTGCCGCCGTCGACGAACACTGTCTGGCCCAGGATATAGCCACTCTCCACGTTCGCCAGGAAACTCAGAACTTCGGCAATTTCCTCGGGGTGCGCGTAATTTTGCACCACAATGGGGGTCGCCTGGGCAAGGATCGCCCTGCCTTCGTCGGTGGCCAGCAGCGGCGCGGTCATCGGTGTTACGACCGTGCCCGGCGCCACACCGTTCAGCGAAATACCCGCCCCGGCCCATTCGGGCTTCGTTGCCGCCGCGCGCAGCCAGAGGCTGAGCGCTCGCTTGCTCGCCATATAGGCGTTGCCGTGCGCCGCCCGCGCGCGATCGAGCGCGGCGGATTCGTCACCCGACAGGCATGCTTCCACAAGTGTGGCGTCGGCATCCATCAGCGCTGCCGTGGACAGGACCGCGACTGCCCGCGGCCGCAAGGAATTGCGCAACAGTGGGCGTAATCCGTCCAGCGTCGCAACCGCGCCAAAGAAATTCACGGCGATGGTCAAGGCGGGATCGTCGATCGCCGCGACACCCGCCGCCGCCACGATGGCGTCGATCCCCTCCGGGGCGACCGCCTGCACCCCCCGAACCATCTCGGATCGTCCGTCCGGCGTCGCCAGATCAGCGACGATATCCGCATCGCGCAGGTCCACGCCGATTACGCGGTCACCCCGCGCGCGCATCCGCTCCGCCGTAGCTTTGCCAATACCGGACGCCGCCCCGGTAATCACAACCGTTCTTGCCATAGATCGAAATCTCGCCTCTCGCTGGATCGCCGTTACCCTATCCGTGCGGCGCTCGTCCGGGCACTGGGATAAGGCGATCATTGCGGAGTGGCGAGTGGCAACCACCTGCTTGCGACCGCTCCATCACATAGACGGTGGACAGGCCGAACAGCCCAACGGATGGATCAGGTCGCGGGCGCATCGGTCAAGGGCTGGACCCGGCCCATGTCCCCGCCACGCTCGAAACGCTGGAGATAGGCGGACAGCCCGACCGGTTCGCGCCGGTCGCGCGGATTGTAGAAGGGGGAGAAGACCGACACTATGTCGCGCATCGTGTGGCGTGACATGAATGTGCCGAACTGCTTTTCCTTCTGTCGGGAATCCGACAGTTCGTCCGGCGTCATCGCCCGACGGTCCGCGCTAATCATCTCACGATAGACCGCCTTGCCGTAGCCGCCGAGATGGCGGATGGCCGAGAAGAAGCCATAACAGCGATAAAGCCAGCCGTTCCACACCCGCGTGGCAGGCGTCCGCGCATAGAGCGCCTTGAACAGGCGGAAGCAGACTTCGCGATGCTCATATTCCTCCGCCATGTGCCATTTCCACAGGGCGACGGCCTCATAGTCGGCGCCTTGCAAATAGGGCGCATAATCCTCGAACCACAGGCGCGCGGCTATCGGACCCATGGATTCGAAACCCTCCGCATAGGCGAGGCAGAATTTGAGCGGGCGGTTGTTGAGCATCTCGTCATAGTCCCGCTCGATCTTCTGTTCATGGGGGATGATCTCGGGGTAATGCTGGCGGATACGCTTGTTAAAGCCGTTATGCTGGCGATAGTGTTGCGCTTCCTGCGCGATGAAGATGTCGACTTCCTTATGGAGTTGCACCTCCTCCGGCGGCAGTATCTCCTTGGCCCGGCGCATGACCTTGATCAGCCATGGTTCGACGAAGGACGGGATGGTCGACGATGCGTTTACGCGATGCGCGAACTCCCGCATCGGCGCCCAGTCGGGCCGGATGTCCGAATAGTCGATCCTGGGCAGGCGTGCCTTCACACTCTTCTCTCCGCGCGCATCGTCGTCGCGACTGTCGCGACTGTCATGGGCGGAATATAAGGCCGCCGACAGATCGGAACCCAGCCGATTTTGATTAAGGGGTTTATCGAGGCGCGGCCCCGACGAAGTCTCTCTTGAGCACCCGATGGATGTCGCGGAGGACGGCGGCGAACTGCCGGAGGTTGCCGGGTTCCATCTCGCCGAACAGTTGCGCGATCCTGGCCGTGCTCGCCAGTCCCCGAATGCACTCGTCCACCAGCCCTTCCCCCTTTGCGGTCAGGAACAGGTCGATCGACCTGTGATCCGCCGCATTGCGCCTGCGCACCAGCAAGCCGTCCTTTTCCAGGCGCTTGATGCGGCTGGAGAGCGCGGCGGTGGACACGTAGAGGATGGACGCCAGATCGGTGGCGCTGATGGCGCGCCCCCTGTCCACCCCCAACGTCCCCAACAGATGCAGATCCGCGAAACTATGGCCCAGCCGCTGCGCCACCCGTTCCAGATCGAGCATGACAAGATGGCTCACGGTCAGCAATTTGCGCATGGCGACCAGCGGCACCATGTCGACATCGCCCAACCGGTCGCCATAATGATGGATCGCGGCGTCCGAAGGAAAGGGATGGGCACCCTCTGTCGGGCGCGCGGCGTCGTCGCTCATTGCCCCTCCACCATCCGGGTTTCGACACAGCGACTATATTGCGACTCCGGTGCTCCGTCGAGGTTTCCCAACCGGGGGATCATCCTCATCACCATATGCATGATGGATGCCGCGACGCTCTGTTGCCCGTCCTGACTATTTCCTAACTTGCCCGAACCGGAGCAGGCTGTGGCGCTGCCGTGTGAAAGATATGGAAGATGGTGATCCTGGTTAGTGGAGCCACGGGAACGCAAGGCGGCGCCGTCGTTCGCGCGATGCTGGACGCGGGATGGGCCGTCCGGGCGCTGATCCGCGACGCCGACTCCGCCCCGGCGCGCGCGCTGGCGGCGCAGGGCGTGTCGCTCGTCACCGGTTCGTTCGAGGATGCGGCTGCGCTCGACGCGGCGATGGTGGACGTCGATACGGTCTTTTCCGTCCAGCCTGCCCCCTATGCCGATCCCGACAGCGAACGGCGGCAGGCGCGGGCGCTGGTCGATGCGGCGTCGCGCGCGGGCGTGCGCCACCTGATCCATAGTTCCGTGTCGAACGCGGGCGACTTTCGCACCATGGCAGGATGGGCGGAGGGGCGCTGGAGCCGCAATTATTGGGAGAGCAAGGCGGACGTCGAAGCCATCGTGCGTACCGGCGGCTTCGCCCACGCCACCATCCTGCGGCCCGCCTTCATGATGGACAATTTCGCGCTGCCCAAGGCGCAATGGATGTTCCCCGATCTGGCGCAGGGCGAAATACTGACGGCCGTCGAACCCGAAACGTCCATCGCGCTGATCGCCGCGCGGGACCTCGGCGTCGCGGTTGCGGCGGCGGCCGCCGATCCGGCGCGCTTCGGCGGCGAACTGCTGGAGCTGGCGGGCGACAGCCTGACCTTGCCGGGGGTGGCGGCGGTGCTGGCGAGGGTCAAGGGCGGCCCCGTCGTCGCCCGGACGCTGGATGCGGAGACTTTGGTGGCGCGCGGCCAGCATGGCGGCTGGGTGGAAACGCAGCAATGGATGAACGTCGTGGGCTATCCCGCGCGGCCGGAAGTGATGGCGGCGGCGGGTTTGGCGCCGACCAGCTTCGCCGACTGGGCGCGGGACATGGCCGTCGATCGATGTCGGCGGATGACCGTGGTGGAGCGCGCACCATGCTGACCGGATATGGTCCGATCCGCCAGTTGGGCTATGTCGTCCGCGACATCGAGGCCGCGATGGAGGCGTGGGCGACGAAGCTGCGCATTGGGCCATGGTTCTACAACCCCCGCCTTGCGCTCAGCAGCTACCGCTTTCGCGGCATCGCGCATGACGATTTCCATATGAGCTATGCGCTCGCCAATTCCGGCGACATGCAGATCGAACTGATCCAGCAGCGGTGCGACACCCCCAGCCTCTATCGCGAATTTCTCGACCGGCATGGCGAGGGGTTGCAGCATGTCTGCGTCTGGCCGGAGGATTATGACGCGGTCCATGCGCTGGCCCGGTCCAGCGGCCTCGTCCCCGCGCAGGAAGGGACGATGCGCCATATCCGCTTCGCCTATTTCGAGGATCTGGGGCCGGGTGGCACCAGCCTGGAGATGTCCGAAATGGTGCCGGAACGCCTCCCCGGCATCGCGCATATCCGCAATGCCGCCGACCGATGGGACGGCAAGGACCCGGTGCGTCCATACGGGCGCTAGATTTTGGCGCCCCTTCCTGTCCAGTCGACATGATCGCGCAGGAAATCGGCCACCGCGCCTACGGCGGGGCGGCGGATATGGGTGTCGGGCAGGATCAGCTGAATATCGACGGGATTGCTGTTCCATTCGGTCAGCACGGGGACGAGTTGCCCCGACGCCAGTTCGCGCGCGACGAGCATCTCCAGCGTCTGCGCGATGCCGACGCCAGCGACTGCCGCGGCGGATAGGGCGTCGCCATGGTTGAATGTCACGACCCCCGGGGGACGCAGCCAGCGCGTCTCGCCATCACGCCAGAACCGCCACCGCTGTCCGACGGGCCGTTCGAACGTCGCATAGAGGATGGCGTCATGCTCCATCACCTCCTCCGGGGTGCGGGGCGCGGGATGGCGAGCAAGATAGTCGGGCGACGCCACCTGGACGAACCGGGTCTCGCCGACCTTCACCATCTCCGCCTTTCCCGCTGGCGGTGTGCCGATGCGGATCAGCAGATCGAAACTCTGCGGGCGAAATACGAGATTTCGGTCACCGACGCTGAGGTCGAGCGCGATGCGCGGGTGGCGCATCCGCAGTTCGGGAAGGGCCGGCACGACGAAGCGCAGACCGATGGCCCCCGGCGCGTCCATGTGGACCCGCCCGCTCGGCCCGGCCATGCCACGCCGCACACCCTCCTCCGCGCGGTCCATCGCCTCCAGGATGCGGCGTGCGTCATCGACGAACTGATGCCCCTCCGGCGTGAGGGCGAAGCGGCGGGTGCTGCGGTGGATGAGCCGCGTGCGCAAGCGATCCTCCAGCCGCGCGACATGGGTCGACACCATGGCGGGCGACATGCCGAGACGCTCGGCCGCTCGCCCGAAACCGCCGCTGTCGACAATGGCGACCAGAACTTCAAGAGCCGTGAGCCGATCCATCATTATTCTCTAACAACGAAGAATGCCTTCTTCAATAAGATCATTATTCGGCGCAGCGAATGGACTAGAATAGGCGCTTGAAAATACCTGTGAGGGGATGGATGGCTTATCCGCGCTTGTTCGAGCCGATGCAGATCGGTTCTCTGCATCTGAAGAATCGTATCGCCATGGCGCCGATGGAAACCCATCTCGGCGAGCCGGACGGCGGCGTGAACAACGATATCATCGCCTATTACCGGGAACGCGCGCAGGGCGGCGCCGGCCTCATCATGACCGAATTCACCTGCGTGGATGGAACGGACGGCTTCAGTTCCAACGTGCCGCAGCTCCGGCTGGACAATGACCGGTACAAGGCAGGGCACGCCCGGCTGGTCGCGGCGATCCACGCGGCGGGGGCAAAGGCGGTCATCCAGATCTCGCACGCCGGACGCCAGACCAAGGAAAGCGTGATCGGCAGGCAGCCGGTCTCCGCCAGCGCCATTCCGCTCAACAGCCCCTATATGAACGCCGTGCCCCGCCCGCTGGAGGATCATGAGATCCGGCGCATCATCGGGCGCTACGCCAACACCGCGCGGCTGGCGATGCTGGCCGGCTATGACGGCGTCATGCTGCACGGCGCGCATGGCTATCTCATCCAGCAGTTCCTCTCGCCCATCATGAACCATCGCGACGATGAATGGGGCGGCGACCCCGAGCGACGCCTGCGTTTCGCGACCGAGGTGATCAAGGCGGTCAAGGCGCAATTGGGCGACAAGCCGCTGCTCTACCGCATGTCGGTGGTGGACGGCGTCGAGGGCGGCCTGACCATCGAGGATACGGAAAAGATCGCGCCGCGCCTGTGCGAGGCCGGCGTGGATGCGATCGACATCAGCTGGGGTTTCCTGGAGTGCCCGCAGCTGATCCTGGAGCCGATGGCGGTGGAGGAAGGCGACCGCCTCCCCTACGCCCGCCGCATCCGCGCGGCGACCGGCAAGCCGGTCATCACGGCGGGCGTCATGCGCTGGCCGGACAAGTGCGAGCAGGCGGTCATCGACGGCGACACCGACATCGTCTCGCTGGGCCGTGCGCTGCTGGCCGACCCGATGTGGCCGATCAAGGCGCAGATGGGCCGGGTGGACGATATTCGTCCCTGCACCTCCTGCAACTGGTGCATCCGCGAACTGCAACATAGCCGTCCCGTCGCCTGCGCCGAGAACCCGCGCTGCGGGCGGGAGACGGAGCCGCAACTGGACAGTTTCGCCAATGGGCTGCGCGCCAGCGTGGTCGGCGCGGGGCCGGGCGGCATGGCGGCGGCATTGCTGCTCCAGCAGTCGGGCTTCGACGTCACCCTGTATGAAAAGCGCCACCGGCTGGGCGGCAACCTCATCACCTCCGCCGTCCCGCCGGGCAAGGAGAAGCTGTTCTGGTATCACAAATTCCTGGTGAACCGGATCGAGAAGAGCAAGGTCAAGGTGCGCACCAACACATTGGCGACGCGCGAGACGCTGGAGGCGGACCAGCCCGACGTGATCATATTGGCGGGCGGATCGCGCCCTGCCCCGCTCGACCTCGCCGGCTGGGGCAACCTGCCCACCGCGCCCGCCTATGAAGTGCTGATCGAGGAGACGAATGTTCCCCCCTCGTCCGTGGAGCGCCCCATCCTGATCTATGGCGGTGGCGAAACCGGCACGGAGACGGCGGAGTTTCTGGCGAAGGCGGGTCATGAGGTCATGCTGGTCACCCGGTCCGATCGCAAGTTCCTCGCCCGCAATGCGGAGGTGCTCTATCGCATTTCCCTGTTGCAACGACTGAACAGCAATCCGGCGATCCGCATCCTCGACCATACGACGCTGCATTCCATCAACGGAGAGCATGTAGTGCTGTCGCAGGATGGCAAGCTGGTCGAGCAGCCCGCCGCCGCTGTGCTGCTCGCCCACGGGCTGGTGCCCGATACCGAACTGCCCGACGCCCTGTCGGGTCTCGACGTGCCGATGATCCGCATCGGCGACGCCGCCAAGGTCGCGCGTATCGGAGAGGCCGTGCGCGACGCCTATCGCGCGGTGCAGGAGATGCGCCGCCTCATCGTCCAGCCGGAGCCCGTGGCATGCTGACCCAGACGCCTACCATCGAAATTCGCCCCCTCGACGGTCCGTTCGGCTCGGAGATCATCGGTGTCGATCTGAGCCGGGAGATCGACGCGGAGACACGGCAGGCCATTCACGACGCCTGGATCGACGCGGGCATTCTGCTGTTCCGCGACACGGCCAATGACGATGCGGCGCAGATGCGCCTCAGCACGATCTTCGGCGAGATGGAGCCGGCCGCGACGGCCGACCTCAACGATCCCCACAACCAGTATCTGTTGACGCTGGCCTATGATCCGCAGGATCCAACGGCCCGGCCCAATCCCTTCTACACGGTCGATGGCATCGACCGCGCGGGCTGGCTTGGCTGGCACTGGGACCAGAGCTTCATGCCGACGATCGTGCGCGGCGCGGTGCTGCGCATGGAGGTTCCCTCCCCCAAAATGGGCGAAACGGGCTTCATCGACGCGGTGCAGGCCTATGACCGCCTGCCCGAGGCGATGAAGCAGCGGATCGAGGGGTTGGAGGTCGTCTATGAATTCAACCCCGATTTCTGCTCCGGCCAGTTCGGTTTCCCGACGGACATCCAGCGCATCGACATGAGCAAGGGCGCGGTAAAAACCGACAAGTCGGGCATGCAGTATGACTTCCCGCCGGTCGTCCATCCGCTGGTGATCACGCAGCGGGAGACGGGCCGCAAAGTGTTGAAACTCTCGCCGATGCATGCGCGCTACGTGCTGGGCATGGACAAGGCGGAGAGCAACGCGCTGCTGACGGAGATCGCCGCGCATCTCACCGATCCCGCCTTCGCCTATTTCCACGACTGGCAGAAAAACGATCTGGTCGTGTGGGATAATTGGCGGATCATCCACTCCGCCAACGGCGTGCCGCTGGACTGCGCGCGCAGGGCTCGCCGCACCACCATCGCGGGGGACTACAAGGTCGGGCGTTATCTCGACTCCGCGCTGGATCGTGACCGGCAGGTCAAGCGGCTGGTCGACTGACGATGCGTGCGGCGGTGCTCAGGGCGGCGTCGTTGTCCATCGAAGGGATGACGCTCGACCGGCTCGGCGACCTCTCCGCCTTTGTGGAAGAGCAATTCTCATGACCGCCACCGGCAGCGAAGCCATCGTCCGTTCCAGCATCTGCCGGCTGTGCACGGCCTATTGCCCCATCCAGGTCACGATTGAGGATGGCCGTGCGACCAGGATCGCGGGCAATCCCCGGGCGCCCCTCTATGGCGGCTATATGTGTCCCAAGGGCCGCATCCTGCCGGAACAACATTATGGGCCGCAGCGCCTTACCTATACGCGGCGGCGCGGCCCCGACGGGTTCGAGCGGATTGCGTCGGATCAGGCGATGGACGAGATCGCCGCGAAGGTGCAGGCGATCATCGCGGAGCATGGCCCGCGTTCGGTGGCCATGTATGTCGGCATGGGCCTCGTCCCCTACGCCGCGTCGATGAATGTCGCGAACGGATGGATGAAGGGGATCGGTTCGCCCATGTATTTCACCGCCGGCTCGATCGACAAGCCGGGCATCCTGATCGCGCTGGCCCATCATGGCATGTGGCAGGCGGGCCAGCCGAGTTTCGAGACGGCGGACGCATGGCTGCTCGTCGGCATCAATCCGGTCATCAGCAAGTCGCCGGGCTTTCCGGGGCAGAATCCGGGCCGCGTCCTCAAGGACATGGCGGCGGCCGAGGCAAAGCTCATCGTCATCGATCCGCGCGCCAGCGAGACGTCCAAGAGGGCGCATATCCATATGCAGGCCCGGCCGGGCGAGGATGCCGCGATCCTGGCGGGCATGATCCGTGTCATCCTCCGCGAAAGCCTGTATGACGCTGACTTCGTCGCGGCCAACACGCAGGGTATCGACGCGCTGCGTGAAGCGGTCGAGGCGTTTACGCCGGAGCATGTCGCCGCGCGGGCGGGCATCTCCGCCGATGATCTTGTCGCATCCGCGCGCATCTTTGCCGCTGCGCGCAATGCCGGGGTCAGTTGCGGCACGGGACCGAGCTTTTCCACGCACAGCACGCTGACCGAATATCTGGCGCTGTGCCTCGCCAGCCTGTGCGGGCACTGGGCGCGGGAGGGCGATATCCTTGCCAAGCCCAATGTGCTGCTGCCGGGATATGAGGCGCGGGCGCAGCCCTGGCCTCCGTTTCAGGGCTGGGGGTTCGAGCCGCGTCTGCGCGTTCGGGGACTCGGCGGATGCGTCAGCGGGCTGTCGGCGGCGGCGCTGTCAGACGAGATATTGATGCCCGGCGAGGGGCAGGTGAAGGCGTTGATCGTCGCCGGCGGCAATCCGATGATGGCATGGCCCGACCAGAACAAGGCGTTCGCCGCGCTCAACGCGCTCGACCTTCTCGTGACCATGGACACGGAGATGACGGCGACGGCGGAACTGTCCCACTATGTCATCGCGCCCAAGCTGTCGCTGGAGACGCCGATGACGACCTACATGCCCGAGGGCGTCAAATATTATGGTACGACGCGCGGCTTTCCAAAGCCCTATGCCGCCTATACCCCTGCCCTCGTCGAGCCACCGGCGGGCAGCGACGTGATCGAGGACTGGGAGTTCTTCTGGGGCCTGGCGCAGCGCATGGGCACCCGCATCCCCGTCACCATGCGCTATGGCAACGGCCCGCAGGCGGAACATGAGCCGATGGAGTTCATGCTCGATCCCGCCGGTCCGAAGCCGACCACGGACCAGATCATCGAGATGTCCTGCGCGGGGTCGCGCGTGCCTCTGGAACGGGTCAAGCAATATCCCGATGGCCATATCTTCGAGAGCGACCAGCGCATCCTGCCGCGCGCCGAGGGCAATGACGCGCGGCTGGAATTCGCCTCGCCACCGATGCTGGCGGAACTGGCGGAGGTGTACAGCGAGGATAATCGGGCGATCGAGGTCGACTATCCCTTCCGCCTGCTGCCCCGCCGGACCAACTCCATCCTCAACAGCTTCGGTCGGCGCATCGCCAAGCTGGCTGGGGACGGCGTCAATCCCGCCTATATGAATCCCACCGATCTGGAACAGCTGAGCATCGCCGAGGGCGATTGCGTGCGCATCCAGTCCCCCCATGGCGAGATAGAGGCGATCGTGGCGGGAGAAGCGGCGCTGCGGCCGGGCATGATCTCCATGGCGCATGGGTATGGCGAGAATCCCGGTTCCGACGATCCGCGCCGGACAGGGGGCAATACGGGGCGCCTGAGTTCGGCGGATGACGGTTATGATCCCGTGACCGGGCTGCCACGGATGGGCGCCATTCCGGTCAAGGTCATTGCAGGCGAAGCATAGGGGGTAGTCGCGAAAAACATGAAGTTAAGACATGTTTCCTATTGCATGCAACGTAATCGGCGGTAGGATCAGGAAGAGCGGTTAAATATCTCGCAGTGGAGATTGCCGCGCCGACCAGAAAACAACGATTTTAAAATCGTGATGAAGCAAAATACTATGAGGGTTCCCAGCAAGGGAGCGTAAAAGGGGAGAATGTCATGAAGCGTAACAGCTGGTTAGCCGGGGTTTGCCTGCTTGCGGTCGCCACGCCTGCAGCCGCCCAGGCACAAGGCGCCGCCGACACCAACATCATCGATCCACAGGATATCATCGTCACCGCGACCCGCCGCGAGCAGCGGTTGCAGGATATTCCGCTGGCCGTCTCGGCGATCAGCGGTGAAGCTTTGCGTACGCGCGGCATCGAAAGCGCGACCGATCTCGGCACCGGCAAGATTCCCGGCCTGGCCGTCAATTCCATGTTCGGGTCGGAAGTATCGGTCGCCCTCAATATCCGCGGCTATGGCACGTCCGACGTGTCGCAGGGTACACAGGATCAGGCGGTCGCCTTCTACATCGACGGCATCAACCTGCCCCGCGCGCAGGGCATGGCGATGGAACTCATCACGCCGGAACGCATCGAGGTGCTGCGCGGTCCGCAGGGCCAGCTGTTCGGCCGCAACGCCGAGGCGGGCGCCATCCAGGTCGTTTCGCGCCGTCCGTCGGGCGTGCTCGGCGGCGACTTTTCCGGTGGCTACGGCAATTTCAACGGACGTTTCGTCAAGGGGCGCCTCGAACTGCCCGAATTCGCCGGTTTCCGGGTCCAGCTGTCGGGCATCTATCGCGCGCATGACGGCTATATCCGCAATGTCGCCAATCCGCTGCTCCAGAATGTGCAGCTTCAGGTCGATCCGCGCATGTCCTTCCGCTTTCCGACGCGCAACTATGATTCGGATCTCAGCCAGTTGCTGACCCATGGTTTTCGCATCGCGGTCGAGCGGGACTTCGGCGACCTCAACGTTTTCTATTCATACGACGACAGCTGGGCGCGCGACGATCAGGGCCTGACCCATTTCGTGGTATCGCCGGACAAGGGCACGATTTTCAATCCCAGTGGCAACACGGGTCCGGCAAGCTTCACGATTTCAACCGGCCAGACGTTCAGGCAGAATCCGCTCGATACCAGCCAATATCCGCGCGATGTGCCGTACAGCCAGCTCTACGTGCCGTTCGTTACGAAGAGCCATGGCCATCTGCTCAATCTGACCTTGCAGGCTACGGACGACCTGACGATCAAGACCATCACCGGCGTGCGCCAGTCGACGCGCTACGGCGGTAACGACCTTTCGGTCGCGCTGTCATTCGTCCAGCCGTCGGCACTGGAATTTCTGAAGTCCGATACGTTCAGCCATGAAGTGCAGGCGATCTATAACAAGTCCAACTTCAACCTGACCACCGGCGCGCTCTATTTCTACGAGAATGTGACTGACGAGCGCGATGCGGGTTTCGCGACCAATTGCGTGGGAATTCCCGGCACGCCCTGCGATCCCGGCGGACAGCCGACCAGACCCTTTTATCGTAGCGCCTTGAATCGCCAGTTCTCCAAAACGGATGCCTATGCCCTTTATGGTCAGGCGAGCTGGAAGCCGGGCCTGCTCGACGACCGGCTGGAGATCACCGCAGGTCTACGGTATAGCCATGACACAAAGCGTGCCCGGCGCGTGGTTGCCGGTGGTGTCAATCTCGTCACGCCGATCACCAACGTGGCGAACACGGACCGGATTGATCCGGCCGTCATGCTGCGGGTCCAGTGGACGCCGGACATCAATACCTATGCCCGTTTCGCACGGGGTTTCCGCGATGGCGGCGCGAACGTCCGGTCGCAGATTTTCAACGCCTATCAGCCCGAAACGCTCGATAGCTACGAGATCGGTCTGAAGTCGCAATGGTTC
>Ga0068853_100002540_pt1 | contig 13702 bp, 13 predicted proteins | sample KBSCornC32_FD_65655 | JGI IMG/M metagenome (GOLD analysis project Ga0068853, IMG submission 65655) | Corn rhizosphere microbial communities from Kellogg Biological Station, Michigan, USA - KBS Corn C3-2 | ecosystem: Host-associated > Plants > Roots > Rhizosphere > Soil ... | reverse complement strand
CGCCTCTGGGATTTCTGATGGGCATGCCTTTCCCCACCGGCCTGCGCCTGGTAAAGACCGTGGAATGGGCCTGGGCGCTCAATGCTGCGGCCAGCGTTCTGGGATCCGTGATGGCCATGATCATTGCCATTCACTTTGGGTTGACAGTTACTTTGCTTTGCGCCGCAGCAGCTTACCTGCTTGCTGGCCTGTGCTCGCGAACATGGAAAAACGCAGCTATCGCTACTTAGGGACCTTGGCTGTTTAGCGAGTTACATGATTCATCGCTTACGCGATGACGTCTGCCTAAAGGCCCGCGATTCGCGAGCAAATCGCTAGACGCTAATACCGGCAGTGGTTCAGTTTTCAAGCTGAACCACTGCCAAAACTGTCTGGTTCTAGGGACTTACGGGCGCATCTGCTATCATTTTCGCGTAGTTACTTCATTCTCTTGCCAAGTCAAAAGCAGCTTAGGTGGTCTGAACTAAAGGTCGGGATAACCGTAATTGTCGGTTCAGTGACCTTGGCCCTGCTTGTCTTCCTGATCAGCGGGACTGGCGGCCTTTTCACCAGCAAAATCACCCTCATCACATACTTTGACAATGCTGAAGGGATACGCCCCGGCCAGCCCGTGGACTTGCAGGGCGTGGCGATTGGAAATGTGAAAACGGTCCGTGTTGTCCCCGGACGCCCGCTCAGCCCTGTGCAGGTTGTCATGAAGGTGAACAGGGATTTTCAAAGCTTCATTCGCGAAGATTCCAAAGCAACCATTGAAACTGCAGGCGTGCTGGGCGAATCGTTTGTCGATATCGATAGCAAACAGGCCAAGGGCGCGATCGTGAAAGATGGCACAGAGTTACCTCCCGGCAATGCGCCGGGCATTGGTGACGTAGTGAAAAGCAGCCAAACTTCGCTGCAAAATGTTGATGTGCTGGTAAAACGCGCTGACTCGATCCTGGCTGAAATTCAGAATGGCAACGGGTCGCTGGGAAAAGTTATTTACGATCCCACAATGGTCAACAAGGTCAATGCCATCCTGAATCAGCTTCAGGCGTTGCTGAATGATGTGAGCAACGGCAAGGGCACAATCGGAAAATTCTTTGCCGATGACAGCCTGTACCGAAAAGCAGACGCGCTGGTAACCAAAGCAGACGCTATGGTGGATGAGATCAATAAAGGCCACGGCAGCCTGGGCAAACTCGTAAAAGACGACGCTCTATACAACAACGCCAATCAGGCGATTGCCACGGCCAACAAGCTGCTGGCTGATCTCAATGCCGGCCATGGCCCAGCTGGAAAATTGTTGAAGGACGAAGAGCTTTCCCGGAAGCTGCAAAACATCATTGAAAAACTCTCTAACATCTCTGACCGGCTGGAAGCCGGCGAAGGCAGCGCGGGCAAGCTGTTTAAAGATCCATCACTCTATAACAATACCGATCAAATGCTGATCGAAACGCGAAATCTGGTCAAAGCAATCCGTGAAAATCCCAAGAAATATCTCACAATCCGCTTTCGCGTCTTTTAGTCTCGCGCAAGCGGTTCTGGTTTATGTCCTGCAATATTCGTCAGTTTGTGCCATGAACACTCATCAAAATCTTTGAGGCTTAAAAAATGCGCTTATCTCTGCTATTAACTGCCACACTGCTTTTTACCTGCGCGTCAATGTCCGCACAGGAAAGCAAGGCCACTGCCAACTCAGTTGTTACCTCGCTGGATAAGAGCGCCGACCCTTGCGTTGACTTCTACCAGTTCGCGTGCGGAGGATGGATCAAGAACAATCCCATTCCTGCTGACCAGTCGATCTGGAGCCGCTTTGGAGAGCTTGCGGAACGCAATCGGGAGGAGTTGCGCGGCATCCTGGAAACTGCGGCCAAGGCGTCAAATCGCGACGCGAATGAGCAGAAGATCGGCGACTATTACTCCACATGCATGGATGAAGCTGCCATTGAGAAGAAAGGCATCGCTGTTCTCAAGCCGGAATTTGACCGCATCAATGCCCTGGGCGATGAGTCCGCGCTGCCGGCGTTGATTGCGTATCTGCACGGCCAGGGCATTAGCGTGCTGTTCGCCTTCGGCTCCGGAGCCGACTTTAAAAATGCCAAGCAGGTCATTGCGCAGGCGGACCAGGGCGGTCTCTCTCTGCCTGACCGTGATTACTATGTGAAAGACGACCCCAAGTCCGTTGAGCTGCGCAAGCAGTACCTGGAGCACGTTACCAACATGTTCAAGCTGCTGGGTGACGCGCCAGACAAGGCCGCCGCTGAAGCAACAGCGGTAATGAACGTGGAAATGGCGCTGGCCAAAGGCTCTGGTGACCGAGTGGAACGGCGTGAGCCCGAACGTGTTTATCACAAGATGCCGGTCACAGAGTGGCAATCGCTCACGCCCGATTTCAACTTCGCCAAGTATCTGACAAATGTGGGCGCTCCCCCGCTGGATAGCCTCAATGTGGCGGAACCCAACTTCTTCAAAGCGCTTGGTGCCGAGCTGAAGAGCGTCAGCATGGATGACCTGAAAACTTACCTGCGCTGGCAGTTGGTGCACTCACAGACTAACTCGCTACCCAAAGCGTTCCAGGACGAAAATTTTAATTTCTACGGGAAGACGATGCGCGGGGCAAAGGAACTGCAGCCCCGCTGGAAACGTTGCGTCGCCGCCGTTGATGGCGACTTGGGCGAGGCGTTGGGCAAAGTTTTTGTAGAAAAATATTATCCGCCGGAAGCCAAAGCTCGCACGCTAAAGATGGTCAATCAACTGGAAGCCGCGTTGCACCAGGACATCACCGAGCTTCCCTGGATGTCTGAGGTCACAAAGAAGCAGGCATTGGTCAAGCTGGCTGCAATCCAAAACAAGATCGGCTATCCCGCAAAGTGGCGCGACTACACTGCGCTGAAGATTGAACGCGGAGACGCGCTGGGAAATTCGCTTCGGGCGAATGCGTTTGAAGTCCATCGCGAACTGGCCAAGATCGGTAAGCCCCTGGACAAGCAGGAATGGCAGATGACGCCGCCCACGGTGAACGCCTATTACGACCCGACGGAAAATGACATCAATTTTCCCGCCGGCATCCTGCAGTCGCCTTTTTATGACTTCAAGGCCGATGACGCGCTTAACTTCGGCGGCATGGGCGCGGTGATCGGCCATGAACTCACGCATGGCTTTGACGATCAGGGCGCGCTTTTCGACTCCCAGGGAAATCTCCACGACTGGTGGACACCGGCAGACCAAAAGGCCTTCAAGGAACGGACACAGTGCATCGTCGATGAGTATGATCAGTTTGTCGCGGTGGATGACGTTCACGTCCGCGGCAAACTAACCTTGGGCGAGAACACGGCGGACAACGGCGGGCTTCGCATCGCCAACATGGCGCTGATGAAATCTCTGGCCGACGCCGCCAAGCAGCCGGAAAAGATTGACGGCTTCACCCCGGAGCAGCGTCTCTTTATTGGCTGGGGACAGATCTGGTGCCAGAACCAGACGGACCAGACAGCTCGCTTGCTGGCCCTGAATAACGAGCACTCACCCGGAAAATATCGTGCCAATGGTGTGGTGCAGAACATGCCGGAATTCCAGAAAGCCTGGGGATGCAAAGCCGGCCAGCCGATGGTACGCGCGAATGCCTGCCACGTGTGGTAGGCCTTTTAGTCTTCAGGTGCGCGGCCAAAGCCAGGTTCTTTTTCCGGCACGCAGCTTTTCTTGATCGCGTCGCAGCGTTCGCTTTCGCTGCAACCGCCCTCGCGGGCATAACAGGCGCATACGGCTTTGCCGGCGGAGTCATAAATACCGATTCCGCGGCAGGGCCGGTTGTTGATGCATGCGCCACGAAGCCCATTGGCATACTTGGGGCCGCAGTCGCCGATGCTGGGAGCAAATCTGGCGCTCAGCGTCACCGGTGCGGTTTGCGGCAACGGTTCAAACTTGGGTTGTGTCTCTGAAACAGGGTTCACCTGGGTTTGATCATTGCGGGCGGATTGCTGCTTGCCCCCGCAGCCCACGGTAATTGCGCCAACAGCCGCGAGCAACAGTGCCACCAGCCATTTGTTCGAAATTTTCTTGTACATATGCATTGGCTTTTCCTCCTGCTTGTTGGCCTCTCTCAGTAAGAGTAATTGGACTGCTGTAAGTGTTGCGCCTGCCCGGAATATTCCCAGCGCCGCGTACATCCGGCAGAGGAGTCAGTAGTGAAGCGCATCCAGAGTGAACTGGTGCCGTTCCATCCGGTCTGAATCATTGCGTCGTAATCGCCCCAATAGCCACGTGTGTCAGAGCACACAGGGGCATTTTGCAGGATATCGACGGGGAAGATAAACGCGCTGCCGTTTACATAACCCAGCGTGGCCCGGGAAACGTTAATAAAATTGACATTGCCATAGTGGTATGCCCACGAGGCCTGCCAGGTCGGAGGCAGGCCAATAAATCCCGGCCATGCCACAACGTCGGGGTTGTAACTGTCTACCGCGCTGTTATTAGGACCGCCACCCTGAAACCGCCATCCTGGGACCCGATTACAGCTTGTAAGTGTGTCATTGCAAGCGGAAGCGTCCAAGTAAAGATGCCCCTTGTCGTCACGGCGCGTATAGAGCATACGGACGGCGTCATTCCCACCCTCAGAGGCCGCGCCGATGTCATATCCAAACTGCGGACCGCTGCGCAACGTAAGCTCAGAGCCTTGCACCGACGTCCCAAAATCGATTCCGGGATAGAGCTCTGAAGGATCACTGACAGGTACCGGATTCCCCCAGGAGCCGTTCACCAGCCGGTTCATGTAAATGTAATAGGTGTTGTTGGAAACAATCTGGGCTGCCACATAGATGGAACCATCGCGTGAGGCGCGCAACTTGGCATGTGAAACCGAATAAAATTTTGGAAATGGCGTGGGAAGAAGCTGAAAGTTTGCATTCCCGTTTGGGCTGCGATACACATCGATCAGGCCTGTAGCCACGTCAACATAGGCGGCATAAACTTCTCCCGCACTCGTGGAGACCATGCTGCCGCCATCGTAAAAATGGCCTTGTGGTGTGTCAGGAACGCCCGACACTGTGCTGGTATTGCTTACACACTGAAGGTTCTTAAAGGTCGCTCCACCGTCTGTCGATTTAGCAATACACGCTCCGCCGATATAGGAGCTTCGTCCGTCACCGTAATAGAGATAACCGTGTATGCCGCCAGCCGGCATTTTGGAGCTTGGCACTGCCAGACTCGAAAGAAACACAGTCTGGTATGAAGCTCCAGAGGTGGTGAGCGCCGGATCGCCCCAGAGCACCGCCCAGCCTTTTGGCGGCGACACTTTCCCTCCGTAATTCCAGCTATTGCCGCCATCGTCAGAATAAGACCAGCCCATCAGTGATGCGCCTGTTGTCACCGTTCGGTCAAACTGCGCATACGTAATGAACTGGTCTTCATTGGTTTCGTCATTGTAAGAAACCACCACCCGCGTCTTTCCATTGATGAAAGAAGTAGTGGCTGATGTCTCAGATTGCGTGCCGCTCGAGGTGTGATTGTCGTTGCCTGTGACCTTGGTAGAGTTGCTGCAGGCACAGAGGAACAAAACCAGCAGCGCGGAGAAACTTGCAAAAATTTTCACTGATCCACCTCCCAAGCGGCAGATGGGTGGTGGCTCACGCCTCACACCGATCCCCTATCCCTTGTAGTGCATCGTGATGAGCCAGCGTTACAGGCAAATGGAGTGCATGGAATTGGAAAGAACAAGGTAGTTAGGTTTGAAGAGCTCAGGTGAGCCTTACCAGTCCTGTTGATTCCGCCTGCTCATGCGCGTGATACGACGATCGCACCAGCGGCCCGGACTCAACATGGCGGAAGCCCATCTTGAGCGCTTCCGTCTTCAGGAAAGCAAACTCTTCCGGAGTGTAATAGCGCGTCATCGGCAGATGGTCTTTTGATGGCCGCAGATATTGGCCAACCGTAAGGATATCGACTTTGCGCGCGGCCAGATCACGGAAAACCTCCAGCAGTTCGTCGGTGGTTTCACCAATGCCGACCATCACGCCTGTTTTTGAAACCATCGTCGGAGCAAAACGCTTCACGTTGCTGAGCAGGTCGAGCGTGCGCTCATAGCGGGCACCGGATCGGACGGCGCGATAGAGCCGCGGCACAGTTTCAGTATTGTGGTTCAAAACTTCTGGCTTCGCGTCGATCACCACTTTCAGGCAGTCTTCACGGCCTTGGAAATCCGGGATCAGTACTTCAATTTGACAGCCAGGCGCCTGCTCGCGGACCTCGCGGATAGTCTCAGCAAAAATCTTTGCGCCGCCCATGTTGTCGTCATCGCGATTTACGCTGGTCACCACGGCATGCTTCAAGCCCAGAGTAGCCACGGCCTCAGCAACGCGGCGCGGCTCGTCCCAATCCAGCGGCTCAGGCTTGCCTTTGGGTACGGCACAAAAACCGCAACGCCGCGTACACAGATTGCCCAGCAACATGAACGTAGCAGTCTTGTGGTTCCAGCATTCGCCAATGTTGGGGCACTGCGCTGACTCGCAGACCGTATGCAGATCCAGCGTCCGGGCCAGCCGCTTGAGATCATGGTAATTGTCGCCCATGGGCGCGCGCGCCTTGAGCCACTCAGGCTTCTTTTGCGGACGCCGCGGCGCAAGATCAATTTGGACGAGTTCTACGGAGCTGGCCATCAGGGTAATTAGATGTGAATCTTTATTGTACGATGCTGCACGTCACCAGCGCGATTCAGGCACTCAAGTAATGCTGCCTAGACCCCCTTTTTGGTTACTATGAGCGGAATGGGAATTCGCATTTAGCCGGTCCAGCGAAAGAAATACTCATGAGCAATATCTCAAATACTCAGGACTACCACGTTCCAGGGTGGCGCTCCCGGCTTCGGCAGCTTTATGATGCGGCCCAGCCATTCATCCACTGGGCCCCTGCTATCTCCGGAGGACTGGCCTTCGGCGCCAGTTTTATTCAGTCAGAGTTTCTCAGATTGACGACCGCTGCCGTGGCTGTTTTCTTGTTTCTATTAGTGGCGGCAGATGTAGCGCGTTCTCTGTGGGAACCCGATCGTGGTCCTTCAAGTCCTCTGTCTCAATCGCGAAATGCCGCAGTCAGCCCAAAGCAGATCATCGTAGCCGGTTTTCTTACCATCCTTTATTCCTTTCTCCTATTGTGTGCGTTGAAGTCGCTCCTACTGACCCTGAGAATGCCGAGCCCGTGGACAATGGCGTTTGCAATCCCCACAGTACTTCTTTTGGCCTGCCTCACAGCCTGGCGCAATTCGCGGTTATGGTATGGCGAAGCTACTGAGTATGAAGAACTGCTCACCGAGAACCAGAAAGAACTGGCTGAAATAGAGAAGTTGAAAAAAATGCGCCTGCCAGGCTCCTTCCGGGAACATCCAAAGCGTTAGAGAAGAAGCCTTTTGCATTCCTACAGCGTGTGCAGGTACGCAATCACTTCCTGCAACTCCTGCTGGTCAAGCTGGCCGCCGAATGGCGGCATCATGCCTCGACCGCGAACAATGCTTTGCATCACGTGCTCATCAGTCGCAGTAAGGCCACTGGGCAGGTAAGGCTTCTGGTAGAGCTTCTTCAGCCCTGGTCCTTTGTTCCCGCTAGAGGAATATGCGGGATGGCAATTGACACAATAAATGTTAAAGACCTTGCGTCCGCGAGATTGCTCCGCGTTCAGTCCCAATTCGGCATCGGTCATCTTGGCGGGATCTTTTCCGCAACCGGACAGCAGCCCGGCGACTACCGTCATCAGAAGAATGGACGCTGTTCGACTCAAGTGACTATTATGTCTCTAGCGTGGCGTTTTGAAAACCCCTGGAGACAGCGCTGCCAAACAGTCCATGCCGGTTGAAATCAAGCGCGCTTATGACAAGCCTTCACTCTCAGATGGCCAGCGTGTGCTTGTGGACCGGCTCTGGCCGCGCGGGATCAAAAAAGAGAAGGCCCGCATCGATCACTGGCTGAAAGAGCTTGCCCCTTCTGACGGCTTGCGCAAATGGTTCCACTCCAGCGCAAACTGGATCATCTTCAAGAAACGCTACTTCAAGGAACTGAACACGCCTGCAGCTTCAGCCGATCTGGAAAAGCTGTATGGACTCTTGTTCGAGTACGAGCGCGTGACGCTGGTCTATGCGTCAAAAGACTCCGAGCGCAACAATGCGGTGGCGCTCAAAGAACTGCTCGACGGAATGAAGAAGCCGCCATCCAGCAGCGGTCCAGCCAGGGCAATGGCGGTGCCGCGACGCATGGCTAAGAGACGTTCAAGCTGATGATTCTGCGTCCGCTCGATCCTATCCCCGCCAGCAGCGCTGAATTTCTGCCGGCGTGGAGCGTGGTGGAACAATCTCAGCGCCAGATCGCCGGCGATTGCTGGATGATCACACAACCCTCTCACGCTGCGCTCTCCGGTGAGTTCGCCGCGCGGATGGCCGGCGCGAATCTGCCCAACCTTGATGCTGCCGTGATCCGCGGAATTGCCCTGCACGACGCTGGTTGGGGCATGCCTGACGCTCAGGCCATCATGCAGAGCCGGTCCGTTGTCCAAGGCGCACCAAAGTCATTTGTTGCCTGCGGCGTAGCTCAGTTTGTAGATGCGTGGGAGAAATCGATTGACGTGGCGGCCTCCGCCAGCGCAACCGGAGGCTACATTGTGAGCCGGCATTTTGAGCGGATCGCAAAAGCCAACGCCTCAAAAATCCCTGAAGACTACCGAGCTATTTCGGAAACTTTTCTTCGCAATGAAGCTCAAAAGCAAGCCAACTTGGCGGCAAAACAAGAACACACGCCTGAAGAACTTGAACAGCTCACTGACGTTTTACAGTTTTGCGATCTGCTCTCACTTTATGTCTGCTGCGGTGCCAGACAAAACGTTGAGTTCCCGGAATACTTTGGCACAAAAGCGCGGCTCACCGTGGAAGCCGATAGCTACCGGTTGGATCCCATCCTGATTGAGCCGGGAACAGAATTCGTTGTGGCAGCATTGCGGCATCCGGCGACGAAAGAAGCATCGGGAAAACAGATTGAAATCAGGATTGGATAGCTTGCCAGAGTTCCGAGCGCAGCGAGGAATCCCCACTCGTTCGCATGCCTTGATTTGAATTCCTAAGACAGTGCTTAACCGCCGTACATAAGGACGACCTCGACTTTGACCCTAGTTGTGTCCCATCTGTTACTTTATGTCCCCGTGATCATGATGTTCATGCTCTGATCCCGGCTTGTCTTTGAGTTGCCGTTCAACTGACCAGATCTCATCCGGCGTCTTCTCCCACGGATACATATGCACCATCCAGCCAAACACGTGAGGCATGAAGGTGCCGCCTGCGGCGTCGCAAGCTTCCTCGGTTGAAATGGAGCCGTTCAGCCCGAATTTGGCGTCCTTGCGCAATGCTTCAATCTCACGGCCTTTGGGCGGCTTGCACATATTTACATGCTGGTGCCATTGCGTCATGCTGAGCGGAATTCGTTCGTCGAGCTGCTGCTCACTGAAGCGCACTGGCGCGGTGTACATGGCCCCGGTCAGCTTGTAATCGTCTCCGTGCTTTTCATATAGAAGCGACGTTGGCTTGGTGGGATCAAAGCGAAAAGCTTCACCAATAGCGTTTTCATAATTAGTGAAGTGGTACATTTTCTGCGGGACGTTGGGCAGGAAAATCCTGAAGCCTTCGGCCAGCGCAACTTTGTAGTCGCGATATTTCTCCAGCGCCGGACGCGCCTGCTCCACAACTTGTTGGGCCTTGGCTGCGTCGCCCGCATGGGCCGGTCGCAGCTCTGTCATGTGCATGTGCGCGGCCATGTGCTGATGCTCTTCATGGTTGTGGCCGCGTCCCATGGCCTCAGTGGTGGCATTCAACTCAACCTGTCCAGCGGGTGATTGTTGACCTTGGTGATCGTGCTCCTGGGCAAAAAGAAAAAGCGCCGCAAGACCCAGTGCTGGCGAAATCAGATATCTCTTCATGGCCATTTCCCCGTGCAACAAACGTAACAAACCCGAAACAAACACAGAAGTTACCTTCGGGTGGCCGAAAACAACTTCACCCGCCCCTCCGGGTTAGTATGAGCCGGGAGGAAAGACCATGCAACGATTTTGTCATCGTATTGTAATTGCGGCACTTGCGTCGCTGATGTTTATACCGCTCGGGTTGCAGGCGCAGGAGCAGAGCAAGGACCAAAGCAGCCAGCCCCAAAGTGGCAGCCAGACTAAAGGCAAACAATGGAGTGGACGCCGTGCCGCAGCGCAACGTCAACGCCAGCACATGGCGATGCTGGCCGAAAAGCTTGGCCTCACCGGTGCGCAAAAAGCCCAGTTTCAGCAGATCAATAAGGACATGCGCAAGCAAGGCATGGCCATTCGCCAGGACAGCTCGCTGACTGATGATCAGAAGAAAGCCAAGATGCAGGAGCTGCGCCAGAAATCACACAAGCAGATGTTCAGCGTACTGACGCCGGAGCAAAAAGAAAAACTGAAGCAGATGCGTGAGGAGCACAAGAAAGAACAAGAAAAAGACAGACCTTCGGGCGATCAGGCATCAGCCAAAAAGAAACCCGGATCAGCGAGCGACGATGACGATCCATTTGCCGGCATGACCAGCGATGATGACGATAGTCCGGGAAACGGCGGCAGCGTCCAGTAGCGCGGGTTTAGGGAGTATGCACCGGCTCTTCGTGCTCGAACAGCGGCTTCCATGATTCGTCGAGTGAAACCCACTGGTCGAACTCCTGCCAGCTCGATTTCATCTCTGGAACGTGGAGCAGGCCGTGACCGTCCGAGCAAACCAACTCCGTTCCCCACCAATCCAGCAGTAGATAGCTTGGTGTCCCCACAGACGCCTCATTGCCGAGCCGCCGTAAGCAGAAGCGGCAACGGCGGCCTTGATCATGCAATGACCAGGAGAGCGCCACCATCGCGGTGACAAGGAAAAGCCACGTAGCGAACGGTCCGACAAGCGGATGGACCGAGCCTGTAAGGATGATCGAAGCACGTCCGGTAAATTCCAGCGAGCCCACAAAGCACAGTGCAAGCAGCAGTAAGGTCTTTAGAGAAAAGAATCCCCACCACCTGATCGTGTGTCGCCAGCTTAATTTCAGTTTGCGCGTCTTAGCGCCACCCAGGCGGCTGCTGCCCAGCGCGATTCCTCCGAATAGTGACAGCACGGTGAAAAACAAATAGAGCTTTACGCCCTGACGCGCGCGCGACACAAATGATTCCAGCTGTGGCTTTGAATATTCATTCATCTGGGCGAAGCGCCGAAACTCCTTCTGGGCTTCAGTAAGAGATACATGCGGAACCATGCGGATGACCGCGCCAGTCCGGTCAGCGAAATTGTTGGTGGCTTTGCCCCAGCTTGGTAGCATCCAGACAGACACTTCAGGGAAGGTAAATACAAAGCTCTCCGGAAGCACTCCAATCACGATGCCCGGGCGATCGTCCACGGAGATCGTCTTGCCCATAATGTTGCGATCTGAGTTAAGTTGCGTTTCCCAGAGGCGATGGGTAATCACTACGCAACCAGGACATGTGGTTTCATCTGCCGGGGTAAAGAGTCGACCCCTTGCAGCCTTGTTGCCCAATAGGTCGAAAAAGTTAGGCGAAACGCGAGCGCTGAAGTCATTGATTTGATCGTGCCCGAACCTGAGCGAGACAGGGTGCCATGAGTACGCGGCGACCATTTCCGCAGTTTTGCTGCTCTCCGCCCATTTTGCGGCTTCACGAAATAAATTTTGTTCATCGTACTTCGTAAAACTTGCGTGCAAGGAAAGGTACGCCAGACGGTCAGGCTGAGGGAATGGAAGCGCCTTGAATCCTGCCCGGATCGTAGGCGCAAAACCTGTAACCAAGATCAAGCCAAGAACGGCGATCAGGATTGCACTCAGGCAAAAACGTGCGGATCGCGGCTCTTCGTCCAGCACGCGGGTGACTTTCTTGTGGTCAAAGCGATGGAACGCCGCATCAGGAAATGCGCCCCAGCAGTGCCGGGTCAGTTCCCTGGTCGTACGTGAATTCAGCCGACCGGACTCCGCCAGAAAGTGAAGCCAGTGCCATATCTCTCCATACCACTCCTGGTACCACGCGGCTCGCCGCGCTTTGGGGACCAGCAGACTTGCGCTACGCAACAGGAACTTACATTGCCAGATCAGGAGTCGGATTTGAGGATTGGGCTTCACACATCTGCTCTCTAGCGCCGCGTTACCTTCTCTTCCGGGGCCAGCTTGGCGAGCAAAGGATAGCGCTCTACGGCGTTCATGAGCGCATCTTTGCCTTGGCGCGTGAGTTTGTAATAACGGCGCGCGGGGCGGTCCTGGCGCAGCGCAATCTTGCTGTCTTCCCAGTCGCCGCTTACGAGCGATTCTTTTTCCAGTCGGCGCAATGCCGGGTAGATCGTCCCGCTGGGCAGGCCGGTGACGTCCATAATGTCAAAACCATAAACATAGCCTGACCGGATGGTTTGCAGGATCAGCGCCGACGTGTGAGAAATTCTTGCCGCAGTTTCCATGTTCCGAATGCAACCCTATGTAGTATTCTTTATATGTAGTATTCTCGTATAGCACGTCTTACACCTCGATTCTACCGGAATGCCTTCGCCCCGCACAGGAATATTTGTCGCCACAACCACAATCCCTGAGCAATCTTTCTGTTGGTGCGGAGGCCGGCCTGGACGCCTACGAAGCGGTCCATCAAGCAAATGTTCTGACGCTAGGGGCGAAGCTGCTGCTGCCTGAGTACAAGAAAGCTCTAACCGCAACGGGCGCAAAGGCGCAAATTCGAAGAACAATTCAAAATTCCGTCTTCAGTTTGGGTCTTTCGCGTCCTTTGCGGTAAAACCTTTTGCTACTTACCCTTTGCTTTTACTGGAAGGCTGAGTGCTGATTGCTGAGTACTCCCTATCCAACAACAGCTTCTTCCTCTTCACTCCCCAGCGATATCCAGCCAGACTGCCGTTCTTTTGCACCACGCGATGGCAAGGAACCACCACCGCAACAGGATTTGATCCACATGCGTTCGCCACCGCCCGCACGGCTTTGGGTCGTCCAATCGTTTTCGCCAAATCCGTATAGCTCCGCGTCTGGCCGGACGGGATGCGTTGCAGCTCTTTCCACACCATCTGCTGGAACGCCGTGCCGCGCAGATCGAGCGGAATGTTCAAAGGCGCGGTCGGCCCTTCCAGCAATTGTTGTATCTGGCTTGCCACTGACTCCAGGCCAGCATCGTCGCGACGAATCTCCGCCGCCTCAAAATCACGCTTCAATTCGCGCAGCAACGCGGCTTCGCTTTCGCCAAAGCGCACCGCGCACACGCCGCGCGGCGTAGTAGCCACCAGCAGCTTGCCCAGCTCGGTCGAGATCACGGTGCAGCGAATCTCAATTCCCTCTCCACCCTTGCGGAACGCCGATGGGGTCATCCCGAGCTGTGCCGGGATGCTTTCATAGGCGCGGCTGCTGGAGCTGTAACCAGCTTCGTAAATCGCTTCGGTCACGCTGCCTTCACCCAGCAGCGCCTGCCGAAACTTTCCTGCCCGCCGCGCCTGCTGATACTCCCGCGGGCTGATTCCCAGAATGCGCTTGAACAGCCGCTGAAAGTGAAAGGGGCTGATGGCCACGTGGCGCGAGATCGCCGTCAGGCTCAGCGTGATGTCCAGGTTTTGGTCGATATAGCGGCAGGCCGCTTCCACTTTCTGCATCTGTGGATTGCGCTCAAGCGGCGTGCAGCGCCGGCACGGACGGTATCCCGCCTGTTGTGCCTGGGC
>Ga0068853_100002537_pt1 | contig 13707 bp, 11 predicted proteins | sample KBSCornC32_FD_65655 | JGI IMG/M metagenome (GOLD analysis project Ga0068853, IMG submission 65655) | Corn rhizosphere microbial communities from Kellogg Biological Station, Michigan, USA - KBS Corn C3-2 | ecosystem: Host-associated > Plants > Roots > Rhizosphere > Soil ... | reverse complement strand
GGCCGCGATCACGCGAGCGTCAATGCGCCGACGCGCCGATGTTGCCGTCGAGAAACGCGAGCAGGCGCTCGAGCAGGTCCGCGCGGTTCGCCTCGTCGTAGAACCCGTGGCCCTCGGTGCGCCGGTACAGCCATTCGTGCTCGACGTGCGCCTTCTCCAGCGCGTAGTGCAGGTTCTCGCCGTGGATCGGCGGCACGCGCGTGTCGGCGCCGCCGACGACCAGCATGACCTTGGCGCGCAGCCGGTCGAGGTGCGCGATCGGCGAGCGGTCCCACAACGTGGCTTCGTCTTCGCCGAGCACGCGCTTCAAATAGTTCTCGCCGTACTTCGACTGCGGGATATCGCCGCGCTTGTACATCAGCGACAGGTCGTACACGCCGACGTAGCCGATCGTGCAGCGATACAGATCGGGTTCCTTGACCGCGCCTTCGAGCGCGGCGTATCCGCCGTAGCTGGCGCCGAAGATGCAGACGCGCTTCGGGTCGGCGACGCCTTGCTGGATCGCCCAGTGCGTGGCGTCGGTGACGTCGTCCTGCATCTTGCCGCCCCATTCGCGGTAGCCGGCGCGCTCGAATGCGACGCCATAACCGCCGGAACCACGGAAGTTGACCTGCAGCACGGCGTAGCCGCGGCTCGCCAGCGCCTGCAAGGTCGGATCGAACTCCCACAGGTCGCGCACGCCGAACGGACCGCCATGCACATACACCACGAGCGGCAATTCCTTCGCCTGCTCGCGCCCCTGCGGACGCGCCAGGTAGCCGTGCAAGGGCGTGCCGTCGCGCGCCTTCAACGCTATCGGCTCGACCTTGCCCATCGTCTCGGGCTTGATCCAGGGCATGCGCCCGAACAGGAACGACGCCTTGCGCACCTCGGCATCGTACAAATAGAAGCTGCCCGGATCGTCGGCCGCCTCGACCTGGACGACGATCTTGCGCCCGTCGCGCGTGTGGCTGGTGAAGCGCACGTCCTCGCCGGGGAATTGCGCCGACATCGCCGCCAGCAGCTTCGCCTCGGGCGCGGCAGAGTCGATCAAGCTGGTCTGCGGCCGGCCCGGCGTCGAGCGGATCGCGAAGGCATCCTTGCGGTCGAACGTCGAAAGCAGCTCGTCCGGCTCGACTTCGCCGTCGCTCCACAGCTTGGCGAACGTGCGCGCGGCAACGTTCCAGCGGCAGACCCCTGCGATGCCGTGGCCGCCGGCGCACTTGAAATAGACATCGCCGCCGCTGCGCCCGAAGCGGATCGGGAAGCCGCCGAAATCGTGCTTCGACTCGTCGAACAGGAGCTCCCAGTCGCCTTTCTTTTCGCGGTAGTAGACGCGCCACGCCTGATCGGTGCCCTGCGCGGTGGCGAAGCGCACGTCGCCGTCGTTGTCGGCGACGAACTGCGCGTTGCGCATCGGCGCCGTCACGATGCGGGTGACGCTGCCGCTGTCCAGATCGAGCCAGGCCGCGGACGGATAAGCACCATCGAGGCTGCCGTTCCAGCGCGTGGCCGAGACCAGCACGCGGCGATCGTCGCTGAACAGCGGCAGGATCGGCGTCACGATGACCGGATCGCCCTTGACGCGAAATCCGGCCAGCATCTTCTGGTTGCTGCCGTCGGCGTTCACCGCGAACAGCTCGCCGGTTGCGACGGGCTGCTCCAGGCCGCCGGTCTTCTGGCTGACGCTGTAGAGCAGCCGATGCGGCCCCGCCCACCAGAAATCGGCGATCTCGTCGAGGTCGCGTGGGCGCAGGTTGACGCCCTTCATGCCGTCGAGGCGGATCAGCGACAGCACCGCCTTGCCGTCGACGACGGCGCTCGCCGCGAGATAGTCGCCCTCGGGCGAAATCTTGATGTCGCGAAACTGCGGTGCGCGCGCGAAGTCGACCAGCGGCACCTGAGCGCGCGCTGCCGCTGCCGAGAGCAGCGCCGCGAGAAGCATTCCAAAAGCCTTGCCGACACTGCGCATGTTCGCTCCCTGCGTTGGACGAAGCCCGATGGACGAGGCTTCCATCCTAACGAGGACACGCTGCGCCTTTGCAAAGTTCCGTGTCGTCAGCGCCGCGTGGCGCCCGGAATTCGCGCCGCCTCAGCGCGCCGCCGCCACGCGCCCGTAGCGATCCTCGAGGCGAACGATGTCGTCCTCGCCGAAATAGTCGCCGCACTGGACTTCGATCAGATGGATATCGGTCGCGGTCGGATTCTCCAGCCGGTGCACGGTATTCATCGGAATGTACGTGGACTCGTTGCGATTCAGCAGGAACTCGCGCTCGCCGACGCGCACCTTGGCGACGCCGTCGACGACCGTCCAGTGCTCGCTGCGGCGATGATGCAACTGCAGCGACAGCACGTGGCCGGGCTTGACCGTCAGGCGCTTGACCTTGCAGTCGTCGGCGTCCTCGAGCACGGTGTAGCTGCCCCATGGCCGATGCACGGTCTGGTGCACGCTGGCCGCCGCGTGGTTGGTCGCGCGCAGGCGCTCGACGACGAGCTTGACCTGCTGCGCACGCTCGCGATGGGAGACCAGCACCGCATCGCCGGTGTCGACGATGACGAGGTCCTTGACGCCGACCGCCGCGACGATGCGCGCGTCGGACTGGATGTAGCAGTTCTCGCTCTCGACGATGATCGCCTGGCCGCGCACACGGTTGCCGTCGCCATCGGCCTCGTCGAGGTCGCTGATCGCCTTCCACGAACCGATGTCGCTCCAGTCGAACGTCGCCGGTACGACGGCGACCTTCGGCGCGCGCTCCATGATCGCGTAGTCGATCGAGATGTCCGGCTGGGCGAGGAACGAGTCGCGCGCGAACTCGATCGGGCTCTCGTGCGTGATCGCTTCGGCATGGCAGGCCTGCGCCGCGGCGAGCACGTCGGGGCACGCCTTCGCGGCGACGTCGAGCAGCGCGTCGGCGCGAAAGCAGAACATGCCGGAATTCCACACGTAGTCGCCGGAGGCGACGTAGCTCTCGGCGACTTCGCGGCTCGGCTTCTCGACGAAGGCGCCGACGGCGCGGCCGTCGCGCTGCGCGATCGCCTCGCCCATGCGGATGTAGCCGAAGCCGGTTTCCGGATGCGTCGGGCGGATGCCGAACGTGACCAGCCAGCCGTCGTTCGCCAGCGCCGCCGCGCGCGCCGCATCGGCCGCGAAGGCGGAAAGATCGCGGATCAGGTGATCGGCCGGCAGGATCAGCAGCACCGCGTCGGGACCGACATGGTCGCGCGCATGCAGCGCGGCGAGCACGACCGCCGGTGCGGTATTGCGGCCGGCCGGCTCGAGCAGGAACGGCAGGCGGTCGAGATCGGCATCCGGGTGCTGCGCGTATTCGTCGCGCGTCAGGAAGTAGTAGTCGCGGCCGGTCACGGTCAGCACCGGAGCGCCGTCGGCGACGCGCAGCGCGCGATCCAGCGTCTTCTTCAGCAACGATTCGCCGTCGCCCATGCGCATGAAGGGCTTGGGATAGGCGCTGCGCGAGACCGGCCACAGGCGCGTGCCGGCACCGCCGGAAAGGATTACGGGTACGAGCACTTTCGAAAACCTCCAGCAGCCGCCTGGCCGGCGGTAGAAGCCCTTCCCGTCAAGGGGAGGGCCGGGTGGGGACCGGCTGCGCCGCGAGCTCGTCCAGCACCGCGCGCAGCCCATCGTGCCAATCCGGGCATTGTAATCCGAACGCGGCGGCCAGCCGGCCGGTATCGAGGACGGAATACGCCGGGCGCGCCGCCTTCGTCGGGTAGTCGGCCGTCGCGATCGGCACCATGCGTGGCACGCGCGCCAGCAGGCCGCGCGCCTGCGCCTCGCGCAGGATGGTGCCAGCGAAGTCGAACCAGCTGGCGGTGCCGCCGGCGACGAGGTGATAGGTGCCCTGCAGGCCGCGCCGGGCCGCGCCGTCCTGCGCCGGCCAGGCGGCGACTGCGGCGGCCGTCGTCTGCGCGATCCAGCGCGCCGGCGTCGGTGCGCCGATCTGGTCGGCCACGACCCGCAGTTCGTCGCGCTCGGCGGCCAGGCGCAGCATCGTACGCAGGAAATTGCCGCCGCGCGCCGCATAGACCCAGGCCGTGCGGAAAATCAGGTGCGCCGCACCGCTCGCCCGCAGCGCCTCCTCGCCGGCGAGCTTGCTGCGGCCGTAGACGCCGAGCGGCGCGGTCGCGTCGTCCTCGCGATACGGACGCGTGCCGCGGCCGTCGAACACGTAGTCCGTCGAGTAGTGCACGACGCCGGCTCCGTGCCGCGCCGCCCAGGCGCCGATGTCCGCGACCGCGCGATGGTTGATGCGATCGGCGAGCTCCGGCTCGTCTTCGGCACGATCGACGGCGGTATAGGCGGCGGCGTTGACGATGAGGTCGGGCGTGGCGGCATCGAGCGCCTCGTGCAGCGAAACGGCGTCGGCAAGGTCGGCGCGAAGACAAGGCGAGCCGTCTACGAGGCGGCCGTCGCGCGTCGCGGCAGCGATCTCGCCGAGCGGGGCGAGCGCGCTCAGCAATTCGAAACCGACCTGGCCGGTCGCGCCGGTCAACAGGATCTTCATGCCGTCATTTCCCTGGAGGCGGATGCGCATTTTTCAACGACGAAGCGAGCCCATCGATCGCGCCTCTGCACGCACGACAACAAAGGCACGATGGATTCCCGCTTTCGCGGGAATGACGGAGCGGAGGACCGGAATGCGTCCGATGTCATACGGCACAGATCATCGGCGTCGTGTGCCGCGCATCGCACTGGACGGGCAGCAGACCCTTCATGCCGTCATTCCCGCGAAAGCGGGAATCCATTGCGCTTCTTGCATGCGTACGCTCAAGTGCACGGCGGATCGACTCGCTTCGCTCTCACAGAGCGTTTCGCCTTTCGCGGAAGTGACGATACGCGAAACAGGAACACGCTCGATGTCATTCCGGATAGGTCGGCAGCTTCTCGCGCGGCACATCGGCCAGGAACGGTGCGCGCGCATCCTTGTCGGACAGCAGCGGCTGCGCGAGCGGCCAATCGATCGCGATCGCGGCATCGTTCCAGCGCACCGCGGCGTCGGCGGCGTGGTCGTACAGCGCGGTGCACTGGTAGCTGAAGGTCGCGTAGTCGGACAGCACGGCGAAGCCGTGCGCGAAGCCTTCCGGAATCCAGAAATGCCGCTTGTTCTCGGCCGACAGGATCGCCGCCGCCCAGCGGCCGAACGTCGGCGAGCCGGCGCGGATGTCGACCGCGACGTCGTAGACCTCGCCTTCGGTCACGCTGACCAGCTTGCCTTGCGGATTGGGCCACTGGTAATGCAGGCCGCGCAGCACGCCGTGCGCCGAGCGCGAGACGTTGGTCTGCACGAAATGCAGATCGAGACCTGCGTCGGCGAATTTCTTCGCGTGAAAACTCTCGTAGAAGAAGCCTCGCGCATCGCCGTGCACGGCCGGTTCGATGACGAGGCATTCCGGCAATGCGGTCTTGATCAGTTTCACGAAACCTTGCCCTGCTTGACCAGTTGCATCAGGTAGCGGCCGTAACCGTTCTTCGACAGCGGCGCGGCCAGGCGCAGCACCTGCTCCGAATCGATCCAGCCGTTTTCCCAGGCGATCTCTTCGGGACAGCAGACCTTGAGGCCCTGCCGGTTCTCGATCGTCTCGATGTAGTTCGACGCCTCGGTCAGCGACTCGTGCGTGCCGGTGTCGAGCCAGGCGTAGCCGCGGCCGAACTTCTCCAGCATCAGCGAACCGTCGTCGAGATAGCAGCGGTTGAGATCGGTGATCTCCAGTTCGCCGCGCGGCGAGGGCTTCAGCGCAGCCGCGTAGTCGCACACGCGTTCGTCGTAGAAATAAAGACCCGTGACGGCCCAGTGCGAGCGTGGCTCAGCGGGCTTTTCCTCGAGGCCGATCACCTTGCCGCGCGCGTCGAACTCGGCGACGCCGTAGCGCTCGGGATCGCGCACCCAATAGCCGAACACGGTCGCCCCGCGCGTGCGTGCGGAGGCGCTGGCCAGCTGATCGGTGAGGCCGTGTCCGTAGAAGATGTTGTCGCCGAGGATCAGGCAGCTCGGCTGCCCGCCGACGAAGTCGCGGCCGATCACGAACGCCTGCGCGAGGCCGTCGGGCGACGGCTGCACCGCATAGCGGATCGACATGCCCCACTGCGAGCCGTCGCCGAGCAAGCGCTGGAACAGCGCCTGCTCGTGCGGCGTATTGATCACCAGCACCTCGCGCAAGCCGGCCAGCATCAGCGTCGACAGCGGGTAGTAGATCATCGGCTTGTCGTACACCGGCAGCAGCTGCTTGCTCACCGCCTGGGTCAGCGGATACAGCCGCGTGCCGGAACCGCCGGCGAGAATGATGCCGCGTCTGGAAGACACATCAGTTCCTAAAGTCGCCAAACAAGTTGAAAGTGTATTGCCCATCCATTTTCAAGAGCGCGGCCAATGGATGGCCGCTTCTTGACCCTGGCGATCACGGACGATCGCACGAGCCACATCCGTGGAGGCCTCTTCCCGCCTTTCGCGATCACCGACGATCGCAAAAATCACGCCGCGCTGCCGAGCCGCTCCATGCGATAGCTGCCATCGAGTACGCGGCGCACCCAGGTCTGGTTGTCCAGGTACCAGTCCACCGTGCGCGCGATGCCAGACTCGAACGATTCGCTCGGGCGCCAGCCGAGGTCGCGCTTGATCTTCGAAGCATCGATCGCGTAGCGGCGATCGTGGCCGGGCCGATCCTTGACGTGGCTGATCAGCGATTCGCGCTTGCGACCGTCGGCCAGCGGCTGGCGTTCGTCGAGCAGCGCGCAGATCGTCTTCACGACATGGATGTTTTCGCGCTCGGCGTCGCCGCCGACGTTGTAGACCTCGCCGACACGGCCGATCTCCAGCACGCGGCGGATCGCGGAACAGTGATCGCCGACGTACAGCCAGTCGCGCACGTTGCGGCCGTCGCCGTAGACCGGCAGCGGCTCGCCGGCGAGCGCCTTCTGGATCATCAGCGGAATGAGCTTTTCCGGAAACTGGTACGGACCGTAGTTGTTCGAGCAGTTCGTCGTCAGCGTCGGCAAGCCGTAGGTGTGATGGAACGCGCGCACGAAGTGATCCGATGCGGCCTTCGACGCCGAATACGGCGAGTTCGGCTGGTACGGCGACGCTTCGCTGAAGCGCCCGACCGGCCCGAGCGAACCGTAGACCTCGTCGGTCGACACGTGCAGGAAGCGGAACGCGTCCTGCCGATCGAGCGCCAGGCCGCGCCAGTATCCGAGCGCGCATTCGAGCAGGTTCAAGGTGCCGACGACGTTCGTCTGCGCGAACGCGGCAGGTCCGTCGATCGAGCGGTCGACATGCGACTCCGCCGCGAAATTGACGATCGCGGTCGGCTGGTGCGCGGCGAGCACGCGCTTGACTAACGCCGCATCGCCGATGTCGCCGTGTTCGAACGCGTAGTCCGGGCGGCCGCTCACCGAAGCCAGCGTGTCGAGATTGCCCGCGTAGGTCAGCGCATCGAGATTGACGATGCGCCAGCCGCCCGAGGCGAGCATGTCGAGCACGAAGTTGCCGCCGATGAAACCGGCGCCGCCGGTGACGAGTAGGGTTTTCATGCGTTTTCGGGTCCGCCAACGAAAAAGGCCGGTAGTCCGGCCTGCCGCATATCCTAGCCCGAGGCCACAGCGAACGCGAATTCGAACGCCGCCGAATGCGGGCCTCGACAGGCGATGCGATCGCCGCCGCAACAACCGCATCGACGATTCGGGACGAACGCCTATGAGCGTCGGCGACGCCTATCGATATCCGAAGCCTTCGTCGAGACCCGAAACGACCTTCAAAACCCCGCGCCTGCGCCTAGAACGGGATGTCGTCATCCTCGAAATTGTCCGTCGGCGGGGCTTGGCGCGAAGGCGCCTGCGACTGCGGCGCGCGCGAAGAACCCGAACGGTCGCCGCCGCGATCGCCGCCACGGTCGCGGCTGTAGCCGCCACCGCCGCCGCCACCACCGCCGCCGGAATAGCCGCCGCCTTCGCCTCCGCCGCCGGGGCCGCCGAGCATCTGCATCTCGTTGGCGACGATGTCGGTCGTGTAGCGCTCGACGCCTTCCTTGTCGGTGTACTTGTTCGTGCGCAGCGAGCCTTCGATATAGACCTGGCGGCCCTTCTTCAGGTATTCGCCGGCGATTTCGCCGAGCTTGCCGAACAGCACGACGCGGTGCCATTCGGTGCGTTCCTGGTTCTCGCCGGTCTGCTTGTCCTTCCAGGCTTCGGAGGTCGCCAGACGGATGTTCGTGATGGCGCCGCCGTTCGCGGTGTAGCGCGTTTCGGGATCGGCGCCGAGATTGCCGACCAGAATGACCTTGTTGATACCGCGTGCCATGGATGGCTCCTCTGCCGAAAACGATGCACCTTGGCTGGCGATTATCGCCTGCGCGCGCGCCCACCGCACGTCCCCTCGCGACGAAATCCGTCGGCGCCTGCCGCGACGAAGCGTCGGATTTCGCCGACGGCGCGGCGTCGCACCCGCCTCGGCCGGCGCATGTGCAGCATGGCGGGCCGCTATACTTGCGGCCTTCGCGACCACAAAGCTCCCTTGATGTCCGCCGTTCCCCAGCCCGCCGCCCGTTCCCGCATCGAACGATTCGCCGACGCCCAGGCCCTCGCCGCCGCCGACATGGCCGCGGTCGATGCGCTGATCCGCCGCCGGCTTGCTTCCGATGTCGTGCTGATCAATCAAGTGGCGGAGCACATCATCGGCGGCGGCGGCAAGCGCCTGCGGCCGATGCTGCACCTGCTCGCGGCACGCACGGCCGGCTACGCGGGGGACCATCACATCCAGCTCGCCGCGCTGATCGAGTTCATCCATACCTCGACCCTGCTGCACGACGACGTCGTCGACGAGTCGGACCTGCGCCGCGGACGCCAGACCGCGAATGCCGTCTGGGGCAATGCCGCCAGCGTGCTGGTCGGCGACTTCCTCTACTCGCGCTCGTTCCAGATGATGGTCGAGCTCGACAGCATGCGCGTGATGCGGATCCTTGCCGACACGACCAACCGCATCGCCGAAGGCGAGGTGCTGCAACTGCTCAACATCGGCAATCCGGACACGCGCGAGCGCGCCTACCTCGACGTGATCGAGCGCAAGACCGCCGTGCTGTTCGCCGCGGCGACGCGCCTGGGCGCCGTGTTGGCCGGGTTGCCGCCGGAGCAGGAAGACGCGCTCGCGCGCTACGGCCTCGATCTCGGCTACGCATTCCAGATCGCCGACGACGTGCTCGACTACGTCTCCGACGCCGGCACGCTGGGCAAGAACATCGGCGACGACCTCGCCGAGGGCAAGCCGACGCTGCCGCTGATCATCGCCATCGAACGCAGCGACGCCGCGCAGGCCGGCATGCTGAAACGCGCGATCCAGACCGGCGGCCTCGATGCGCTCGACGACGTGCTCGCCGCGATCCGAGGCACCGGTGCGCTGGACGCTTCGCGCGAGCATGCGCGCGCCTACGCGCAGTCGGCGCGCGCCGCCCTCGCTGCGCTGCCGGAGTCCGACGCGCGCGACGCGCTCGGCGTCCTGGCCGACTACGCGATCGACCGCACGCGCTGAGTGCGCGCTTCCACGACGTACCCGCTGCGCACGGCGGCGGTGAAATCCGCCGTGCGCGAGCCGCACGCGGCGCCCGCTCGCGCCGGCGCCGCGTCGATCCATGCCGCCTTACTTGGCAGCGAACGTCTCGCCGAAGAACGCATGCATCTGCGCGAACGCGCGCGTCGCGGTGCGCTCGTCGTACTTGCAGCCCGGCACTTCTCCGTGCGCGCTCGGGATCGCGAAGCAATGCACCGCACCGCCGTAGCTGAGGAACTGCCAGTCCACGTTGGCGTCGCGCATTTCCTGCTGGAAACCGGCGATCTGCTCGGGCGATTCGAACTTGTCGTCGGCGCCGTGCAACACCAGCACCTTGGCCTTGATGTTCTTCGCCAGAGCCGGATCGTCGGTCGACAGATTGCCGTGGAACGACACGACGCCCTGCACGTCGGCGCCACTGCGCGCCAGGTCCAGGGTGGTGGCGCCGCCGAAGCAGAAGCCGATCGCGCCATAGTGCTTGCCGTCGAGCGGCGCCTTGCCGGCCTGCGCCTTCAGCTGTGCCAGCGCCGCACCGATGCGCGCGCGCAGATCGCCGCGATGGTCGTACATCGCTTTCGTCGCCGCACCGGCTTCCTGCGGATTCTTCGGCCGCACGTCGACGCCGTAGACGTCGGCGAGCAGGATCACGTAGTCCTTGCCGGCAATCTGCTTGGCCAGCGCGATGTTGTCGGCATTGATGCCGAGCCAGTCGGGCGTCATCACGATGCCCGGACGCGGCGTCTTCACCGCATCGTCGTAAACCAGCACGCTCTGCATCTTCTTGCCACCGACGTCGTAGTCGAGATTGCGGGCGACCACGGCCGCCTCGGCCGACGACAGCCCGAACAAGGAAAACGCCAATGCGGCAAGCGCGCGCGAAAAGGCCATGACACGACTCCAGGGTGGTTGGGGGCCGCATGATAGGCCGACCGCATGCCGTTCAGTCACCCGAGCGCCTATTCAGGTATGTAGTGGCGTGCGCGGCGTTTCGCCGCCCCCGGCGGGCGGCACGGATGGTGCAAGTAGCGAAGTGCCCAAAAAGCAGCTTAAGAACTTTTTACAAATGTCGCGAGAGATTTGCGCAATGCTCGCGGCAAGGGGTCCAGACCGGCAGCCGATGAACATGTCCAAATTTCCATTTCTCGCCTGCGCCGCGACGCTCTCGGCTGCGATCGCCACCGTCGCGCACGCGGCCGCCGCGCCGAACCCCGCCGCGCCGCCCAGCCGAACCGTCTCGGTTCGCGGCGCTGCCGTTCAGCCGTCCGCAGGCACGTGTGCGGCCGGCCAGTTGTGCCTCGCGGTCACGCTGTCGACCTCGCCCCCGCCCGCCTGCGGCAGCGTGACCAGCATCGACGCGCAAGTCGGCGAGGTGGTCTACGCCTGCTACACCGTGACCAACGGAACCGCCGGCGAACTCGACTATCACACCTTGAGCGACGACGTCGACGGCACGCTGTTCCAGCTGCTCGAACAGCCGCTGCCGCCGGCTGCGAGCTATCAGTATTTCCGGCGCTTCACGGTCGGCGACGAGGAGTCGATCGTGTCGACCTGGGCCGCGCAGGCGGCGCTGCCCGACTACTCGCCGACCGTCACCGGCGGCAGCGGCTTCATCGACATCACCGCGTTCGGTACGCCGCTCGGCATCGGCAGCGAAGGCATCGTCGGTGTCACGATGCCGTTCGATTTCAACTTCTACGGCCTGCCGTCGAACCAGCTTTGCGTATCGAGCGACGGTTTCGTGCTGCTCGACTACGCGCCGTGTCCCGGCTACGCGTTCTACGCGAGCCAGTCGCTGCCGAGCGACTACCTGCCCGCGCCGGCGATCCTGCCGATGTGGGAGGAACTGATCGGCGAGAACGGCGAAGTCTATGCGGCGACGCTCGGCACGGCGCCGAACCGGCGCTTCGTCGTGGAGTGGTACGACCGGATTCCCTACGGTGCGAGCGACGGCTTCACGTTCGAACTGATTCTCGACGAAGCCGACGGCGGCGTCGCGTTCGAGTACGAAGACGTCGACACGATCCCGGCGACGTCGAGCGGCGGCGCGCTCGCCGCAATCGGCCTGCAGGCGAACGGCGATCTGGCCGACCAGTTCTCCGTGTTCCAGTCGTCGGTGACCAGTGGCTCCGGCATCGCATGGGCGTTGACCGCGCCGACGGTGTACACGTCCTCCGCTGCCATCCAGATCGCCACGCCGAGCCCGGCGATGACGGTCAATCCGACCACGATCACCGCCAATGCCGTGGTCGGCCGGACGATGGGCGTACCGCTGACGATCGGCAACGAAGGCACGCAGCCGCTGAACTGGAACGCGGCGCAGGCCGTCTCCTCGCAGGACGAAGCGCTCCCCGTGCCGACCCGCACGCTCGGCAGCCGTCCGCTGACCGCGTTTGCCGAAGACATCGACAACCAGCGCTTCATCACGCTCGACGCGTCCGCGCCCGGAAACATCCAGGTCGTTGCGGCGACCGACTACACGCTTGCCGGCGGCGATTTCGCCGACACCGACGGAACGCGGCTGTACGGCATCGACGGCTCCAGCGCGAACCATCGCAACGCCTTCGTCAGCGTCGATACGGCCACCGGCGTGGTGACCGACATCGGCCAGGCGGTTCCTCCGGGCAACGCGCAATGGAGCGGACTGGCCTGGGATCCCGTGTCGAGAACGTTCTACGCGACCGCGACCGAATGCGGGCTCGCCAGCTCGATGCTGTTCACGATCCACCGCAGCACCGGCGACGCACGCCGCGTCGGCGCGATCGACACCGGCCGCCAGAACTGCGTGGTCGACATCGCCTTCGATACCGACGGGCAGCTCTACGGCATCGACACGTACGATTCGGGCAACGGCGGCGGACTGATCCGCATCGACAAGACCAGCGGCGCTGCGCAGCGCATCGGTTCGCTCGGCATCAACGTCGGCTCGACCAGCCAGGGCATGGGCTTCGACCACGAAACGCATACGCTGTACTGGACGCGCAGCGCCGACGACGGCAGCAGCCGGATGTACACGATCGACCTCGCCAGTGGCGTGGCGACGGCGGTCGGCACGATCGGCAGCACGCAGGTCCATCTCGACGCCTTCGCGATCCTGCCGGACAACGACTGCTTGAACACGCCGCCGGCGGACTGGCTCGGCATCAATCCGTCCAGCGGCACCACGCCGATGAACGGCACTTCGCTGGTGACGCTGACGCTCGACGCGAGCGGACTCGGCGCAGGCCGCTACGATGCGACCGTCTGCGTCAGCGGCAACGATCCCTACCTTCGCGCGCAGGCCGTGCCGATCGAGTTCGTCGTCATGCCGGCGGACGACTCCATCTTCTTCGACGGATTCGAGAACCCGTAGCCGCAGCGCTCGCATCGCCGCGCGTGGTCGCGGCGATGCGGAGTCAGCCGATGCCGAGCCCTTCGATGACGTCGGTGCCCGCGCCTTCGAATCCGGCCAGCGCGGCGAATGCGCGGCCGCGCGCGGCGTAGTCGGCGAACTGGTCGAAACTCGGCGCGCCCGGCGACAGCAGCACGACACCGCCCGGTGGCGTCAGGCGGCGTGCGGCACGCACCGCGGAAGCCAGATTTGTTTCCGCGTGCAGCGACAAGCCGGTGGCCGATCCGCCGAGCAGCGCGTGGATGCGCGCGCCGTTCGCCCCCATCGTGACGATCGCGTGCGCCGGCTCGCTCCGCATGCGTTCGGCAAACTCATGCCAATCCAGACCGCGATCGAAGCCGCCGACGAGCACGGTCACGGCATGGCCCGCGAGGCTGGCGAGCGCTTCGAGCGTCGCCTGCGGCGTGGTCGCGATGCTGTCGTCGATCCAGGTCACGCCGGCGCGTTCGCCGAGCGTCTGCAGCCGATGCGGCAGCGGACGGAACGTCGCGATCGCCGGCGCCGCAGCGGCGGCATCCTCGCCGGCGGCATCGATAGCAGCGAGCGCAGCGCATAGGTTCAGCGCGTTGTGTGGCCCCGGCAACGGCGTCTGCGCAAGATCGAAAACGCGTTGCGCGTTGCGCGCGATCGTGCCGTCGGCGACGTGCCAGCCGTCGGCGCCGCCGAAGAGGATGCGGCGCGGATGCGCGCCGAGGCGCGCCGCCAGTTCGTTCTGGCGCGCGTTGACGACGAGCGTCTTCGCGGCCGCGGCGAGCGCGAGCTTGTCGGCCGCGTAGCGCTCGC
>Ga0068853_100002535_pt1 | contig 13710 bp, 14 predicted proteins | sample KBSCornC32_FD_65655 | JGI IMG/M metagenome (GOLD analysis project Ga0068853, IMG submission 65655) | Corn rhizosphere microbial communities from Kellogg Biological Station, Michigan, USA - KBS Corn C3-2 | ecosystem: Host-associated > Plants > Roots > Rhizosphere > Soil ... | reverse complement strand
TCCTTAGGCACTTTGCGGGTGAGATTGAGATTGCCGCCCTCGGTCACGAGCACGTCGTCCTCGATCCGGATGCCGATGGCGCGATATTTTGCGGGCGCATCTTTGGCGTCGGGTGGAACATAGATGCCGGGCTCGACCGTGAGGCACATTCCGGGTGCGAACGCCCGTGAATTCTTCGCCTTTTGGTCCGCCCAGTACCGGCCGGCATCGTGTACGTCGAGGCCGAGGTAATGGCCGACGCCGTGCATGTAGTACTTCATGTACGACTTCTTTTTGATGAGGTCTTTGGTCGCACCCTTGAGGAGGCCGAGCTTTTTCATACCCTCGGTGAGCAGCTCGATCGAATATTCGTGACGCGCCTTTACGGTGTTACCGGTGACGGTGTAGTCGATGCATTTTTTTTGCACGTCCAGCACGACGTCGTAAACGTCACGCTGCGCCTGCGTGAACTTCCCGTTGATCGGGAAGGTCCGCGTGATATCGGAGGCGTATCCCTGATAATCGGCTCCGGCGTCGATGAGGATCAAATCGCCATCTTTGAGGTCGTCCTTATTCTCGACATAGTGAAGTATCGTTGCGTTGTCGCCGCCGCCGACAATGGAGTTGTAGGCGACGCCATTTGCACCCTTCGCCCGCATGAAGGATTCCATCATGGCCTCGACCTCGGACTCGTTCATGCCGGGTTTGACCTTTTTCATGGCGAGCACGTGGGCGTCGCCAGCGATGTCGGCTGCACGCTGCATCAGTGCAGCCTCTTCCTGCGTTTTGTGGAGGCGCATGTCGCCGATGATCGGCGTCGGATCAACAATCGTGTGTGGCGGATAGGCGGTCTTGAGTCGACGAACACGCTGCTCATTCAGGTAGCCGAGGATCTGCTGATCGAGAGCGGTGTCGAGGGCAAAGCGGTAGTACAAAACGTCGTGTCCGTCGACTAGTTTTCCGATGTCGCCCGAGAATTTCTCGATCGGAAACGCGCGGTCGGCATCGTAGTTCTTCACAGCTCCCTCGACACCCTGACGTCGACCAAACCACGTCTCCATCTCGATATTGCGCGGGCGGACGTATAGCGTATACGGCGTCTTTGACGACGGATCGATCACCGCGATCGCGTCCGGCTCGGGAAATCCGGTAAGGTACCAAAAATCTGAGTCTTGTCGAAAGCGATATTCGGTGTCGTAGCTTCGCGTGGCCTCGTGCGCGGCTGGGATGATCGCGACGGAATTCTCACACATCGCGGCCATAAAGTTTTTGAGCTGCTCTCGCATATGCAAAAAGTGTAGCCCAAATCGTTCAAAAGCAAAATGCTGGTATAATTCGGCAAATTTCACGGGTACAAGGAGATAACAAGATGAAGAGAACTGTTTTGACGCTGGTCGCAATGCTGGCCTTTTCAACATTGGCGCTCGCCGATATCGCGCGACCGCAGCCGGACAAAACGCCCAAGCCGAAGGCCGAAAAACTCGTCGATGCATCGATGGAGATCCGGCTCGACGGTGAGGCTAAGGAGGCCAAACTCCTGATCCCGAGGTCGCAGCTAAAAAGCCTTCGCGCGGCGATCGACGACCTCGACAACGGCGACGACAACACGGCGGCAGTTACCGCGACTGGATTTTCACGAACTCAGACGATCATGACGGGACTCTTCATGAGCCTCGCGATCGTCTTGGGCGGAATCTGGTTCGCACGCTCCGGCAAGATGTCGTCGACGGGCGTTAAGGCCGCCGTTCTAACGCTCAGCATTAGTGCCATCGCGACCACGGCCACCTTCGTCTACGCCAATGCAGGACCGCCGGCCGAGGCTCGGAGCATTACGGGCAAAATGTTCTCGCAGGCCGTGCACATATACGGCTTTGGTTGGGGACAGGTGAAGATCGGTATCAGCGATACCGATCGCGTCCGGCTCATCGTTCCAGATCCAAAGGACGAAAAGCCGAGCGGCGAAGAATAGCTTGCAGGAGATACGCGCCCAACGATTTGAGCTAACAAGCGCGCACCTGCTGTTCGGCGGGTTTCTACTCGCATGTGCGGTAGGTGCGGTGATGATCGGTTCGTTTCCGCTGCAGATGTCGATAGCGACGGTATTCCTGTTTGCGGGTGCCCATAATTTTATGGAATTCCGCTACTTCGTAGCGCGGATGCCGCTGCGTTGGGGAAGATCGCGGCTCTATTACAGCGTCGGCATCGGCGGGGTTGTCATTCTCGCGGGCGCATCTCTGACCCTGTATTTCTCGAGCGGAAATTGGCTCTGGAGTTACGACACGTGGGGAACGGCGACCGCGTCTTGGAATACTGCGCTCGCTCTCTGGCTCGGGCTTCTGTTTTATCTTCGTGGCCGCCAGCGGCCGCGAAGCGATTGGTCGTGGGCTGTACCGATCGCCTTCGCACTCGCGGCTCTCGCGTGGGTCGTGCCGCAGTATTGGAGCCTCTCACTCGTGTACATTCATCCGTTCATTGCTATGTGGTTTCTCGAGCGGCAGATCAGACGGACGCGTCCGGAGTGGCTGCGAGCGTATCACTGGTGTCTTGGGTCGATCCCATTCTTTTTGGTCGTGATCTTTGTCGCGTTTGCGTCACAGCCAAACCTACCTGAGGACACGAATCTTTTCTGGCGGATCACGCAGCACGCGGGCAGTCAGATCCTCCCGGGCATATCGAGTCATGTGCTTGTGGCGACGCATGTCTTTTTGGAGTCGATCCATTACTTTGTCTGGCTGCTATTGATACCGCTGGTTGATAGGCGGGCGATCCCGTGGCGGCTCAGCGATATCCCGCTCTTTACGAGCAAAGCGGGTTTTCCGAAGATCGTCGTCGCGGCGCTCGCGATCGGCGTGATAATTGTCGCGATGCTGTGGGGTGGATTTGCGGTGAATTACACAATGACCCGCGACGTATATTTTGCGTTTGCGATCATGCATGTGCTGGCGGAGTTTCCGTTTCTGATCAAGTTGCTTTAAGAGTTTTTGCCACGAATAAACACGAATGCCACTAATTAGAAATAAATCATTCGTGTTATTCGTGTGCATTGGTGGCTGATGTTCTTTTTGTTTGACCTGGTTGACGAGTCTCACACCGTGACGCAGAGTTTGCCGCTCGCGGACCTTTGGCGATTCCTGCCGATCGGATATCTGTTTACCATTGCGATCGAAACGCCAGTGCTGCTATTCGGGCTGTCAAAAAAGATCCCTGTTCGACAACGGCTGTGGCTCGGCGTCTGGCTCACAGCTTGCACCTATCCCATAGTCGTGCTCGTTTTGCCGGCCGTCCTTTATGACCAAAGCCGTGCCGGGTACCTGTTTATTGCCGAAACATTTGCTCCCGTCGGCGAATGCACTTTGTTTTGGCTCGCCTACCGCAAGAGCGAAATTCTAACGTCTACTGATTGGATCCGCTGTCTGATCGTGATCGTCATCGCGAACCTCGCCTCCTTTGGTGCCGGCGAGGTGCTCAACTACTACGCGTGGTTCGGGCTGTTTTAGCCACGAATAGGCACGAATCGCACGAATTAGAACCTTAGATTCCTACGGCGTTGATTTATCCCAAACGCTCAGGAACAATCAGACATATTCGTGCTATTCGTGTTCATTCGTGGCTAAACGCATGGAGCTTAGAGTCACAGAGATCTTTCTCTCCATTCAAGGCGAGTCGTCGCATGCGGGGCGGCCGTGCTCGTTCGTGCGGCTGACGGGCTGTCCGATGCGGTGCGTGTGGTGCGACTCGGAGTACACGTTTACGGGCGGCGAGAGGATGAGCTTTGATGAGATCTTTACGAAACTGGAGGAATTTGGCTGCCCACTCGTAGAGGTTACCGGCGGCGAGCCGCTGGCTCAGAAGAATGCGTTCCCATTCATCACCGAACTCTGCGACCGCGGATACGAGGTGCTGATAGAGACCGGCGGATATGTGTCGATCGAGGATATCGATCCACGTGCCTCGATGATACTGGATGTAAAATGTCCCGCGTCGGGCGAGGCCGAGCGAAATCACTGGCCCAATCTCGAGAGACTGCGCCGCGATAAGGACGAAGTGAAGTTCGTTATTGCCGATCTCAACGATTGGGCATTCGCGCAGGAGACGATCGCGAAGTACGGCCTTATCGGCCGCGCAAAAGAAATACTTGTTTCGCCGGTCTATGGCGTAGATCTACCGGTGATCGCCGATGCGATATCGCGTTCTCGAATTCCAGTCAGACTTAATCTGCAGCTTCATAAATACATCTGGGGTGCGGACGCCCGCGGAGTTTGAATATGAAAAGACCATTGGTCGCATTTACGTTGATCGTCACTTTCGCGGTTATGGCGTCCGCGCAAAAGACAAGGCCGGCTCTCGACGAACGCATCCAGGATGCTCTCGTCGGCTTCCCCGGCAAGGCGTGGATATATGCGAAGAATCTCGACACGGGCAAGGACTTTTGCCTGCGCTGCGATGAGCAGACGCGGACAGCGAGCACTATCAAGCTGGCAGTGATGGCCGAGACCTTTCATCAGGTCGCGCAAGGTAAGCTTCACTGGAATGACGACATCGTCCTTACCAAAGAGAGCAAGCAAGGTGGCTCGGGTGTGCTGAGTGAGTTCTCGGACAACATTCACATAGATCTAGCGACTGTGCTTCACCTGATGATCGTCGTGTCCGACAACACGGCGACGAATCTCGTGGCCGATAAGGTCGGAGCCGACAACGTTAACGACTTTATGGATTCGCTGGGGCTGACTGACATCAAGTTCATGCGAAAGATCGGCGGTGGAGGTGAATCAAAAGCTTATCAGGACCCACGGAATAAGCTGTTTGGTCTTGGCCGATCGAGCCCGAGACAATTTGTTCGGTTGATCGAGATGATGGATAACGGCCAGCTCGTCTCAAAAGATGCGTCCGCCGAGATGATCAACATTCTCAAGCGTCAGCAGTATAAGGACGGTATCGGCCGCGGTGTGCCCGACACCATTCCCGTCGCGTCTAAATCGGGTGCGCTCGATCGACTTCGTGCAGATGTAGGCATCATCTACACACGGCGGGGCCGCGTCGCAATGGCGATCATTCTCGACGATATGAAGGTCGTCGAATACGACGAAGAAAATCCCGGCCTTGCCATGCTCTGGAAACTCTCGCAGGTCCTGCAGGACGGGCTCGGAAAGTGAAGTCTATCGTTCTCGTCTCGGGCGGCATGGACTCGTGTGTCACGGCAGCGATCGCCGTCAGTGAGTGCGACGCGGTCGCCTTTCTCCACGTTTCCTATGGCCAACGGACTGAGTCACGCGAAAGAAAGGCTTTCAACGATATCGCCGATCATTACGGCGTCATCAAACGTCTCGATGTCTCGATCGAGCATCTAGCAAAGATCGGCGGATCGTCGCTGACCGACGAGCGAATCGCGGTAACCGAGGCTGATCTCGGTTCAACAGAGATCCCGACGAGTTACGTTCCCTTTCGCAATGCAAACATGTTCTCTATCGCGGTGAGCTGGGCCGAGGTGATCGGTGCGACTGCCATCTACATCGGCGCCGTCGCCGAGGACTCGAGCGGGTATCCGGATTGCAGACCCGAGTTTTACGAGGCGTTTCAAAAGGTGATAGATACGGGCACAAAGCCTGACACGCACATTGAGATCCGCACGCCGATCATTCACTTGAGCAAGGCAGAGATCGTGAGAAAAGGAGTTGAGCTTCACGCACCACTCCATCTGACATGGTCATGCTATCGCAGTGAAAACGCTGCATGTGGTACCTGCGATTCATGTGCGTTGCGGCTGCGCGGATTTGAACGAGCCGGTGTAAGAGACCCAATAAGCTACCTGTGATATTTCATGGGAGTTTGCGTCCCTTAACCACGCCCACGATCACAATGAGAATGCCGGCTAGTGACCCTATGAATCCGACGACGACGGTCACCAGCAGTGCCTCGAAGAGCGCCCCGCCTACAGCTCCAATACCGGCCGTTTCGTTGAATCGCAGTGAATCGAAGCTCTTGTGGATGAACCAGGCCGTTCCGCCAACACCAGTGACTAGACTGACCAGCAAAATGCCGGTCCCGCTAACGATCCATTTTTGAGGCCCGTTCATAGATTGGGAGATCATATCGCAAGTTGTTTCCGGCTGATCGCTAAATTTGAGAGATCGCCCAGAGCTACAAATGCAACCTGGTCCGTTCCGAAGAACTCCTGAGCCAACTCCCGACAACCGTCAGTAGTGACGTCATCGATGCCCTCAAGCGTCTCTTCGATGCTGATCTGGCGGCCGTGGACCATTTCGGATTGAGCGAGAGCGGCGGCACGGGAGGCGGAATCCTCGAGACTTAAAAGAACAGAAGCGCGAGCTTGGGCTTTTGCTAGATCCAACTCGTCGGTCGTGACGCCGTCGACGATCACATTACGCAGCTCGATCATCGAGATCTCGATGATCTCCTCGACCTGATCGGGCGAAGTTGCGGCGAAGATCGAGAAAACTCCTGTGTCCTGATAGCTGGTCGTCGAGGCGCCGACGTTATAGGCGAGTCCGCGTTCCTCACGGATCTTTTGCCACAGCCTGCTTGCGGTGCCGCCGCCGAGAATGCTGGCGGTGAGATCGGCAGCGTAGCGACGCTCGTCGGGTGCGGTTGGAAAGGGTGACGCGAGAATGAGGTGCGCCTGCTCAAGATCGGCGCGTTGTTTGATAACGATCGGTGCGCGAGGTACAGGTGTTGAGAGTGCAAGCTTGTCTCTTGCGGCAGGAGGATACAGGCTAAAGCCTGCACTCTGAACCATTGTGACGACAGTCTCATGTTGTACATTTCCCGCCGCCGCGATCACCAGATTCTCCGGCGTAAAGAAACTCTCGTGATATTCACGAGTCTTACCGCTGTCAAAGCTCCTCACCGATTCGGGCGTGCCTGAAATATTCCGCCCGAGCGGATCTCCTGCAAAAAACGAGGCATTAAAGAGGTCGCCGAGCGTGTCCTCGGGCGAGTCCTCGACCATTTTCAGCTCCTCGATGATGACGCGCTGCTCGGACTCGAGCTCCGCCTCGTCGAAGACAGGATTCGCCAGCATGTCGGCCAGAAGATCGAATGCCTGCGGCAGTTGCTCGTCGATCACCTTGATCGCGAATACCGTCTCCTCGTGCGTGGTGTAGGCGTCGAGATTGCCGCCGAGGCGTTCCTGCTCAATGGCGATGTCGAGAGCCGAACGGCGCGATGTGCCCTTGAATACGGCGTGCTCGATAAAGTGCGTGATGCCGTGCAATTCCGCGGGTTCGTGCTTCGCACCGACGCGATAAAAAAAACCGAGCGTTGCCGAGCGCACGCCGGTCATGGTGTCGGTGAGCACGACGATGCCGTTGTCGAGCCGTGTCTGTGAGATGTTCTCCTTCATCGCGAAATAATAGAGCCTAGCACTCGCGGCCGGACCGAGAGAAACGGCCGTTCGCAGAGATCGAGCCTCCTGTCGCGGCACCTGTCTCATCTAAACACCTGCTGTGCAAAGCGACAATCGTTGCTTGCAGCGACCGTCGATGTTACATTAACGCTGTTTTCCCCTTTCCCCGAGAGAATTTAGATCCGCCGCCGAGGTGCGGCCGATTAAAAACCGACCAAGGAGATCGAACGAATGAAGAATCCGTTTCTCGAGAACTTCCGGCCGTACATACCTGATACCGCACACTTACGCGAGCTGTCGCCGCTCCCGCTAATCGTGGGAACTATTCTCGGCGTGATCTTTGGCGCCTCGTCGCTGTATCTTGTGCTCAAGACGGGTTTGACCGTCTCCGCGTCGATCCCGGTTGCGGTCATCGCGATCACTGTCTTTCGCATGTTGTCGAAGATGGGTGCGCGCGATGCGACGATCCTCGAGGCGAATATCATGCAGACCGCGGGATCGGCCGGTGAATCGATCGCGTTCGGTCTCGGCGTTACGATGCCCGCGATCATGATCCTCGGATTCGATCTCGACCTGTCGAGGGTGATGCTCGTCGCGATCATGGGCGGCCTTCTCGGCATTCTGATGATGATCCCTCTGCGGCGGGCGCTCATCCACGATCAGCACGGCTATCTCAAGTACCCCGAAGGCACCGCGTGCGCCGAGGTGCTCAAGGCTGGAGCGTCGAAAGAATCTCGCCAGGCCTCGCATGAGGGCGACACTGCGGAGACGGACGACGCCGCGCTGCAGGGCGGCAAGATCATCTCGATCGGATTTGGCATCGGCTTTTTGTTCAACGTGCTGATGCAGGTCTTTTCGTTTTGGAAAGGCACGCCGACGAAAGAATTTTCGGATCAAACTTTCAAAGGCGGCTCCGTTAGTCTTGCCAACGATCCGACACTGCTCGGCGTCGGATATATTATCGGCCCGCGAATCGCCGGACTGATGATGGGCGGCGGCATTTTGTCATACCTCGTCCTGATCCCGATGATCAAATTCTTTGGCGGCGGAATGGCGACGCCGGTCGCACCTGCATTGGGCAAGACGATCGCCGAAATGGACCCGGACACGGTTCGCGGCGCGTACGTTCTCTACATTGGTGCCGGTGCGGTCGCGATGGCGGGAATCATCTCGCTGGCGAGAAGCTTGCCGACGATCATTCACGGGCTCAAGGGTGGCCTTGCCGATCTCCGCGGCGGCTCTGCGGAATCGAAAGCGAATCTGCCGCGTACCGACCGCGACCTCTCAATGAAGTGGGTGGTTGTCGGCGTGCTTGCCCTGATCGCGGGAATCATGTTGTTTCCGAAGCTCGGTCTGAGTGTCTTTCAGCATCCATTCGTCGCATTCTTTGGATCGATCCTGATCATTATTTTAGGATTTTTGTTTGTGACGGTTTCATCGCGACTCACAGGTGAGGTCGGTTCCTCGTCAAATCCGATCTCTGGAATGACGGTCGCAACGCTGTTGATCACTTCGCTCGTATTTCTGGCTCTCGGCTGGACTAGTCCCGATCCATATTTTGTAACGGCTCTCTCTATCGGCGGCATAGTGTGTATCGCGGCCTCAAACGGTGGCACGACCTCACAGGACCTTAAGACCGGTTTTTGGGTAGGCTCCACGCCGAGAAATCAGCAGATCGCTATCCTGGTCGGTGCTCTTGCATCGGCTTTAGTGCTCGGTTACTTGCTGATAGTCCTCAATAACAACGAGACGTACTACGCGAAAGTCGACGCCGCATCGCCGGTTGCCTCCAGGGTGCTGACGGACGATCAACTCTTCCGGCAAAACGGTCAGGTCCAGACGGAGCAGGTCACTAATGGCAAGTACAAGGGCGTCGATACGACCACGTATCGTGTCTGGCAAAATACCGAGCCGTCATTCGGTCAGGTAGGCAAATATCTCGTCGATCAGGCGGGCAAGCCTGTATACTTCGTCGACCCGGGTATCAACGGCGTTCTTAAAAAGGACGACGAGGGTAAGGAGCTGACCCGCTACGACGCGCCAAAAGCAACGCTGATGAGCTACATCATCAAGGGCGTGCTCGGGCAGAATTTGCCTTGGGGTCTTGTTATTCTCGGGGCGATGATGGCCATTGTTCTCGAGGTGTCGGGCGTGCCTTCGCTCGCATTCGCTGTTGGAATTTATCTGCCTATCTCGACATCGGCACCGATCTTTGTCGGCGGGCTCGTGCGCTATCTGGTCGATATCTACCTGCGGCGAAAATTTGCTAAGCATGCGATGACAGAGGAGCAACTAATCGCCGAAACCGACAAATCGAATGGCGTTCTCCTTGCCTCCGGCTACATTGCTGGCGGTGCGATCGCCGGCATTCTCATCGCAATATTCGCAGTTGTGCCGTGGCTCAAGACCGTCCAAGATAATTTTGGCGCGTGGGCTAAGGCGAGCAATCCATTCTTCGACGCAGGCCTTGGCGGCTGGTCCGATATTCTCGGGCTACTGCCGTTCCTCGTCTTGTCCGTACTGTTGTATCTTGCAGGCCGTGAATTATGGCTTTCGGGGAGGAAGCGAGCGGCCTAAAAAAGTGTTTTACTTCGTTCAACGCGGCACGCTATAATGTCTCAAAAGCGTGCCGCTTTTTTCTTGACCACATCTCCCTGACCGATAGCCTCTAGACATGCAAAAGCTCCGCATCGTGTTGCCCGCGATCCTCCTGAGCATCTTGTGTTCCTGCTCGACAGCAGAGCCAAAGACAGGTGCCGCGAATGCGGCAAATGCCGATGCTCCCGCCTCGAACGCGGCCATCAACGCCTCAAACAGCGGTGCAAAGATCGATATCACCGAGGGCGGACCGGCCGATACCGTAAGGACGTTCTATCAAAAGCTGAGGGAAAAGAAATTTCGCGAGGCGATATTTATGACCAACCTCCGGCCGGCGGTCGAGGGGCTCACCGACTCGGAGTTGCAGGATTTCTCACTCGATTTTGAGCAGCTTGCCGGTCAGGTCCCGGCGCGGCTCGAGATAAACGGCGAGATCATCACCGGCGACTCGGCGACTGTCACTGCCAATATTCCAAATCCCGACACGGGTAAACTCGAGCTCCAGCCTATCAAGCTCCGCAAGGAAAACGGCGTCTGGACGATCCTCTCGGTGGACGCCGAGGCCGAGGCCAGGATCAAAAAAGAAGGCAAAAATTATCTCTCGAATGTACGCATCGAGACACACCAGGACGAAGCTCGCGCAATGCTCGACCGCGTTGCAAAGGCTGAAATGGTCGCCGCGGCACAGAATGATGGGCAATTCGCCGACATCGACTCGCTCGTGACGGCCGGGCTGCTCCCGGGGGATATCAAAACGAGTGCCTCGACCGGATACAACTACGACATCACTGTCGCGCCCGACAAACGCTCCTACTCGGCCACAGCGTTCCCGGCAGAGTACGGCAAGACCGGGAAACTATCATTCCTCGTGCAGCTCGATGCAAAAGGTGCCTCGCACCTGACGAGCAAGGACAACGGCGGCAAGCCTCTCCAAAAATGATACGTGAGCTGATCACAAGGCTTAATCGATCGCTATCTGAAAAGATGGTACCGCCGCGTCGTTGTCACGCGGCGCCGATGAAGGTGTGGTTCGACCCGGACATAAAGACCGAGAGAGGCGTCGAGGCAGCTCGTGCCGCGTGCATTCTCGGTGAGACGGTGGACCTCAGCCGCAACGGCATTGCCTTCGCGGTCCCCGTTATTCGCATCAAGGAAAAATATCTCGTCAATCAGGACCGCACACTCAACGTCGAGGTCGATCTGCCGAATGGCAAGGTCTGCCTTCGGATGCTTGGCAAACGTTATGAGAAGGTCGGTATCCACTCGTCAGAAGAGCGGTTTCTTGTCGGAGCAATGATCACAGATCTAAGTGGAGCTGATCAGGAGATCTACGAGAGCTTTTTGAAGAACGGTCATCGCCAGCCGAGCACCACCGCGGAACGCGTTGGCATCGCGATCAAATAATAGTCCAGGCTCGGGTTACTTCAGCTTGAATGGTCGACGACTATTCGCCAACCCTCTTTAAACTTTCGGAATAGCAGCGTCGACTTGCCGTGCGGATTATCTTTTGCCCGTGCTATCGACCACGTCATAACGATGAACGCGGCGTCCTTTGATATCTGTGTAAACTCGAGATCGGAGAATGAAAGCGTTCCCATCTTATCGCGGGTGTCGTAGTTTTTCTTATATCGATCGAGCGTCGCCTGCCAGCCGCGCGTGACGCTGGCTCCGCCGACAAATTCCAGCTTATCCGACTTCCAATAGCCGGCCATAAAGCCGTCGATGTCGCCGCGATTCCAGGCAGCGGTCTGCTCGTTTAGGATCTTCCGAATGATGGCTTCATCCTTTGATTGTGCGGTCGCGATGCCCGCCAATATCAGGATGAGCGATGAGATCAGGAGTAACTTTTTCATAAAAACCTAAAGCCGGCACAATAAGGTTTGTGCCGGCTCCGATCGTGATGCGGCTCTGCGTGATCAGTTCTTCTTGGCCGCGTCGTATGCCGTTTGAGCAGCAACATTGGCCTTTTGACCGTCGGTGAGTGCAATGCCCATCTTATCTAGGGTCGCGGCATTAATGCCGCCGGTCGCATTGAGTCCATTGGCCTGCTGGTATTTGGTTACGGCGAGCTTGAGAGCATCGCTGCGCTTGCCGTCGGCTTCACCATCAAATAGCTTTGCGTCCTTGAGCTTTTGCTGCACCGTCTTGATCTGATCGGCCGATGCCTGAAACGGCGCTGGCCGTTTTGGGCCATCGGCAGACGCCGAAGACTTGCTTGATTTTGACGATTTTGTCGACGTCGTCGGAATGCCTTTTTGCGAGTCCGTCAAAGCGATACCCATCTTATCGAGGGTGGCCCGGTCAAACTTGCCTGTCTGTTCCAATCCGTTAGCCTTTTGATATGCCTTGATCGCCGGTCGTGAATCTCCGTAAACGCCTGTCGCCTGGCCGCTATACAGCTTTTGCTGGATAAGTATCTCCTGACCTTGCTTGACCTGATCTTTGGTCGGACGAAATGACGGCGTATGCGATTTGGTCGTCGATGCCGTCGAAGTCTTCGTTGCCGTCGTTGTCGTGGACGGCTGCGCCAAAACAGTCATGCCCGCGATGGCGAGTATCGAAATCGAGAGGATAAGCTTCTTCATTCTTTCTCCTGTTTTGCTCAGCCGATAGACAGGGATCCCGAGAATGGATCACTCGATCACGCGGCGAGACTTAAACTTTATTTTTTGAACCCGCAAAGTATCGACTGAAAAGCCGCAACATGTCAAGGCTAAATAAAAGGAAAGGATGATCACTTACACCATTCGTCGGCGATGGTGGCGTCGACTTTGATGGGAACGCGTTTGACGAATTGCTCGCCGGCATGGAGCATCGCGGACTCGAGCTTCGCGGCGGTCTCGTCGGCGTCCGCGGCATCGCATTCGACAACGATCTCGTCGTGGACGATATTCACAAGCCGCGCGCTGGTGTCGCGAATGTCATCGTGCAGGAGCCGCAGAGCGCGTTTTAGGATGTCAGCCGATGTGCCCTGGATAGGCATGTTTTTGGCGTAACGCTGAGCAGCGCCAACCGATGAGCGGTCGTTGGGATCGAAGTTGATGCGGGCCATGCGCCCCGATACCGTGCGCGCGGAACGTTCAGTGAGCACCGTTTTCGATCGAACGCGGAGCCACTCGTCCATCTTTGGATAGGTCGCAAAGTAGCGCCTTAGAGTGTCCTCGGCCTGCCGCTCTGTGAGACCGGTCATCATAGCGAAACGCTGAGCGCCGATGCCGTAGACGACGCCAAAATTCAGGCGTTTTGCGAATGATCGCTGGTCGGCGTCAACATTCTCAGGGCTGGTGTTAAAGATCTGTGCCGCCGTCGCGGCGTGAAAGTCCTGGCCTGAGACAAAGGCATTTATAAAATTTTCGTCCTCGCTAAAATCGGCAAGTATCCGCAGCTCGATCTGCGAATAGTCGGCAATGACCAGCTTACGGCCGTCAGGTGCGCGAAAACAGCTCCTGTACTCCGTCTCGTGCGGTATCTGCTGGAGGTTGGGACCTGAACATGAGAAACGACCCGTCGGTGCGCCGATCTGTCTAAAATCCGCATGAATGCGGCCCGTCGCGGGCTCAATAAAACCGAGAATGTTCTCACCGAAACTGGACGTGATCTTAGCGTGCGTGCGGTATTCGAGCAGCTTCGCTATTTGCGGGTATTGATCGGCGAGCGGCTGCAGCTCCCACGCACGTGTCGTGTTGGGGATCGGTATCCCGAGATTCACCATCGCATCCGACACCTGGGCCTGCGAATCCAGATTGATCTCCGGACGTCCGAAAAGCGAC
>Ga0068853_100002532_pt1 | contig 13722 bp, 15 predicted proteins | sample KBSCornC32_FD_65655 | JGI IMG/M metagenome (GOLD analysis project Ga0068853, IMG submission 65655) | Corn rhizosphere microbial communities from Kellogg Biological Station, Michigan, USA - KBS Corn C3-2 | ecosystem: Host-associated > Plants > Roots > Rhizosphere > Soil ... | reverse complement strand
CGGCTGGTATCTCGAGGATGTCATTCGCGGCAACGACGCCCCCGACGGCACGTCCGACATTCTTGTTTTTGAATGTCTAAATATGCTGGCCGCGCAGGGGGCAAAGATCGCGACGCTCGGCACCGTGCCTCTCTCGACCCGCGGTGGCGACGGCATCTCATGCGGGCGAAATCGTGCCGTCGAGGCCATGCTAGACCTGTCGCGTAAACAGCTAAAGTCTCTCTACAATTTTGACGGCCTCGAGCATTTCAAATCGAAATTCGTCCCTACCTGGTGGGAGAACGAGTACGTCGTCGTCACAAAAGGCCATCTGCTCCCGCCGCGTGTCGCAAACGCACTCTTTAACATTGCCGTTCCCGGTGGCCTCGGGCAGGTCCTGCTCGTGACGCTGACCGGCGCCGCCTCATAACTTTCACGAACAACCGCAGCGACTTTGTCGTAATATCGATAGCAGACAATGCCGTCGAAGTACGATACAAATCCGCTCGATCCGGATTTTCCGGAGAAGATACGTGCTGAGGCCGAGGGCCCGCCGACACAGGTGCTTTCGGAGACGGGCGCTGCACAAACAAGCCATTTCCCTCCGCCTGCGCCGACAGAGGAGCAGACCGTGCGGCTCCCCGGCGGTAACCAGCAGTACGCACCGCCTCCGCCGCCGTATTATCAGCAGCCATACAACGGCCAATATGTGCCCGGCATGTACCAGCCGCAGGGCTTTGCGGCCCCGTCGGAGCGAAAGGTCCAGCCCATAGGCCTGCCTGAGAATGTCGTCACCGCGCTCCCGTACATTCCCTGGTATATCGGCCTGATCGCGGGTCTTGTGATCTTGCTCCTGACGCCCAGAACTGAGACTAAAGCCAGGTTTCACGCTGCTCAAGGACTCGCCGCTCACGTTGGAATCCTGATCGTGACGACCGCCCTCGGCATTATCGGAACGGTCAGCTCCGGAGCACGATTCGGGGCCTTTGCCTTCTCGCTCGCGATGTCGGTCATGCTGATCGTCTGGGCGATAAAAGCGTGGAAGGGCAAGCCCGTACACATCCAGATGATCGATGGCCTCACAAACTGGCTAGAGGAAAAGATCTACACAAAAGGCAAATGACTCTCTAGTCCTCTAAAGCGCGGCCCCGTGTCTCAATAACAAGCGGCAGCGTTGCGATGCCAAGCAGCGGCACGATCCCCACCCAAAACAGCACTCGAATGGCACTATCGAGCGAATTCGCTCCGCTCGCCGCGATGCTGCCCACCAAAAACGGCCCAAACGCCGCGATCAGCCGACCGATATTGTAGGTAAATCCCGCACCCGTCCCGCGGAGGCGGGTCGGGAAAAGCTCAGGCAGGTAAAACGTGAACGCCCCAAAAACTCCGTACGTCGTCAGCCCGATCGGGAAGTACATATACAGCCTCGTATGCGGTGCGAGGTCCAATCCGAAAGCCGCCATCAGCGCTAACGCCGAGCCTGCAAAATAGATCAGGAACATTTTTTTGCGCCCGAGCAGCTTTGCGGCCGGTATGGTCAGCAGCGTTGCGATCAGGCCGGCGAGGTTGAAAATGTTCGTCGCATTCCTCACCCACTCCTGCCCCATCACTTCGACAGCTCCACCGGTCATTCCGAGTGTTGCGGCTTCGCGAGCAGCGAGTCCCTTCGCCACGACCGCAATAAACGCGTTGCAGCTCCACCACGTAACAAGCGCGGTCATCGCCATGCACAGCCCACTGATCGTGAGAGCACGGTATTTTGGCGTGAACAACTCGCTTATCTTGGCATGCGTCCTAACAGTGTCACCAAGCTTCGCCCATCGCTCCGGCTCCTTGATAAACAGTCGCACCACGAATGCGACCGCCGCCGGCACAAGCCCGAATAAAAACACGTACCGCCACGAGCTCGCCGGATCGACAAAGTAAACGCCCGTGATCTGGTACGTCACATACGTCGCCAAAAACAGTCCCAGCGGGGACGCCGTGTACAACAAGGCTCCCGCCTCAACGCGTCGCTTCTCCGGCACGACCTCCGCGACCATTGCCGCGCCTGCTGCCCACTCGCCGCCGATGCCGAGTGAAGACACGATCCTAAACACCATGAGCACCCAAATATTCGGCGCAAACGCGCATGCCGCCGTCCCGATCGAGTACATGATCATCGTCAGCAGCAGCGTCTTTGTTCGCCCGATCCGGTCGGCGACCTTGCCAAAAATGATTCCGCCTGCACACCAACCGACGAGCAAAAGTGAAGTTAGGATTCCCGTCCACTGCAATGTCGCAGATTGCGCCGCTGGAGTGCCGAGCGGAATGCCAAGCAGCGTCGGCACGGCGTTCGGCGCGACGTAATTCATCAGGAGACTGTCGAATATGTCGAATCCCCACCCGAGCCACGCCGCCAGGAGCACCGTCCACTGGTAGGCATTCATGTCGAGCAGCGTGCGTCGACGCCCGGGAGCAGTCACGTTCTCCATACTTATTTGGCTGGTGTGCTAGTCTGCATAAATATATGCCCGAACGTCTCTCGTTGCAACAAACTTACTCACCGAATGGTATCTGCTTTGGCTGCGGACCGGCCAATGAAAAAGGTCTGCGCATCAACAGCTTCCCGGCCGAGGACGGAAGCGACCAGGTCGTCGCGACATGGCATGCCGAGCCGCACCATCAGGCGTTCCCCGGCGTATTGAATGGCGGCATCATTGGGGCCTTGCTCGACTGCCACTCAAACTGGACCGCCGCATATCATCTGATGAAAAAACAGGGACTCGATCAGGCACCATGTACCGTCACCGCCGAATTTCACGTCAAGCTCTTGCGTCCGACACCAAGCGATGCCGAGATCACCCTCAAAGCCCGCGTCGTCGATTCAACCGAAGATAGAGCAACAGTCGAGGCCGAGCTGATCGCCAACGGCAAAGTATGCGACACCTGCCGCGGTGTCTTTGTCTCGGTCAAAGAAGGCCATCCAGCGTACCACCGCTGGTAAACAAGGTTCAGAGTGCAAGCTTCAGCTTGTATCAACGCTGCGGCTTTACAAGCTAAAGCTTGCACTCTGAACCTTTGCCATCTGCTCCGCAAAATCTCCAAGCATCCCCAACCGCTCCATCCACGCAATCTGCTCCTGCATCAACCTTGGGAGGTGAACAACGTCCGAAAGTGCATAGTCCACCAGCTCGTCGGTCCAAACCCCATCCCACCTGCGATTGAATTTTGCTCGCTGTGATTTATCCAGATCGACCGCAAAGTACCTATACAACGTCTCTGCCAGCGAAGCCGATTGCTGAGCCCCATGTGTCAGCACCTTTTCCGCGATCATCGTATCAAAGACATTCGTGACCACATGTCCCGCGTCCGTCAAAAACTCGAGATCGAATTTCGCATTGTGAAAGATCTTCACAATATCGTTAGCCGCCAAAATGTCCGCCAACGGCCCAAGACCGACACCCTCGCTCACCGGCACCAAAACATTGAATTCACCATCCGAAAACTGCACCGAAAACAGCCGTCCCGAGCGCGAGTTAAACCCCGACGTCTCCGTATCACATCCCAACGCCGCAGCCCCCGAGAGCCGCTCAAACGACTCCCGGATCTCGACTTCAGTGCGCGCGACTAGAACATTCACATTCAAGATTGTAAATTAAGGCAGAACCACCTGCGTCAGCGGGTGGGTTCTTTATCGCCGCATGCCACAGACCGTCACACCGATCGAGGCCCGCATCCTCGGCGCACTTGTCGAGAAGCAGCTCACCACGCCCGAGTACTACCCGCTCACTCTCAACGCGCTCGTCAACGCCTGCAATCAAAAGAATAATCGCGATCCCGTAATGACGCTTTCCGAAAGTGAGGTCTCAAACTCGATCGAGAGGCTCCGCGATCGCAATCTGGTGTATGTCTTTTACGGCTCGACGAGCCGTGTGCCAAAGTACAAGCACATGCTCCCGACCTATTATGAGCTTGAGCCCGCCGAGGTCGCCGTCATGGCCGTGCTCATGCTGCGTGGGCCGCAAACTTTAGGCGAACTGCGCGAACGCACGTCTCGGATGCACGAGTTCTCCGGTCTCGACGAGGTCCAGCAAACCCTCAACGACCTCGCCACCCGCGAGGACCCGCTCGTACTCCGTCTCGAACGCCTTCCGGGTCAAAAGGATGCCCGCTTTGCCCAACTCCTCACCGGCCCGATCGACCTCGAAGCCCTCGCCGCCGCTCACACGACGCGAGAGCAAAGATCGGAGTCGTCAAACGAGCGCATCGCCAAACTCGAGTCCGAGGTCGCAGCGTTGCGTACCGATGTGGAATCGCTTAAGGTGACGCTAGACGAATTCCGCAAACAGTTCGAGTAAGTTGATCGTGCTCCCGCCCGGATCTCGTCAGAGGTTAATCTATGACGATCGATACCCTCCGGCATTTTTTTGCATGGTGCGCCGTGATCAATTACTCGCTGCTGATCTTTTGGTTCGTTCTGAGCCTAGCGGCACACGGCTTCTTCACGCGGCTGGCGGATAGGTTCTTCGGCGTTGATGCGGAAACTTACGACCGGATAAATCTGTCCGCGATGTTCTACTTCAAGCTCGCGATCTGGCTCTTTAACATCACGCCGTATCTCGTCCTGCGTCTGGCGCTCTGATATTTTGGGGTATTTCGCGCCTTTCGCGGGCAAACCTCTCCCGATACTTCTCCGCCGTCTTATTCGATACCCATCCGCCGACACGCTCCGTCTCGTTCAGATCGAGGATAAGGATGCCGTTGTGATTGATCTCCGGTTTTTTAAAAGCGTGGGTTCCTACGATCTCGATCAGGTTCCGCCGGCAAAACGTGGCAGCCGAAATATAAACTGCTCCAAAACCTTTTGGCACGAGCCGAAGGCATCCTCGTGTTCGAGCTTCCACAGGTTCGAGGGCGATCTTGCACAATTCTGGTTCGTAATACAGCGCCGCCGCCTGCGGTCTGCCAAACACCTCATGTGCGTTGCGCCCAAGGTGTATCTGCCCTTTGTGATTTATCGTGATGTGAACGCGGCTGAAGAGCCGCTCTTGCGGTCGCGCGTCAAACCGTAACCAATTGCCCGTAAGCTTCATATCTTTGCCTCTTTCGTGCGTATTGCATCGTGTGTCATCTATAGCACGTTGTCGCATGTGTGTCAATTCGGCGATTTTGCGGACATGATTTTTGGGTGATAATAGGCTTTCGACTGGACTAACTCATCGCTTACCGGGAAAGCATTATCATGAAACGGCATCTGACGATCCTTGTCGCCGCGAGTTTTCTGACCGTGACGATCAGCGGCTTTTTCGCGCCCGCGAGCCGTGCGGCAAACGATACCGGTTCGAGCCCTGTCCCAGTTACAGCGCCGCCTTGCACCGGCTCCGGTCGCGCTTAAAGTCATGGTACGGCTTTTGATCGGTGGTCCTGGTGTGTCGTTTTGGACACAGAATTCGAGCGGGCAAGGCTAAAAAACAGCCGGTTTTCCTGCAGAAGCGTATATTCAACCGCTCGATTTGCGGATTACTGATGCTCTTATTTTGATCTTTGGCGTATTTAGTGGACAAATAAAAAAGACCCGGTGGTTGCAGCACCGGGCCTTTCCAGCATCAAGGAGGGAGAGTAGGAACTTATTCGTCGGTGTCGACCCTGATCTTGTGAACGCCGATCTTCATGCGGACCATGTCCTCAACCGTGGCATTAGGGTCCTGAGCACGGGCCTTGCGGACAAAGTCACCGTCGATCTTGAAAATGCGGCATTTTACGACATCCTCCTCATTGATATTGCTGAGGCCGGCGCTCTTTAGCTCCGCGAGAAATGCCGGTGTCACTTTGAATATGCGGTACTTCACGAGCCCCTCAAAACTATCGATACCGAGGCCCATGTCCTTGACCTGCCGCACGTAGTCCGCGTCGATCTTGAAGATGCGTGCCTTTACCAGGTCCTCGAATTTGAGATTGGGAAAGCCCGTGTTCCTCATCTCGACCATAAACTTGCTGTCGACATGAAAGATCGCGGCACTGTACAGATTACCAACGTCGAGCTTGCCAAAGTTTGCCGAGTTGAGGTCGTCGGCAAGCTCTGTGGTGACATTGAGCAGCGCCGCCGACAGGAGTCTCTCTTCGACCGTAGTCCGCTCGTGATCATCCGAGCTAAAGTTGATGTTGTGGTCCGGCTGTTCAAGATCGAATCCACGCGCCTTCATCGCGGATACAAAGCTCATATTCGGTGTGAATGTAAACGTTCCCGATCCGCGTCCGTCGCTAAACGACCCCTCCGCGTCAATTGTCCCTGCCTCACGCGCCAGGCGAAAGCTCACCTTGCCGTTCTGCACCTGCTGCTCGGTAAGGCCGAGGTCGACAAGAGAGTAATCTTGGCCGATGGAGTTGTGACTGTTCGGAGCGCTCCACCGCTCGAATTGGACGTTGACCTTACCGGCGCGGGACTTCTCTTCTTCCGACGTGTCAGTTTGCTTATGACCCCTGTCCGGCCGCGCGTCCGCACGCCATTCACCTGTGATCGTCGACTGAGCGACGATCGTGATATGGCCGATAGTAATAATTATGAAAAGTAAACAAGATGCGGCCGCAGCGACCGAAACAAGAGCTTTGCGCATAAAAAACAAGACCTCCGGGATTTGGTTCGACAGACGCTTTTGCCTGCTTTATGAACCAAATACCCCATCAAGTCCCGCTTTGTGACAAAAATTATTGCGCGAGCGCCTTAAAGGCCTCATCCGTGAACCTAAAATGCCTCTCCGATGGGTCCATCTCCGCACCGTGCTTTTTGTAAAAATCGATAGCGGTCGTGTTCCATTCGAGTACAACAAAGTCGATCCGTTCGTATCCTCGCGACTTTGCAAGCCGCGCCAGCTCCCTCAGCATCTGCTCGCCCACGCCTTTCCCGCGCATGCTCTTGGTTATGTAGATGTCCTCAAGATAAAACCCTCTCTGCCCGCGAAAGCTGGCGAAATTCGGATAAAAGAACGCGTACCCAACAGCTCTCCCGTCCACGATCGCAACCAATCCCTCGACCGTGCTGCCCTCGGCAAAGAAGGCCGTCTCGATCCGCTCCTCGTTCACCTCTAAAAATTGTGTGAGCTTCTCGTACTCAGCAAATTCCCGCAGCAGCTCAAGCACCGCCGCGATATCTCCTCTCTCAAACAGTTTTATCGTGATATCCATAAAACAGGGCCTGCATCTTAGCAGGCCCAAAGGTAAAAGTTATTGTAGCAAGAACTAGTTGCTGCCCCCGCCACGCTTCCTGGTTGTTGTCGTCGTAGGCACCTTCTGCGGTGTGACCTTCTGTTCGTTCTTCAACTGCTCCAGAATCGCTTGCGCGTCTGCTTTGTATTTGTGACCGTCGGGAGCTACCGAAACATACTTTTGCAGGTAATTCGCACCCTCCTGATACATCGCTTTGTCGTTGCTGTTCACGGCACCCATTGCAAACAAGCAAAGCCCCGCGCCGACCAATGCATCGGGGTTGTCAGGTGACGTCTCGAGCACCTTTTTGTAAGCATCCACGGCCGCCGCATAATCGCCATTAACCCGATAAAGATCACCGAAAATAAGCTGCGCGTCCGCCTTTTTGGCCGCATCGGTTTCGACAGCTACGTACTCAGGGATCAGCAGCTTCGCCGCATCGATCATCGGCTGGTCGACAAGCTCGACCCGCGCAGCCAATTTCAAAGTGTCGCGAGTACCGGTCAAAGCACCAAGCTTGCCCGCATCGAAATTCGCCTTTGGAAGCTCGTCCGAAGGAGCCGTACCTTTGAGCATGTTCCAGGACTTTATAAAACTATTGATCGCCTCATCCAGGTCCTGCTTTGCTTTGGTCAGTCCGGCAACCTTCGCGGTCGCATCGGTTTCCTGGATCGCTTTGTTCCTCTCCTCGAGGGCTTTATTCATGTACGCGAGACCGCGATTATTGCTAAGGGCAGGAACGCTCCCGATAAACGCCGGATCTGCGGCTATGCCCTGGTCATAACTCTGGATCGCGAGATCATAATTCTTCGCTTTGAATGCCTCATTACCTGCGGTAAACGATGCCTTGATGACCTCAGTCGATTTTTTAATGTTCTCGTTTTTAGCATCGACCTCTTTCTTTTTGGCCTCATATTCAGCCTGCTGTTTCTTCTGCTCAGCCGTTAGTTCGCCTCCACTGGCGGACGCGGTCGCACCCTGACGCACCTGCTCCTCAGTAAACTTTTCGCCATTGCCGGCAACGACATTGAGGACAAGCCCTTCGGCACCGCCCTTGACGTTCGGAAAGATCTGGGGCTGGATAGTTTGCCCACTGACCGATAGGACATACGTTCCGATAAGCGGAACGCCCGCGAACGCAAAATTGCCGCTCTTGTCCGTCTTTGCCGATGGCAACGTGGACTTTATATCGGTCCGATAAACCTCGACCAGAGCACCTACAACCGGCACTTTCTTGCCGTCCTGGCCCTCCATCACGACGCGACCAGAAAGTGGCGCGAGCTGTGCCATCGCGACGACACTGGCTGCGATGACAAACAAGCCGGTAAATAATACAGAAACAACTGCCTTACGAAACATTAGATCCTCCGATGGATTGAACAGACCACGACCGGCCTCTCTGGCTATATAAGATGCCTTTTCCGGCTCGCCGCGTTCGTTAAATTCCACCCATTCTACCGCACTTTGCAAGCAAGTTGAATGTGACAGAACTCACTGTGATAACGTATCCACTTTGGATGACGACTGCGATATATAACTTTAGTGCCGGCCCGGCAATGCTGCCGCCGACGGTTCTGGAAAAGGCCCGTGACGAGCTGCTCTCGCTCAATGGCATTGGAATGAGCGTGATGGAGATCAGCCATCGCTCAAAGCACTTTGACGACGTGCTGGAGCGGGCGGAGAATGGCATTCGCGAGCTGCTTCGCGTGCCTGAGAATTACAGCATCCTCTTTTTGCAAGGCGGTGCGAGTCAGCAGTTCTCGATGGTGCCGATGAATTTTCTCAGGTCGGGTGACAGTGCAGACTACATATTGACGGGAGCGTGGGGCAAAAAAGCCGTTGCCGAGGCGCAAAAGTGCGGACCGGTAAACGTCATATGGTCCGATGAGGAAAATGCGTTCCGCTCGGTGCCGACTGAGGCTGAGCTGAGTTTTAGCAAAGATGCGTCGTATGTACATTACACGTCCAACGAGACGATCCAGGGAGTTGAATTCAAGTACGAGCTAGAGGCAGGCGGCATCCCCGTGGTCTGCGACGCGTCATCCGACATCCTCTCCAAGCCGTCGGATATATCGCGGTATGCATTGATCTATGCCGGCGCTCAGAAGAATATCGGTCCGAGCGGGGTCTGTGTGGTCATTATTCGAAACGACATGCTGGAGAGCGTTCCCGCCGATCAGCATTCATTCCTGGATTATCGAGCGATAGCTAAAGCGGGATCAATGCTCAACACGCCGAACACGTGGGGCATTTATATAATCAGCCTCGTCTGCGAGTGGCTGCGTAATCAAGGTGGTGTAGAAGCCATTGCTCACCGCAATGTCGAAAAGGCAGGCATGCTTTACCAAGCGATCGACTCAAGCGACGGTTTTTACACTGGCCATGCTTCTCAAGCGGCTCGGTCGTTGATGAATGTCACATTCAAGCTCCCTACCATAGAGCTAGACGAGCGGTTTGCGGCCGAGGCTGAGATGGCGGGACTAAGCGGTCTGAAGGGTCACAGAACTCTTGGCGGGATACGAGCCTCGATCTACAATGCCTTCCCCATAGCAGGCGTGGAGACGCTGACCACATTCATGGGGGACTTTGCCCGCATCAACGGTTAACGATCCAATCGGCGGATCGCCTCCATTAAGAGTTGCTCGTCTTCGACTGCGACCGTTCTCAGATCGATGAGAACAGCGTCGTTTTCGATCCGTCCTATCACCGGAACGTCCGTGTCCATCCTCAGCATTCGTTCTAGCTCTCTAGATGACAGATGCGAGTGCGTGACAGACATGAGTCGCGTCGGAATATCTGTCGCCGGAGCTGCACCGCCGCCCACTGTTGAGTAGCCGTCGACGATCTCGATCCTTAGCTGCTGCACAGGGCCGACGCCGTTAACCAGATTTCTCGCGCGCGCACCGATAACGTCCGCAGTCAAAGCAAGCTGTTGCAGGACTGGAATGGTCTCAAAGGGTCGGCCTTTGCGATACGCCTGCAGTGTCGCTTCAAGTGCGGCGTACGCAAGTTTGTCCGGGCGCAACACGCGGAAAAGCGGGTGCTTGCGAATTTGCCCGATCAGCTCCTTTCGTCCTACGATGATACCTGCCTGAGGGCCGCCTAAGAGCTTATCGCCACTAAATGAAACGATGTCGACACCTGCCTTTATAGCGTCCGCTACAACAGGTTCGTCACTCAGACCAAAACGGGTCAGATCAAGGAGAGCTCCCGAGCCCAGATCCTCATAAAATATCACTCCTCGCTCTGCTGCTAGCGCGGACAGCTCCTCACGCGACGGCGTCGCTGTAAAGCCAACTATCCGGAAATTCGAAGGGTGAACGCGTAGGACCATCCGCGTGTCCGAGCCTATCGCGCGTGAGTAGTCGGTAAGTTTGGTCCGGTTTGTGGTGCCGACCTCTTTCAGCACCGCACCCGACGCCTCAAGGACGTCTGGAATGCGGAAATCTCCGCCGATCTCCACAAGCTCGCCGCGTGAGATGACGACCTCTCCGCCCGCGGCTAATGCCGTCAGAACAAAAAATGCCGCGGCAGCACCATTATTGACCACGACAGCGTCGTCTGCTCCGGAGAGCTCCGCGATCAAACTCTCGACACGACCCCCGCGCCGACCGCGTTTGCCCGTTTTGATATCGAATTCGAGAGTACAGTTGCCGGCGGCTTCGATGAGGGCCGTCTTGGCGGCATCGGATAGCGGTGCCCGGCCCAGATTGGTGTGGATGATCACGCCTGTGGCATTGATAACCCGGCGAATACCCGAGCTTGTCTCGCGTGACAAAAGCCGATAAAGCTCCGCCTCGGCTGCGCGGTTGAGGTCCAGCCTCTCCGAAATGTCATCCGATGTCGCAAGCAGGCTGCGGAGTTTTGACAGCACCTGTCGTGCGGCTGTCGCGGCAGCCTCTGAACCCTCGGAGGCACAATAACGTTGGCCAATCTCGGAACGCAGTATCTCGTCGACGGACGGCAGATTCCGGAGAACTTGATTCCGCTCAATTGCCTTTCCGGTCGTCATAAAATTGGAAGTCGCGGGGTGTTACCGATTTGTTATAAAGAGAGGATCATATTCGCGGTCCTCGCTCTCACCTCCCCGGGCCCGCTGAAACATAATGGCATTTATCGGAAACAAATTGTACCGGAACGTCCAGACCAAGCAGGATGAGACCGCGGAGGTCGATCAGCAGCTTGGGCGGCTCGAGGAGGATATTCGCAAGCTCAAGATCGAGTTCGACATCTATTTCAACGGGGGGACCAAACGTCCGCCGCTTGAATCACGTGCCCGCCTCGACGCATATGTAAAACGTATCGCCGATAACCGGAATCTCAGCTACGCTCAACGCTATCAGTTTAATTCGCTGGTCTCACGATTCACATCATATCGAGAGCTATGGCGACGTACGCTAAAGACCCGAGGCGAAGAGGTATAGACGACAAAAGCGGAACCGCCAAGGGATCCGCTTTTTTTTGTCTGAATACCCGTTTTCACCCGACGGTCTTCATCACGTTTTCCGCTTGCGGGCCTTTGGGACCGTCGCTCACCTCAAACTCAACTTCATCACCGGGGATGAGGGTCTTGTAGCCATCACCGGATATTGCTGTGTAGTGGACAAAGATGTCCTGCTCGCCGGGCTGCTCGATAAATCCATAGCCCTTAGCGCTGTTGAACCATTTGACCTTACCTGTAGTTTTAGACATTTACCCTCCGAAACTAATTGCCGGTAAGACGATCCGGCAGCAATTGCACGCGCTCCTCGGCCGAGGCCGTCCACTATCGTGCATTACGATTCTTTTTCGCACACTACCACCGATGAGAAACTGACCCCTAAACTGCAAGGGCCGTGTTGTTATCGAGGTTGTGTTGATAAGACGTAACGCAATTTACGCGAAAAGCGACTTGCGTGTCAAGACCTTTTTATCGTTTTGCAACCACTTTGACAACATGTTTGCGATGCCAGAAGATTGGACGAGACAATGTCACCCGAATACGGCAAGGACCCCCAACTCACCTACAACGAATACCTCAAGGTCGACGAGCTCCTGCAACTGCAGCGGACGCTCTCGGACCCGCTCAGTCATGACGAGCTGCTTTTCATCATCATTCACCAGACGTACGAGCTATGGTTCAAGCAGGTCCTGCACGAGCTTGACGCGACGATCGGATGGATGAACGAGGGACGCGCGTTTCGCGTTAATCACAGCCTGCGAGCAGTCATCGCGATCGAGAAGGTCATGATCACGCAGATCCACATTCTGGAATCGATGGCGCAGATAGGGTTTTTGGAGTTTCGCGACAAGCTGAATCCGGCGAGTGGTTTTCAGTCGGTGCAGTTCCGTGAGCTGGAATTTGTATCGGGTCAAAAGGACGCCAAGATACTGGACGCGTTCAAAAAAGACGAGTACGCCTACGAGCGTCTTCAACAGCGATTTGAGCAGCCAACGATAGCCGACGCGTTCTGGGCTCTGCTTGGCAGAGAAGGTTTTGCCGTCTCGGCACCTGACGAGCGCGTCGCGGCTATAGTCGACATTCTCGCGCAGCCTGAAAAGCAAGGTAACCTCTTCATCATGCAGGACCTGCTGATCGAGCATGACGAGAATATTGCTCTATGGCGCTCGCATCATGTGCTCATGGTTGAGAGGATGCTCGGGATGAAACCCGGCACCGGCGGATCGGCGGGCGTCGGTTATCTCTCGACTACGCTCACGAAGAAATTCTTTCCTGAGCTGTGGGAGGCACGGACACATCTGAAAGTTGCAGGGCCGGCTGTCTAAACAAAAACCGAAAACACCTCGTTGGAAAACAATTTGCCTTTTTGCGTAAGGCGAAGCGAGTTGCTCGTCAGCGCGATGAGATCTTTGTGACTGACGTCATCCAGGTCCCGTTTGTACTTATCGGTGAGTTTATGACCAAAGCGACTTTCGTATTCCGCGAGATCGATCCCATCCTCTAGCCGTAATCCCAAAAACACGAATTCCGAGGCGACGTCGATCTCCTCTCTCATCACCTCGACACTGCCGCTTGCGATCGTCTCGACGTATTTGGCCGTATCTCGCTCGTTCGCATACCTGTATCGCCCATCAAAAGAGTGTGCCGACACGCCAAAGCCGTACACGGGATCTAGGCGCCAGTATTTGGTATTGTGTCGCGACTCAAAACCTGGCCGAGAGAGGTTTGAGATCTCGTATTGCTCATAGCCCGCGGTCGCTAATCTATCGATCATCGTCTCGTACATCTCCGCCGCAGCGTTTTCATCGGGAGCAGGACGGCGGCCGCTTCGGACCTGTTCGGCCAAAGGCGTGCCTTCATGGATCTCGAGCAAGTAAAGCGAAAGATGTTCCGGAGACAGCGCGATCGCCTCGTCCAGATTCCGTCGCCAATGATCGATGGTCTGCCCCGGCAGACCACAAATTAGGTCGAAGGAAATGTTATCGAATCCCGCCGCACGCAACAGTCTGAATGTCTCCCGAGCATCATTCGCATCATGTCCTCTCGCGAGCAGCTTTAGGTGCCTGTCATCAAATGTCTGCACGCCAAAGCTCGCGCGATTTACACCAATCGAACGG
>Ga0068853_100002530_pt1 | contig 13724 bp, 16 predicted proteins | sample KBSCornC32_FD_65655 | JGI IMG/M metagenome (GOLD analysis project Ga0068853, IMG submission 65655) | Corn rhizosphere microbial communities from Kellogg Biological Station, Michigan, USA - KBS Corn C3-2 | ecosystem: Host-associated > Plants > Roots > Rhizosphere > Soil ... | reverse complement strand
TCGCCCGCCTGCTCGACGCGGCGGCGGTGGCGCAGGGAGCGGAGGACTTCGCCGGTGCGGAGCGCGACGCACGGCTGCGGATCGCCGATCGATTCTCCCGGGGCGAGCTGGACTGGGAGGGCTTGCCGGTGGCCAAGGCCTGGGGGCTGGTGATGCGCGACATCCTCAGCGCCTTCTACTCGCATCCCTGGGCCTGGAACGAGATCGGCTTCGGCGGTCCCGCCTACCCGCGCGGCTACGCCCGCCTGGGACCGGGCCAGCGCGAGCACTGGGAGAGCCCGCCCGAGTTCGAGCTCGACCCTGTCCGCGACGTGACCGAGCGGGGACTGGAGTGAAAGCGCGGCGTGATGGATTGGGGGCCGGGGCGAAGCCGCGGCTTGCCAGAGCGCTGAAAGGCGCGGTCCGGCCCGCGGGCAACGACTCCGCGCTGCTGCTCGATCCCAGCCACCCCTCCGCGCCGCGGCCGCAGGGGATGCGGCGCTACCCCGAGCGGGAGCCGGTCGACATGCTGATCGTCGGCTGCGGGGCGGGCGGGGCCACGCTGGCCCAGCGGCTCGCCCGGCGCGGCTGGAAGGTGGTCGTGCTCGAGGCGGGGCCCTTCTGGGACCCCGACGAGGACTGGGTCTCCGACGAGGCCGGCTCGCACGCCCTCTACTGGACCGAGCCGCGGGTGATCGGCGGCTCAGACCCGGTCGAGCTCGGCAAGAACAATTCCGGCCGCGGCGTCGGCGGCTCGATGGTCCACTTCGCCGGCTTCGCGCCGCGCTTCCATCCCTCCGACTTCGAGGTCCACAGCCGCGACGGCGTCGGCGCTGACTGGCCGATCTCCTATGAGGAGCTGCGGCCCCACTACCAGCGGCTGGAGCACGAGCTGCCGGTCGCCGGCGAGCACTGGCCCTGGGGCGATCCGCACAGCTACCCCCACTCCCCGCACCCGGTCGGCGGCGGGGCGCTGCGGATGATCGAAGGTGCCGAGCGCTGCGGGATCGAGATGCGGGTCGGCCCGGTGGCGATCGCCAACGGCTCCTTCGGCAACCGCCCGCACTGCATATATAGGGGCCTCTGCCTGCAGGGCTGCAAGGTCGGCGCCAAGGGCTCGCCGCTGGTGACCCACGTTCCCGACGCCCTGGCCCATGGCGTCGAGATACGTGCCGAATGCATGGCGACCCGGATCGAGCTCGACGAGGCGGGACGCTGCAGCGGCGTCACCTACTTCAGCGAAGGCAGGGAGCACTTCCAGGGCGCAGAGGCGGTCGCCGTCGCCGGTTACTCGATCGAGACGCCGCGGCTGCTGCTGCACTCGACCAGCGCCCGCTTCCCCAACGGCCTCGCCAACGGCAACGACCTCGTCGGCCGCGGCGTGATGGTCCAGGGCGCGCCCCAGATCGCCGGCCGCTTTCCCGAAGAGCTGCGCATGTACAAGGCGCCGCCGCCGGAGATCGCCTCCGAGCAGTTCTACGAGACCGAGGAGGGACGCGGCTTCGCCCGCGGCTTCTCGATCCAGACGGTCGGGCCGCTGCCGATCGGCTGGGCCGAGCACGTGCTCGCCGACGGTCACTGGGGCCAGGCCCTGCGCGAGTACATGCGCGACTACAACCACTGGTACGTGATCGGAGCGCTCAACGAGCTGCTGCCGCTGCCCGAGAACCGGGTGACCCTGGCCGAGGAGACCGACGCCAACGGCATGCCGGTGGCCCGCATGGACTACAGCCAGTGCGACAACGACCGCGCCAACATCGCCTTCGGCAAGCAGCGAATGCGCGAAATCGTCCGCGCCGCCGGCGCCCAGGACGTGCTCGAGATCGACCGCTACGCCCACCTTGTCGGCGGCTGCCGGATGTCGGAGGAGCCCGAGAGCGGCGTGGTCGACTCCGACCACCGCACCTGGGAAGTGCCCAACCTCTTCGTCGCCGACGGCAGCGTGATGCCGACCCAGGGCTCGGCCAACCCGGCCCTGACGATCATGGCCCTCTCGGCCCGCCTCGCCGAGCGCTTGGCCGACAAGCGCGTCACCCACCGCACGCCGAGGGAGCGGGTGCCGGCGTGAGCGGTCGCGTCGTCGTCATCACCGGGGCCTCCGCTGGGGTGGGTCGCGCCGCGGCCAAAGCGTTCGCGGCCCGAGGGGATCGGGTCGCGCTGCTGGCCCGCGGTGAGGAGGGTCTGGCTGGGGCCGAAGGTGAGGTGCGGGAGGCGGGCGGGGAGGCGCTTGCGATCCCGACCGACGTCACCCTGCCCGAAGCCGTCGACGCCGCCGCCGAGCGGGTCGAGCGCGAGCTCGGCCCGATCGACGTCTGGGTCAACGACGCGATGGCGACCGTCTTCGCGCCCTTCGCCGAGGTCGAGCCGGCCGAGTACCGGCGCTCGACCGAAGTCACCTACCTCGGCTGCGTCTGGGGGACGCGGGCGGCGTTGCGGCGGATGAGGCCGCGCGACCGCGGCGTCGTCGTCCAGGTCGGCTCTGCCCTCGCCTTCCGCGGCATCCCCTTGCAGGCCCCGTACTGCGGCGCCAAGCACGCGATCGAGGGCTTCAGCGAATCGGTCCGCGCCGAGCTCCTGCACGAAGGCAGCGCGGTCCGAGTCAGCATGGTCCACCTGCCGGCGCTGAACACCCCTCAGTTCGAGATCGGCCGCACCAAGCTGCCCCGCCACCCCCAGCCGGTGCCGCCGATCTATCAGCCCGAGGTCGCGGCCGAGTCGATCGTCTGGATCTCCGAACACCAGCGCCGCCAGCTCTACGTCGGCGGCCCGACCCTGAAGACGGTGCTTGGCAACCGCGTCGCCCCGGGGCTGGTCGACCGCTACCTCGCCCGCACCGGCTACGAAGGCCAGCAGACCGACGAACCAGTCGATCCCGACCGCCCCGACAACCTCTTCGAGCCGGTGCCGGGAGACCACGGAACCCACGGCCGCTTCGACGAAGGCGCCCGCTCGCACAGCACGATCACCTGGCTCTCGCGCCACCGAACGCTGCTCGGAAGCCTCCTGGCGGTCGGCGCTGCCGCGGCAGGCGCTTCGCTCAAACGCTGAGGAATGGACGCGGCCCAGCCCCCGATATCCAGCTACGGGCTGATTGGGGACCAGCGCAGCGCTGCGCTCGTCTCGGATCGGGGGTCGATCGATTGGTGTTGCCTGCCGCGGTTCGACTCCGGGGCGCTCTTCGCCCGGCTGCTCGACCCCGACGGAGGTCACTGCTCGATCGAAGCTGAACGGGTTCCCGGGCGCCGCTACCTGGAGCAGACGCTGGTGCTGGAGACGACGCTCGCCGGCGAGGACGGCGAGGCGCGCCTGCTCGACTTCTTCCTCAACGGCGAGGACGCCGAGTGGCCCTGCATGGTGCGAATCGTCGAGGGGGTACGGGGATCGGTGTCATTGAAGGCCGAGGTCGTGCCGCGCTTCGACTACGGCGCCGTCTCCCCCTGGCTGCGAGAGGCCGGCGGCGAGAACGCCTACGCCGCGATCGGCGGCGATGACGGCCTGCTGATTCGCGCCGACTTCGAGCTCGAGGTGGTGGACCACCACCGGCTCGAGGCCGAGCTGACGGTCGAGGTGGGCGAGCGGCGACGGCTCAGCCTCGCCTACAAGCGCCCGGTCGAGCTCGAACCGCTCGATCGCTTCGCGGACCTCGACCCGGAGTGGATCGACGCCGCGCTCGAGCGGACAGTCGAGCGCTGGCGCGAGTGGTCCTCGCAGCTCTCGGGCGAGGCCCTCGAGCGCGAAGGCGTCGCCCACTCGGCGGCGGTGCTGAAGGCGCTCAGCTACGAGCCGACCGGCGCCATCGTCGCCGCACCCACCACCTCGCTGCCCGAGGCCCGCGACCTCGGCGGCAGCCGCAACTGGGACTACCGCTACAGCTGGGTGCGCGACTCGGCGCTGGCGGCGAATTCGCTCGCCGAGCTCGGCGGCGAGCAGGAGGCCGACGCCTTCCGCCGCTTCATCGAGCGCAGCGCCGCCGGCCACGCCGACGACCTGCAGGTCCTCTTCGGGGTTGGAGGCGAGCGCCGCCTCGGCGAGGAAGAGCTCGAGCACCTGGACGGCTACCGAGGCGCGACGCCGGTGCGCGCCGGCAACGACGCCGCCGGCCAGTTCCAGCTCGACGCCTACGGACAGATCCTCGATCAGAGCTGGAGCTGGCACCTTCGCGGCAACTCGCCTGACGACGATTACTGGCGCTTCCTCGCTGACCTGGTCGACACGGCGAGCAAGCGCTGGGTGGAACCCGACCGCGGGATCTGGGAGTGGCGGGGCGAGCCGCGCCACTTCGTCCACTCCAAGGCACTGGCCTTCTCGGCGATCGACCGCGGCATCCGCATCGCCGAAGACAGCGGCCGCGAGGTGCCAGAGCGCTGGCCCGAGGCGCGCGAGGAAATCCGCGAGGCGGTCCTCGCGCGCGGCTATGACGAGCAGCGCTCGACCTTCCTGCAGGCCTTCGATTGCGCCGACCTCGACGCCGCCCTGCTGCGCCTCCCCGCGGTCGGCTTCGTCGAGTGGGAGGACGAGCGGATGATCGGCACGGCGGACGCGATTCGCGAGCGCCTCGACCTCGGCGGGCTGCTGCGCCGCTACGACGCCGATGACGGCCTGCCCGCCGAGGGCGCCTTCCTGACCTGCTCGTTCTGGCTGGCGACCTGCCTGGCGCACCAGGGCCGCGGCGAGGAGGCGCGCGAAGCCTTCGAGCGAGCCGCCGCCACCGCCAACGACCTCGGCCTCTTCTCGGAGGAGTACGACCCGGGGCAAGAGCGGATGCTGGGCAACTTCCCCCAGGCGCTCACCCATCTCTCCCACATCGAGGCGGCCATCGCCCTCTCGGCTGGCGACTCGGCGACCGCCCCTTCGGCAGAAGGTGTCACCGCCCCCGAACCTGGGTAGGAGAGCCGCATGTACTTCCTCGCACTGATCGCGATCCTGCTGATCGCCCTGGCGATCTTCTTCTCGCCGATCTTCGCCGTGATCCTGATGGTCCTCTTCCTGATCGGGCTCGGTCTCTACAAATTCCTCGGCCCCGGCACCGAGCCCGAGCACATGCCCGCGAGCGAGGCCCCCGCCGGGGGCGCCCCGGTGATGGGGAAGCGCGAGGCGACCGAACGCGGCATGTGGGGAGAGAAACGGCCGGAGGAGCAGACCGCCGGCGAGGAATCCTCCTAGCGCCGATCGTTAATCGCAGGTCAACTGGCTCGGTGACATGCCCCTGGTTGCATGACTTCGACTTGCAATGGCTGCGCTTGCCCTCGTCATCCTCTGCCTCACTTTCGCGCTTGGATTTGGCGCGAGGGTGCTGGTGCAGGTGCGCCGCACCGGGTCGACGGGCGTGCGGGTCTTCGCCGCCGCGGCAGGTCCACTCGAGCGGGCCATCCTCGGAGTCCTCGCCCTGGCTGGCCTCCTCGGCGCGCTTGCCGCAGTGCTCCAGCTCGGTGGAGAGCTCAAACCGATATCCGTCCTCGATGTAGACACCCTGCGGGCCCTCGGAGTCGTACTTGGCCTGGCCGGGCCAGGCCTAATCTTCGCCGCTCAACTCGCGATGGGCGATTCCTGGCGAATCGGCGTCGATCCAGAGGAACACACATCGCTCCTCACCGGCGGGATCTTCGGCCTCGTGCGAAACCCCGTCTACAGCATGATCGCGTTGACCTATCTCGGGCTCGTCTTGATGCTTGGCAGCGCTCTCGTCATCGTCGGCTTTCTCGTCCTCGTGACCGGCTTGCAATTACAGGTGCGGGCGGTCGAGGAGCCTTACCTGCTGGGGAATCACGGCGAGGAATACGCCACCTATGCCTCCCGAGTGGGCCGCTTCCTCCCCGGCATTGGTCGCCTGCGCCGCAGGCGCTGACTTCCTTCAGCGCCCCCCGCGTGCCCTTAGCTTCCCCTTCCTCTCAGCGGCCTCGCGAGCTTCCTCAGCGCCGCGCGGTCCTTGCGCAGCTCGCCGATCGACTCGAACACGTCGGCCGCCCCGGCCCCGCGCAGCTCGGCCTCCGAGAAGCCGCCGGTGAGGACCGCGAGGGTCGGCATGCCCGCCGCCTCGGCGGCCTTCACGTCCCAGGTCGAGTCCCCCACCATCACGGCCGGCCCGTCGCAGCCGACCTTCTCGAGCGCGGCGTGGACTAGGTCGGGATGGGGCTTGGTGCGCTCGACGTCGGCGGAGGTCGTCCAGCCCTCGACCAGGTCGCGGGCGTCGAGCAGGTCGACGTAGTGCTCGGCCTCCTCGGCTTTGGCCGAGGAGGCGAGGACCGCCCTGGCGCCGTCCTCGCGCAGCTCGCGCAGCAGCTCGGAGGCGCCGTGCATCGCCTGCACTTCGCCGATCAGCTCGCCGTATGCCTCGCCCTCGGCGGCGCGGAGCGCGTCTCCGTCGGCGCGCTCGCCGTCCTCGCCGATCAGCGCCGCGACGAGCTGGTCGCCGCCCATGCCGATGTGACGGTGGATCTCCCAGAGCTGCACGACGTAGCCTCGCGAACAGAAGGCCCGGTGCCAGGCGATCGCGTGCTGGTAGTTGGTGTCGACCAGGGTCCCGTCGATGTCGAGGACGACGGTGATCGGCTTCTCATCGGCGGACACGAGCCCCGCCTACCCGCGCTTGCCTGAGGCCCAAACGGGTAACAGGGGCGCATGCGCTACCTGCACTTCTGCGCACACGAGCAGTTCCCGCCCGAGCAGCTGCTGCGCCAGGCAGTCGAGGCGGAGCGGGCCGGCTTCGACGGGATCGGCTGCAGCGACCACCTGCAGCCCTGGTGGGAGGGCGGCGAGTCCGGCAACGCCTGGTTCTGGCTCGGAGCGGCCGCCCAGGCGACGGAGACGGCCCTCTTCGGCACCGGCGTCACGCCGCCCGGCCCGCGCTACCACCCGGCCCTGATCGCGCAGGCCTGGGCGACGATGGAGCTGATGTACCCCGGCCGCCCCTACCTGGGCTTCGGCTCGGGCGAGGCGCTGAACGAGGCGCCGCTCGGCCGTGGCTGGCCTTCGGTCGGCGACCAGATCGGGCGGATGGAGGAGGCGCTGGAGATCATCCGCGCGCTCTGGGACGGCAAGAAGCTGAGCGGCGAGGGAGATCACTTCGCCGCCGACGGCGCCTTCATCCACAGCCTTCCCGAGGACCGTCGCCCGCCGATCTTCGTCTCCGCCTTCGGGCCCCAGGCGGCAGCGGTGGCCGGCCGCCAGGGCGACGGGATCTGGACGCTGGCCGACCCGGAAGCGGTCCCGGAGATCCTCGACGCCTACCGCGGCGCGGCCTCCGACGCCGGTCGCGAGCCCGGCGAGATCCTCCTGCAGGCGGCCTTCTCCTGGGCCGAGGACGACGACCGGGCGCTGGAGGGCGCTCGGGTCTGGAAGGCCGCCCAGCCGAAGGAGTTCTACAAGGAGGACTGGCACGACCCGAAGGCGATGCACGAACACGGAGCCGAGCAGGTCTCCGACGAGGACCTGCGCAAGGCGATGATCATCTCCGCCGATCCCGAGCACCACCTCGAACGCATCCGTGAAGTCGAAGAGCTCGGGGCGACGACGGTGGCGCTGATGAACAACTCCGGCGCCGATCCGCTGGCGGCGATCGACCTCTACGGGCGCGAAGTGCTGCCGAGGCTGAGCCGCTCGCCGGCGCACAGCTGAACCGACAACGAAAGGCAGGGCGATGGAAGCTGCGGTGCTGAAGGACTACGAATCGAGTCCCGAGTTCGGCGAGTTCGAGGAGCCGCAGGCGAACGGCCTCGCCCTGGTCGAGGTCTCGGTCGCCGGGCTCAACCCGGTCGACCACACGATCGCCTCCGGGCGCTTTCCGGGCCGCGAGCCGCCGCTTCCCTCGGTGGCGGGCCTAGAGGGGATCGGCACGGTAGAGGGACGCCGCGTCTACTTCGACACCCCGGTCGCGCCCTTCGGCTCGATGGGAGAGCGCACCCTGGTCGAGCGCGAGGAGCTGATCGAGGTTCCCGACGGCGTCGATGACGGGCTGGCCGTGAGCTTCGGGGTCTCAGGCCTGGCCGCCTGGCTCTCGCTGACCTGGCGCGGCGAGCTGCAGAAGGGCGAGTCCGTCCTCGTCCTCGGCTCGAGCGGGGTCGTCGGCCAGATTGCCGTGCAGGGCGCACGCCTGCTCGGCGCCGGGCGGGTCGTCGCCGCGGCCCGCGACACGGAGAGTCTCGAGCGCGCACTCGACGAGCTCGGCGCGGACGCCGTGGTCGAGCTCAGCGGCGAGGGCAGTCTCAGCGAGCGATTCAAGGAGGCAGCGGGTGGCCGCGGCTTCGACCTCATCGTCGACCCCCTCTGGGGCGAACCGGCGGTGGCTGCGCTCGCAGCCCTAAGCGTCGATGGTCGGCTGATCCAAATCGGCAACGCCGCCGCAGAATCGGCCGAGCTTCCGACGCGGGGCCTCCGCGACCAGCTTGGGCGGATCGTCTGCCACACCAACTTCAAGGCATCGCGCGAGCTCAAACGCGAGGCGTTCACGGCGATGTGCAAGCACGCCCTGGCCGGTGAGCTGACGGTCGAGACCGAGGGCCTTCCACTGCGTGAGATCGGCGAGACATGGAACCGCGAGAGCTCCCACCGCAAGCTGGTGATCGAGGTGTCGCCTGCGCGCGCCGTGGCAACCGACAGCGCGGCCTCTCCGGAGGTGGACGTTGGCCTCTCCGAGGTTGGAGCGGAGGCGCGGGCGGCCGCGGCCGAAGCGGCCGCGATAGGCGGCAGGATCGCGCCGCTCAGCGCCGACCCGGCCCGCGAGCCGCTGGAGGAGGCCGGCGAGGGTGAGTCGGAGGGATTCGAGCAGGCCGAGCGGGCGCTGCGGGACATCGCCGAACACGGCGACGAGCGTCGCTTCCCCGGCCGCGACGCGCCCCCACCCGAAGAGCGCGAGAGCGTCGAGTACGGCGAGGCCGACCAGGCGATCCCCGCCGACGAGTAAGGACGCGGCGGTGCAGCGGGTGCGGATCGGCTGCTCGGGCTGGAGCTACACCGACTGGCGCGGCGGGCTCTACCCGGACGGCCTGCCGCAGCGGCGCTGGCTCGAGCGCTACGCCGAGGTCTTCGACACGGTCGAGGTCAACGCGACCTTCTACCGGCTGCCAAAAGAATCGACAGTGCAGGCCTGGGTCAAGCAGGTCCCGGGCGACTTCCTCTTCGCGGTCAAGGCGAGCCGCTACCTGACCCACATGAAGCGCTTGCGCGAGATCGTCGACGCCGTTGCCCGCTTCTGGGAGCCGCTCGAGCCGTTGCGTCGGGGCCGCCGCCTCGGGCCGGTGCTCTGGCAGCTGCCGGAGAACTTCCACCGCGACGACGATTTGCTCGCGGCGGCGCTGGAGCAACTGCCCCGCGCCCGCCACTGCTTCGAGTTCCGCCACCCGAGCTGGTTCGTCCGGCCGGTGCGGCAGCTGCTGGCGGAGCGCGGCGCCTCGCTGGCGATCGGCGACGACAAGCGCAGGCCGCTGCCCGAGGCGACGCCGGTCGGCGACATCGCCTACCTGCGCCTGCACTACGGCCATCGCGGTCGCGGCGGCAACTACTCCGAGGCCGAGCTCGACGGCTGGCGGCGCCGCGTCGCCGCCTGGCGCTCGCGGCGCGAGGTCTTCGTCTACCTCAACAACGACTGGCAGGGCTACGCCCCGGCCAACGCGCGCTACCTGATGCGCAGCTCGTCGGCGGGCGGAGCCGGGTAGCGCGGGGTGCGGTGAGGTGAGGTGAGCGAGACCACGACCGCCGCCGAGTTCGTCCCCAAGAGCCGCTCCCTGCGGGCGCTGCGCCAGGCGGCGGCCGACTGCCGCGGCTGTCCGCTCTGGCAAGACGCCACGCAGACGGTCTTCGGCAACGGGCCGCGCAAGGCGACGTTGATGCTGGTCGGCGAGCAGCCGGGCGATCGCGAGGACATCGAGGGCGAGCCCTTCGTCGGGCCAGCGGGGCGCATCCTCGCGCAGGCGCTGGAGGGGGCCCGGATCGAGCGCGGGGACGTCTACCTGACCAACGCGGTCAAGCACTTCAAGTGGCGGCCGCGGGGCAAGCGCCGCCTGCACCAGACCCCGCGCGCGGGGGAGGTCGAGGCCTGCAAGCCCTGGCTCGAAGCCGAGCTCGAGGCGGTGCGCCCGCGAGCCCTCCTCGCCCTCGGCGCAACCGCGGCCAAAGCGCTCTACGGGTCTTCGGTACGGGTGACCCGCGACCGCGGCAAGCCGATCGACTCGCCGCTCGCTCCCGTCGCGGCGCTGACGATTCACCCCTCGGCGATCCTGCGCCTGCGCGACCACGACGAGCGCGAGGAAGCGCTCGGCGGCCTCGTCGGGGACCTGCGCTTCGTCGCGCAGGAAATGGCCAAGCAGCGCTAGAGGGCCGCTTGGTCGAAGATGCTGGCGTCTTCTTCGTCGTCGGGGATGAAGCTGATCCGGCCGTTGCGCTCGAGCACCGCCCAGCGAACCTTCCGCAGCGAGGCGATCTGTTGCTGGCGGGCCTCCGCTTCGACCTCCCCAACGGTGAGGCGCTCGCGGCGCAGGTTGCGCTCGATCACCGCTCCGTTGTCGATCAGGACGACCGGGCGCCCCTCCATGAAGGGCCGGAGCCGGGGGAAGCGGAAGTTGAGGTAGGCGAAGAGCGCGGTCATCAGCGTCACCACCGAGAGCACGATGAGGATGCCGGTTATCGAGTAGTCACTCTGGGTCACGCCCTGTTGCACCAGGTCGCCGATCACTACGAGCATGATCACGTCGAAGGGCTCCAGGCTCGACAGCTCGCGCCTCCCCACCACGCGGGTGACCGCGAAGACGAAGACGAAGGCGACGAAGCTGCGGATCACGAGGTCCATCAGGGAAACACCGTCACCTTTCGGTGGACAGATGCAAGCGGCTCCGCGCCGTCGAACAGGGCCACGTCCTCGTCCCTGCGGCCGACGTTCGTCGGGTTGACCTGCCAGTCGGTCCAGACGACCAGCGTCTCGCCCGCCGGCAGCGCTTCGAAGCTCATCGTCAGCCCGCCTTCGCCGGAGCTTTCGGAGAGCGGCGTGGGCGCCACCGTGTTCAGCGTCATCCCGTGGAACCAGCCGGGCGAGAGCACGAGGTTGGGGTGGGCGAGCCGCCGTCTGGCGTGGACTTCGAAGCGCGCCTGGAAAAGCAGGCCGCCTCGCAGCTGGGCCGGCGCGTCAACACTCAGCACCGCCCGCTGGCCCGCCGCGACGGTCATCGTCGACTCCTGCCCGAAGCCGCCGAGGAGCGCCGCGAGCACGACCAAGCCCAGCACTGCAAGGGCAAGCCGGCGATAGAGCGCGTGGCGTCCGCGCCCCCTCAGCTCGAGATCGAGCGAGCGGTCAAGCGATTGCCTTGGGACGCCCTTCACGCCCACGCGCCTTCCGGCAGGCCGGCTCAGCTGGCGCCAGCCACCGCGCGCTCCAGCTGGGTCTTGCTCATCTTCGAGCGTCCTTCGATGCCGAGCTTCTTGGCGTCGTTGTAGAGCTGTTCGCGGGTACGGCCGCCGGGGCCGCTACCCGAGCGCTTGCCGCCGCGGCTGCTGGCGGAGCGCCCCCTGGTCGAGCTGCGGGAGGAGGTTTTCGATTCTCCCGACCTCGCCTTTTCCTTGTTGACCGCCCGAGCCGCAATCTCCTCCGCCCGGCCCTCGGAGCGGCCGGCGTCCTTCTCGCTCTTCTTGATGTGCTCGTACTGGCGGGCCCGCTTGCTGCCTTTTTTCACTCCACGAGGTGGCATGCGATCTCCTTTCGGTCAGCAGACCACTACCCGCCCGGCCGCGATCCATGCGATGCGCTCAGGGCTGTGCGCCGAAGGCCGCGAGGGCTTCCTCTGCGGTCTCGAAGACCATGCCGTTCGAGGTCAGGCCGGTTACCGAAAGGACACGAAGGACCTGGTCATCCGCCGCATAGAGGGCGAGCCGGCCGCCACGCTCCGCGAGCTCGTTGTGGGCATGGACAATTGCCGCGATCCCGGTCGAGTCGATGAACTCGCAGCCTTCCAAGCCGACCAGGACGTGCAGGCACTCCGCGCTCGCCCGCGCGAGCGCGTCGACGAGCTGATCGGCAACCGCCAGGTCGAGCTCACCCTGCAGCCGGATCTCCCGGTACCCCGGACGGGGGTCGCATTCGATGAGCTTGAAAGTTTGCAGATGAGACATCTGACGCCTCCGAAATCTCTCTCTCGATCGGAGCCGCAAGACCGGCATGTCGACCGGGCTGCGTGCCTCTCTCTGTAGTCAACGCCTCGGCGCTGCGCCCCGATGCGTCGTAATGGATCGTACCGTCGAACCAGAGCGGACGCAAAGCCTTCCTACTCCGCTCGGGACGGCCGATCCTCCAGGTAGAAGACCTCGGCGGCGACGTCCTTTGCGGTGTCGATACCGCTGACGAAGGCGCGAACCTTGCGCTCCAGCAAGCGTTCGACCACGGCGCAGAATTTCTTCTCCGTGGCGTGCTGGAAGAAGGTGCGCGTATCGCGCAGGCGCTGGTCCTCTCCCATCTCCGCCATGCGGCGCTCGGCTGGCGTGAAGCTCTCCTCGAGCGTCGAGATGACGATGTCGGGGCCAGCGAACTCCGTCCTGGCCCTGGTCGGCCCGCGGCCGAACTGATCCTTGTAGAGGCGCACCATCTCGCGCGAGATCTCCGCCCGCACCGAGTGGGTGGGGTCCGCGACCTCACCTGTCGCGGCACGTCGCTCGTCGCTCATCATTTCGCTGCTAACCCCCCCTCTGGGATTGGGCCGCGCGCTAGGAAGAGGAGGATGAGCCCCGACGTACGGAACCGCCACTCAAGCGTAGTCGACCGACGACTCGGTTCAAGCGGCCAGCGCCACCGTCGCCCTCAGCTCGGTGCCGGCGCCACGGACGCTGCGCAGCTGGAAGCTGGAGGCCATCGCGCCGACGAGCAGCAGGCCCAGGCGCAGGCTGGCCGGCTTGGGGTCCGGCCTGGCGCTGACGCCCTGGCCGCGGTCGCGCACGACGACCTCTACCACCTCCTCCTGTCGAGTCACCTCGACTTCCAGCGGCCGCTCGACCGCATCGTCTGCGTAGGCGTGCAGGACGACGTTTGCGCACGCCTCCGAGACGAGGGTTTTGAGGTCGTTTCGCGGCTGCTCGCGCATGCCAAAGCCGCGGGCGGCGCGATCGACCGCTGCACGGACAGCACCGAGATTCTCGCGCTCGGCGGCGACGCTGATGAACAATCGATCCGGCTCGATCGTTTCGGTCAGCTCGCCCAACAGAGCGACCCCGGAGGTTCGGGTCTACGCGCTCGTGGAAGCACTCTCACGCTGCCCCTCGTGCACGCCCTCGGCGAACTCCTCGACGAGCTTGGCGTTGAACGCCTCCAGGTCGTCGGGCTTGCGACTGCTGACCAGACCCTGGTCGACGTGCACTTCCTCGTCGACCCACTCGGCGCCGGCGTTACGCAGGTCGGTCTGCAGGCTGGGCCAGGAGGTGAGCGTGCGACCGTCGACGACGTCGGCGTTGATCAGGGTCCACGGCCCGTGGCAGATCGCCCCAACGGGCTTGCCCGCCTCGAAGAAGGCGCGGACGAACTGGACCGCGTCGGTATCCGTGCGCAGCTGGTCGGGATTGGCGACGCCGCCCGGCAGCACCAGGCCGTCGTAGTCGTCGGGGTCCGCCGCCCCCACGGTGTTGTCCGGGGTGAAGGTGTCGCCCTTGTCGAGGTGGTTGAAGGCCTGGATCTCGTCTGCTTCAGGAGCGAGCAGGTCGGTCTCGGCGCCGGCCTCCTGCAATGCCTCGCGCGGACTGGTCAGCTCGACTTCCTCGACCCCCTCGTTGGCGACGAG
>Ga0068853_100002528_pt1 | contig 13727 bp, 9 predicted proteins | sample KBSCornC32_FD_65655 | JGI IMG/M metagenome (GOLD analysis project Ga0068853, IMG submission 65655) | Corn rhizosphere microbial communities from Kellogg Biological Station, Michigan, USA - KBS Corn C3-2 | ecosystem: Host-associated > Plants > Roots > Rhizosphere > Soil ... | reverse complement strand
CAGCGTACCAAGTGTATTCGCCCGGAGCACCGAGCGCCGCCGCCATCGACGACAGGTTCACAATCGAACCGCCTTTTCCACCACGCGCGGTCGACATCTGCTTGATCGCCTCGCGCGCAACAAGGATCGCGCCGGTCACGTTGAGATCGATCACCTTGCGTAACGTCACGGGATCGGCATCAACAAGCGGACCTGCGCGGCCGATGATGCCGGCGTTGTTCACGAGATGCGTGAGACGTCCGAATTGCTTTGCGATCGTCTCGAACAGACGCAAAATATCTGCTTCCTGACCGACATCGGCTTTGATCGCGCTTGCCTTGCCGCCCGCTTTTTCTATATCCGCGACAACCTGCTTTGCGGCTTTTTCGTCGGAAACGTAATTGACGATCACGCGATGGCCCACGCGCCCCGCCGCGCGCGCGGTGGCGGCGCCAATACCCCGGCTGCCGCCGGTGATCAGCAAAATCTTTTCTTCGCTCATGATGCCCTGCTGCCGAAACGGAAAAGTCCCGCTATTAGGAAGTAAACCGCGATCCCCACAAGACCATAGGTCGCCCATAGCGGCGGCGAAAAATCGCGAATAAGCGCGAATATCGCAAGCGCACCCCACAATCCGCATAAAAACATATTCAACCCGCGTAGCCGCTTCACGCGCATCGGATGCACGAACACGAAGGGCACGAAGGTGCAGACGACGAGCACGGCGATCGCGACCAGCGATGTCCATTCGCCCGGCCGCAACAAAAAGAAATAAAACGCAACCAGATTCCACGTCGCAGGGAAGCCGCGGAAATACGCGTCGTCGGTTTTCATTTTGTTGTCGGCAAAATAGATCGCGCTCGAAATCAAAATCGCCACGGCCGCCGCAATCGCGAATGCCGGGCGCATGAAGCCGCCGGTCACGATCGCGAAAACCGGCACCGTGACATAATTGAGAAAATCGACGACGAGATCGAGGACTTCTCCCGACCAGCGCGGCAGCACTTCTGCTACCCTGAGCTTGCGTGCAAATGCGCCGTCGACGGCGTCGATCACAAGCGAGGCGGCGAGCCAGCCGAACATCGCGGGCCAATCCCGCTGGATCGCGGCCATGAGGGCAAGGAGTCCTGTCGCCGCTCCCGATGCCGTCAACAGATGAACGCAGAATGCGAGCACCCGCTGGTGTCTCGATTGTCGCGCCTCTGACGGTTCCGCCGCGTCTGCCACGCCCGAACTCCATTGCAAGAGAATTGGAAGATAGCGCAACCAGCTATTGGCGGGTATTCTCCTCGCGGACGGACGGCGCTGTGACCGCGACGAGGAGCAAGGCGTGACAAAACAGCGTTTCAGCGCGGATGTAGCCGTGGTCGGTGGCGGGCCCTCGGGGTTAGTTACGGCGCTTGCGCTTGCGGCGGCGGGTGCCGATACGTTGCTGGTCGCCCCGAAGCCGCCGCACCCCGACCGGCGTACAACCGCTCTTCTCGATGGCTCGGTCGAAACGCTGCGTCGGCTTGCCGTCTGGCCGAGGATCGAAGCGCAAGCGGCGCCGCTGAAATTTCTCCGGCTGATCGACGCCACGCAGCGCATTCTCCGCGCGCCGGAAGTCCTGTTTGATTCCGCTGAGCTGGGGCTCGAAGCTTTCGGTTACAATGTCGAGAACGAGACATTGCGCGCAGCGCTTTTCGAAGCCTGCCGGCAATCCGCCAAGATACGGATCGTCGAAAGTTCCGTCTCCGTCGTCGAGCCCGATAGCGACGGGGTAGATCTCACCATCGGCGGCGAAAAAGAACGCGTCCGGTTAGTTGCCGCTTCCGACGGAAGAAAATCGATCTGCCGTGCCGCGGCAGGGATCAGCACCCGGTCGCATGCGTTGCCGCAGACGGCAATCGTCTTGAATCTCACGCATTCCGAGCCGCACAACGACACTTCGACCGAATTTCACACCGAAAGCGGTCCTTTCACCTTCGCGCCTCTTCTCGGCAAGGGATCAAGCCTTGTCTGCGTCGTCCGTCCGGAAGAAGCCGAAACGATCCGCGCGATGGACGATGCGGCGCTCGCGCTTGAGGTCGAGCGCCGCGCGCATTCGATCCTCGGGAAAATGGAAGTGAAATCCGCGCGTGGGATTTTCCCGCTCGGCACGGAAATCGCCGAACGTTTCGCGGCGAACCGCATCGCTCTCATCGGGGAAGCGGCGCATGTGCTGCCGCCGATCGGCGCGCAGGGTCTGAATTTGGGAATCCGCGACGCCGTACAGCTTGCCGAACAGGTCGCGAATTCCTCCTGCCGCGATCCCGGCTCGGATGAAGTGCTATGCGAATATGATAGCAGCCGCGGCGCCGACGTGCGCGGACGTGCGATGTTCGTCGATTTCGCCAATCGCTCGCTGATGTCGGATTTCCTGCCGCTTCACGCCGCGCGCGGGCTGGGCTTGCAGCTCGCGAACCGCGTGGGCTTTGTCCGGCGCGCGTTGATGCGGCAAGGACTCGGCCCGGGCAACAGTGACCGGCATTTCGCACGAGGCGACCTGCCCTAGCTCTTTTCAGGCAGCCCCGGAAATGGCCGGCTTTTCTCTTCGGTGCGAAATTCCCCCGCGATCGGCAGCGGCACCGCCGGAAACGTGCTGCCGTCCGGCATCGAAATATTCCGGCCGAACAGCCCCCGCTCGATGAAATGCGGGTCGTTAAGCGCTTCTTCGATCGTCGAAACGATCGTAACGCAGCAGTCTGCCTTAGCGAATATCGGCCGCCAGTGTTCGGCAGTTTCTCCGATGATGATCGTACGCACCGCATCGATAGTGGTCGCGGGGTCGCGCTTGTCGTCGGCGAACTCTTTCGGAAGATTAATCGCCGCGCAGAACGCATCCCAGAATTTCTGCTCGAGCGCGCCGCAGGCAACGAGCTTGCCGCCTGCGGTCGGATAAATGTGGTAGCGCGGCGAGCCGCCGAAGTGCCGGAGCATCGCGGGATCGACCGGCTTGCCGGCCGCCCAGCGAGCCGCGAGCGCAAGCCAGGAGAAAGTGAACATCGCATCGCTCATCGCGATATCGATGTAGCTCCCCTTTCCCGTTTTCTCGCGCGCGATCAGCGCGAGCAAAATATTGATGACCGCGGGAAACGTCCCGCCGCCGATATCGGCGATCAGCGCCGGCGGCACGGTCGGACGGTTGCCCGGTCCGGGCGAGAGCGAAAGCAATCCGGTCGCGCCGATATAGTTGATGTCATGGCCCGCTTCGTCGCGGCGCGGGCCGGTCTGGCCGTAGCCGGTGATCGAGCAGTAAATCAGCCGGGGATTTTTCGTCTTCAGCGTCTCATAACCGAAACCGAGGCGTTCCATGACGCCGGGACGAAACTGCTCCACGAGCACGTCGGCGCGCTCGACGAGCGCCATGGCTTTCGCCTTGCCGTCCTCCGTTTTGAGGTCGGCGATCAATCCCTGCTTTCCACGATTGAGCACTACGAACGGAGCGGACATGCCATTCACGTGCGGAAGAAACCTTCGTCCCTCTTCACCGCCCGGCCGCTCGATCTTGACGACTTCGGCGCCCGCGTCCGCGAGCATCAGCGTCGCGAGCGGCCCCGGCAGGAGCGTCGTGAAATCGGCGACTACAATTCCCTTGAGCGGAGCAGGCATCGAAAAGCCTAAGGATGGAACAAGTCCGGTGCGATCAGCCGATGTTGCACGAGATACATGAGCGTTGTCACGGTCACGATCGAGGCAATCGTGCTCACCAGAATGGCGCTCGACGATTGCTGCACATACGAATTGTATTGCTTCGCCATCACGAAGGCATTGAGCGCGGTCGGCAGGGACGCCATCAGGATCGCGGTATAGACCCAAATCGGGTCGAAGCCGCCGACGAGCGACAGCAACACCCACACGATCAGCGGGTGGACCAAGAGCTTCACGAAAACGAGCACACCAACGTCTCCTGGCACCCGCTTGAAAGGCCGCAATGCCACCGTCACGCCGAGCGCGAATAGCGCGCAAGGCGCAGCAGCATTCGACAGGACTTCGATCATACGGTCGATCGCTTTCGGCGGCCGGATTTGCAGCCAGGCGGCGAGCACGCCGAGAACCGTCGCGACAATAAAGGGATGGGTCGCAACCCGCCGCGCGATCAAAAGCGCGGTTCGCGCCGGACTCGTTTTTTCAACGCCGCTGAATTCCATCAGGAACGGTACGGCGGCGAAAAAGAGCGTCGAGTCGAACGTAAAAATGAGTGCGGTCGGTACAGCCGCGTTTGAGCCGAGTGCCGCGAGCGTCAGGCCTGGTCCGAGATAACCGACATTCGCATAAGCGCCCGAGACGCCGGCGATTGCCGCTTCGGACAGATTACCTTTCCGCATCCAGAGCCCAAGGCCGATGCAAAGAACAAAACAGCAGAACGTCGAAAGCGTCGTCGTCAGCACGAAGCGCGGATTGACGAGTTGCTCAAACGGCGTGCGCGAAACGAATTCGAAGAACAACGGCGGCAGCGCCATGTAGATGATGAAGAAATTGAGCCAGCCAAGTTCTTTTTCCGGCAAGCGATACAAGTGCCCGCTGAGGAAGCCGAGAATGATCAGCCCAAAAAAGGGCGCTGCCAGTTGCAGGATGTCGGACATGCGAAGCTCGGTGGGAGGAACGGCTATGGGTTATTGACCCGCTCGCGCAGGGTCAATGCTCCCGAAAGCAGAGCTGGGGCGACTAGGCTTCATACCCCTTCTCGGCTAAACCGGTCTCTTATCTCAGGATTGCCAATGAAACTTCCGAAAAACTTCTTCAAGCCGCTTGCTGTCGGCGCCCCCGCTCCGCTTCGCGAACTGCCGGTCCGGCTCGAGCGCGTGATCCACTTTGTGCCGCCGCATAACGAGAAAGTGCGCGCGCGGATCAAGGACACGATCAAGGACGTGGACGTACTGCTCGGCAATCTCGAGGACGCCGTACCCGCCGACGCGAAAGAAGCCGCGCGCAAAGGCTTCATCCAGATGGCGTGGGAAAATGAATTCGGCGATACCGGGCTCTGGACACGCGTCAATTCGCTGGCGAGCCCGTGGGCGCTTGACGACATCACCGAGATCGTCGGCGCGGTCGGCAACAAGCTCGACGTCATTATGCTGCCAAAAGTCGAAGGCGCGTGGGACATCCACTACCTCGACCAACTGCTCGCGCAGCTCGAAGCGAAGCACTCGATCAAGAAACCGATCCTCATTCACGCCATTCTGGAAACGGCGGAAGGCGTGATGAATGTGGAATCGATCGCCTCCTCATCCCCGCGCATGCACGGCATGAGCTTTGGCCCGGCGGATCTTGCGGCCTCGCGCGGCATGAAGACAACGCGCGTGGGCGGCGGCCACCCCGAATACAAGGTGATCGCCGATCCTGGCAGCGGCGCTCGCGCGAGTTCGCTGCAGGATCTCTGGCACTATTCGATCGGCCGCATGGTCGATGCGTGTGCCGCGAACGGCATCAAGCCGTTCTATGGCCCATTCGGCGACATTGCCGACCTTGAAGGTTGCGAAGTGCAGTTCCGCAATTCTTTCTTGCAGGGCTGTGTCGGCGCGTGGTCGTTGCATCCGAACCAGGTCGAGATCGCCAAGCGCGTCTACAGTCCCGACCCGAAGGAAGTCGCTTTTGCAAAGCGAATTCTTGAAGTGATGCCCGACGGCACCGGCGTCGGCATGGTCGATGGGAAGATGCAGGACGACGCAACCTGGAAGCAGGCGAAGCTCATGGTCGATCTCGCGAAGCTCGTGGCGCAGAAAGACCCGGCTCGAAAGGACCTCTACAAGCTGTAGATTGGTCTTCCAAGCCCATGACGCAGTGCGATTTTCCGGCTATGATTGCCGCACAATGACGATGAAGAGCAACCAGGCCAAGTTCCATATCGGACAGGTGGTTCGGCACCGCGTGTTTCCGTTCCGCGGCGTCATTTTCGATATCGATCCCACCTTCAACAATACCGAGGAATGGTGGCTTTCGATCCCGGAAGAAATTCGTCCCAAGAAGGAGCAGCCCTTCTACCATCTGCTCGCTGAAAACGCGGAAAGCGAATACATCGCTTATGTCTCCGAGCAGAATTTGCTGCCGGACGAATCCGGCGAGCCGCTGCGCCATCCTGAACTCGAAGAGCGCTTCTACGCCGACTCCGCCGGCGGCTATCGCGCCCGCGGCTTGAACCTTCATTAAAAAGAAAAACGGCGCGCAAATCGCGCGCCGCTTGTATCCGGAAATAGCGCCGATTATTTCGGCTGGTTTTTAAGTGCGTCGGCCGCGCGCTTCTGCAATTCTTCTTTCAGCTTTTCACGCTGCGCGGCCATCGCCTTCTCGTCGACGGCGGCACCGTCATAGGCCTTGCCGAAATCCTTGGTCGTGAAGACGAAATCGATGGTGCGGCGCTGGCCGTTGATGACTTGCACGCGCATCGTCTGCGATTTTTTCAGAAGATTAATAAAGTTGTTGTCGATTTCCAGTTCCGCGATACATCCCGGCGGCTGGCTCGGCGGCATCACGCAAGCGATATAGGGAATATCATTCGGCAACTGCTGATGATCGATGTGAATGCGCACGCCGGGCGGGAGCAGCATGCCCATCGGGGTGACAATCGTCATGCCCTTGCGCGGGTTATCTTGCATTTCTTGGATCGTCGCCGACATCAGGAATTGGCCAGTCTCGGCAAAAAGCGCCTGTGCGATTTCGCAAATTTTCTTTTTCGAAGTGGGCTCTTCGACGCAGCGTTTCGTCCAGGGCGACGGAACGACGACGGCTTGCTGCGACTGTTGCGGCTGCTGGGCCGGCTGCTGTTGCGTCTGCGGCGCGGGGGCCGGGTTTTTCGGCGCTCCCTTCTTGTCCTTGGCTGCCTGGGCGAAAGCACCCGTTCCGAAAGCGACTGCAATCAAAAGCGCGCTCGCCGGCGCAATAAACGAACGAATTCTCATAGACTTCCCCTCTAACCCATGGCTGTCCGCCGCGAGGCGACGGTTGGCATGAGCTGATTTGTTTGGAGCGCGGCTGTGCCGCGCGTCGACGGCGCCCCTGCTGTCAGGGGCAAATGAGGCAAGAGAGAGGCCCCCGTCAATAGCCATCGTAGAGGGCAGGAAAGGCCTATGATAGCGTCGATTCCGGTACTGGAACGATGAACGGCGCCGCTCCGCAACAGAAAAACGCCCAATCTGCCGCGAGTCGAATCTCGCACGCGCGGCTGCTTGCCGCGGCGTTGCTCGGTGCCGCGCTGTCCATATTCATCGCCGGCAATCGGCCTGCGGTCGCCGAACCGCGCCATGCGATTGCGATGCACGGCGAGCCGCTCTACCCCGCGAACTTCACACATTTCCGCTACGCCAATCCGGACGCGCCAAAAGGCGGGCGGCTTACGCTCGGCCTACTCGGCACCTTTGACAGTCTCAATCCCTTCGCCGTGCGCGGTACGCCTGTCCAACAAGTCCGTAATTTCGTCGTCGAAAGCTTGCTTGTCCGCGGACAGGACGAACCTTTCACGCTCTATGGCCTGCTCGCGGAAAGCGTCGATACGGACAATGCGCGCAGCTACGTCACCTTTCAGCTCGATCCGCGCGCGCGCTTCGCCGACGGGAAGCCCGTCACCGCTGATGACGTCTTGTTCTCCTGGCAGTTGCTGCGCGACAAAGGCCGTCCCAATCATCGCTATTATTATGGCAAGGTTGCGCGCGCCGAAAAGCGCGGTGAGCGCACAGTACGGTTCGAATTCGCCGACAAAGGCGACCGCGAATTGCCGCTCATCCTTGGCCTCATGCCAATCTTGCCGAAGCATGCGATCGACGCGGACAAATTTGAAGACAGCGGGTTGAAGACGCCGCTCGGCAGCGGGCCGTATCGTGTCGAGGATGTAAAACCCGGCGACAGCGTCACGCTCAAGCGCAACCCGGACTATTGGGGCCGCGATCTCGCAGTCAATCGCGGGCTCTATAATTTCGACGAAATTAAAATCGATTTCTTTCGCGACTCGAACACCTGGTTCGAAGCGTTCAAGCGCGGGCTTTACGACGTGCGCTTCGAAACCGACCCGGGACGCTGGACAAAGCAATACGACTTCCCTGCTGCGCGCAGCGGCCATCTCGTTCGCGAAGGATTGGTCAGCGCCGAGCCGCGACCGATGATGGCTTTCGTTTTTAATACCCGGCGCGCGATTTTTTTCGACCCGCGTGTCCGCGCCGCCGTGAACGAACTATTCGACTTCGAATGGGTGAACGCCAATCTTTACTACGGCGCCTATCGGCGGAACGGCAGCTACTTTCAGGCGTCCGAACTCTCCGCACTCGGGCGGCCTGCAAACGACCGCGAGATGGCTCTATTGAAGCCGTTTCCGAATGCTGTGGAGACTGACGTACTCGAAGGCCGCTACCGCCCTCCTGTCTCCGATGGCTCCGGCCGCGACCGTAATCGCCTCAAGGGAGCGCTTCTCCTGCTCGCTGAAGCCGGCTGGCATCTGAACGGCGGCAAGCTTATCAACAGCAAAGGCGAGCATTTCCACTTCGAGATCATGGTTTCGTCGCGCGACGAAGAGCGCCTTGCACTCTCCTTCGCCACTATGCTGCGGCGCGCCGGGATCACGGCATCGGTGCGCTTCGTCGACGGCACGCAATTCGAGGCGCGGCGCCGCGCCTATGACTTCGACATGATGCCCTATACCTGGACGCAGTCGCTGTCGCCGGGCAACGAGCAAGCTTTTTACTGGGGCTCGGCAAGCGCTGACACTCCGGGCACCCGTAATTACATGGGGGTGAAATCAAACGCCATCGACGCCATGATCGCGGCCTTGATCGCGGCCCGCGACCGGCGCGAGCTAGTCGCGGCCGCGCGGGCGATCGATCGCATCCTGATTTCCGGCGACTACGTGGTGCCCTTGTTCTACCCGCCGGAAATCTGGGTCGCGCGCTGGCCATGGATCGCGCACCCGGAACAGGCGCCGCTCACAGGCTTGCAGATCGAAAGCTGGTGGCGGATACCCGAATCGTCGCAAATCAAAGGCGATTCGAGGAAGCGTCCCCCATGACGCCGAGAGCAACGCAGCCAGGTGAAACGGGTTTCGACCCGAAGGTGACGCTCGACTCCGTTTTCCGCCGCAACGTACTGATGCAGCCGGGCGCACTTGCGCTGGCCGACCCGCCCGACCGCGCGTCTTCGATCGGCGGCGCGCCGCGCCGGTTCAATTATGCCGAGGCCGATGCGGCGGTGAGCCGCCTCGCCCGCCGGCTCAAGGCGATCGGACTGCCCGAACAGGCCGTGATTGCGATCCAGCTACCCAATACGGTCGAAGCCATCATCACTTTGCTCGCGGTGACGCGCGCCGGCATGATCGCGCTGCCGCTTCCGATGCTGTGGCGCCGCTCCGACCTCGTGACGGCGCTGCGCGAAATCGCGCCGCGCGCCTTTATCACAACGACACAAATGGGAGACGAGCGTCCTGCCGAAACCGCCTGCGAGGTCGCGGCGGAGCTTTTCACGCTCGGCTTTCCCTGTGCATTCGGCCCGAATGCTCCCGACGGCGTCATCCCGCTCGATCTCGATGCGCGCATGTCGGGCGATTCCGAACCTTTCCTGCCTTTGCGCGGAATTTCGCCGGGCAGTTTTGTCATTGCCACTTTCGATGCTTCGAACCAAGGGCCCTACGCGGTCGCACGCACGCATAGCCAGTGGCTTGCGGCTGGCTTCGCCGTCACGATGGAAGCGAATATTGCGTCAGGCGACAACATCGTATCGACGTTGCCGCCCGCGTCACTTGCAGGAATCGCGAGCGCGTTTATCCCCTGGTTGATGGTGGGCGGGACGCTGCAGCTATCGCATGGCTTCTCTCCGCTTACGTCCGCCATGGCGCCGGTCGGCGCGCATCTCGCGGCCCCCGCCATCGCGCTACAGTCGCTCGCGACCAAGGACGCGGATGGTTTCGCATCCTGCATTGCGATCCATCGCGGCCCCGAGACACTCGGGCTCGATCTCTCGCGCCTGAACAGCGATGCAATCGTCGACATGCAGATGTTCGGAGAAACCGGCTTCACTGCACTCCGCCGTATCGCCAAGATCATGCCCTCGCCTATTCCAGTCGGCGCGATTACCGCGCCGGTGGAAACGGAAGGTGCGCCTGCCGTGATCGAAACACGGCGGCTTGCCGACGGAACGCTCGCCGTGCGCGGCGCGATGGTGCCGGACAAGCCGATCACGATCGGAGGTCACACGTCGGCCGCGCAACTCGAATTCGACGTCGACAATTTCGTGCGCACGAATTTGAAGTGTCACGGCAGCGGCGGCGCGCTCGTCGTGGAGACGATGCCGGCAGGCATTTTGCAGATCGGCGGCTTGCGCTTTGGGTTTGACGAACTCGCCGCGCGCGTGGCCAAGGCTTCACCCGGCGCCGAACTCGCAGCCGCGCGCGACACACTCCTCGGCATGCGCGGCGTGATCGAAGCGCCCGATCCCGAACGGGCGATGAAGGAGCTTGACGAGGCCGGGCTTTCGAGCGTCATAATCGACGGCGTAAGACAGTGGCCGCAAGCAAGGCGGGCCGCGAGCTAGGCGGAGGCAAATTGCCGAAGCGTATCGTGATCGATGTCGTTTCCGACGTCGTCTGCCCGTGGTGTTATCTGGGCAAGCGGCGCCTCGAAGCCGCGCTCAAGCTCAGGCCCGACATCGAGGCTGAGATTCACTGGCGGCCGTACTTCCTCAATCCGCAGGTACCGCCCGAGGGCATGGCGCGCACGGATTATCTCTCGCGCAAATTCGGCAGCGACGAGCGCTTCCGCCCCGCGCATGAGCGCCTCTCGAAGCTCGGCAAGGAAGAAGGCGTCGAATTCCATTTCGAGAAAATCAAGCGGCAACCGAACACGCTCGACGTACATCGTGTGCTCAGCTGGGCCGAAGAAGCCGGTAAAGGCTCGGCGGTGGCCGAAAACATCTTCGCCGCCTTTTTCACCAAGGGCGAAGACCTCACCGACAACGAAGTCTTGATCAAAGCCGCGGCGGCGAGCGGCATGAATGCCGAAGACGTGCGCCGCGATCTTGCGAGCGAGCGCGATCTCGAATTCACGCAGAAAGCCGCAAGCTCCGCCGCGGATGGCGGGATTTCGGGCGTACCGTTTTTCATCTTCAACAGCCGCTTTGCGGTCGCGGGCGCACAGACGCCCGATATGCTCGCGCAGGCGATGGACCAGGCGCTCGCCGCAGACGAAGCGGCCTGACGCATCAGGCCGCGATGCGGCCTCCTTTGGCGATCGTCACCAGATTTTGCAGGAGCTCGCGCGTGCCGCGTAGCCTTGTCGCGATGTCACCCCAGTCCTCGAACCAGACGACTTTCTGATCGGGGCGCACTTTCGCGAGCGGCGCATTCGAGGCAATCCACTTCAAAAGCCCTTCCGGATTTTCGAACTTGTTATCCCGGAACGCGATCGTCGCTCCCTTTGCTCCTGCCTCGATGCGGTCGACATTGGCACGGCGACAGAGCGATTTGATCGCCACAACCTTAAGAAGCGTTTCGACCTCTTCCGGCAGCTTGCCGAAACGATCCACGAGTTCGGCCGCCGCCGCTTCGATGTCGTTCTCGTTTTCGAGATCGGCTAGCCGGCGATAGAGCCCGAGACGCACCGCGAGATCGGGCACATAGACTTCGGGGATCATCACCGAAGTGCCGACCGCGATTTGCGGCGACCATTTGTCGTCCATCGGTTGCTCGATGCCGGCTTCCAGCGCGGCCACGGCTTCGGCCAGCATTTCCTGATAAAGTTCATATCCGACTTCGCGGATGTGTCCCGATTGCTCGTCGCCGAGAAGATTTCCCGCGCCGCGAATATCGAGATCGTGCGAAGCGAGTTCGAAGCCCGCGCCGAGCGAGTCCAGCGATTGCAACACTTTCAAGCGGCGCTCGGCTTGCTCGGTAATAGGCCGCTCGGGTGGCGTGGTCAGAATCGCGTAAGCGCGCGTTTTCGACCGTCCAACACGGCCGCGCAATTGATATAGCTGCGCGAGGCCAAAACGGTCGGCGCGATGCACGACGAGCGTATTCGCGGTCGGAATGTCGAGGCCGGATTCGACGATCGTGGTCGAAAGCAGTACATCGAATTTGCCGTCGTAGAAGGCCGACATAACATCTTCGAGCGTTTTCGCCGGCATCTGGCCGTGCGCGACCGCGACCTTCACTTCCGGAATATGCGCGGCGAGGAATTCCTTGCGCGCCGTTAAATCCTCGATCCGCGGGCAAACGTAAAAGGCCTGCCCTCCCCGATAACGTTCGCGCAGGAGCGCCTCGCGCAACACCAGCGGGTCGAAGGGCGTCACGAAAGTGCGCACCGCGAGCCGGTCGACCGGCGGCGTTGCGATAATCGAAAGCTCGCGCACGCCCGCCAGCGCGAGCTGCAATGTGCGCGGAATGGGCGTCGCTGTGAGCGTCAGCACGTGCACTTCGTTGCGAAGCTGTTTCAGGCGCTCTTTATGCACAACGCCGAAATGCTGCTCCTCGTCGATCACGACAAGACCGAGATCTTTGAACTTCACGGATTTCGCAAGCAGCGCGTGGGTGCCGATCACGATATCGACGGTGCCTGACGCAAGCCCCTCTTTCACCTTGGCGAGATCGCCTTGTGAAATCAGCCGCGAGGCTTGCGCGACGTTCAACGGGAAGCCACGAAAGCGCTCGGAGAAAGTGCGAAAATGCTGGCGCGCAAGCAGCGTCGTCGGCACCACGATCGCAACCTGCTTGCCCGCCATCGCCGCAACGAAAGCGGCGCGCAGCGCCACTTCCGTCTTGCCGAAGCCAACGTCGCCGCAGATCAGCCGATCCATCGGGCGGCCGGCGGCCATGTCTTCAAGCACGGCGGCAATCGCCGCATCCTGATCTTCCGTCTCGTCATAGGGAAAGCGCGCGCAGAATTCGTCATACTGGCCCTGCGGCGGAACGAATTTTGGCGCTTCGCGTAGTTTTCGTGCCGCGGCGACGCGCACGAGCTCTGCGGCAATCTCGCGAATGCGACTCTTGAGCTTCGCTTTCCGTGATTGCCAACCGGCGCCGCCAAGACGGTCGAGTTGAACGTTCGTGTCCTCGTTGCCGTAGCGCGATAGCAGCTCGAGGTTCTCGACCGGCAGAAAGAGCCGCGAGTCGCCGGCATAATGAATCTCCAGGCAATCGTGCGAAGCGCCGAGCGCCTCGATCGCCTTCAATCCCATGAAACGGCCGATGCCGTGATCGACGTGAACGACGAGATCGCCCGCATCTAAGCTCGTGACTTCAGAGATAAAATCTTCGGCGGCTCGCCGTTGACGGCGGTGCGGGCGGGTGAAGCGATCGCCGAGAATATCCTGCTCGGAGAGAAACGCAGCCTGTGCGCTCTCGAAACCGGTGTCCAAGCCGAATACGGCGAGCCCCGCCGCGCCTTGCGGCAGCACCAATACTTCCCCCCAGTTCGCGACCAGCCGCAAATCCTTGAGGCCGTGATCGGTCAGCACATGCTGCATGCGGTCACGCGAGCCTTCGCTCCAGAACGCGAACACCGCACGCTTGTTGGCAGTGGAAAGTGTTTTGACGTAATCGACGACAGCGCTAAAAAGATTCGTATTCTCGTTCGCGCGCTCGGGTGCAAAATTGCGCCCGACCTTTCCGCCCGCATCGATCACATTCGGCGCGTCGGGCACCGCGAACGGCTGCAGCCGCACGAGCGCGGACTCATCAATCCGCTTCTTCCACTCGCCTTCCGCGAGATAAAGCTGATCCGGCTTGAGCGGCTTGTAGAGCGGGGCTTGCCCCGCAT
>Ga0068853_100002524_pt1 | contig 13733 bp, 7 predicted proteins | sample KBSCornC32_FD_65655 | JGI IMG/M metagenome (GOLD analysis project Ga0068853, IMG submission 65655) | Corn rhizosphere microbial communities from Kellogg Biological Station, Michigan, USA - KBS Corn C3-2 | ecosystem: Host-associated > Plants > Roots > Rhizosphere > Soil ... | reverse complement strand
GCGGGGAGGGGGAAAAAGGGAAAAATACCTGGTCATTTTCCTATTGTAAAATGGCGGATGGGGATGTATTTTACCCATGGTATTTTAATCCTGTCTATGAAAACCTGTTAGTTTATGGCCATTTTTGCCGGGCTCTTTTTTTCCTTCATTTCGGTGCTTTGTCTGATGAAGGTAAAGTCAAAGCGTGCTCTACGCCGCGTTGTCATCGTCGCATTCTCACTTTTTTTAATGTTAGTCCAGGTGCTTTTTATCAATGATGTGCTAAAACTGGAAAGCAAGGATTTTATAACCATATCGGGGGCCCTGAGTGGAATAATCCTTATTTTGGCGTTCCAGAAAAATGAAGCATGGTAAAACTCAGGGTATTTTTGACGGTAGCGGCTAGTTTCGGTGTATTTCTTAGTTGGGGGCAGCGGGCGGGTAGCGGGCCGGCGGATGGTTTGGGGCAGGGGGGTAAGTCAATTTACCATGACGGATGGATCGATTTCAACAAAAATGGCATAAAAGACGTTTTTGAAGACCCGGCACAGCCGGTCGAGCGGCGTATCGTCGACTTGCTGGGGCAGATGAGTCTGGAGGAGAAGACCTGCCAGACGGCCACTTTGTACGGTTATGGCCGGGTATTGAAGGACGAGTTGCCCACGCCTGCCTGGAAGAACGAGGTCTGGAAGGATGGTATCGCCAATATCGACGAGCATTTGAACAGCGTGGCGGGCAATGCCGCGGCGCAGACGACGCTATCCTATCCCTTCAGCCGGCATGCGGAGGCGATCAATACGGTTCAGCACTGGTTCATCGAACAGACCCGCCTTGGGGTCCCGGTGGATTTTACCAATGAGGGTATTCACGGTCTGAACCATGACCGGGCGACGTCGCTGCCTGCGCCGATCGCTATCGGCAGCACCTGGGACAAGGCGCTGGTCCGGGAGGCGGGAGACATCGTGGGGCGGGAGGCTAAGGCGCTTGGGTATACCAATGTTTATGCGCCTATACTGGACCTCGCGCGTGATCCGCGCTGGGGCCGGACGCTGGAATGTTACGGGGAGGACCCCTTTCTGGTGGCCGAGCTGGGGAAACAGATGACTCTGGGGATCCAGAGTGAAGGGGTGGCTTCGACGCTGAAGCACTATGCCGTGTACAGCGTTCCCAAAGGAGGCAGGGACGGGAGCGTCCGGACTGACCCGCATGTTGCACCGCGGGAATTGTATCAACTATATCTCTATGCCTTCCGAAGGGTGATCCAGGAAGCGCATCCTATGGGTGTGATGAGCAGCTATAATGACTGGGATGGGGTGCCAATCACGGGCAGCTATTATTTTCTGACCGAATTGTTGCGCGAGCGGTTTGGTTTCGACGGATATGTCGTCTCCGACAGCGACGCGGTGGAATATCTTTTTACCAAACATCATGTTGCTGACAGTTATAAGGAGGCCGTGCGGCAGGTGATCGAGGCGGGTCTGAATGTAAGGACCACCTTTACGCCGCCGAATGTATTTATCGATCCCCTGCGCGAGCTGGTGAAAGAGGGAAGTGTTTCGATGAAGACGCTGGACCGGCGGGTAGCGGATGTGTTGCGGGTGAAATTCAGGCTGGGGCTTTTTGACCATCCGTATGTGGACCCTAAAAAAGCCGACGAGGTGCTGAAGCCGGGCCGGACCAAAGACTTTATGCTGCGGATGGCGCGGGAGTCGCTGGTCTTGTTGAAAAATGACAGTAGTCTGTTGCCGCTGGACAAGCGGCGGTATAAGAAGATATTAGTTACGGGCCCGCTCGCGAAAGAGACGTCTTATGCGATCAGCCGTTATGGGCCGTCGCATCTGGAGCCGGTATCAGTCTATGACGGGTTGAAGGGTTATCTGGGTAGCGGAGCCACGGCCAGCCAGGGTTCAGGGGGAGTGAAGGGTGAAAGCGGCGCTGTTGTGCTCGACTACACAAAGGGCTGCGAGATGGTCGACAGTGCCTGGCCGGAGAGCGAGATCATTCCAACTCCGCTGACGGGCGCCGAGCAGTCGGGTATTGCTGAAGCGGTGGAGAAGGGGCGTCAGTCCGACCTGATCATCGCCGTGCTGGGGGAGGACGAGAAGCGGGTTGGAGAAGGGATGTCGCGTACCGGATTGGATCTTCCGGGACGTCAGGAGCAGCTGCTGGAAGCGCTGAAGGCGACGGGGCGTCCTGTCGTGCTCGTATTGGTCAACGGACAGCCGCTGACGATCAACTGGGCGAACCGCTATATACCGGCGATCCTCGAGGCCTGGTTCCCTAATTCCATGGGCGGGCAGGCCATTGCAGAGACGCTGTTCGGTGACAACAATCCCGGCGGCAGGCTGTCGATCACTTTTCCGAAGACGACGGGTGAGATAGAATGGAATTTCCCCTACAAGCCGGGTTCGCAGCCTTCGGGAAATAAGAAAGAGAACCGGACCAGCGTGTTCGGGCCTATCTATCCGTTCGGTCACGGGCTTAGCTATACGAGCTTCGCCTACAGCAACCTGGTGGTCACTCCGGAGGAGCAGCGTCCGCAGGGGGATGTAACTGTTGCCGTAGATATAACCAATACGGGCAGCCGAAAAGGAGACGAGGTGGTGCAACTTTATGTTCACGATGAGGTGAGCAGTGTAACCGTCTATGAGCAGCAGCTGCGCGGCTTCGAGCGTGTAATGCTGGCGCCGGGTGAGAAGAAGACGGTGGTGTTTACGCTGCATCCGGACGATCTTGCGCTACTCGACAAGAATATGGTATGGCGTGTTGAGCCGGGCAAGTTCCAGGTGATGATAGGAAGCAGTTCAACCGATATTCGTCTGAAGCAGGAATTTACCATCAGGTAATTTTCGTTAAGAAAAGATTAAAATCAATGAAGCACCGCCTTGCGGTGCTTTTTACATTTGATTGTAACCAAATACAGTCGCATGAGAAAACTCTTCTACAATGCGTTAGGCATTGTCATGGCATTTTTGTTGTGCCAGGAAGCGCAAGCACAAAGAAGGCCCGTGTCGGGAACGGTGACCGACTCCGCGGGTGCACCGATCCCCAATGTAAGCGTCCGGATAAGATCTACAAAAGCGGGCGTTGCAACCAACGAGAACGGTGTCTTTAAAATCTCCGCCTCTCCCTCCGACGTACTGCTGTTCAGTAATATCGGTTTTTCCGATCTCGAGGTCAAGGTCGGGAGCAGGGAGAATATTACTGTCGTAATGGGCAGGAATGCACAGTCGCTGAATGAAGTAACCGTCACGACGGCGCTGGGTATCAAAAGAACGAAGAACTCCGTCGCCTACGCTACCCAGCAGATATCGGGTGATGCGGTGACCAAGACGATGAATACGAATTTCGTGGACAATATGTCCGGAAAGGTCGCCGGTCTTCAGATCACCTCCAGCAATACCATGGGTGGTTCGAATAACGTCATTTTACGGGGTATGAAGTCACTGACACAGACCAACCAGGCGTTGTTCGTGGTGGATGGCGTACCGTACGATAACAGCAACCTGTCGACGAATAACCAGTCGGGGCAGGGTTATTACGATCTGGGTAACAACGCATCGGATATCAACCCGAACGACATCGAGTCGATCAGCGTGCTGAAAGGCGCTGCTGCCTCGGCGCTTTATGGCAGCCGCGGTTCGAACGGTGTTATTCTTGTTACGACCAAAAAGGGCTCGCGTCTTAATAAAGGACTGGGTGTCTCGGTGAATATCGGGGTCAATGCCGGGACGCCGGACCAGAGCACGCTGCCGCAGTATCAGACGCAGTATGGCGAGGGTTATGGCGCGTCGGGTGGGGGCACGGGAAATCCCAATCCCTATTTTTATTACCAGCCAACTTTCAACAGCAACGGGAACAACGTGCTGATCGTGCAAACAGATGTCGATCAGATGACGGGTCCGGCTTACGATCCCAGCCTTATGGTATATCAGTGGGACGCTTTTTCTCCCGGAAATCCCAACTATGGTAAGGCGACTCCCTGGCGGCCGGCTGCGCATTACAAGCCGACGGATTATTTCGTTACTCCGGTGTCGACGAGCACGAGTGTGTTTGCAGACGGAGGCAGCGAGAAGGGGACGTTTAAAATGGGCTTTACCCATAGTAATGACAGGGGTTATCTGCCCAACAGCAATGAAGCGAAGAACCTGCTGACGCTGAGTGTAACCCACAATCTCCTGCCTAATCTGACGGTAGGCGGCGAGTTCAATTATTCCGACATCAACGCGACTGGGCGTTATGGTTTTGGTTATTACGGCGGTAACGGGACGCAGATCAACCCGATGACCGACTTCCGCCAGTGGTGGGAGACGGGTATCGATCTCAAGGCGCAGAAGGCGGATTTTTTCCGCACGCAGAGCAATGCGACGTGGAACTGGCTGGGCGGGTATACGACCAACGCGCCGGGGAATATCGTCAAGCCTGCCTATCACGATAACATCTATTGGGTGCGCTATAAGAACTATGAGACGGACGGCCGGGATCGTTATTTCGGGAATGCCTTTGTTAATTATAAAATAGGCAGCTTCCTCAATATTCTTGGCCGCGTGTCGAAGGACGACTACAATCAGATAATCGAAGCGAGGTATGACGTCGGCAGCGCGGGTACGCCTTTGTATGCGAAGACGCTGACCAACTACAGCGAGACGAACTACGACCTGCTGGTCAATTTCGATAAGAATATCGGCGAGAAATTCAATGTGAAGGCGCTGTTGGGCGGCAACATACGGCAGGATAATCTGTCGGGCACTTCGGCGGCAACGAACGGCGGACTGGTGGTGCCGGGATTTTTTGCGCTGGCCAACTCCGTGAACACGCCCAATGCCCCGACCGAGAACTACTACCGGAAGGAGATAGACGGTATCTTTGCCGGCGCTACGATCACCTATAAAGAGATGATCACGGTGGATGGAACGATAAGGAGGGAAAGGGCATCTACGCTGCCAACGAAGAACAATACCTACTACTATCCTTCCGTTGCCGCCAACTGGGTTTTCTCCAAATTGCTGGATGCGCCCTGGCTGAACTATGGTAAATTAAGGGTCAACTATGCCGCGGTGGGTAATGATGCTCCCTATTTCAGTCTGCAGAACACTTATGTTGCAGCGGCGCCTTTCAATGGGCAGACCGTCTTCAACTCGCCGACGACCAATAACAATCCCAACCTGAAGCCCGAGATGAACCACACCTATGAGGTTGGTGCGGAAGTCAGTTTCCTGAAGGGGCGGCTGGGTGCTGATGTCACCTATTATCACGCACAGTCGATCGACCAGATCACGCCGATCAACGTCTCTACGGCCAGCGGTTACTCCCAGTTCTATGTGAACGGCGGTACCATTCAAAACTCCGGACTCGAGGTGCAGTTGAATCTGACGCCGGTGAAGACGCGGAGTTTTTCCTGGGACATGAATATCAACTGGGCGAAGAATAACAGCAAGATCATCTCACTGTACAACAACCAACCATCCTTTATCATCGCCAAGTACCAGAACAGCGTGCAGCTGGTGGCTGAGAAGGGACATCCTTATGGCGTATTGCGCGGGACGGATTTCACCTATATGAACGGCAAGCCGCTGGTAGATACGACGGGGTATTATGTCAAGCAGCCCAATGCGCTGTCGGATATCGGGAATATCAGCCCCAAATGGATCGGCGGCGTCAACAATACGCTCCGGTATAAGTCGATCGCGCTGAATTTCCTGATCGATATCAAGAAGGGCGGGGATGTCTACGATCTGGACCTCGACTATGCGGCCAGTGCAGGTCTGACCCCGCACACCGCAGGCTATAACAGGAACGGCAAGCCGGTTCGTTCGCCTCTGGCAGACGGCGGCGGCTATCTGATGGAAGGTGTTACCGCGGATGGCAAGCCCAATACGAAGCTGGTCGATGCGTCGGATATCAATAAGAAGAAGTTCCCCTTCAGCTCGGACAACCAGGAAGTGGCCAGGGAGTATATTTTCGATGCCGGGTATGTAAAACTGCGGGAAGTGGCCATTACGTGGTCGGTGCCATCGGCTACGCTTAGCAAATGGCATTTTGTAAAAGGTATCGACCTGTCGCTGACGGGCCGGAATCTGTGGATCATCCATAAGAATCTGCCTTATGCAGACCCGGAGCAGGGTGTGCCGATCAGCGGGTCTTATGGGTCCAATGCTTCCCAGGGCTTCCAGTCGGGTTCGTATCCCGTATTCAGGACCTTTGGTTTTAATGTGAGGGCGAAATTTTAAAATGAATTACCATGCGAAAATTATTTTATATAGTTGTTCTGGTTGCTTTTGCGTCCTGTACGAAAAATATCCAGGACCTGAATACGAATCAGAAGGCGGCGATCACGGTGCCTGCGGCAACTGTGTTTTTAGCGGCAGAGAAGAACCTTGTTGACGATATTACTACGCCGTCGGGCAGCACGGACCCTTTCCGGAATTTTGCACAGACCTGGACGGAGATCACCTATACGTCGGAGGCGCAGTATATTCTGACGCAGTATAATTCTCCGGACAATTTCTGGAGTCAGATGTATGGCGGTTACAGCAGTGGAAACGTGCTCAGCAATCTATACAATGCCAAGGCGAATTTCGGGACAACGGCGCCGACGGCGGACATTCTGAAGAACGACCTGATCATTACCGATCTTCTCGAGATATATGCCTTTAACCTGCTGGTTACGACCTATGGCAATATCCCTTACAGTCAGGCGGTGAACAGGACCGTGCCTTTTCCGAAATATGACGATGCAAAGACCGTCTATACCGACCTGTTGACGAGGCTGGACACCTGTATAGCGGGGCTGAATGTGTCGGCCGGTGCGATGGGGGCTGCTGACAGGGTCTATACGGGGAATGTGGCTTCGTGGAAGAAGTTTGCTGCTACGCTCAAACTCAAGATGGCGATGTTGCTGGCGGATACGGATCCTACGACGGCGGGTAAGAAGGTGCAGGAGGCGGTGGCTACGGGGGTCTTTACCTCCAATACGGACAATGCTACACTCACCTATGACAAGTCGCCAACGGGGAATACCAATCCCATCTGGCAGGCGGCGATCAACAGCGGCCGGCACGACAACTGTCCGGCGAATACGCTGGTGAGCCAGATGGTGACCTGGAACGATCCGAGGCTGCCGTTGTATTTCTCGAAAGTTAATGGCGCCTATCTGGGCGGGCAGCCCGGTGCGGGTAATTCCTATATCGGGTTTTCGACGTTCTCGGATCAGATGTTGCAGCCGACATTCGCGGGTGTGTTGCTGGATTATTCGGAGACAGAGTTCCTGCTGGCTGAGGCAGTCGAGCGTGGCTTTCCTGTGACGGGTACGGCGTCGGACCACTATAGTGCAGGTGTTACGGCCGGTATACAGTACTGGGGAGGAAGTGCGACGGATGCGGCTACATATCTGGCTCAGCCTTCGGTGGCCTATGCTACGGCTACGGGGAATTACAAGCAGAAGATCGGGTATCAGCACTGGATCGCCTGTTACAACAGGGGCTGGGAGGCGTGGACCTCTATCCGGAGGCTCGGATATCCGGACATCAATACGATCAACCCACCGTTTGGAGCGATCTCGCCGATGCCGTTGCGGTTGTATTATCCGCTGGCGGAGCAGTCGGCCAATAAGATCAATTACACGGCGGCGGTGCAGGCGATGGGAGGGGCGGACCAGGTGACCACCAGGTTATTTTGGATGAAGTAAAATTTTGCGGTAAAATTAAAGTATGAGAATAGTACGATTTTTCGTCGTTGTTTCACTGAGCACGCCGATGTTGGGTTTGGGGCAGCAGCAGCCTAATCCGGACAGCGTTCGTGCCCAGCATGCCCGGGATATCGCCAGGACCTCCGAGGAGTACAAGCACAAGGTCTTTACGCATGCGGATACGCTGCGCGGCAGCGTTACGGCCGAGCGGGCCTGGTGGGATATACAGCGCTATGATATTACCGTGAAGCCGGATTTTCTGACGAAGACGGCGCCGGGGAGCGATCTTATCACCTATAAGGTCGTCAGCGACGATCAGCCGGGGATGCAGCTCGATCTGCAGCCTGCGCTGCATATCGACAGTGTTATTTTTAACGGAAAGGAGAAGCTTTCGTTCACCCAGGAAGGGAGTGTATGGCATGTGCGTACGCCGAAGCAGAAGGTGGGGTCGGTGAATACTGTACAGGCTTATTTCTCGGGGTTGCCGCACGAGAGTGTGCGGCCGCCGTGGAGCGGGGGATGGACCTTTGCAAAGGATTCGCTGGGGCGGCCGTGGATGACCGTCACCTGTCAGGGGATGGGGGCTTCGCTATGGTATCCCTGCAAGGACCTTCAGTATGATGAGCCGGACAAGGGTGGTACGGTAACGATGATCGTTCCAGATACGCTGGTGGGTGTCGCCAATGGCAGGCTGCAATACAAGAAGTCCAATGGGGACGGCACGACGACCTATAAATGGGCGGTCGTGAATCCTATCAGCAACTACTGTCTGATCCCGTACGTCGGTAAATATGTGACCTTTCATGAGGACTTCCAGGGCGAAAAAGGACATCTCGACCTCGACTACTGGGTACTGGACTACAATCTGAAGCGGGCGAAGGACTATATGCCGGAGCAGGTACACAATATGCTGCACGCGCACGAGCACTGGTTCGGCCCCTATCCTTTTTATGAAGACAGTTACAAACTGGTAGACGTTCAGCATACGGGTATGGAGCATCAGAGCGCGGTGGCTTATGGGAATAACTATGCTTTTGGGTACAGGGGGCGTGGGTCGAAATACGGGATGATGTATGACTTTATCATCATCCATGAGAGCGGTCACGAGTGGTTCGGCAACAACCTGACGACGAAGGATCTGGCCGATATGTGGGTACACGAAGGGTTTACGAATTACAGCGAGACGCTTTTTGTCGACTATATGTGGGGTAAGGAAGCTGGTAATGAATATAATCTTGCAACCCGCCGGGGAATCCGCAATGACAGGCCTGTGGTCGCGAGGTACGGCGTCAACGAGCAGGGCAGCGGGGATATGTATCCGAAAGGGGGTAATATGCTGCAGGCTATCCGTCACAGCATCGATGATGATGAGAAATGGAGGCAGATACTTCGCGGACTGAATAAGGATTTTTATCATCAGACCGTGACGACGCAGCAGGTGGAGCATTATGTGTCGCAGAAGGCCGGGTTCGACTATCAGAAGGTCTTTGACCAGTATTTGCGGACGACGCAGATACCGGATATCGAGTTTTATCTTAGTGATGACCATAAGAAGGTGACCTACCGATACAGCAACTGTGTGGCCGGGTTTGATCTGCCGCTGGTGCTGAAAAACGGCGGGACGCGGCTGCGGCTGCTGCCGACCGACCAGTGGAAGACGACTGAGCTGAAGGGGGATGAGGCGGCGCTGGTTACCGAAGACGGTATAAAAAATATGTACTACATTGGGGTCAAGCCCGTCAGTCCGGGCAGCAAATAAAATTTCCAGCATGAAAATTTTGGTAGTCGTTCTTTTTCTTGTAGTCTCGGCGGGAGTTAGTGCCCAGCGCGGCGGGGGTGGTGTCAAATGGGGTAAAGACGGGAAGAGTTATTATGCGGTAGAGGGTAGTGCAATTGTAAGGTATGATCTACCGGCGTTTCAGCGGGTGGTAGTGGCGGATGCGGGGTTGCTGACCCCTTCGGGCCAGTCGCAGCCGCTGGCGGTACAGGGGTTCAGTTTTAGCGATGATGATAAGAAGCTGCTTGTCTATACCAACAGCAAAAAGGTGTGGCGGCTCAATACGCGGGGGGACTACTGGGTGCTGGATATCGGGTCGCGTGCACTGAAGCAGGTGGGGAAGAGCAGGCCCTCTTCTTCGCTGATGTTTGCCAAGCTGTCGCCGGATGGGACAAAGGTGGCGTATACGAGCGAGCACAATGTGTATGTGGAGGACCTGGCTAGCGGTGCGGTGACGCCTCTGACCACGGATGGCACGTTCCGGCTGATCAACGGGACCTTCGACTGGGCCTATGAGGAGGAGTTTGGCTGCCGCGACGGTTTCCGCTGGAGTCCGGATGGAAAGAGCATCGCCTACTGGCAGCTGGATGCAAATCAGATAAGAAATTTCTTAATGATCGACAATACCGACTCGTTGTATCCTTTCACGGTACCGGTGGAATATCCCAAGGCCGGTCAGGACCCTTCGCCGTGTAAGGTGGGGGTCGTCTCGCTGGCTACGGGGAAGACAGTCTGGATGCAGGTTCCCGGCGACAGCCGTCAGCACTATATTCCGCGGATGGAATGGGCCGATAACAGCAGCGAACTGGTGGTCGAGCAGTTGAACCGGAAGCAGAATGAGGCTAAGGTCTTTATCTGTGATGCGGCGACGGGCGATGCAAAGCCTGTCTATACAGAGACCGACAATGCGTGGATAGACGTGAAGGAGCGGTGGAGCGACGATATTGCGGGCTGGGAGTGGATCAATGGGGGAAAGGATTTTCTCTGGGTTTCCGAGAAGGACGGCTGGCGGCATATCTACCGGATCAGCCGGGACGGGAAGAAGGAAGTGTTGCTGACCAAAGGCAACTATGATCTTATCCGTACCAATGCGATAGATGAAAGGGGGGGATATGTATATTTTATGGCGTCTCCGGAAAATGCTACGCAACAGTATCTGTACCGGGTATCGCTGGATGGAAAGGGGAAGCTGGAGTTGATGTCACCGGCTGCGCAGAAGGGGACGCATACCTATAATATTTCGCCGGGAGGGTCGTATGCCACGCATAATTTCTCCAATCATCTCTATGAGTCCGTATCGGAGTGGGTCAGTCTGCCGGGACATAAGAGTATTAAAACGAATGAGCCGGTTGCCGGAAGGGGAGCGGGTCGTCCCCGATATCCGGTGAAGTTCTTCCAGGTCATAACTGACGACAACGTTACTATGGACGGGTGGATGATATTGCCAAAGGATTTTGACAGTACGAAGAAATACCCTGTTCTTTTTATGGTTTATACCGAGCCGGCGAGCGCTACGGTGAAGGATGTGGCAGGTGGTCAGGGGACGCCGTTGTATGCAGGGGATATAGCGGCGGACGGCTATATACAGATCAGTCTCGATGGCAGGGGGACGCCGGCGCCCAAGGGGGCGGCATGGAGGAAGTCGATCTACCGGAAGATCGGGATCATCAATATCCGGGATCAGGCGATGGCGGCGAAAAAGATCCTGCAGTGGCCGTGGGTGGATACGAGCAGGGTCGCGGTGCATGGCTGGTCTGGCGGCGGGAGCACGACGCTGAACCTGCTGTTCCAGTATCCGGAGATCTATAAGACGGGTATTGCGATAGCGCCCGTGGCGAATCAGCTGTTGTACGACAATATCTATCAGGAGCGGTATATGGGTCTTCCGCAGGAGAACCGAGAGGATTTTGTGAATGGGTCGCCATTGTCGCACGCGAAGAACCTGAGGGGGAATTTATTGATCGTGCATGGGACGGGGGATGACAATGTGCACTACCAGGGGACGGAGATGCTGATCAATGAGCTGGTAAAATACGACCGGAAGTTCCAGGTCATGGTATATCCGAACAGGACGCATGCGATCAGGGAGGGTGAGGGTACGTCGTTGCATTTATCGCATTTGTTCACGGATTATTTGAGAGAGCATTGTCCCGGAGGGGGGAGATAGTTGGGGACGAAAAAGGGGGCAAAGCCCCCTTTTTTAGGCGGAGGCCACGTTGGCCATATAAGATTCGACGTATTCGCTTGGGGATTTTTGGGTGACGCTCTTGAAAACGCGGTTGAAGTTGGTGATGCTGTTGAAGCCGCAGTTGTAGGCGACGGTGGCGATGCTGTCGTAGTTGCCGTCGGTAAGTTTTTTGCAGGCTTCGTTGATGCGGACCTCGTTGAGGAAGGAAACGAAGGTGTGGAGGGTATGTTTTTTGAAATAGCGGCAGAAGGCCTGGGGCGTCATGTGTGCCTGTTTGGCGACGTCTTCCAGGGTGATGGGTTTGTCGTACTGCTGCATGATGAAATTATAGATAGCTCCGATGCGGATGCCTTCGTGTTCGCTGTAGGCAGCGGGCTGGGCGCATGAAGACAGGGGTTGCAGCTCATGGAAGGAGCTCAGCTGTTTGAGCAGCTCGATGAAATGGATGAGCTGGTCGACGCCCGTGCTGTTCTGGATGCGGAGCATTTTTTCAGCCACGTCGGCTGAATATTGGGGTGGGACCTTGAATCCGGACTGTTGGTTCAGGAGGAAGTTCTTGAGATTTTTTATCTCCGGAAGATCGAAGAAGCTATCCAGCTGTCCTTTTACGTTAAAAAAGATATTGAGGGTCTGGACTTTTTTTCGGCTCGCCGGAGAAAAATAAGATGGATCACTTTTAAAAACATGCGGCAGGTTGACTCCCAGCCAGTAGATCTCCCCGGACCGGAAGGCGTACATGTTGTTTTCGGCAACCAGAGTCCCCTCTCCCTGCTGGATCCAGGTCAGCTGGATCTCCTGGTGCCGGTGCAAGTGCGGATAAAAGTGGGGAAGCTCATCCTTTTGCACGATAACGGTCTTATCGTGCGGCACTGGAATTGTGAATTGCAGTACTTTCATCGCTGTTGAGTTTTGGCAGAATGGTTAAGAAATGGTGACCTTAATGTGACATTTATATGAATTTACCGAATTTACGGATATTATCAGCAGATTATTAAAATCGGGTAAAAGGTGGTTAAAATACGGTTAGTGAGGACCCGAGAGGGGTGAAAAGGGGGTTGAAGAATGGCGGCTGGGGGTGGTGGGACGGGGGTGAGGAGGCTCCCGGGGTGGGGGGTAATAATGACTAAAGAGTGGTTAAAATAAGTGTATAGCGCTGCGGGGTGGTGAGTTACAATAGCGCTTATTTTTGTTGAATGAAGAAAAACGTAGTCGTCATTGGCGGCGGCATCATTGGACTCAGCTCAGCTTACTATCTGCAAAAGGCGGGACATTCTGTTACAGTACTGGAACGATCTGATTTTATGGACAATTGCTCCTATGGCAATTGCGGGTATGTATGTCCGAGCCATTTTATTCCGCTGGCTACGCCTGGGATTGTGCGGCAGGGGCTGCGCTGGATGCTGAACTCACAGAGTCCTTTTTATGTCCAGCCGAGACTGAGCAAGTCATTGATCGACTGGGGGCTGAAGTTTATGAAGAGCGCCAATGCGGCGCATGTCGACCGGTCGGCGGTGCCGCTGAGAGATATTGCGTTGCTGAGCCAGCACGAATACGAGAATACCTGGCTTCCGCTGCCGCATTTCGAATTTGCCTATCAGCATAAGGGGCTTCTCGAAATATTTCAGACAGATGCCGGTGCGGAGCACGCGCACCATACCGTCGAGAAGGGGCATGAGCTGGGGCTGGACGTCGAGCTGCTGGATGCGGCTGCTCTTCAGGCAAAGGAACCGCACACGAAGGTCAACGGAAAGGGCGCTATTTTCTTCAAGTGTGACGCGCATCTCTATCCCGATAAACTGATGAGGGGGCTGCTAAGCCTGCTGACGGATTCCGGAGTTCAGCTGCTGCCGGGAGAAGAAGTGACAAAGATCGAGACGGGAGGCGGCAGGGTTACGCGGGTGGTGACGTCGAAACAGGCGTTCGGGGCGGACCAGGTCGTGGTCGCCACGGGCTCGTGGAGCAGGGAGATGGCGGCGTTGCTGGGGACGAAGCTGCCGCTGGTGCCGGGTCGCGGTTATTCATTGACGCTGGAGGACTCACCATACAGACTGAACTATCCGGCGATCCTGGTAGAGGGCAGGGCTGCGATAACGCCGATGGAT
>Ga0068853_100002522_pt1 | contig 13742 bp, 14 predicted proteins | sample KBSCornC32_FD_65655 | JGI IMG/M metagenome (GOLD analysis project Ga0068853, IMG submission 65655) | Corn rhizosphere microbial communities from Kellogg Biological Station, Michigan, USA - KBS Corn C3-2 | ecosystem: Host-associated > Plants > Roots > Rhizosphere > Soil ... | reverse complement strand
CGGACGCTCCCCTTGCCGACGAAGAACGCTTTCGCTTTCTCAACGGCTTCAACGACGTCTTCCTGACGATCGGCGTGCTGCTGATCGCGGCAGCTGCCTTCGCCACCGGCTTTCTTATGCTGGCTGCTGTTATCTTCTGGGTTTTGAGCGAGATCCTCGTCCGTCGATTGCGCGCAGTCTTACCCGGAATCGTGCTGTCGTCGTTGTTCGTCGCAACGACAGCCATAACCTTTCAATACTACTGGTATGGCATACGAACACACTGGGACATCTCTTCCGCGTTTGCGTTCTGGACGAACCTTACGCTCAACCTCAGCCTACCAGCGCTTGTCGCTTCTCTAATTTATTACCTGCGCTTTCGACTACCGTACGCACTCGCACTAATCGCGTTCTCGGCCTACATCGGTGTGATAGGTACTCTCGAACGTGTCTCCGGAATGAGCCACTCAGTCATTGCGTTAGCTTACGGACTTGTTGTGCTTACCGCTGCGCTTTTCTTCGACGCGGGCGATCCGAAACGCGTGACGCGGCTATCTGATTGCGCTTTCTGGCTGCACATAGTCGCTGCCTTTTTTGTCACGTCGCCGCTAATAAACCTGATCACCCAATCCACGAACGGCGCAATGGCGTCAGCACTTGTCCTGCTAAACGTTTTTCTATTCGCCATCTTCGCGCTTGCAATTGATCGTCGCGCACTCCTTGTTTCGTCACTCGCTTCGTTCACATATGCGGTCTATAGCATCCTAAGCGGCGGCTTGGCTTGGTCGCGGAGTGATTACACGCAGCCCTCCTTCACTTTGACGCTCGCCCTGGTCGGCGGTTTCGTTCTGATCCTCGGCGTATTTTGGCACCCGCTGCGGCAGCGGTTGATGCCGCTCTTCCAAAACATGCCGTTCGCGCATTATCTCCCACCGGCAAGGCAATGACCAGTTTTTCACCACGCGAAATCGTCTCTGAGCTCGACCGCTATATCGTCGGCCAATCCGATGCCAAGCGCGCCGTCGCCATTGCCCTGCGCAATCGCTGGCGGCGACAGCAGATCACCGGTGACCTTCGCGACGAAGTCTTGCCGAAAAACATTCTGATGATCGGACCGACGGGCGTCGGCAAGACGGAGATTTCGCGGCGGCTTGCAAAGCTCGCGGGCGCGCCCTTCCTCAAGGTCGAAGCGACGAAGTTCACCGAAGTCGGCTACGTCGGCCGCGACGTCGACAGCATCATCCGCGACCTCGTCGAGGTGGGCATGGCGCTCGTCAAGGATGCCAAGCGCCAGGACGTGCGCGCCAAGGCCGAGAAGGCCGCCGAAGAGCGCGTCATCGATGCTCTCGTCGGCAGCGGTTCCTCGCCGATGACGCGCGACAGCTTCCGAAAGAAATTGCGCAACAACGAGCTGAACGACAAGGAAATCGACATCCTGGTGGCCGACACGGCGCCGCAGATCCCGATGTTCGACATGCCGGGTGGCGCCTCGATGACGACGATCAATCTCGGCGAAATGCTGGGCAAGGCTCTCGGCCAACGCACCAAGCCGCGCCGCGTCACGGTCAAGGACAGTTTCGACATCCTGATCGCGGAAGAGAGCGACAAACTGATCGACAACGAGGACATCGTCGCCGAGGCGATTGCGGCGGTCCAGAACGACGGCATCGTCTTCCTCGACGAGATCGACAAAATTTGTTCGCGCGGCGAAGGCGTGCGCGGCGGTGCCGATGTTTCTCGCGAAGGCGTACAGCGCGATTTGCTGCCGCTGATTGAAGGCACGACGGTTGCGACGAAGCATGGTCCGGTCAAGACGGATCACATCCTGTTCATCGCCTCCGGCGCGTTTCACGTTTCGAAACCGTCCGACCTGCTACCCGAGCTGCAGGGCCGCTTGCCGATCCGCGTCGAACTCAGCGCCCTGTCGCGCGAAGACATAAAGCGCATCCTGACCGAGCCCGAGGCGAGCCTGATCAAGCAGTACGTGGCGCTGATGGCGACCGAAGGCGTGACGCTCAGTTTCACCTCCGACGCGATCGATGCCATTGCCGACACGGCCGTTGAAGTCAATTCGACGGTCGAGAACATCGGCGCCCGGCGACTGCAGACAGTGCTCGAGCGGGTCTTGGACGAGATTTCGTTTGAAGCCTCCGACCGCTCCGGCCAGGCCTTCGTGATCGACGGTGCCTATGTCGCGACCCACGTCGGTGAACTTGCGAAAAATGCCGATTTAAGCCGATTTATTTTGTAGCGTGGTCACTTGTGTCCCGGATGTCATTCCGGACGACGCTTCAGCGTCGATCCGGGACCCGGGGCTACTTCGTCCCGGTTCTCGCCGCAGGTAGGCGGCTCGGCCGGGATGACAATTAGGACCGCTATTCACCCGAGCCGAACGCCTATACAAGAAAGCCAATTCGTAAAGCCCTGAAAGACACCGTCAGCAATGACCGTTGCGTCGATACTTGAATCCAACCCGGGCGCTATCGCCGCGAAGCCCTCGCTAGCGGGCTTGACGCGCGACCAGTTGAAGACGGCGCTCGCTGCTGCGGGCGTTCCGGCAAAGCAGCTCAACATGCGCGCCGCCCAACTCTGGAGCTGGATATACGTGCGCGGCGTCACGCGCTTCGACGACATGACGGACGTCTCGAAGGATCTCCGCCGCGACCTCGAAAGCCTCTACACGCTCGACCGGCTGGAAATCGTTTCGGAGCAGATCTCCGTCGATGGCACACGCAAGTGGCTGCTCCGGCTTGCCAAGCGCGGACACGAAGCTCGGCCACCGGAAATCGAAACCGTCTACATCCCCGAGAGCGGTCGCGGCACGCTTTGCATTTCGAGCCAGGTCGGCTGCACCCTCACCTGCTCGTTCTGTCATACCGGCACGCAGCGCCTCGTGCGCAATCTCGAAGCCGAAGAAATCGTCGCTCAGATCGTGCTGGCACGCGACCGCATCGGCGACTGGCCCGGCGCCAAGAGTCCCGACGACGGACGGCTTCTGCCTGCGGGCGAACGCAAGATCACCAACGTCGTACTGATGGGGATGGGCGAACCGCTTTATAATTTCGACAACGTCAAAGCCGCGATGGAGGTCGCGTCCGACGGCGACGGCCTGTCGCTTTCGAAGCGCCGCATCACGCTGTCGACATCCGGCGTCGTGCCTGAAATCCGACGCTGGGGTGAAGAAGCCGACACGATGCTGGCGATCTCGTTGCACGCGACTAACGATGCGCTGCGCGATGAACTCGTGCCGATCAACCGCAAGTATCCAATCGCTGAGCTAATGGACGCGTGCCGGAATTATCCCGGCCTTTCGAATGCACGCCGCATCACCTTCGAATACGTGATGCTGAAAGGCGTCAACGACAGCCTTGCCGAAGCCCGCGCGCTTGTGAAATTGCTCTCGGGCATTCCAGCGAAAATCAACCTGATCCCGTTCAATCCGTGGCCGAACACGCGCTACGAGTGCTCGGACTGGGAGACGATCGAACGCTTCGCAGAAGTCGTGAACCGCGCCGGCTACGCGAGCCCGGTGAGGACGCCGCGCGGACGCGATATTCTCGCAGCCTGTGGGCAGCTCCGGTCCGAAAGCTTGAGGCTCACCGCCAGCGAGCGCCGCGCCACCGGCGACGGCGCCTGACCGGACGCGCCCCGCCCAATCCGCAATAATCATTTGAACAGTAAAAGTCGGTCTCTATAGACTACGCCCGTACCTGATGTCTGGGGCGGGGGATCGTCGTGCTAAGACTGATCACCACATTGGCGCGAGTGGGTTTCGGCTTCGCGTTGGCGAGTATCGCTGCCGGGCTCGTCACGGTCATGTTCGTCGATACACCCGTCGACGTTCTGGCGCAGCCGGCGAGCCGGTTGCCGCAAACGGCTAGCCAGACGCTCGATCTGGCGTTGCTCACCGCTACGCACTACGGCATTTTCTCGGCGGCCTTCGTATTGATCGCAGCCGGGCTAGGCGAATGGCTTTCGATGCGCTCGCTGCCCTTCTATCTGATCGCAGGAGTGGGTATCGGGCTGCTTGGCTTCATCGCGCAGTTTTCGAGCGAGGTCGCAGGCCAACCGACCATCCTGAATAATTATGCGTTGAAGGCGTTCTTAACCGCCGGCTTCTTCGGCGGCTTCGTTTACTGGCTGGCATCCGGTCAGTTCGCCGGACGAGCACCCGAGGTGACGGACGACACCACGTCGACCGAAGTCGCGCCGCCGCCCATTCCACAACCGGAAGACGATAACGAAGCCGATGTTGTCATCGACAACCCGCAACAATTTGAGGATGAACCGAGGAAGCGCGACGGCTCGATTCTGAGCTGGTTGAAGCGTCCACGGCGACAAGAGGCCGAGCCGCTGCCGGCCGATGAAATCGAGGGTCCCGAGGACGGTGATGAAGCCGTTATCGTCAGAAATCCGGGCGCGTCCTCCACCCGGCAAAATGCCTTCGATGCCGCCAAAACCAGCGATGAAGAAGCGTAATTCCGACGCCCCGCAACCTAAGAACGCATACGAACTAAACTGTGGATAACGTGATCGGGGACGGGACTTTCCATTCGCGATGCATCTAGTTGGCCATGCACTGCATGTTTGTACTCAATTTTGAGAAAGCGAGTGTTGCCATGCCTCAGAATGAGAAAACGTCTGCCAGAGTGAGCGCCATCGCATCCAAGGCGTTGCAGAACCCCCAATCGGTTTCTGCAGAGGAAATCAAAGAGCTTGCAGCGTCAGTTCTGTCTCAATCTCCTGATCATCAGCAATCCCAACAACACCAGCAAAGCCAGGGCCAGCAGAAGAGGTAAGACTTTCCTCTTCGGTCAGTCGTTCGATTGACAGAACGCAGCGAGCGGGAATTGCCATTATCCCGCTCGCTTGTGCTTTTTCCGGATCTTCGAGATCGCCAATGTTTTGGCAGACGACTTTGACGTCGGGCGTATCCCTGACGAGCCAGCCGACGGTGGCGACTTCGACGGGTTTCGCATCCGGCAACGCCGATAAATAGCGCCATTTACCGCACGGCTGGCGGCTATCCAGCCATCGGATGATGACGAGCGGGCAGTCCCCCATTTCGCACCCCAAGAAATGATTCGGGGGAATCATAGCAGACGCAACCACTTTGGTCGGCGCCGCTGTTCCAGCCCGCAGGCTGAGTGTTGCGCTAATTCAGCGAAGGCGGCTGTCGGACTTCTGCCCGGCTCGCAAACTCGGAGACCAGCGTTGTTGCTGCGATGCAGCAAGACTGATATACTCAGACTTTGAGGGATGACCTCCTTGTTCGATTTTGATCTCCATTTCCGCTTTCTTCGGAAAGCGACCGAAGTATTTTTCGAAATGAGCCAGGCTTCGGTGGCCGCCGCTGTTGCGTGGCAAAGCCGTCTCAACAACGAAATGACTCCTGAAGGACGGCAGACGGCAACCGCACCGGCATTCTGGCCGATGTGGTTCGGTGATTGGACTCCCGGAACCGCGACGTCAGCCGGTCGGTCTAACGATCCGTTTGAAGCGTTCCGTGTCGCGGCTACCAATCTTTCACCCTTCGGAAATTTCACGCCCTTCGGACATATGCCAACCGCCGCCTCTCCGAGCTCCGCGTTCGATCCGATGCAGGTTTGGTTTGCCGCAGCGAGTGCCTGGCAAGACTTGGCGCAGCACGGCACAATGGCGGCATGCGGAGCGGGCTTATCGGCTTGGCCGAATTCGGCGACCCAGTCGGTCTGGAGCGCAACACCGTGGAGCATTTACCAAGCGCCGATGATGGCGATGATGCTGTCTTACGGAGTTCCTTATTCGGTGGCGGCTCCCACCGCGCGGGCGAGCACGTCAGCGATGGACGCGGCCGACGCGGCCTATACGCAATGGCAGCTGGTCTTCGGAAGTCCTGCGAAAACCAACGCGCGCCCTCCCGCAATGCCGCCGTGGCAGGCCTACCCGCTCTGAACGTCACGTGATTTGATTATTGCGGATCCGGTTCAGGCGCCGCTGACGGCGAAGGCGGGGCCTCAGCACCGTCCGAACTCGCCGGAACAGGCGGCGCAACCTCGGCCTTCGGCTTCGTCGTCTTCTTTTTTGCGGCCGCGGTTTTAACTTTCTTTGGCGCCGCGTTCGTCGACGCTGCCGGAGCGCCTGCGGAACCGTCCGCGGGCGGCGGAGCTGCCGTCGTCTTCGGCGCCCAGGGCAGCACTTCCGGCGCCGCAGCCTTTGCCGGGTGCTTTTTCTTCACCGACGCAACAGAACTGCAATGAGGCGTCGCGACCTTGCCTGACGCGTCTGGCGTGGCGGCCGGCGCAGTCCACTTGCAAGCTTTGTTGCTGCCACAGGCCGCCTCCTCGAGACCTTTGCAGGGCGAGGGCTTGGCAGCCTGCTTAACTTTAGGTTTGGCGGCCGGAGTTGCCGCGGGTTTGGCCGGTGCAGCAGGTGCCGTGTCGGTCGGTGGTTTGTCCGCAGGCGCTTCAGCAGCTGGCGTTGGCTCTGCTTGGGCCGTCGCCGGAGATTTCTTTTTGACCTTGGGTTCGACGGTCGTTGCAGGCTCCGGAGCAGCAGCCGGCGGCGTTGCCGCCGATCCCTGATCGGCGGCATCACTATCGGCGGCCGATGTTTGAAGGCCGCCCGCCGAGAACGACGGCAACGGCGCTGCTGGTGCCGGATTGGCTGTTGCGGCTTGAGGAGCGGGATCAGGCGGGACGGTGACCGTGATTTCTTCTGCGGAGAGTGGCAAAGCCAGCGCCCCGCTCGCCAAACACAGCCAAGCAAGTAAGCCGTTGAACCGAGCAGGTCTGGTCACTGGCATTCTCCCCCAGTCAGATATTTCCCGACTCAGTATCATTTTCGGTCGAGTGGAAACACGGCAAACGGCCTCGATATGCCTTTTTTATGTTCATGAACCCCAATATTGCGTTGGTTCATTTGAGAATTTTGTTCGCTGCCCCGGTCTCCGATCGAGACCCCGCCCATCAAGCCTTGGAGGCAACAGCCGAATTCTTTTCCGTGATTGCCCAGCGGAGCGCTTGGTCCAGCCGATCGTCGCCCCAGAAAAGTTCGCCGTCTTCGGTTGTGAAACTCGGCGCACCGAAGAGGCCGTTGGCCTGGGCCTGCTCGGTATTCCGGCGCAGCGCAGCTTTCACGTCATCTTCATTGCTCCGTGCCCACATCGCGTCGGCGTCGAGCCCACATGACGTTAAGCATGTTGTCAGCACGCCGTCGTCTGAGGCGTCTAAGCCCCTCGTGAATTGAGCATTGAATACCGCGCGACTGAAGGCGCCCTGCGCCCCGACTCTGTCGGCAGCAATTGCCAGCCGTGCGGCCTTGAGGCCGTTGATGGGAAACGTCTCGGGCATCGTGAAAGGAAGTCCGCGTTCAGCGGCGATGCGCCCGATGTCGCGCACCATGTAGCGGCCTTTCGCGGGGTAGACGTTGAACGGCGAAGTGGTCCATCCCTGCGACATGAAAATAGGACCGAGTAGAAAGGGCCGCCATTCGATCTCGACTCCGGCGCGCGAGGCTTCATCGTCGATCCGCATCACAGTCAGATACGAGTAGGTTGAGGCGAATTCGTACCAGAAGACGACCGTCGGTTTCATGTCGATGCTTTAGTCCTTGCTGAAAGCCTACGCAGTGCGCCTTGCGACATCTGGCGTTGCCATCGCGGCTGCTCTTGCGGGGCGCGCCGCCAACCCTATAGTGCCGCGCGTTTCCGTCGTGAACCAACAATCTCGAAAGTCAGACCTGCCATGAGCGCCGCGCCTAAGTCCGTGAAGAAAGTCGTCCTCGCCTATTCGGGCGGCCTCGATACATCGATCATTCTGAAATGGTTGCAGGAGACTTACGGCGCCGAGGTCGTGACGTTCACCGCCGACCTCGGTCAGGGCGAAGAACTTGAACCGGCCCGCAAGAAGGCCGTGATGCTCGGTATCAAGCAAGAGAACATCTTCGTTGAAGATCTGCGCGAAGAATTCGTGCGCGACTACGTGTTTCCGATGTTCCGCGCCAACACGGTTTATGAAGGCGTTTATCTGCTAGGCACTTCGATCGCGCGGCCGCTGATTGCGAAAAAGCAGATCGAGATCGCGAGAAAGGTCGGAGCCGACGCCGTGTGTCATGGCGCGACAGGCAAGGGCAACGACCAGGTGCGCTTCGAGCTTGGTTACTATGCCCTAGAACCCGGCATCAAGATCATCGCGCCTTGGCGCGAGTGGACGTTCAAGGGCCGCGAAGAACTACTGGCCTTCGCGCGCAAGAACCAAATACCGGTCGCCAAGGACAAGGAAGGCGAGTCGCCCTTTTCCGTCGACGCCAACCTTTTGCATTCTTCCTCTGAAGGCAAGGTGCTCGAGGACCCGGCCAGCAAAGCGCCGGAAATTGTTTATCAGCGCACCATCTCGCCGATGGCCGCGCCCGACAAGGTCACGACGATCAAGATCGGTTTCGCCAAGGGTGACGCAATCTCGATCGACGGCAAAAAACTCTCGCCGGCAACGCTGCTGAAAGCCCTGAACGATCTCGGACGCGACAACGGCATAGGCCGCATCGATCTCGTCGAGAACCGTTTCGTCGGCATGAAGTCGCGCGGCGTCTACGAAACGCCCGGCGGCACCATTCTGCTCGTCGCCCATCGGGCGATGGAAAGCATCACCCTCGATCGGGGCGCCGGACACCTGAAAGACGAGATCATGCCGCGCTACGCCGAGCTGATCTATAATGGCTTCTGGTTCGCGCCCGAGCGCCAGATGCTGCAGGCGCTGATCGACAAATCGCAGGAGCACGTCGAAGGCGAAGTGACGCTCGAGCTTTACAAGGGCAACGTCATCGTCACGGGACGCGAAAGCTCGAAGTCTCTCTATTCCCCGACGCTCGTCACCTTCGAGGACGACAAGGGCGCCTACGATCAGAAGGACGCGCAGGGCTTCATCAAGCTCAATGCGCTGCGACTGCGGACGCTCGGGCAGCGAGACAAAGGTTAATCGCGGTCGCTCTTTCGCAATCGTTTATTCGCAAACTCCGGCGAACGCCCTATATACGCGCGATGAAAACCGTCATTGCCGATCCTGACATTATCGTTCCCGCCGAATGGGCGCCGCAAAAAGCAATCTGGACGGCTTGGCCGGCAGACGCGGCAGAGTGGAACGAGGATCTCGAAACGCCGCGCCGCGACGTCGCGGCGCTTATCACTGCGCTGAACGCGGCGGGCAATCGCGTGCGCCTGCTTGCAAACGGCGACGAAGCCGAAGCCTCGGCGCGCGCTACGGTCGGCAACACCGCAGAAGTCATTCCGGCAAAGTACGGCGACATCTGGCTCCGCGATACCGGCCCCATTTTTGCGCGCCGCAACGCGCGTGCCCTGGCGCTGCGCTTCACAACCAACAGCTGGGGCGGCAAGTACGATTTGCCCGATGACGCGACAGTCGGCGACGACATCGCGCGCCTTGCCGCAACGCCAGTCCGCCGCTTCGATTTCGTACTCGAAGGCGGCGCCGTCGATCACGATGGCGAGGGCACGATCCTGACGACGCGGCAGACGCTGTTGAATCCCAATCGCAACGGCTGGACGAAAGCCGCCGCTGAGCAGGCGCTAGACGAGGCGTTTGGTGCCAGGAAAGTCATCTGGATCGATGAAGGCCTGAAAAACGACCACACCGACGGCCACATCGACAACATCGCCCGTTTCGTCGCGCCGGGCCGCGTCGTATGTCAGGCACCGGCGGGGCCCGAAGATCCAAACACGGAAACGCTGGACGCCATTGCGCGCGCACTCGAAGCGGCAACGGATGCGGCCGGCCGCAAGCTCGACGTCGTTCGCATCCCCGGCGTTGGCCTCTATCGCAACGCCCTCGGCGACGTCGCGCCCGCGTCGCATATGAACTTCATCATCGCGGACGGTGTCGTCGTCGTGCCGGTTTATGAAACCGCGACGCAGGATACCGCACTCGAAGCCTTGCAGACTGTATTCCCGACCCGCAAAGTGGTTGGCATATCGTCTCGCGGTTTGCTCGGCGGCGGCAGCGCCGGCGGTGGCTCGTTCCACTGCATCACTCAGCAGGAGCCGGCCTAATGTCGAAGCGCACGATGACGGTCGCAAGCATCCAAACGTCTTACGGCCACGACCTTGCAGCCAACATCGCCAAAACGGAAGATTTTGTTCGCGAAGCCGCCAAACGTGGCGCGCAAGTCGTTCTACCCTCGGAGCTCTTCCAGGGCATTTACTTTTGCACGCGACAGGATCCGAAATGGTTCGAAACCGCGTATGCGGTGAACGAGCATCCGTGCGTGCTCGCACTCAAAAAGCTGGCGGCGAAGCTCGGCGTGGTCATCCCGATCTCGTTCTTCGAGAAGGACGGCCCGCGCTTCTATAACAGCATCGCAATTGCTGACGTGGATGGAGAAATCCTCGGCGTTTATCGCAAGAGCCACATTCCCGATGGCCCCGGTTATCAGGAGAAATACTACTTCCGGCCGGGCGACACCGGGTTCAAGACCTGGACGACGAAGCACGGTCGCATCGGCGTCGGCATCTGTTGGGATCAATGGTATCCGGAATGTGCACGCGCGATGGTCCTGCAGGGCGCCGAGGTACTGTTCTATCCGACGGCTATCGGATCGGAGCCCTATGACGCTGGGCTCGATACGCATTTGCAATGGCAGCGCGTCATGCAGGGCCATGCCGTCGCAAACGCGGTGCCGATCGTCGCCGCAAACCGTATCGGGCTCGAGGACAACGACGGTACGAAGCAGAAATTCTATGGCCATTCCTTCATCGCCGATCATCGCGGCGAACTTGCCGAAGATTTTGCAGCAAAGAACGAAGGCGTGCTCGTGCACACATTCGATCTCGATCTGATCGCCAGTTATCGGGCTGACTGGGGCTTTTTCCGCGATCGCCGAACGGACCTCTACGCAAAGAGCATCGTCTAGTTCGATCGGCCCACATGACGTGCAATTTTCGCGCGGCGCCTTCGCACTCGTCAATTTCCAGGCCGAATGAGCCGTTAACGACGACACGACGATGACGGTCGGCACCATCAACTTGCTCGACGAAATTTATTCTCTTGCAGAGGGGTTCCCAAGCCAGGGCGTCAATTCCTTGCTAATCTCAAGGCTCGTTTCTAAATGGAATGGAGCTAACATGAAAATCAGTGCCCGAAACGTATTGAAAGGCAAGATCGTCGAAGTCGTCAAAGGAACGACGACCGCGCACGTGCGCATCGACGTCAACGGCACGATCGTAACCGCCTCGATCACCAACGAAGCAGTCGACGAGCTTGCCTTGAAAAAAGGCATGACGGCGTCTGCCGTCATCAAGTCGTCGGACGTGATGGTGGCGGTCGACTGAAATGAACACCTGCCGAGTGACATCCATGCGATTGCGCAAATGCTCCTGATCTCATAAGCCCGAAGGCGAATACGGCCACGGGCACCGCAGCGACATGAATTTTCTCGACGATACGCCGAGACTGGAGCTTTTCCGCCTCGCCGGCATCCCGGTGCGGGTCGACATCACATTCGCATTGGTGCCGCTTTTCTTGTTCGGCATCTTGCAACAAGCGCCGCTCGCCATCGCCGGCCCGGCTTTCGCCGCCATCATCGCCGGAGTTTTTCTCTCGATCTTGCTGCACGAAATCGGCCACGCGACCGTCGCCAGGCTGCTTGGCGTGCGGGTCGGAGAAATTCTGGTCGGCGGCTTTTACGGCTACGCTCGCATGCTCGACGCGCCGCGGAGCACTGCCGCCAACGTCGCTATTCTATTCGCGGGGCCCTTGGCCAATGGGCTGCTGTTTTTGGGGTTCTGGAGCTTGCTTGGATATCCCGAGATCAGCGCCCGGGGCTACTTTAGTCAGATCGAGCCCTCGCAATGGATCGCCGATCGCGTCTGGCTGCTTCGCGCTGCCCTGACTTTGACGCTCGTCAATCTCGCAATGCTGATTTTCAATCTGCTGCCGGCGTTTCCCCTCGATGGCGGGCGCATTTACCGCGACCTGATCGCCACCGTCACATCACGCGCCTCGGCCGCCAAAATAATTGCCGGGCTCGGCGTTATCGTCGGACTGTGGAGCGCGTTCATCGGCCTGCGCACCGACATCGTTCTGATGCTGATCGGAGCCCAGATCGCGATCGTCAATTGGGCTATCCTAAAGCGGCCCGCCGACGCCGAGCAGATGTAACGAGAATGACCCGCGTTTCCGTCAATCGCACCTTGTCCCGGCTCTACTGGCTGCTCGCGATCGTGCTGCTGCTTTTGCTGGCGGCGAAGTTCGCCGATGACATCCCAGGATTGCCACCCGTCGTCATCTCAGTCGCCAACCAGCTCTATGAATTCATGCGCGACATGTCGTTGCTGATTGCAACCGGCGGCGTCGCCTATTTGTCGAATATCTTCCAGAAGCGGTCGAAATTCGTCGAAAGTCTCAAGGAAGAATGGCGCAATATCGTGCGCACGAAGTCTGTACTGCTCGGCACGTGCGAGAAGCCTTATCTTGCCACCGACGACTATCTCGCCGCGCTTTATAAAATCAGCGAGACGATCGACACGATGCGGATTGTTTATCGCAACGCTGGAGAGACCGGCGGCCTCGTCGGCCTCTACCCTTTTGAGCCGCTGCACGACATGCGCCGCGCTCTACAGACCCTCGACCCGCGCCTCTCGACGGAAGTACCGAGCGAACAGAAGACCCTGGTGCGCGACGCGATTTTGCAGGCTTTCAACGCTCTGCGCGAAACATTCCTCGAGGAACTCGATCTCGAAGAGCCGCACCATCCGCTGCTGATCTCAGGTGCACGCCGCCTCAAAATTCCAGGCGCCGATGTCGCCGCTCTCGTGATGCAAGATAACCAGCGGCGCCAACTCGCTCGTCAACAGCAAACGAGACCCGACATCGATATGATGCTGGCAGGCCTCCGGGATAATGAAGCCGCAAACGCTGGCGCACCGGCCACCCCGCCGGATCAAAAGCCCCAGGGCACGTAAGATCCTTTGCGAGCCGCCCGAGCCCCACGTTTCCGACGGTTACGCCGCACCCCCGATTCTGACAGCCGCCTAGCCGCACCCCCTAGGACCATGCTAGGTCGCGAACCATACTGCGTCGCAGCAGCCTGCCGGCGCGTTAATAACTTTCAGGTTTGAAATGGCCCTTCGCAACATCGCGATCATCGCGCACGTCGACCATGGCAAGACGACACTGGTCGACGAGCTTCTGAAACAGTCCGGCTCCTTCCGCGAAAACCAGAAGGTTGCCGAGCGCGCCATGGATTCCAACGATCTCGAACGCGAACGCGGCATCACCATTCTCGCCAAGTGCACCAGCGTCGAGTGGAAGGGCACGCATATCAACATTGTCGATACGCCGGGCCATGCCGATTTCGGCGGCGAGGTCGAGCGCATCCTCAATATGGTCGACGGCGTGGTCGTGCTGGTCGACGCTTCGGAAGGGCCGCTGCCGCAAACCAAGTTCGTCGTCTCGAAGGCACTGAAGCGCGGCCTACGCCCGATCGTCGCAATCAACAAGATCGACCGGCCCGACGAGCGCCACCAGGACGTCCTCAACGAGGTTTTCGACCTTTTCGCCAATCTCGACGCCACCGACGAGCAACTCGACTTTCCGGTTCTTTATGGGTCAGGCCGCAACGGCTGGATGGCGCGCGACCCATCCGGGCCGCAGGAAAACCTGGCGCCGATGTTCGATCTGATCCTTGAACACGTACCGCCGCCGGCCGTGGATGACGGCCCGTTCCGCATGCTGGCGACGACGCTCGATGCCGACCCGTTCCTCGGGCGCATC
>Ga0068853_100002521_pt1 | contig 13743 bp, 11 predicted proteins | sample KBSCornC32_FD_65655 | JGI IMG/M metagenome (GOLD analysis project Ga0068853, IMG submission 65655) | Corn rhizosphere microbial communities from Kellogg Biological Station, Michigan, USA - KBS Corn C3-2 | ecosystem: Host-associated > Plants > Roots > Rhizosphere > Soil ... | reverse complement strand
ACGGGCATCGCGCAGGCGACTCGGAAAAGCATAGCATCGCTTTGCCATCTCTCAAGAGTGACACGCTTTCGCACAACCCGTCCTCTTTTCGGCAACGCTATGTTTCAATCAATGCGTTGGAAAACGCCGCGCTTTGCCTCCATGATGGTTGGAATGAACCGGGTCAGGGGGTGACCGGCAATGGTCCAAGGGCGGCTTCGACGGCATGGCTTCACAGGCGGACGCGATTGAGGGCGACATGGCCCACCCCGTGACAGGGCTGGACCGCTATTTCGGACTGCGCGCGCGCGGCACCTCGGCGGGGCAGGAGGTGCTGGCTGGCACCACCACGTTCCTCACCATGGCCTATATTGTCCTCGTCAACCCGGCGATTCTCGGGCAGGCGGGGATGCCGGTCGCGGCGGTGGCGGCGGCGACCTGCTTCGCGGCGGCCTTTGCCTCGATCCTGATGGGGCTGGTCGCCAATGTGCCGCTGGCGCTGGCGCCGGGCATGGGTCTCAACGCCTATTTCAGCTTTACCGTGGTGCAGCAGATGCATGTGCCCTGGCCGATCGCGCTGGGCTGCGTGTTCATCTCCGGCGTCTGTTTCCTGATCCTGACGCTGACCGGCATCCGCCAACTGATCGTCGCGGCGATTCCCGCGCATCTGTTCGCGGCGGTGGCGGGGGGCATCGGGCTGTTCATCGGCTTCATCGGCCTGAAGAACGCCGGGATCATCGTCGCCAATCCCGCGACGTTGGTGTCGCTGGGCGACCTGCATGCGCCGGGCGCGATCCTGGCGCTGTTCGGGCTGATGGTGATCGGCGCACTCAGCATCTGGAACGTGAAGGGCGCGATGCTGGTCGGGATCGTCGCCACGACGCTGATCGCCTGGCTGATGGGGCAGGTGCATTTCACGCCCGAACCCTATACGCTCGGGACGATCACCGGCACCATGTTCAAGCTCGACCTGCCCGGCGTATTCGGCCTGAGCGGCAGCCACGGGCTCGGCCTCGTCGAAATCCTTTTCGTTTTCCTGTTCGTGGACCTGTTCGACAATATCGGCACGCTGGTCGCGGTGACCAAGCGCGCGGGGCTGATGGACGCCGCCGGGCGCATCCCCGGCCTCAACCGCATTCTCACCACCGACGCCGTCGCCACGATGGTCGGCGCGATGGCGGGGACGAGCACCGTGACCAGCTATGTGGAAAGCGCGGCGGGCGTCCAGGCGGGCGGGCGCACGGGCCTCACCTCCGTCGTCACCGGCCTCCTCTTCCTGCTCACCATGCTCGTCGCGCCCTATGCGCAGCTTGTCCCGCTTGCGGCGACCGCGCCCGCGCTCATCATTGTCGGCGGGCTGATGCTGCTGCCGCTGCGCGAGGTGGAGTGGGAAGACCCGCTCCATGCTATCCCCGCCTTCCTGACCGTCGCCATGATCCCGCTGACCTTCTCCATCGCCAATGGCCTCGCCTTCGGGCTGACGGCGCATGCGGTGTTCAAGGGGTTGCGCGGCCAGCTGGGCAGGGGCGACTGGCTGTTGATCGTGCTGGCCGGCCTGTTCGTGCTGCGCTTTATCTGGCTGTCGAGCGGCGGCTGATGGATGTCGCCGTCTCGTCCCTTTCCGACGTGACCGGCGGCGCGCGCGCGGTCGAGCGGTGCCGGCTGCTGACCCGCCCGCCGTTCAGCGAGGCGCCGGACAATCTCACCCGGCGCTATCTGACTCCGGCGCATCAGGCGACCTGCGCCCGCATCGCCGACTGGATGGAGGATGCGGGCATGACCGTCCGCACCGACCCCGCCGGCAATGTCGTGGGCCGCTACGAGGGGATGACGGATGCACCCATCCTGCTGATCGGCAGCCATATCGACAGCGTGCGCGACGCGGGCGCTTTCGACGGGCCATTGGGTGTTATGCTCGGCATCGAGTGCGTGTCGGCGCTGCATGGGGCGGGCAGGCGGTTGCCCTTTGCCATCGAGGTGATCGCGTTCGGGGATGAGGAGGGGTCGCGCTTTCCCGCCTCGATGCTGACCAGCCGCGCGGTTGCCGGCACGCTCGATCCCGCCGCGCTGGCGATCAGTGACGGCGAGGGCGTGACGCTCGACGCCGCGCTGGCGACCGTCGGCCTCGACAGCGGCGCTTTCGTCCGTGCCGCCTATGCACCCGGCAGCGTCGCCGCCTATCTGGAGGCGCATATCGAGCAGGGGCCGCTGCTGGAGGCGGAGGGCCTGCCGCTCGGTGTCGTCACCGCCATCGCCGGGCAACGCCGCCTCGCCGTCACGATCAGCGGGACGCCCGGCCATGCCGGCACCACCAGCATGGCCCTGCGCCGCGACGCGCTGACCGCCGCCGCCGAGGCGATCCTGGCGATCGAGGGCATCGCGCGCGCGGGCAAGCCCGATCTCGTCGCCACCGTCGGCCGGATGAGCGTGTCGCCGGGCGCGACCAATGTTGTGCCGGGGCGGGTGGACTTCACCATCGACGTGCGGTCGGGGGACGATGCCGAGCGGGATGCGGCGGTCGAGCGGATATTCGGGGCGTTGGTGGCCATCGTCGACGCGCGGAACGTCGATCTCAAAATCGAGCAGACGCAGGTGCTCGCCGCCAGCCCGTGCGACCCTGCCCTGACGGACCGCATGGCGGCAGCCGTCACCGCGACGGGCCAGCCCGCCCGCCGTCTCGTCAGCGGCGCGGGCCATGACGCGATGGTGATGGCCGCGCTCGCCCCCACCGCGATGCTCTTCATCCGCTGCACCGGCGGCATCAGCCACAATCCGGCTGAGGATGTGATCGACGCCGATGTGGAGCAGGCGCTCGTCGCGATGCTGCATTTCATCGAGGGGCTGGCGGCATGACCCGCGACCTCGTCGGCTATGGCGTGACCCCGCCCGATGCGAAATGGCCCAGCGGCGCGCGCGTCGCGGTGCAGTTCGTCATCAACTATGAGGAAGGCGCGGAACGCAGCATCGACAATGGCGACGGGGAGTCCGAAGCGTTCCTGTCGGAAATGGTCGGCGCGGCGAGCCAGCCGGGCGCGCGCGCCATGGCGATGGAAAGCCTTTATGAATATGGCAGCCGCGCGGGCTTCTGGCGGTTGCATCGGCTGTTCACGCAGCGGCGCGCGCCCGTCACCGTGTTCGGCGTGGCGAAGGCGCTCGCCACCAACCCGGAGGCGGTCGCCGCGATGCAGGCGGCCGGGTGGGAGATCGCCAGTCACGGGCTGCGCTGGCTGGACTATCAAACCATCCCCGAAGCCACCGAGCGCGCGCATATCGCGGAGGCCATAACGCTCCACACCCAGGTCACCGGGGAGCGACCGCTCGGTTGGTATCAGGGCCGCACCAGCCCCCGCACCGCGCGTCTCGTCGTGGAGGAGGGCGGCTTCGTCTATGATGCGGACAGCTATGCCGATGACCTGCCCTATTATGACCGGAGGCACGGCAGGGCGCAGTTGATCGTGCCCTATACATTGGACGTCAACGACATGAAGATGGTGGCCTATAATGGCTTTACCGAGGGCGATCAGTTCTTCCGCTACCTGCGCGACACCTTCGACATGCTGCGGGCCGAGGGGGGGCGGATGATGTCGGTCGGGCTGCACGGGCGGATCGCGGGGAGGCCGGCGCGCGCGCTGGCGGTGGCGCGGTTCCTCGATCATGTGATGGCCAGCGGCGATGCGTGGATCGCGCGGCGCATCGACATTGCGCGGCACTGGCTGGAGGTCCATCCGGCATGATTTCTGTGATCTGCGTTCGGGCTGAGCGAAGTCGAAGCCTTTCTTCGAGCGGAGCGAGAATGCTTCGCCTCCGCTCAGCAGACCCCTTCGATTTCGCTCAGGGCGAACGGAAGGATATAGTGGCAGATGCCTGAAGCCCTCTCCGACGCCGAGTTCGTCGCTCGTTACGCCGCCCTGTTCGAGCATAGCCCCTGGGTGGTCGAGCGCGCCGCGCGGCGCCGCCCCTTCGCCGATCTCCATGCCGGCCTGATGCAGGTGGTGGCCGATGCGAGCGAGGAGGAACGCCTCGCGCTGATCCGCGCGCACCCCGAACTGGCGAGCAAGGCGGCGATCGACCGTACGCTCACCGCCGAATCCGCGTCGGAGCAGGCGTCCGCCGGTCTGGATCGCCTGACGCAGGCGGACTATGATCGTTTTCACATGCTCAACGCCGCCTATCGGGATCGGTTCGCCATGCCCTTTCTCATCTGCGTCCGGCTGACCGACAAGGCCGGAATTTTGGCCGCGATGGAAAGCCGGCTAGGCAACGACCGCGCGACGGAGGTCGCCGCAGCCATTGCGGAGATCGGCAAGATCGTCCGCCTGCGACTGGAGGACATGGCGTGAGCGACGCGGCGCCCATAGGCCTGCCCGCCCTCGAAGTGGATCTGGCGCGCCAACTCGACCTGATCGGCTATACGATAGCGGGCGGCGGTGGTCCCGACTGGACGCGGCCCGTCGCGACCTCGGGCGATCCCGTCCATGATGTCGTCATCGTTGGTGGCGGGCAGAGCGGCCTCGCCGCCGCCTTTGGCCTGAAACGCGAGCGCGTATCGAACATCCTGGTCATCGACGAGAATCCGGCGGGCTATGAGGGGCCATGGGAAACCTATGCGCGGATGATAACGCTGCGTACGCCCAAGGAACTGAATCCCATCGACTTCGGCGTGCCCGCGCTCACCTATCGCGCATGGTGGGAGGCGCAGCATGGTGCGGCAGGCTGGGCGGCGGTCGACAAGATCGCGCGTGGCGACTGGATGGCGTACCTCCGCTGGTATCGCCGCGTCCTCGACCTGCCCGTCCGTAACGACACCAAGCTGGACCTGATCGAGCCGCTGGAGGGCGGCATCCACCGGCTTCATCTGGTCGGGGGCACGCACCTGCACGCGCGCAAGGTGGTGCTGGCGACCGGCATACAGGGCGGCGGCGAATGGTTCACGCCGCCGATGGTGCGCGATGCGCTGCCCCGCCACCTTTATGCCCACACCAGTGAGCCGGTCGATTATGCCGCGATGCAGGGCAAGCGCATCGGCATATTGGGGGGCGGCGCGTCGGCTTTCGACAACGCCAATTTCGCGCTGACGGCGGGCGTGGGTGAGGCGCATGTCTTCATTCGCCGCAAGAAGCTGCCGCGCATCAACCCCATCCGCTTCATGGAGAGGGTGGGTTTCACCGGTCGCTATCCGGCGCTGGACGATGCCGCAAAATATGCGGTGATGCACAGCTTCCTCGGGCATAATCAGCCGCCGACCAACGACACCTTCACGCGCGCCGCCGCATGGCCGGGATTCCGGCTGCATCTCGGCGCGCCCTGGCTGTCGGTGACGGAGAAGGACGGGCAGGCGGAGGTGGTGACGCCGGACGGGGCATTCACCTTCGACTTTCTCGTCCTCTCCACCGGCCTGGTCAGCGACCCCGGCCTGCGTCCCGAACTGCGGCTGGTCGCGGACGGGATCGCGCGCTGGTCCGATCGTTTTACGCCGGAGGAGGGTCAGGGCAATGCGCTGATCGACGCGCATCCCTATCTGGGCGAGGGGTTCGAGCTGTTGCCGCGCGGGCCGGAGCATACGGCGGCGCTGCACGGCCTGTTCGCCTTCAACTATGCCGCGCTGGTCAGCCTGGGCCTGTCCGCGTCGGCGCTGTCGGGCCTCAAGACGGCGTTGCCGCGTTTGGTCAAGGGCGTCACCGACCAGTTGTTCCTCGATGACCGGGAAGCGCTGGTGGCGGACCTGCTCGCCTATGACGAGGCGGAGTTCCTCGGCGAATGGCCCCCGGCCGAAAGAGATGCCGCATGAGCAGCCTGTCCACCCATGTCCTCGACACGATGCACGGCTGCCCGGCGGCGGGGGTCGCGGTGCGGCTGGTCGCGGGCGGCGCGATGCTGTTTCAGGGGGAGACGAACGCCGACGGGCGGTGCGTCGACCTGCCTGCGCTGGAACCGGGCCGCTATCGCATCGAATTCGCCGTGGCCGACTATTATCGGGGACGCGGCGTGGACCTGCCCGACCCGCCCTTCCTCGACCATGTCGGTATCGACTTCGGTGTGGCGGAGGCGGACAGCCATTATCATGTCCCGCTGCTCGTCTCGCCCTATGCCTACTCCACCTACCGGGGGAGTTGAGATGAGCGCGGTCCGCTTCCTGCTGGACGGTGCGGTGGTGGAGGTGTCCGATCCCGATCCCACCGGCACGCTGCTCGACCATCTGCGCATCCGCATGGCGCGCACTGGAACCAAGGAGGGCTGCGCGGAGGGGGATTGCGGGGCGTGCACGGTGCTGGTCGGGGAACTGGCCGGCGAGGGCGTCGTGTGGCGCGCGGTCAATTCCTGCATCCTGTTCCTGCCGATGCTCGACGGGCGCGCGCTGATGACGGTGGAGAGTCTTTCGGCGAACGGCCCGACGCCGCTCCAGACGCTGATGGCGGCCAACGGAAGCAGCCAGTGCGGATTCTGCACCCCCGGTTTCGTGATGTCGCTGCACGGCCGTAGCATCGGCGCGTGCGGCAGCGACCTGCCGGTGGCGGATGCGATCGCGGGTAATCTGTGTCGCTGCACCGGCTATGGCCCGCTGTTGGCGGCGGGCGAGGCGATGCCGCCCTGCCCGCGTGACGACAGCGGTGTCGTGGCGGCGCTGAAGGCGATCCGGTCGGGCGAAGGCGCGCGGGGCCAGTATCAGGACCGGCTCTGGTTCGCGCCCCGAACACCCGAGGCGCTGGCCGCTCTGCTGGAGGAACATCCCGGCGCGCGGATGGTGGCGGGGGCGACCGATGTCGGCCTGTGGGTGACGAAGGGGCTACGCACGCTGGAGACGACCATCTTCCTCGGCGATGTGGCGGGCTTGGGCGTGCTGGAGGAAAGCGACGCGGGCCTGACCATCGGCGCGGGCGTTCGTTATGCGGATGCGCATGCGGCGCTGGCGCGCCTCCATCCCGACCTCGGCGAACTGGTGCGGCGCATCGGCGGGTTGCAGGTGCGCAATGCCGGGACGGTCGGCGGCAATATCGCCAATGGATCGCCGATCGGCGATGGTCCGCCAGCCTTGATCGCGCTGGGCGCGGCCCTCACCCTGCGCAGCGCGGCAGGGCGGCGGACGATGCCGCTGGAGGATTATTTCCTCGACTATGGCAGGCAGGACCGGCGGCCCGGCGAGTTCGTGGAAAGCCTGTTCGTGCCGCGACCGGCGGCGGGCGATGTGGTGCATATCGCCAAGCTCTCGCGCCGGTTCGACAGCGATATTTCCGCCGTGCTGGGGGCGTTCAGGCTGAGCGTTGCGAATGGGCGCGTCACGGCCGCGCGCGTCGCCTTCGGTGGCATGGCCGCGACGCCGCGCCGCGCCCCGGCCTGCGAGGCGGCGTTGACCGGAGCGCCGCTGACGCTGGAGACGTTCGAGCGCGCGGCGGCGGCGATCCGCAGCGACTTTACGCCGCTCACCGATGTGCGCGGATCGGCGGAATATCGGCTCGATGCCGCCGCCAATCTGCTGATCCGGCTGTGGCACCGGACGCAGGGGCGGGCGGTGTCGGTCCTCGATCTGGAGCCGACCCATGGCTGACCGCGATTCCGGTTGGCCGGCGATGGTCAAGCCGGCCCACCCGCATGACAGCGCCCTGCTGCACGTCACCGGCGCCGCGCACTATGTCGATGACGGGGCGGAGCCGGCCGCCATGCTCCACCTCGCCTTCGGGCAGAGCGCCCACGCCCATGCCCGCATCCTGTCGATGGACCTTGCGGCGGTGCGCGCGGCCGAAGGGGTGGTGGCGGTCTATACCGCCGCCGATATTCCGGGCGTCAACGATGTCAGCCCGGTTGCGGGCGACGACCGGCTGCTGGCGGACGGACTGGTCATCAGCATAGGCCAGCCGATTTTCCTGGTCGCCGCGACCAGCCGGATGGCGGCGCGCAAGGCCGCGCGGCTGGGCCGGATCGACTATGAGCCTCTCACCCCGCTCGTGACCATCGCGGATGCGGAGGCGGCCGCGTCGATCATCGAACCGGAGCAGCGCATGGCGCGGGGCGATGCCGAAGCCGCGCTGGCCGAGGCTCCGCGCCGCCTGTCGGGCGGCTTCGCGATGGGAGGGCAGGATCATTTCTACCTCGAAGGACAAGTCGCGGTCGCGACGCCGCTGGAGCAGGGGCAGGTCCACATCCTCTCCTCCACCCAGCATCCGAGCGAGGTGCAGCATCTCGCCGCCAAGCTGCTCGGCCTGCCCCATGCCGATGTGACGGTGGAAGTGCGGCGGATGGGCGGCGCGTTCGGCGGCAAGGAGACGCAGGCAGCGCTGTTCGCCGTCGCCGCCGCGCTGGTCGCGACCAAGACCGGACGCCCGGCCAAGTTCCGCGCCGACCGTGACGACGACATGATCCTGACCGGCAAGCGGCATGACTTTCGCGTCGCCTATGATGTCGGTTTCGACGAAGATGGCAGGTTGCTGGGGTTGAAGCTGCGGCTGGCCTCGCGCTGCGGCGCAACGGTGGACCTGTCGCCCGCGATCAACGACCGGGCGATGTTCCATGCGGACAATTGCTATTATCTGCCCGCCGTCGAAATCCTCTCGGCGCGGCTCAGGACCAACACCGTGTCGGCGACCGCTTTCCGAGGCTTTGGCGGGCCGCAGGGGATGCTGGCGATCGAGCGGATCATGGATGCGGTCGCGGCGGAGGTCGGCCGCGACCCGCTCGACGTGCGCATCGCCAATCTCTACGGGCCGGGCCGCGACGTGACGCCCTATGCCATGACGGTGGCCGACAATATCGCGCCGCCGCTGATCGCGCGGTTGCGAGCGGACTCGCGCTATGACGAGCGGCGCGAAGCCGTCGCGGCGTTCAACGCGGGCAGTCCGATCCTGAAGAAGGGCATTGCGCTCACCCCGGTCAAATTCGGGATCAGCTTCACCACCACGCATCTCAACCAGGCGGGCGCGCTGGTGCTCGTCTATGCGGACGGCAGCATCCAGGTAAATCATGGCGGCACCGAGATGGGGCAGGGCCTGTACGTCAAGGTGGCGCAGGTGGTGGCCGACGTCTTCGCCGTGCCGCTGGACGTGGTGCGCATTACCGCGACGCGCACGGACAAGGTGCCCAACACCTCCGCCACCGCCGCATCGTCGGGCGCCGATCTCAACGGCATGGCGGCGCATGACGCTGCGATGACGATCCGCGCGCGCCTCGTCGCCTTCGCGGCGCGGACCTTCGGCTGTGACGAGGCGGCGGTGCATTTTACCCCGGATGGCATTCTGGCGGGGGCCGAGATCCTGTCGTTCAGGGACTTGTGCCGCAGGGCGCATATGGGCCGCGTCTCGCTCGCCTCGACCGGATTCTACGCGACCCCCGACATCGCCTACGACCGGCCGTCGCACACCGGCCGACCCTTCTATTATTTCGCTTATGGTGCCGCCGTATCGGAGGTGGTGATCGACACGCTGACCGGCGAGCATCGCGTGCTGGCGGTGGATATTCTCCACGATGTCGGCCGGTCGCTCAATCCCGCCATTGATCTCGGCCAGATCGAGGGTGGCTTCGTGCAGGGGCAGGGCTGGCTGACGACCGAGGAATTGATATTCGACGCGGAGGGGCGCCTGCTCACCCATTCGCCCGCGACGTACAAGATCCCGACCGCCTCCGACCGGCCACAGCATTTCTCGATCCGCCTGTGGGACGGCGAGAATGCGGAGCCGACGATCAACCGGTCGAAGGCGGTGGGCGAGCCGCCGTTCATCCTCGCGATCTCGGTCTTTTCTGCGCTGACCGATGCCGTGGCGGCAACCGCGCCAGAGGTGCGCGCGCTCCCTGAACTGGATGCGCCCGCGACCCCCGAGCGCATCCTTGCCGCCATCACGGCCTATGGCGCAGCGCAATGACGGGCTGGCTCGACTGGCTGGGGGCGGGGCGGGAGCCTATGGCGCTCGTCACCATACTGGCGACCGAGGGGTCCGCGCCGCGCGGAGCGGGCACGCGCATGGTCGTGACGGCGGGCGGGCAGCAGGGCACGATCGGTGGCGGCGCGCTCGAATTTCACGCGGTGGAGCAGGCGCGGGCGATATTGGGCCAGCCGGCGGGATGCTGGCGCGTGCAGGACTATCCGCTCGGTCCCCTGCTCGGCCAATGCTGCGGCGGACGCGTAAGGGTGCTGGTGGAGCATGTCGACCGCGCGCGCCTCGACTGGATGCGTGGCGCGGGCGAGGGCAGGACTCTCCACACCCGTCTGTGCGATCGCCATGTCGAACGGTGGGTGGGCGGCGAGGCGTTTGCGCCGCTGCCCATGGCGCGTGGTGAACGGCCGGGCGTCGGCGCGGCGTTTGCCGAGACCCTCGGGCTGGAGCGGCGGGCGCTCTATCTGTTCGGCGCGGGCCATGTCGGGCAGGCGATCGCGCGCCATGCGGCGGGTCTGCCCTTCCGCCTCGCCTGGTTCGATACGCGGCCGATGTTCGAGAGCATCCCCGGCGTCGCCCTGATCCCGGAGGCGGGGGTCGAGCAGTGCGTGAGCGAGGCGCCGGGGGAAGCGGCGATGCTGATCCTGACGCACGATCATGGCCTCGATTATCGGCTGACGCGGGCCGCGCTGTCCCGCGCGCCGTTCGCCTTCACCGGCCTGATCGGATCGGCGACCAAGCGCGCGCGTTTCCTGTCGCGGCTGGAGCGGGACGGCGTGCCGATCGAGGCGCGCGCGCGCCTGACCTGTCCGATCGGTGTCGAGGGGGTGGTTGGCAAGGAGCCGGAGGTGATCGCGATCGCCACGCTGGCGCAGTTGCTCCGCTTGCGCGACGCCGGCGCGCGGGTTCAGTCCGCCGCCGCCTGAGCGATCGACTCCGGAAAGCCCAGTTCCGAAAAACTATTCTCTATCTCGGCCAGGACGATACCCGCCGCATGGCTCGGCGTCCGCGCGGAGGCGGTGCATAGCGCCAGCGTCATCGGCCGCAGGATCGGGTCGGAAATGCGCGTGAAGCACAATGTCCCGCGCTGCACCTCCGCGATCACGTCCAGCGAGGTCAGGATGCCGACACCGATCCCCTGCGTGACCAGCGAGGCGATCATCTGGATATTGTCGCTGCTCACCGCCTTTTCCATCATCACGCCGGTCGCGCCTTCCAGCACGTCGACCTGTTGGCACAGGGCCAGCGGTTCGGCGGGGACGACCAGTTTCGACCCCGCGCAGGCGGAAAAGCGTGCCTCCCGCTCATGGCTCAGGGGATGGCCGGGCGGCGTGACGAAGCCCAGCACGACGTCCACGAACGCCCGCACGCTGAGGTCGCGATAGCTCTGCGGTTCGAAGAAGACGCCGAAATCGACCTGGCCCTGCATGATGGCAAGGCGGACGGCGTCATTCTCCAGCACTTTCAGGCCGATGCTGATGCCGGGGTAATGGGTCTGGATCGACTGGATGATCCGGGGAATATAGCCCTTGGCCAGCGCGTCGATGACCGCGATCTCCACATGGCCGCGTTTGAGTCCGCGCAGATCCTCTATCTGGGCCTTCACATCGACCATGTTCTTCTGCCAGCGCCCGCCCGCCGCCATCATGATCTCGCCCGCCGCCGTCAGCCGCAGGCCGGTCGGCAGGCGCTCGAACAGGGGCACGCCAAGTTCCTGCTCGACGCGCAAAATCTGCCGGTCGATCGCGGAGGCGGAGACGTTCAGTTCCTCCGCAGCCTTGCGGATCGAGCCGAGGCGACCGACTGCCATGAAGTAGCGCAGGAAACGGGAGAAGGCGGGCATAAGGCCCGAATGTAGAGCCCAATCTCATTTTTGCAACGGTTGGCGCAGTTAAGGTGGTTTTGCGAGCGCACGGGTTTGCATGGTCCGCCGCGCGGTGCTGCCCGAACACAACGCCGTAGCAGCCCCTTTTATCTGCGCCTGAAATCGGGCTTACTGATCGTGGGCCGAGAGCGGGAAGGAGCGAAGGATGAAACGACTGTTTAGTCTGGCGGGAGTGGCGGCGCTGGCGACGGCGGGCCTGTCCCATGCGGCGGAGGCCCCCCTGCGCCCCGACCAGCAGACATTCCGCGCGCTCTACAAGGAACTGGTCGAGACAGACACGAGCATCACCACGGGCAGTTGCACCGCACTGGCCGACAAGGTGGAGGCGCATCTGAAATCGGCGGGGTTCACCGATGCCGACATCACCCGCTTCGCCGTGCCCGAGCATCCCAGGGAGGGCGGACTGGTCGCGATCCTGCCCGGCACCGCCAATCCCAAGGTGATGAAGCCGATCCTGCTGCTCGGTCATCTCGATGTCGTCGTCGCGAAGCGCGAGGACTGGACGCGCGACCCCTATGTGCTGGTCGAGGAAGGCGGCTATTTCTACGGGCGCGGTACGCAGGACATGAAGGCGATGGACGCCATCTGGATCGACATGATGATGCGGTTCAGGAAGGAGGGGTACAAGCCACGCCGCACCCTGAAACTGGCGCTGACCTGCGGCGAGGAGACGAGCACAGCGTTCAATGGCGCGAACTGGCTGGCGCAGAACAGGCGCGACCTGATCGACGCGGCCTTCGCCCTCAACGAGGGTGGGGGCGGGCGGACGGACGGGAAAGGCAAGGTGCAGCGCATGAGCTTGCACGTCGGCGAGAAAGCGGTCGCCGATTTCCGGATCGAGACCGCCAACGCGGGTGGCCACAGCTCGGCCCCGGTGCGCGACAATGCGATCTATCAACTGGCGGACGCGCTGGCGAAGATCCGCGACCTGGAGTTTCCGGTCATGCTCAGCGACACGACGCGCGCCTTCTTCTCGCGGCTTGGTCCGACGCTGAATGACGAGACGGGCAGGGCGATGGTCGCGATCGCCGCCAATCCGCAGGACAAGGCAGCCGAGGCGATATTGAACAAGGACAAAAGCTACCACAGCATGCTGCGCACCACCTGCGTGGCGACGCTGCTGGACGGCGGCCATGCCCTCAATGCCCTGCCGCAACGCGCTGGCGCCAACATCAATTGCCGCATCTTCCCTGGCATCGCGTCGGAAGATGTGCGCGCCGCGCTGATCCAGGCAATCGGCGATCCGGGGGTGACGGTGACGTTGCTCAGGAACCGGGGGCCGGCCGCCAAGCCGCCGCCACTCACGCAGGCAATACTGGAGCCGGCGGAAAAGCTGGTCGCCAAATATTATCCCGGCGTGCCGCTGGTGCCCACCATGTCGACGGGCGCGACCGACGGCATCTTTCTGGAAGCGGTAGGCATCCCGTCCTACGGCCCGCCGGGACTCTATGGCGACCCGGACGGCAATGGCACGCATGGCCTCAACGAACGGGCGATCGTGAACGCGGTCTACACGGGTCGCGATTTCCTGACCGAACTCGTGAAGGAGTATGCGGCGCGGTAGCGAGCTGCAGCCCGGCCACTCTGGTTGGTGTGTTGCGGCTGTTGCAGGTCCGGTTCGTCGCGCAGCAGCCGGAATCGCTCCTGCACTCCCACATAGACGCCGATGTGCTGGAGACGCCGGCGCAGTTTCTCGACCGTCGGGCGCGGCGCCTTGGCCAGCGCGCCTTATTCATGATGGCCGGGAAGAGGGGAGGGCGGCGAGGACCGATCGGTCCTGCCGCCCTTTCCCATGGATCAGAGCTTGCCGGTCAGTTCCGGCACGATCTTGAAGAGATCGCCGACGAGGCCGATGTCCGCGACCTGGAAGATCGGGGCGTCCTCATCCTTGTTGATCGCGATGATCGTCTTGCTGTCCTTCATGCCGGCGAGATGCTGGATCGCGCCGGAGATGCCGACCGCGATATAGACTTCCGGCGCGACGATCTTGCCGGTCTGGCCGACCTGATAGTCGTTGGG
>Ga0068853_100002520_pt1 | contig 13747 bp, 20 predicted proteins | sample KBSCornC32_FD_65655 | JGI IMG/M metagenome (GOLD analysis project Ga0068853, IMG submission 65655) | Corn rhizosphere microbial communities from Kellogg Biological Station, Michigan, USA - KBS Corn C3-2 | ecosystem: Host-associated > Plants > Roots > Rhizosphere > Soil ... | reverse complement strand
CTCTCAAGGAATGGGCAGAGGTCTTCCAGAAACTGCCACGCATCGACTCGCTGTTCGTCCCCGGCGGCGACCCTGGCCATACTCACCCCAAACCGCTGATGGCCATGCTCGAAAAGCAGGCGGCGTCGCTCCGCAAATACCATCCTCAAGCCAAAATCTGGGTCGCGCCGCAGGGCTTCAATCCGGAATGGCTGGAGGAGTTCATCCAGATCGTGAAAGGCGAGCCCAAATGGTTCGACGGCGTGGTCTTCGGCCCGCAGATTTTCGTCGGCTTGCCGGAATTGCGAAAGCGCATCCCCGAGCGCTATCCGATCCGCGGCTATCCGGATATTACGCATTCCATCAATTGCCAGCATCCGGTTCCGGAGTGGGATGTGGCGTTTGGCTTGACCCAATCCCGGGAGGTCATCAATCCCCGGCCGCTGGGTCAGTCATCGATCTTTCGCCACTACCAGGACTCGACGATTGGCTTCATCACCTATTCCGAGGGCTGCAACGACGACGTCAACAAGTTCATCTGGAGCGGACTGGGCTGGGACCCGGAAACGCCCGTCGTCGAAATTCTGCGGCACTACGGACGCTACTTCATCGGCGATCGCCAGGCCGAGGGAATCGCGCAGGGCGTATTGGCCCTCGAACGCAACTGGCAGGGACCTTTGGCTACGAACGGCAACGTCGAAACGACACTCTTGCAATTTCAAAAGATGGAGCAAGCGGCGTCGCCCGCGGACTTGCTCAACTGGCGGTTCCAGCAGTTGCTGTATCGCGCCTATTATGATGCGTTCCTGCACGATCGCCTGATTGCAGAAACGGCCCAGGAAGCCGCGGCGATCGACTGTCTGCGCCGCGCACGGAGGATCGGGGCTCTGCCGGCTATGGAGCAGGCGCACGCAAGCCTAACGCAAGCGACGAGTGCACCGGTTGCCGAGCAGCGTCGCACGCGTGTCAACGAGCTGGCCGAGGCGCTGTACCAGAGTATCCGCATGCAGTTGAGCAGCGATCGCTACAAAGGAGACCCAGGGCGGGGGACGTCGCAGGACACGCTCGACGTGCCGCTCAACAGCCGGATTTGGCTGAACACATATTTCGACACGGTGCGCAAAATCGACAATGAGAAGGACCGCATCGCCACGATCGAGTTGATTATCAGCCGTGCCGACCCTGGGCCCGGCGGGTTCTATGACGATCTGGGCGATCTGGCCCGGCAGCCGCATCTGGTCCGTGGAACCGGGTTCGACAAAGACCCCGATTTTCGTCGATCATCGGTGGTCGGGTTCGACAGCCGCCCCGGCCTGCCGATGGCGTGGACGACGTACGCGCAAAGCATGTATGACGCACCGCTCGAGCTCCATTACAAGGGGCTCGCTCCCAAAGGATCGTACCGCGTCCGCGCCGTGTATGCCGACGACAGCAACCATGTCAAGATCCGGCTCGACGCGGATGGCAAGGAAGTCCACTCGCTGATGAAAAAGCCCGATCCGCCGGTGCCGCTCGAATTCGACATACCCCAGACGGCGACGGCCGACGGCGAATTGACTCTCAGTTGGTTTCGCGAACCCGGCCGCGGAGGCAACGGCAGGGGCTGCCAGGTGCGCGAGGTCTGGCTCATTCGCAAGGTTGATTGATCGGTTAATGATGCGTCATCGATTAGTATCTGTGTTTAACACCGTCCCCTTCCCGCATTACGGAACGACTACCATGATCCGCAGCCTGGTCTTTGTCTCGATGAGCGTTGTTGCATCCAATGTATTTGCCGCGAATGAAGCGCCGGTCGCGCCTGCCGAGCCGGCAGGGATGCAGCAGCTTTTCAATGGAGAAGATCTGGCCGGATGGGATGGCGATCCCCGGCTGTGGTCGGTGAAGGAGGGCGTCGTCCACGGAGAAACGACCGTCGAAAACTCCGCCAGGGGCAATACATTTATCATCTGGAAGAATGGTGTGACGAAAGATTTCGACCTGCGGCTGTCGTTCCGTTGCAATGCCGCGAACAACTCCGGCATTCAATACCGGTCGAAGCACATCACCGACGATAAGGTCCAGAACAAATGGGTCGTCCGCGGATATCAGCATGAGATCCGCAACGAGATCACACTGCCGAATGTTGCCGGCTTCATTTACGACGAAGGGGGCAAGCGGGGCCGACTCTGTCTCGTCGGAGAAAAGGCCGTGTGGGAACCGGGCGGCAAGAAAACGATTGCCGACAATCTGATCAATCAGCAGGAGTTCGAGAAACTTTTCACACTCGACGGTTGGAACGACGTCGTGATCGTCGCCCGAGGAAACCACATTCAGCACTACCTCAACAATCGGCTGATCCTTGATTTTACCGACAACGATTCGCAGTTGACCCTGCGCGAGGGCATTCTGGCCCTGCAACTCCATGCCGGTAAGCCGATGTGGGTGGAGTTCAAGAACGTCCGCATCAAGCAGCTTGATGATTGAGACAAAATGCATATACATAGCGTGCATAATCCACGGCGCGCAGCGACTTCGCTGCCCCTTGCCCAACTCGCCGTTACCCTTGTATTGGCAGACATTTGTGGCAGTACCTGTCTTGCAGGCATCGGTGCCCGTTGATGCTCGCGGTTTTTGAGTCGTCGCCCGCGTGCCGCTCATAACATCATTGCCACCCAATAACTTGCATCGCGAACGTCGCCTCACATCAGCGAGAACTTGCGCATTCGAAGGCGCTAGCGATGCGCTAGTGATGCAGGGGGAATGCGCTAGCGATGCGCGCGACAGGTCGAGCGATGCGCGCGTTTCGCCCCCCGAAACCCCGTTTTGGACCTGCGATGCGCGCTTTGCCCGTACGTCAGGCTTTCCAGCCTGACAACGGCGCAGAGGCGACTTTGAATCAACGATTCCACATCCAACGGCACCATCAGCATGGCACCCGAAGGACGGACGAGATCATCGCCACCGGCGGTCCACTTTCTGCTCTTTACTTTCTTCTGTCTCGCCGGCGGCGCGCCGCCAGGCCTGGCGGAAACTACTTGAAACCCGAAGTCCGCCGGCTCGTTTGGTTGGCAGCGGCCGCCGGAACATTCGACCCCAAATCTGGTTTACAGTTGTGGGATTCTGCCGTAGAATTACGACTAAGCGAGACGCTCCGGCAGCGCACTGGGGAAGTTTGATATGTCACCTGCAAAAACCGTCCAAGAACTCAATCATGAGGCGGCGCGCAAGCTCTTGGATGCGGCGCGCAATGACCCAAAATCTGCGTATCATGGTAAATTCGTCGGCATCGCGAATGGTCAAGTCGTTGTAATTGCCAATAATTGGGACGAGTTGGCCACCCGATTGCGCCAGGCAGAGCCAGATCCTGACCGAGTCTTTGGAGTCGAGGTTGGGCTCGACTACGATGCCGTTCAAGAGATTTGGAGCGTTAGCTGATGCCGCGCGGCCAGTGGCCGTTGGTACATGACCGGCCCGCAATCGAAATTGTGCTGTCGACGGCTGGCGGCGCACAGCAGGTTGGTCGCATCCTGTTGGCGGACACCGGGGCGGGCACCGCTCGGTCAGGATTCGAAATTGTGCTCAATGAGCTTCGTCGATTCGCATACGGAAATTTCGGCGATCCGCAAAGTTTCGGACTAGAACTCTGACAGAGGCGTTGCACTTTCTCCTCTCCCGCCGCAGGCGCGCCGCCACCACTTGGGTTCATCCCGGTGGAGCGCTGATTTTCATTTCCACTTTCCACTCTCTCATATCTACTCTCTCGCCGCAGGCTCCGGGCTTGTCCCAACAAACGCGCTCAATTTTTGGATCAATTCCCCAGATTTTTCCCGCGACGGCAAACACATCGTCATCGCGGCAAGGGATGGGAGTGTGCGGATTGTCGAAGCCCGGATTCGCCGCTGATTGCACTGCGGACATCGTTCTCCACGGATATCGGCCGTTCGTGGGCATGCACGATAGTCGTCTTTCGCTCCGCGAAAGAACGCCCTTTCGTGGAGCGAAAGACGACTATCGTGGCTCACGCCAAATACCGCCCGATCCACTCCAGCACGCGCTTTGACATATCCAACAGGTGCGCGCGTTCTTTGATGGCGTGGTCTTCACGCGGGTACACGACCAGTTCGGTCGGGACACCTTTGTCTTTTAACGCCCGGTAGAACAGGTACGACTGCTCGACGGGGACGTCCTGATCTTCTTCGCCGTGCAGGATCAGCGTGGGAGTTTGCAGATTCTCGTAATAGGTGAGCGGCGAACATTTCTGGAACAGGCCGCCGGCTTCGTAGGGCGATGTTGCGTAGTGAATCGCGTCCCAGTCGGCCAGCGCGCTCTTGCCGTGGAAGCTGAGCCAATGCGAGATTCCGGCGCCCATGACGGCTGCCTTGAACCGCTTCGTTTGCGAAACTGCCCAGGCGGCGGTGAACCCGCCGTATGACCAGCCGGCGATCGCCAAGCGGTCCGGGTCGGCCAGGCCCGCGGCGATCAACGAATCGACCCCCAGCAGCATGTCCTGGAAATCCTGGCCACCCATGTCGCCGATGTTGCTCTCGGCGAATTCCAGTCCCCAGCCGACCGACCCGCGATAGTTGGGAAGAAAAACGGCATACCCGGTGTTGGCCAATAATTGATTCCAGCCAAACGCCGCGTAATACCGGAATGCGCTGACTCCCGTCGGGCCCCCGTGAACCCACATGATGAGCGGACATTTCTTTCCAGGTTCATGGCCCACCGGAGTGATCAACAGCCCCTGCATATCGCGGCCGTCGGCCCCCTGCCAACGACGGACCGTTGTTTCACCGATACTGATGTCAGCCGCTTGTGGATGCAGGTCCGTCAATTGTTTCCAGCCTTCCAGGCGCGCGGAACCAGGCGGCAACACGCAGACATCTCGCGGACGGTCGCACGTTTCGCGCACGATCGCGAGAGTGCCGTTTTGCGACCTAGAGAAGCGGGGCCAATGTGCCTCAGCGACGGCCTTCAGGCTCCACCAGAGTTTCAAGCGGTCACTGCCATCGACGAACAGTTGGTAAAGTGCCACTCCGCCGTGATCATGGCCAATCGCCAATAGTTGCTGGCCTTCGGGATACCATTCGATCCATCCCAGGCTGGCCTCAATTCCTGCGGAGATGTCGCGGGCCTGGCCGCCATTGGCGCTGACAACCCACACGTCACCGGCGATGCAATTGCGGTCGCTCCAGTTCGACGAGATGAATGCGATCTGGCTGGCATCGGGAGACCAGACGGGGAGCGCCACCTGCCGTTTTGATTGCCAGATCGTCGTGGCCGGCCCCGCGCAGCGAAATCTGACGAGCCGGTTCGTGTACCAGGCCCATTCATAGGGAACATCCGAAACGACCGCCGCCATTTGCTGCGAGTCGGGGGACCAGCCGAATTCCCAGATTTGCATTCCATCCGGCGAAACGCAGCGCAGATCTTTCGTCGCCACGTCAACGGTCCACACCCGCACGAATTTTGGATTCTGCTCGAATTCGACCGCATCGTCGAGCGCCTCGCGTCGCTGCCGCTCGGCGTCTGTTTCCGGGTCTTCCCGCAGAAACGCCAGGCACTGGCCGTCGGGCGACCATTGCAGCGCATTGAGCCCGCGCGGCGTCGGAATCGCACCTTGAATATCTGTGAGGGCCAGCGCCTCGCCGCCGTCGCGTGACATCACGAAGACCTGCCGCTGGCCGTCTTTCAGTCGGTCGGAAAGAAAGGCCAGTTTCTGTCCGTCGGGGGACCACCTGGGCAGCGCATCTGTCCGCGGCCCGCCCGTCAATTGCCGCGGTTCGCCGCCAGCCGTATCGACCACCCAGATCGTCGACTTTGGCCATTTGCTGTCGGACTTGAACGAATCGCCCACAACGAACGCCACGCAGGTCCCATCCGGCGAAATCTGCGCGTCATCCACGAGGCGGAACGAGAGCACGTCTTCAGGCGTCAACGGGCGTTTCATGTCAACAGATTTCCCGGTGCGGCCTCAGACCGCAGCCAAATGAATGGCAAAAAGATAAAAAAGGGCAAAAAGATCGTCGCTTGTCGAATCGGTGTAGAGCTTTCCAAGACACCATTCTTCTGCCCCAGATTTTTGCCGATTTCGTCCGTAATCTCAAAACGAGATTATGCCCACGGATGGCGTGGCAATCCCACGGATAAAAACTGTCGATCTGCCTTCGCACCAAAAACTTCGTCCGTCATCCGTGGTATTGCCACGCCATCCGTGGGCGCCTCCTGATATTTGGCAGTCCATGCCGATTGACTGCGAAGTTTCCCGCGCAACATTCTTCCGATTGACTTGCCAAGAGCAGCGGTCTTTTACAACCGCCACGGTCCGCGCATCGGTTTCGTCAAAAGTGCCGTCGCGTCGGAGTCGCCGGCGATCTCTTCCGTCTCGGGGTTCCAGGCGATCTTGCGGTCAAGCTGCATGGCGATGTTGCCCAGATGGCAGACCGTCGCCGTCCGGTGGCCGTCTTCGACCGGTGAGATCGGGTCACGGCGCGACTTGATACAATCGAGGAAATTCCGCACGTGGTCGGGCAGGTACAGGTTGTAACTATTTTCGGTGCGGCGTTCGTTGCTCACCGGCAGGCGCTTGTCGTTGGGGCCAAGTGCGATATCGAGTTCGTCGCTGTGCGTGAGCTTGCCAGACTCGTATTGCACCCAGCCATCCGTGCCGATGAACCGCGTGGCCGAGCTTTTCGGTTTCGTCGTGCAGGTCAGCTCGACGCCATCGGCGTAGCGGGCGCGGAAGGCGACTTTCGTGGCCGTGCTGAACAGGCTTCCCTGCGGCGGAAATTCGGCGCCGAGGTTTTCGAATTCGACCGGGCCCATCCGTTCCGAACCGTGGCCCCATTGAGCGACATCCAGCGAGTGGGCGCCGAAATTGGTCACCTGCCCGCCCGAATAGTCGAGATTGAAACGGAACCGATAGAAGCAGCGGTCTTTGTGGTACGGCACTTTGGGCGCCGGCCCCAGCCAGAAATCGTAGTCGAAGCCTTCGGGCACCGGCATCGGTTGCCAGCCGGGGCCGGGATCGACGGCGTTGTTCTCGGGCACGAACGTCTCGATCTTCACCAGCTTGCCGATGCGGCCGTTGCGGACCAGTTCGCAGCACAGCCGTGCCGCGGGGCCCGATCGATGATGGCTGCCCGTTTGCAGAATACGATTGTTGTCGCGAACGGCCTTGACCATCGCCTGCCCTTCGCGAACGCACAACGAGAGAGGCTTTTCGCAGTAGATATCCTTGCCCGCCCGCGCGGCCGCCACGGTCATCAGCGCGTGCCAATGATCGGGCACGACGATGACCACGGCGTCGATGTCCTTGCGGTCCAGCAGCTCGCGGAAGTCGGCATACGCGTCGCAGCCGCGGTACTCGCCGCTCGTGCCTTTGGCGGCATAGTGCGCGTTGACAAAATCCTGCTGCGGTTTGCGACCGAGGAATTGCTTTTCGTCACGATAGCCGTGGCTCGCCGTATTTACGTCGCACACCGCCAGCACCTGCACGTCGTCATTGGCCAGGAAGGCCGGCAAGTCGAGCGTGCTCTGATTGCCGCATCCAATGAACCCGACGTTGATCCGGTTGCTAGGGGCGTTGGCCGCAAAAACTGAACGCGGCACAAAATGCGGCAGGCCAATCGCCGCCGCTGAAGCTTTGAGAAAGGCGCGGCGTTTCATGACCTGGATCCCTGATGCAATGATCGAAGGTTGGACGAAATGGGCGATGAGGGACTCGAACCCCCGACATCCACGGTGTAAGAACCCCGAATTCCATTTTCGCCACTGCGATTCTACGCGGCAGACACCGTATTTTCCACAGCATTCGACGGTCGGCTGGTTGCCACAAATCCCGAAAGATGCCACAATCCGCTCCAGTGGATTTGTGGCAATTCTCCCGTGTCTCTCAAGGACAAATTCCATGACGACGAAACGGCAGTCAGAGGCAAATGCAAATCGCCGAAAGGCGAACGAGCAGACAGTGAGAGAACTGATCGGGAAAGCGAAACTCCCAGACAACCTGCTTGGAGAGGTCGCAGCGAAATTGAGGAAGTCTGCGAAGAAAGAAAAATAAGAAGGTGGCCCGATTAGCTCAGTGGCTAGAGCAGGATCTTTACACGGTCAAGGTCGGGGGTTCGATCCCCTCATCGGGCATTGCCAATTTGGAGAATGGCGATTGAGGGCCAGCACAAAAAAAGCGATTTGACTTCGTGGCAGGCAGTTCGTATGCTTGCGTGACCGGTGCGAAACACCGGTACTGATTTTTGTTTTCGTGGCAGGCAGTTTGTATGCCTGTCCCCGGTGCGAAACACCGGAACGCTGTGACACAAGTTTTTTGTTTTCGTGGCCGCCGTGCCACTAGAAGGAGTCCTGTCATGGACCCCAAGAATCGTATTACGTCCAAAGGACACGAACGGAACGGGCAGGCTGTTCCGTCGAATCAAAAGAACTCCTCCCCGCCACAAGTGCAGGTTGAAGGAGAATCCGAAGAGGTCGAACGGGCGGCACTTGCTGCCGCACTTGGCGAACGGTTCGACCGCGTTAATGAATTGTGGAAGCTCGCCGAAGCTGACCTTAAGAGAATTCCACTCCCTGTCGATGTTTCTGTCGGCATGGAGCCATTTTATGAGGACCACCTCGCAGAAGCGGAGGGGCGACCCTACGGAGCACGCCTTCTTGGATTTGCCCAGTCCAAAGGTGGCTGGCGAATTTGTTGTGGTGTTGAATACTTTCAACACGACGATGGCGATCCCGGTTGGCTACCGATCTCTGAATGTCCGCTCGATTTGCGGATTTCCGCGATCAAGCACCTGAAACCGCTTCAAAAAGCTGTCCACGAAGCTGCGAAGAAATCCATCTTGACGCTTGACATGGCCATCGTCGATTTGGAAATCACGCTCGGCTTGGCGAAGTGACAAGTTGATCCGGGGTTCAATATCAGCAGGCCGTCTGGAGAAATCCAGACGGCCTTTTGAATTTCGCTGACCTGACCAAGCGTCGAAGGCCGTTCCCGTGAGAAGGAACGGCCTTCGTTATTTCACTGATGTCTGCTGCCGCTTCAATCATCGTTGCTCATCATTTTGCGGCAGAAGCTGCACAGGCCATCGTGCAGTCCCTCAACTATTTCCGACATGGGCATTTCGATAGAACAACGCTCGCACTCCAAATTCAGATACGGCTCTTCGATGAACTTCTCGAAGATGAAGTTCTGCTTCCCACGCAGGCTTCGTCTGCCCTTGTCGATGACCTGAAGGGCGATGCCTTGGGACGGTCCTTCGAGATAGCCGAATTCGGTCAGATGCTCCAACACTTGACGCTCGTTCATGGCTTCCAAAACCTCGTCCATGTCGAACTCCTATTTTGTGGCTATTGTTGGCTTTCACTTCACAGGCGGCATGAGTCGGAAGAAATTTTCGCATCTTTCTGCCACTGAATCAATCGACGAGCAGCGAAATACTTCCGTGTGCAATCGCTCGCAGCCGAAGGTCACGCAGTCGATGGCGGTTTTCTCCCATAGGCGTCGGCACGGCCAACTTTTGACGACCGTAGAAAAAGGAGCGGAACACCGCAGGCTTCGCAGCCTCTCATTTAGATTTGCTGCGAACCCGACCTTGAACCGGAGTGAATCATGTTCGGGTTCAAGTTGAATGAGATAGAAGACGCCTATCTCTGCCGAGATGAAGCCGTCGCCGTCGCCTTCGTCCTCGCACTCATTTTTTTCCGAGCGGTCCTGAATGGTCAATTCGTCTTTGACACGGATGAATTCTGCTTCTGTAATGAAGGAGACAAGCTGATTGCCGCTGCTCGCTTCCCGCCTCTTCTGGGCATGAATCCCGAGTCGCCCCATTATTCTGAAGATGGTCGCTTTTTTGCGTCCAAGCTGTCGCCCGGCCTCGATGACCGAAATCATTTCTTCATTCATGGTATTTTGCTGTTGACAGAAAGACGTGGGGCCACGTAGACACAGAATGTCGTCCCGCTCAGAGAAAGATTTACGGGAAATTCTCTTTCTTGGAGCAGCCAAATGGACCCCATCTTCGGGACAGTAGCCGTCGTCGCAATCGTCGCCGTATCTTCGATCTTCATCTTCGCAATCCACCACAAAGCCACGATTCGGGGTTCTTTCAAGAGCGGTGACAAAGAGGCATCGCTGGGAACTCACCCGCTGCCAGAGCCGCAGACGGCCAAACCGGCTTCCCGTGGAAAAAGCCGCAGAGCAAAGGATCATTATTATTGACCGTCAGGAGCCGGAATCGCCGTGAGGACAACTGTCCTCGTCATCGTGGCCCCATCGGTCGAGTCGTTCGTCACCTCGTACCAGTGCCATTGTGCCCCGGTTCCTGTCAGCGTGAGAACGCCACCTTCTTCCGACCTCTCTCGAAGTTCGTCGAGTGCTGCTGGGGAAATCGTCATGAACTTCCTGCCGATCTCGCCTTCGTGGCACATTCCTAGAACCAAATTGGCGTCCGACATTGCATCGTTTGGATCAGGCTTTCTGTGGCTGTCGGCTTCCCTGCCGTCCATACAACCGCCGCAGAATTTAACGATGGTTCGCATTTCATTTCTCCTTGAACCAGTTCGGAACTCCGTTAAAAACAGGCAGGCATTCTGCAATGTCAACGATCAGAAAGTCAAGAGCGAGTCGTCAGTTGGGCAGCTTCCCATTCATCGCAAGATAGGCGAGCAGGGCAATGATAGCTCCAATGATCGAGACGAGTGCCCACGCACCACCCGACATTTGCACCGGAGAGCCGCACCGTGGACAGAAGGTCAATCGCTTGTGACTGACGTTGCATTTTCTCCCGCATTTCGGACATGGCATCCACATAGCCAACCTCGATTTGTTTGGACTACTTCAATGTCATGGGCCAGCGATCCGTCGAGCATCATTCGTCGAATTTGTTCAATACCTTCCGAATTTCTTGAATCACTTCTTGCCTCGCAGCCTTTTTCTCATTCGACGCTCTAAGTCGAGCACCTGCCTCATACGATGTTTTAAGTTCAGTGGCGAATCTCCTTAGAATGACTTGGACCTTATTGATTTGAAAGGCGTGTGGTTTGCCCGCATATAGCGGATTTTCTAGTAGTTCCTCCACGGCAGTCCATGTATTGCCGTTCTCCCTAATACCGTGGCTTCGCAAAAATTCGAGAAGTTCAGCCCTGCTGCTTTTCTTGTCCGTTCTAGGCATTATTTCACCGCTCCCGCAATTTCTTCAACAGTGCCCAAAGCAGCCTTTGCGGCTTCGAGGCCACCCGCTGCCTTGATGAATTCAAGAGCCGCAGGGACGGCAGCCATGTCGGCAGCAATACCGGTTCCGACACCGGTTCCATGCTTCTTGCGACGGCCTTTCTTCCCCTTCTTGCCTTTCCCCATGTTCGATTTGATTGTCGAAACATAAGGGCCACTGACCTCGATGCCCTTGCCCTTGAGTATTTCAGCGATCTCCGCGGGGGACTTGCCCTTGTGAGCCTTGAGAGCATCACGAATGGCCTGCGACTTGTTGGGTTCTTCTTTCTTCGCCATTTTTTGCTCCTTGAATTCTGATCGGCCCGAATGAGCATTCTAACCGCTGGGCCACTATATACAAAGCATGACGACTCGTAGTTGTCATTTTCTTCAACGCCTGCCAGATTGTTTCTGGCAGGCGTCTATGCCCTGCGGTTCCAAGTTCCGCGGGGCATTTTTATCATGCCCCAGAAACCCAAGACATTTAAGGCCGTTGACAGAACCGCCCGGTATGAGAGTTCTCCAGATCGTCAGGCCGAACGGGACTTTTACAAATCAAAGGCTTGGAGAGCACTCAGAAAATGCCACCTACAAGAGCATCCGCTGTGCCAGTGCAAGGACGAATGTCATCGACCCGCTGAACACGTCCACCACATCATTCCCCGTTCTGTCGATCCCAGCAGAGAACTCGACCCCACGAACCTGCAATCCTTGACCCGAGCGTGTCACTCAAAGCTCACCCGTGCCGCCCAAACTGCATCCGCCAGTTGATCGAATGGTGTCTGCGTACCGCTTGAGTTTATTCGTCTCATTCTTTGCCCGCTCGTAGTGCCGCAGGATGTATTTTTTGGCGATGACGAAGATATAGGGCACCGGCTGACCATTGGGGTCGAGCAAATGAATCTTCTCGACCACCCGGCACCACACGTCTGAAATCAGGTCGTCATTGGCGGTTCCATGCGTGTTGAATCGAACCGCCCCCTTTGCGACTTCCCAAATCATCAGGTCGAGTTGTTCTGTCCTGATGCCGGTCTGTCGGTACGCCGTGAGTTCTTCGCCCAGTTGCTCGTCGGTCACAATCATTCGGTAGTTATGGTCGCTGTTCTCCTAAATAAAGAATGGCGAACGTCTTTCAACAGGGCAATTTTCAAGGGTTCTCGCAATCGGCCTCGGCCAGAACACTTCAATTCACGACTCAGAACACGACCGCAGGCTCGATGTTGTGGGCCGCAATAGCGACTGAATCATCAGCGGGTCATACCACGGTCACGGTATCCGACGATCAGAATGGAAGCTGGACACAAGCGGGCAGTGGCGTCTATGGCCAACAGAGCACCACCCGAGATATTTCAATCTGGTACTTCACCAACTCAAAAGGTGGGGTCAAGCCGACAGTCACGGTCACGCCCAGCCAATCTGTTTTTATCGGCTTGTGTATCGGGGAACACACGACCACATCGACCTCAGTCAGCGTTGACCACACGGCGACTGGGAACTCAACAGGACAAAACATCACAACCGGCACTGTGACCGTCTCTCAATCTGGAACACTGGTCATTGCCGCCTGCGGTTCGGGCGACAATAACAACTCGACCATTACGGCCAACTCGCCATTTACGATGCGTGAGAGCCAAATCAACGGCTCGTCATTCGAGCAATGCAGTGCAGCCACCGACGAAAGTGCTTCGGCGAACGAGGCTTGTACATTCGGCTTCACAGCCAGCCATTCTGTTATGAACATTATCGCCAGCTTCAACGTCGGAAGCTCTGGCAACACGTACAACGTCACGGCCTCGGGCGGCATTCTCTGCGGTTCCTCAGCGACGGTACTGAAGACATCGACGATTGCGGCCTCGGGCGGCACGGTCAATGGCGGGAATTCGACAATCCAGTTCGTTGGGACCGTGACGGCGGCAGGTGGCACCGCGGCTGGCGGTTCCGCTTCAATCGTCGATACTGACATCCTGCGGGCATCGGGTGGTTCTGTCCTTGGCGGCAGTGCTGTCGTTTATCTGGTCACAAACAAGACCTCATCGGGCGGCACCGCCATCGGTTCAACTGCAATCGTCCAGATTGTTGTCAATGTCATGGCGGCAGGTGGTTCGGTCGCGGGAGCGACTTCTACGATCTCACTCATTGCGACCCTACAGGGACTTCTCGAAGTTGTCACCATCGAACCGGTCTTGTCGGTCGCTGTCACAGTCGAGCCGGTCTTATGCGTGACGGTCACGATTCAACCGGTTGAATCGTTGTGCGTGACAATCTGATGTGTCCCGCATAAATAAAACATGGATATTCTCTATGTTGGGGCAGACAACCTGATCACTGCCACGGTCACGAACGACGCCACGGGAGCACCGATCAACGATGCCACTGTCACATTCACGCTACGGAACCTCGACCTCTCAATGGTATCGGGTGGCTCGGGCAGCATGGCCTATGTGGCGGCAAGTGCCGGTATCTATACCGGTGTTCTGGCTCACACAGTCGGCCTCATCGCGGGTCGCAACTATTTGCTCGACATCACCGCGGTTGATTCGGTCGGTACGTTGCCAGTAAGACGCACCTGCTACG
>Ga0068853_100002511_pt1 | contig 13772 bp, 10 predicted proteins | sample KBSCornC32_FD_65655 | JGI IMG/M metagenome (GOLD analysis project Ga0068853, IMG submission 65655) | Corn rhizosphere microbial communities from Kellogg Biological Station, Michigan, USA - KBS Corn C3-2 | ecosystem: Host-associated > Plants > Roots > Rhizosphere > Soil ... | reverse complement strand
CAGGAATTTGAGCGGGCCTTTGCTACCGGTAAGATCGAACGCATCGAGCAGCAGACGATCGCCGACGACGGCTCGACGCGGCATTGGCTAGTAAGCAAGGTTCCGATGCGTGACGCGGAAACCAGCGAAGTGTCACACGTGATAACCGTGGGCGAAGACGTTACAGTTCGCGTCGAAGCGATACACGCCATTGGCCGCGCAGAAAAATTGGCGGCCGTCGGGCGGCTTGCTGCGGGCGTCGTCCATGAGATAAACAACCCGCTTGCGACCATCGCGGCGTGTGCCGAGGCGTTGGAACAACGCATCGACGAAGGGGCATTCGCATCAACCGACGCTGAACAGGACCTGACTGAATATCTTGGACTGATCAAAAACGAGGCGTTTCGCTGCAAATCGATAACGACGGGCCTGCTCGATTTCAGCCGCGTTCGTGCGGGCAACAGGCATCCGGTTGAGATCGGCGAAATTCTGAGATCTTCGGCAAACCTTATTACTCACCAAAAACGGGGCGGCAACATCAATATCGAATTGGATGTCGAGGATGGCCTGTCTACGATCAATGCCGACGGCGGACAGATACAACAGGCCGTGATCGGTTTGGGCACAAATGCGATCGATGCAATGCCGGACGGAGGGACTCTCACGTTCCGGGCGGTTTCGCGGGCAAACAGCGTTGCTATCGAGGTTGAAGACACCGGAACCGGCATCGCTCCGGAAAACCTCTCAAAAGTTTTCGAGCCTTTCTTTACCACAAAGGAGATCGGCAAGGGAACAGGGCTTGGCCTTGCGGTGTGTTACGGCATAATTACCGAACACGGCGGGCGGCTGAGCGTCCGATCAAACCTCGGCAAAGGGTCGCTGTTTACGATCTTGTTGCCCGCGGTCTTGACATAAGAATCTGAATAATATTTAATTTGAAGCCTTTCCCTCACCGTCAGCAATAAATACTATGGCAAAACTTTTGGTGGTCGATGACGAAAAAAACCTGCGGCTTGTCGTTCAAAAGGAGCTTGCTCGACAGGGGCACGACGTTGACGCGGCGTCGGACGGCGAAGAGGCGTGGGAAAAGCTTGAAAAGCAGGATTTCGATGTGCTGCTTTGCGATATAAATATGCCGAGGCTGGATGGCGTCGGCCTGCTGCGCCGAATTTGCGATAAAACCGAAAACCGTCCGGAAGTAATAATGCTGACCGGCCAGGCAACGGTCGAAACCGCCATCGAAGCGATGAAACTAGGCGCGTATGATTACCTGACCAAACCTTATCGTATCGCAGAACTTTCTGCCCTCGTGACACAGGCCGCCGAAAAGCAGCAGCTAAAGGTTGATAACCAGCGTCTGCGTGCGCAAATGCAGCGAACGACAAGCACGCTGCCCGAGATCATTGGCGAATCGCGCCAGATAAAAGACATTCTGCGGCTGGTGCAGCGTGTGGCCCCGACCGAAACCTCCGTGCTGATCACTGGTGAATCGGGAACCGGCAAGGAGTTGATCGCCCAGGCGATACATCGTTTGAGCAAGCGCAAGGACAAGCCGTTTGTCGATCTTAACTGCGCAGCGCTGCAGGATACGCTGCTAGAATCGGAGCTTTTCGGATACGAGGCTGGCGCGTTTTCGGGTGCCCGGACGCGCAAACTCGGACTTTTTGAGATCGCCGACGGCGGCACGCTTTTCCTGGACGAGATCATGGAAATGCCTGCGCAGCTGCAATCGAAACTTCTGCGGGCGCTCGAAACGCGTTCGTTTTTCCGCGTCGGCGGCGTGAAGAAGGTCGAGGTTGACGTTCGCATAGTCGCCGCAACAAACCGTGATAAGGAGCAGGCTATAGCATCCGGCGCGTTTCGTGCCGATCTGATGTTTCGCGTCAACAGTTTTGAGATACACATTCCGCCGCTTCGCGAGCGCCGAGAAGACATCGAACCGCTTGCTCGCCACATTTTGGCAAAGATCGCCGGACAGAATTCGCCGGAACTGACCCAGGGCGCGATCGATTCATTGTATGCCTTCGATTGGTCGGGCAACGTTCGTCAATTACGAAATTGCCTCGAACGGGCAATTCTGCTTTCAGACGGCGAAAAAATAACCACAAAAGAATTTCCGCCCGAGGTCGTGTACCGCACCGACAGGACAAATGTTTCGGTCAGCTATAACAGCCCGCAGCTGAACGGCACCAGCACCTTCCAAAACGCGTCGCCGACGAACCTGCGCGATGCGGAAAAGCAGCAGATCATTAACGCTCTCGAAAAAACCGGCTGGCACCGCGGAAAGACGGCCGTAATGCTTGGCATTTCGCCATCGACGCTCTATCGTCGGCTGAGGGAATACGGTCTGGAAACTCGTTAACGGACCGCGAAAAGATATCTTTGTATAGATAGTGGCATCAATTTTTGCTCGAATTTAAGGCCGCGTTTTTGCAGGGCGTCGCGAAGACTGTCTCCGCCAAAGAGGAGCAATTTGCGCTTTTTTGACCACTTTAATAATCGCGGCAGTTTTTCGACGAATTTATCTAGCGCCCGACAGGTGACAATAGAAAAATCGGCAGCATCAACTTCTTCAAATTGGCGGTTGACCACTTTTACTCGTTTCGCGAGGCCCAGTTGACCTAATGCTTCATTAAGGAAATTCGCCTTTTTTATTTTCGATTCGATAAGCACGCCTCTTAGATCGTCGCGAGCAAGCAAACACGGAATCGACGGCAACCCTGCGCCCGTTCCTACATCGGCAAATCGCACGTTTTCCGGAAGGTATTCGAGCAGCGTTAGCGACTCGAGAATGTGGCGCGTTACAAATTCTTCAGCCGAGCACGGCGCAACCAGATGCAGAAGCGGATTGTGTTTTTGAACTAACTCGTAATAATCCGCAAGACACTCAACCACCGCGTCGGACAGCTCCAGCCCAAAAGGAGCTTGATTTTTTTTGATTGAATCGATAAATTCGGTGTTCACGAAGACCAACCTCTCACGGTGCGTCCTATCCTTTCGAACCCGCCCGCTCACGCAAGCGGTTCTGACCTTTGGGCCCTAACTGCTGATTGTTTTCAATCCAAAATCCGAAATGGATTGTGTCACGTTCCACAACACCTAATGCAGCGCATCAACATCTACATCCCAAAGTAAAAAGGACAAAGAACCTTCATTCCTCATCCTTCACAACATATCCGAAAATTGGTGCGGACGAGAAGAATCGAACTTCCACTGCCTTGCGGCAACAGGCTTCTGAGACCTGCGCGTCTACCAGTTCCGCCACGTCCGCGCGTTTTAGGCGAACTTTGATGATACGAATTCGGCAGCGGAAATTCAAGAAAGCCGCGGTGATTTGGTATATTTGAAAGCGTGCACGAAAATTTGCGGCGGAACCTCGACGAGGTTCTTGGACGAATTGAGAAAGCGGCTCGGCGTGCCGGCAGAGATCCGGACGATGTTAAATTGGTTGCGGTAAGCAAAACGCATCCCGCTGAGATTTTGCGTGAGGCTCTGGCGGCAGGTATAACCGTTTTTGGCGAAAACAAGGTACAGGAAGGTGAAGCAAAGATCGTTGAAATAGGGCGCGGCTCGGCAGAATGGCATCTGATCGGACATTTGCAGTCAAACAAAGCGCGGCGTGTTGCGCAGCTTTTTGATGTCATTCAATCGGTCGATTCCGTTGAACTTGCAAAACGGCTGGAGCGTATTTGTTTAGAAGAGGAGCGCACCGAATTGCCCGTCTTTGCCCAGGTCGATCTAGCAGGCGAGAAAACAAAATCGGGGATCGCAGAAAGCGATCTGTCGGAATTGGTTGAATATCTGCGAGGTTGTGAACGGTTAAAATTTAACGGCCTGATGATCGTTCCGCCGTATCTTGAAAACCCTGATGATGTGCGGCCGTTTTTTCGAAGATTGCGTGAAATTCGCGATAGTATGTCGTCGCAAAACGCATTTGCTAACGGCAACGGAGAACTCTCGATGGGGATGAGCCACGATTTCGAAATTGCCATAGAAGAAGGAGCAACGATCGTTAGAATTGGTACAGCGATCTTCGGTGAAAGAGAAAATTAGCCGCGGATGAATGCGGATAACACGCGTCGCATAAAATATGAAGCTTTCATTAACAGTTTATCCGATCATTAGCCTCATCGTTTGGATCGCGTTTCTCGTATTCCTGACGCTGTTGATCTTGCGCCTAATATTTAATTACGCGGACCCGAATCCGTTCGGGGCAGTCGGGCGGTTTGGATTTAAGATCCGCAAAATCACGGAGCGCTTTGTTTATCCGGCGGCGAGGTTTTTGGCAAATTTCAGGGTTGATGTACGGCTGGCTCCGATAATAACGATTCTGATCGCGTTAGTACTGACCTATTTCGCAATGCAGATCGTCGCCAATACCTTTTTTGTTATCGACGGCCTGACGGCGGGTGTGGTGAATGGAAATCCGAAGGTGTTTATCGGATTTGTTCTGTACGGCCTTTTAAGCGTGTTGATCCTTTTTATTTTTATACGTTTTATTTCTTCGTGGTTCGTGTTTACGCGTAACACTTTTCTCGGTTTTGTACGGCGGGTAACCGATCCGATTCTGCTGCCGGTTCAGAAACTGATCCCGCCAATAGGCATTTTCGACCTCTCGGCATTGATAGTGCTGATCTTGATCAGTCTGCTCCAAGCTGTTGTGCTTAATATTTTTGTTTATTCGTGAAATGCAAAAGCCCGATCGTCAGCAAGGGCGAAACTTTTAACATTCGCATTTTGCCCCTGCTGACGCAATTGGTTCGGACCTAATCATCCGCGTCTTTTTCTTCGTCTTCCTTTTCGGGTTTCATTCCCGTCGTCATCAGAGCGAACGCCGGCATCCGTGCGATAGCCGGCATCGCCTCTTCACCACGAACCGAAAACCATATTATTTCATTCAGCTCGAGCGGGTTCGCCATATCTGCATGTGCTAGGTCCTGCTCGCCCGTTAACTTCATAAATTTCTGCATTGCAGCGGACGGCCGCGCAGGCGGATAAAGATTATCCATTGCGACATTTGGCAGTTGAGCAGCGTATGGTTCGAGATTTGGTGTTGTTGTGAAAATATCTATCGGCGTAGCGTTTGCGTCGAGAAAATTCATCGGCGCGATACCGAGACAGATTTCCATGGTGCGGATCAAACTGACCGTGTTGTGATAATCGTGAACAAGCGCTCCGCGACGGTTGTATGCCGAGATCACAAGCGCCGGCGAGCGGTGAGCATCGACGTGGTCCGGCCCATCCTGGGCGTCGTCCTCAACGATAAAGATCGCCGTGTCTTTCCAGTAAGGGCTTTTTGAAACCTCTTCAACCAGGCGGCCGACGGCATAATCGTTTTCGGCAACAAAAAACTGCGGCGTAGGCATTGAACGGCTTAAACCGGCCGTATGATCGTTTGAAAAACGAACTATAGAAAGATTCGGCATCCGATCGCCTTTGCCCGCATTCAGGTCAGAAACAAACCCGCGAAACTCATCAAGCCAATCACCAAAGCGCGAACTGCCGCGAAACCGGGCATCTTCCTGATTGGTCAGTATCGCCGCATCTTTGACGTTATTTTCGACGGCGGTCTTGTATGATTCCGTAGTCATTATGTCGGGCGCATCCAGATCAAAATTCTTTGCCTTTGGCGAAAAATGTCCTTCCAAAGTTTTCTTTGCTGCAAACGCCGTCAAAGTTGGCGAAACGTCCGGATATTTTTTCGGTTTTTGTTCGTTTACCTCTTTAACATGGTCAGCCGAGATCGTTTCGATAAATTCGCCGTAATTTCGATACGTCAGTCCTGCCCGTTTTGCCGCGTCCCATAGGTACAAGGATTCCGGCTCGCCGACGTCGCGGCCGCCATTCAGATAGGGCACATATTTCTTTGCGTATCTGGCAATGTCGTCCGCTGTCGCGGGAAGGTCGAACACCGGCGGCGTCGAAACCGGCGGTTGATTTGCTGGCGGTTCGAGTGACGGCAGGCGGTTAAAACCTTCGTAATCGTATGTTCGCCCGCGCCGTGAATAATTCCATCGAAAGGCTTTGTCTATGTAGTCGTTTGAGAAGGCAGCGGTCGACCAATTATGTCCGTCGGGACTTGCCTCAGCATTTACAAAAAAACGGTCCAATAGGCCAAAACGCAGCGCAAGCGCTCGAGCATTCGGCGTGATGTTTTGCGACTCGCCTGTAGGAGATTTTGCTGCATCGCCCGCGCCAAAGATCGCAACCGACGGCGCTCCATCAGCCGCGCGGCCATCGCCGCTTGCCGTCAGGTCACCGAAAACCTGATCGTATGTGCGGTTTTCGCGAATGATGTAGATAACGTGTTTGAACGGCGAGCCTTTACCGCCGAAAATGTCCTTATTTTCGCGTCCAAGCAGGCCGTTGACGCGCATCGATTGCTGCGTATATGCGTATAGCTGCGATTCGTTCGGCGCTTCCACCATGCTGATATTTCCCGAAACCACCGCCACGCTGTATTCGCCGCGTTTACCCGGATACTGTTCATTCGGCATGTTCGGGTAAAAGCCGGTTTCGTTTACCTTGTTTGACGAATTTTCCACTCCGGTTCCCTTGCCGTTTGCGATAAAAACTCGCTTGCCGACGACCGCGACAGCCGAAGGGTAATTCCCGGTCGGGATAAACCCGAGCAACTTGGATTTGTTAGCAACACCGATCACTGCGACCGTATTCGAATGTGCGTTTGCCACATAAAGAGTCTTTTCATCGTCGCTGAGCGCGACTCCCTCCGGGCTCATTCCGTTTTGCGGTGATTCGTTAAGACGAACGTTTATAGTGTCGACGACCTTGTCAGTTCGCGTGTCGATCACCGACACAGAATCCGCGTCGGAGTTCACAACATATAGCCGCGTCTGCGCTCGGTTCATTAGCATAATTGTCGGGTGACGGCCGACTGCGACGTGTGTAACGCTGGTCTTTCCGCTTGAATCAACAACCGCGACTGACCCGTCGCCCCACAGTGAAACATACGCCTTTGAAACCGCGTTCCCTTTCGTTAAAAGCTTAACGTCGTACGGGTAAACAAACTGCGACGAGCCGGGACGCTGCAACGAGATGCGATTTAACTTTCGTGTGTCGCGAATATCGGACACAACGCCCAGCGTGTCGCCAAGATTATTCGCGCTATAAATTGTCGTCCCGTCAGGGCTAACCGCAATTCCCATCGGGTAAACCGCGGCCACGTTGCCGTTGTAATTTGGCGACGGAGCGTTTTCGGCATAAGCACTTACGTCAATAAATGGAGCGTCAAATTTTTCGTCAGGCGCGTTTTTTGGCAAAAGCGGCTGCGCGGCTTTCGGATCAAAGCTCAGCGTCCATATCTTGTTTTCAAATCCACCCGAAAGATAGAGGCGATAGGTGCCGTCCTCTTTTACGCGCTCGTCAAACGCAAGGCCGAAATTCGCGCTTTGCGGAGCCGGAAAATAGACGTTTTGCACCACTTTTGGCTCAGGTTTTAAGTTTAGGTCGATCACTGAAAGCGTCTGCTGAGCCTTGCTTCGCGAGTTGAACAGCAATCCATAGCCGCTGTTGACAGCGATGAGAAATCGTCCGCGTCCGTCGGGGCCTGTTTTGTCCGGTGTGCGGACAAAATTCATCGTCAGCGGCGCAACAGCCGGCTGATCGGTCGTGGCGTCCAATATCAATTTTCCGGCTGGTTTGAGCCGGTCATTCTGAACGTCGACCGCCGGCACCTCGTCATCAGCTTTTGAAGCGAACCATGTAATGCCAAAACCAGCGGCGAAAATGAGCGAGACGACGGCGCCGATCAGCACCGGAAGACGAAGTTTAAATTTTTGCATTTAGAAGTTTCCTCTCGGACGCAAGCTTAGTACGGTTATAATAACCCAAATTCCGTAAAATCGACATATGGGGTGAAAGTAGGCTTGATCAAATTCGACGAAAGAGACGAGGCAATATTTTTCAGTGTTCGGGTTGTGCCGCGCGCTTCAAAAAGCGAAGTTGTCGGCGAGATCGAAGGTTCGCTGAAAATACGCCTTTGTTCACCACCGGTTGACGGTGCTGCAAATGCAGAGCTGATAAAGCTGCTCGCCCGCATGCTCGTCGTTTCGAGTGCGCAAGTAGAGATCGTTTCCGGCCAAACCTCTAAAACCAAACGGATACGAATAACCGGCGTAACGACCGACGAACTGAAAGAGCGGCTTTCCCGAGGGAAAGGAACGCTGGCGCAAGTACGCGAATAGTTAATGTGAGAAGTAGAGCAGCCGCGATCGTTTCGATAAAAAGCCATCGCACCATGTCGGAAAAACTCACGGACCCACTGGATCTCAGCGTATGGCCTATGCAGATAGCATCGGCAGCAAGCAGCAGTGTTAGCACAAGTAGAGCAGATGTGTTTCGTCTCATATCGTTTTTGCTTTATTAAACGATGCTCAAATTAATTCGCCGTAACGCTGTCCTCAATAAAATCTAAAATCTGCAATTTGCGGCAACAAAAATCGGCGTGATATATTGCAGTTTCGGTTTTATATAGATTTTAATTCGGAACTACGAACTCTGAACTCGGAACTAACTAGATGTCAGGACACTCCAAGTGGCACACGATCAAGCATAAAAAAGGCGCGCTCGACGCAAAGCGCGGCAAAATATTCACCAAGATGATAAAGGAGATCACTGTTGCAGCGCGGACCGGCAACAGCGGCGATGTGGACGCAAACGCACGATTGCGCAAAGCCGTAAATGACGCCAAGGCGCAGAATATGCCGAACGACACCATCGACCGCGCGATAAAACGCGGAATGGGTGAACTCGAAGGCGTAAATTATGACGAGATCACTTACGAAGGCTACGGCCCGAACGGTGTTGCCGTAATGGTCGAAACGATGACAGACAACCGCAACCGCACGGTCGCTGAGCTTCGGCATCTTTTTTCGAAAAACGGCGGGAACCTCGGCGAATCCGGTTCGGTCGCTTGGATGTTCGACAAAAAGGGCTACATCGTCGTCGATAAAGCTGCAAAGCCTGAAGAAGAGCTTTTCGATGTCGCAATCGAAGCCGGTGCCGACGATATGCAGGACGACGGCGACGTTTGGGAAATTCTGACAACGGCCGAAAACTTCGAATCTGTAACCGAGGCCATCAAAAAAGCCGGCATACAGCCCCAGGCCGCCGAAATTTCAATGATCCCGCAAAACTACATCCATCTCGAAGGCCCCGACGCCAAACAGATGATGAAACTCTACGACGCCATCGACGACAACGAAGACGTGCAAAAAGTCTATGCAAATTTTGATATAGACGAGAGTGAGATGGAGTAATAAGTTTTATTTAATCAACGCTTTCCAGGCATTTACTTTTTGGTCAAAGGTCAGCCTTGTATTCGCAGGGCTAGTTGAAGGAAGACACTGATAGTCAATTTCACTGATGCGCCCCTTCACGAAGTCGCCCTGAAGCGACTCCTCCGCGAGCTGGCGATTTGCTTCGAGTACCAGTTCTATTTATCACGGTCAAAGGCGAGTTAGGACGGCTTCTTTACGGCTCGAATATATACGCAATCAGCAGTCAAGAAGAAATCAATCGTGCGCTTTGTCTGATTTCAGACAAAGTATCAACGGCGGATTATTCGCCCGGTCTTTGCCGTCGTGCGTATATTGTTCTATCGGCTTCGTCGTGGTCGAAGAATTTCGTCTTGCCATATTTTTATAATAAAAAAGATTGAGAACAGATAATTTGGTTAATTTGGAAAATAATAGGACGCAATTTCGTTCGCTATATCGCTAATCAAAAATCCATTTCCTTGTGTATGTCCCTTATGGTCTGCGTTAGTCAAAATGATGACCGTAATTTTATCGTCAACTAATCGGGTAATCGTGGTAGCAAAACCCGGTGCGCCGCCTGAATGACCGACACGTCTATGTCCACGAAACGGTGTCATACCGAATCCCAAGCCATTGTCTACAACTTGCCCGTTGTTTAGTTTGGTTTTTGTCCACATTTGTTCGAGCGTTGATTTCTTCAAGAGTTTTTCGGTGTAAAGTGCGGCATCATATTTTGCCAAATCCAGAACTGTTGAAACCAATCCTGCAACAGAAAATGATAAGGTCGGACTGATTCGCACAGCGTTGCGATAGCTTCCGTTTTGCCAAGTATATCCGTTGGCTCGATTCGAAATAAGTTCCTCGTGATTCTCAAATCTTGTATCTCGCATATCAAGCAGAGCAAAAATCCGTTCTTGCAAAAACTGTCCGTAAGTTTTGCCAGATACTTTTTCAATCAACATTCCGAGCAGATAGAAACCCATATTGTTGTATTCCCAACGCTCACCTGATGGAAAATCGAGCGGATAATCCGCCACCAATTTTATGACTTCTGCCTGCGTGTAACCGCCCGTTCTCTCACAGGGATTGTTGGGAATCTCGCAAAAATCGTGAATACCCGAAGTATGGCTGAGCAGATGTCGAACCGTTACCTGACTCCAAGCGGTAGGTAAGTTTGGAAGGTGTTTTGAGATAGGGTCTTCAAGCGAGACTTTACCTTCTTCGACAAGCATCATCGTCGCAACACCCGTAAAGGTTTTAGTTATCGAATAAATGGCAAGGGCGGTCTTTTCTGTTGTGGGAGTAGAGAGTTCCAGATTCGCCATTCCGTAGCCTTTGGAATAAACGATTTTCCCGTCTCGCACAACAGCCAGTGATAAACCGGGGATGCGATTCGCCGACATCTTCTCCCGCACAAAAGCGTCAACTTTTTCGGTCAGAAGTTTAGAAGCGATTGGTGATTTCGTTTGCGCTAATGTTGAGACGGTAAAAAACAAAAGCACATAGGAAACGATGACTACCTTTATTTTCATAAAATGTCCTCCATTGGCAGATTTGGCGACAGGATTGCATTGCCTCTTTTAGATTTTCGCGGGTTTCTTCTAGCGTTTCGCCTTGTGTATTTGCTCCCGGAACTCCTCGACATATCCGATGTAACCTTCCGGGACTTTTTGAAAAACGGCTGCTAGCGTGATCTCCATTTTAAAGTTCTCCGTCGCGAAGTCTATCACATTCCACAATTTGCCAATATCTTTGAATTTACAGGTAACTAAGCAGCCAATGCTTCCTTTTGCGTTTCAGGTTTCCATACCAGACGCAAATCGGATAGAGCAGCGCGACTCCGGTTAACCAAGCCGTGTAAACAACCCAAAGAGGAAACCCAAAACCCGGCGGCGCTTTGATGTCAGGCGCAAACGGAAAATTGGTGAAAAGGAAACCCACATCCCAGCCTGCTAATGCTCCGAGCACAACGCCGAAAGCGTGAGCGACAAACATCTGCAAAATAAAATAAAACAGCGGAACGCGGCCATAGACTATCAGAATGCGTGCAAACAATTTTTCACTATCAATTCGGTCGGTTGCCGCCAGTATTAATAGCGCCGGGCCGAGCGTCATCAGCAAAAACAAGAGCGACGCCGGGTATTTCGTCGTATTAAGAAACGATAGAAAAGTGAAAACCGGACTGGGCTGTACCGACCACGGCGACGGATCGCCGTAAATATTTATTGCCCTCAGCACAACAAAAAAGAACACCGCAGTCGCTCCCAAAATGTATAGCGTTTTTCGGCGTCGCTGCGATTCCCACGCGTAAACGGCGCCGAGCGCATAGCCCGCCGCCATAACGCCGATCCATGGTAGTAACGGATATGCAACAAACAGCTTCGACGCACCGCCGAACAGCGGTACAAATCCTGGCTGGTGCAGGAATAGCCAAAGCGTTTGCCACGCATCGAGCGGTGGCGCACCGGCCATCGCGGTCGCGGTCGGAACGTTTGCCCCATCAAAAAGGTTGTGCAGGGCTATCATCGCGACGCCGATGGCTCCGGCCGCCCAGACCGGTAAATAAACGATCGCGGCCATAACGATCATCGAAACGCCGAAAACCCATATAACCTCTGCAACACCGAAAAAGCTGTAATCGAAACTGAAAAAGACGGCGAGCCGCACGACGGTAAATTCCAACACGATCAGCCACAACCCGCGTGTTACAAGAAACCGTGCAAGCTCGTTTCGACCCTTCCCGCGAAGCCGTTGAAGATAAATGCTCGTACCCGCAAGAAAAACAAATGTCGGCGCGCACAGATGCGTTACCCACCGCGTAAAAAACAGCGCGACATTCGTTTTTGAAAGATCGGTCGGGTTAAAAACGAACGCGTCCGCATGGACGAATTCGCGCGTATGGTCGAGCAGCATTATGACCATCACCAACCCGCGCAGCAGATCGACCGACGAGATACGTTCTCGAATTGTTTTATCGGCTTCCATCATGGGATTTATCTGATGCGTTCAAAACGGGCCGTGTTCAGATCTGAACACGTCGAACAAATGAACATTTGTGAACACCCGAAACATCGAACATTCTACGCCAACTGATGAATCAAATCGGGCAGCGAGACAAGCGGATGAACATCGTAATCGGGATGGTCGTCCGTCAGGTTCGCAAACTCGCTCGGGACACCGAAAAATTTCACGCCTGCCGCTCGTGCCATTTCAAAATCTGCGTGAGCGTCACCGACATAGACTGCTTCTGACGCTGCGACCGACAGGTGTTGCAAAGCGATCTCCAGTCCCTCAGGATCAGGTTTTGGCTGAGAGATGTCCTCGGCCGTTATTACAGTCTCAAAATAGGATGCGATACCGGTCCGAGCAAGATCGTCGATCACACGGCTTTTCGAACCGGATGTAACAATGCCGAGAGCAAACCTTTTATCCAACTCGGCAAGCACATCAGTCACGGCTGGAAACAGCTCCGGTGCGTGTTTCGCAGCCTCGCTCAGCCACAGGTCATTTGCTGCGTTCCAGTGTTCTTCGGCAAGCCCGAATGCTTCGTACGTTCGGTACCAGTTTGGCGAATAAGTGCTCAAAAAAAGCTCCCTTGACATCGAAATTCCAAACTGCGAAAACATCGTTTCGTACACGGTGTAATGCATCGGGAACGAGTCGAGAAGTGTTCCGTCAAGGTCAAATAACACAGCCTTAACAGGGTTTGTTATACGCATATTTTATGATTGGATTATACAATGCCTTGCTCAAATATCGGCGATTTCCCCGGATCATGCGAGAGGTGTTTCGGGCTATTTTTCCACCTTCCGCAATTTTGCTTCGACCTCCGCAATGAATTTGTGAGTACCCTCATTGTCGGAATCCTTTGCGGAATGTTTCGCCTTTTCGAGCCAACCGCGGGCTTCATTGAGATCGCCGCGTCCGATCGCAAAATTTGCCATGTGTAGTTCTCCTTCGACAATGCCGTCGGCGATGCCGACCTTTTCGTAGCGGTCGAGAGCCTCGCGCCAAAGAGCTTCGGATTCGGCGCTTTTTCCAAGCCGATTTTTTACCACCGCCGGATAGCGTACCGTATTTGCATAATCAAGCGAATCTTCAGTCGCATGTTCGCGGTACAGTGCTAGTGCCTCGTCGTAATATTTTTCCGCCTCTGTCAGTCTTTCGGCGTATTCGTAGTTGATGCCGATGTGACGTTTTACCCAGGCCTCGTCGAGCGGCAGGTCAAGTTCGCGATAAAGACCGGCTGCGCGCAAGTAGGCTTCGTTAGCCGCATCGCGGAGAAATGGCGGCCGGCGAAGAATGTTGCCAAGTGACTTCAACGCATCAGCAAGGATTCGCTTGTCGTTTAAGGATTCTGCTTTTGCAACTTCTTCGCGCGCCGCATCGATATGGCTTTGAAATTCAGCGTGTCGTTCGAGAACTTTGCCGATCCGTTCTTTAGTCGCCTTGTCTGGAACGTTCTGCTTACCCCACCAGTACAGTGTGCCTGGCCACACATAAGCCCCGGCGTTT
>Ga0068853_100002510_pt1 | contig 13774 bp, 26 predicted proteins | sample KBSCornC32_FD_65655 | JGI IMG/M metagenome (GOLD analysis project Ga0068853, IMG submission 65655) | Corn rhizosphere microbial communities from Kellogg Biological Station, Michigan, USA - KBS Corn C3-2 | ecosystem: Host-associated > Plants > Roots > Rhizosphere > Soil ... | reverse complement strand
GATTACAACGAAAGGGGTGATGTTGTGGGATTATTGGAAAGTCATGGGTGGAAGATTGTTGGCAACAAGGGTGGGAAAACGATATTTTTAAGACCGGGGCAAACTACCGCTCAAAGTAGCGGGAACTATGACCACGAAAAGAAATGGTTTTCGGTATTTACAACAAGTACGGAATTTGAACCACAAAAAGCCTACCTACCGTATGCGGTATATGCCAAACTAGAGTTTAGAGATAATTTTACGGAAGCGACAAAAAAATTGGCAGAACTTGGTTTTGGAGAACCACTAGAACCAAAAAAAGAAAAAAAGGAATATCAAAGCACAAGAATAATTCAATCAAGGGTAAATTCGGATGATGAAGATTATTCGTTCCTAGCCAAGCCAGAAGATTATTCAGAATACTTGGATCAGGTACGGACAGGTACTTTGCAAATGGGATTAACCACAGGATGCCCGTCTTTAGACGAACACTTTCTTTTTAAGGAAGGAAATTTTGTAATGACAAATGGTATTGATAATACGGGTAAATCCGTATTCACATGGTGGCTTTTACTTGTAGCGGCAATGTATCATGGATGGAATGGGATTATCTTTTCAAGTGAAAATACGCTAGGTGCATTTATGCGTAAAATGATACAGTTTTATTGGGGCAAACCATTATACGGGAAATACGCAATGAATGATATGCAGTACCAAATTGCAAAGGAATTTGTAGAAAAGCATTTCAAAATGATAAAAGCGCAAGAGGACTTGTACAACTACAAGGATATAATCAACATGGTAAAAAAAACACAGAAACTTGGCAAGTTCCATTATGCCATGATTGATCCTTATAATTCATTGAAAATAGACCTCAGTGGTTTTAGCAAGTTAAACACACATGAGTATCATTATGAAGCATTAAGTGAAATAAAGGCTCATGGGCAGCAAAATAAATTCGGTTGGTTTGTGAACCACCATGCGGTAACGGCTGCGGCAAGAGCAAAAGACGGTGAGAAAAAATACCCATTGGCTCCAAATAAGGCAGATACAGAAGGTGGCCAAAAAGTTGCAAATAAGGCAGATGACTTTCTTACCATCCACCGAATTACACAGCATCCTACGGATTGGATGGTTACAGAATTGCACGTTAGAAAAATAAAAGACACCGAAACCGGTGGCAGACCAACTTCGATAGATAACCCTGTCAAGTTTGAAATGTACAAAAGCGGGTGTGCCTTTATTGAACGAACAGACGGGTTAAGCACAGCAGTAGACCCAATAGAAAGATGGCATTCCAAACAGACAGAAAATCAACCTGAAATTAAATTTGAAAAGCCCGTAAACAGAAATTGGACACCATACAAGGATGATACTGGCGAAGAAATCGAATTTTAAATAACTAACTAAATATTTTAATAACATTTTAAGGTGAAATGCTGAATTAAATTATAACCTTTGATTAATAATTTAAAAATAAACACTATGCTAAAAGTATCTCTGAAAGATGAATTGGCTTCCAGTAAGAAGTCTGCATCAAATGAAGTTGATGAAAATTCAGCCATAAAAGAAATTAAACTATTAATGGAAGGTGATGCGGCAGAAGATATGCGTATCGCAAGAGGATTAGGAAGAAACCATAGTTTAATAGTAGCGCAGGATACTTTGGGGAATAAATTGGAGTTTGAAAAATTAGATGGGGAATATGCGGGTGATGTGTTTACAAAAGAACAGATAAAATATTTGGCAATTAAGTATAATCTTAGGTTCCTTAATACTCAATACTTCTGTGGTAATATGGATATACAAGTTATAGCCAAAATAAAAGAGTTTGCATCTAAGACAAATACGAACATTAGTGATGCAACATTAGATAGAAGGTTTTTCATCCTTGCTCCTGAACAACAATTTTCATTAGAAAAAGAAGTAAGGCTCCGCAAAAAGGATTTAGACCCTATAATGTTCTATCAAATTGACGAACAGCATTATCGCCTTATACATAAATGGGGGGTAGACTTTAGTATATTCAGGCTTATATCTGGTATGAAATGGGGTTCTTATCGTGGGTTTTTAAAAATAGCATTTCTTGAAAACCTTCCTTTCGTTACGACCATAGTAACACTTCTTTCGTCATCTACTTTTAAATATGAATATACCGCAGCTTATTGGACATTCATATCAGTAGTATCGTTTATTATCGCATTGATAAGAAGTTCTAAATTCACTGATGAAGGTATTATTGATTCAGATTTCTTTTCTCCTAAAAAATGGAACTCCCACAAATTATTAACCAGAAAATAAATATACTTATGAAAAAGGTATCTCTAATACTATTTGCGCTATTAACTGTTCTTTCTTGTGTTGCGCTTTCAAATGCGATTATAGTTATTAAAACTGGCGGCAATAAAATACATTACTTTGGAGAAAACAAGACCGACTTAGACTATGAATGGGCTAAAAAATACATTATAGGATTTGATCCGCAATTTGATTACTACCGTGAAATAAAGACAAATACCGAAGTAACACCAAGATTGTTTCGTAGTCCTTTAACACATACTGATACCGTAAAGACTTCATTAGGACACCTAATACCAGAAAAGAAAAACTAACCCATTCAATAACCCACCAATAACAATTAAACAAACAGTATATTATGACACGTTTCGTTCCATTATCAGACATTATTAAAGTTCACAACACAGAACACGCATTGTTAATAACAAACAGAAAGGATATTACAGAAGCAGATGTAGTATTGGCTCAATCAGATACAGAAGAACAAGAATACAATGTAGCTGCTATACAATGTCCACAAGGATTAAAGAAAGATTACGCTATTTACTTCCTTTCTGAAAAAGTTAATTAACCATGAATACATACCTACTACCCATCTACCTATACTGTGCTTTTAGTTATGGATTTATAATATCTATGGTATGGTGCAATAAGGGAATTACTTTGGATGAATTAGATGCTATGGATATTCTAATGGTTCTATTCTCTCCAATTACTTTACTTTGTGTATTGGGGTTACATTTCATTGATAATATAAAAAGCAGGTGAGAAAGGAGTTAAAAAATATAGAAGGGGCAAGACAAAGGTTCGTAGCAACTTTTGTTAGGTATGGTAAAAAGGCGGTGTATAAAGGACACCAAAGAACTACATTGCTATTTGAAAATATAAGGGATAAAAACGGTAAGGCGTATTGTGACCATATTTGGTTTACCACTAACAAGCAATTTGAAAGTATGAATCTTGCAGAAGGGGATAACATATCATTTGACGCAAGGGTTAAGCCATATATCAAAGGTTACAGAGGACAAAGAGAGGACTATGATTTGCCACCAGTATCAAAAGACTATAAACTAAGTCATCCAAACAACATTGTAAAAAGCGAAATAGGTACTACACAAACTTTATTTTAAAATGGACAATTCAACAGTAGTAATGATTATTAGAAATATGGAGTGGGATAAGGCTAAAGGAAGCCTACAGGCAATATTGTCTACATTTTATGGAGAAAGAAATAGTTCAGAGGATTGGACTAAATTTAAAGATTGTATGGACAAATTTATTGAAGAAGTAGAAAATGAAATAATCTGTTAAACCAGTAGTTATGACAAATAGATTAACGGGAGAATTGCCGTTTGATGGTGTATTGAAACATCTTTCAAAAAAGGTAGAGGTAGAACTTGAAAATGAAATACAAGAATGGTATTTTGTACCTTATTGGTTTCGCAGGGTTTATGCAGGTGTTTATGAGCCAGTATCATTTGAACAACTTCCCGATAATGTAAAAGAAATTATTTACGCAAATCGTAACAATGAAAGCAACGGTTAAAAAAACATCTTTGGAAGCATACCGCAATCTAAATCCAGATAGCGTAGCAGCCATAAAGAAACTAATCATTGAAACATTAAAAGTTATTGGCAGTGGGTCAAGTCATCAAATAGCGGATTATTGTGGTAAGTCAGAAGATAAAATCCGTAAAAGGTTATCTGAGTTAGAAAGAGAAGAACTAATATGGAAGCCCGGGCATAGGGTAGCAACTAAAAGCGGGAATACAGCATACGTTTGGGCTTTAAGAGGCGACAACCAACCAAAAACACAAGAACAAGAAAACCAGTTTAAGAAAGGACAACCATCTACAACTGATTACGCAAAAAACCTTATCCAACAACCACAACTATTTTAATAATGCCTGAATTTAATCTAAATATCAAACCAACAGGAGAAATAGTAATTTCAATAAAGTATAAGGATAAATCAGATGAAATATCCGAACAAGCAATGAAAGCCTTTCTTTATTCTGCATGTAGCAATTCAATAGAATTAAAACCAGTAGGAAGTTACGTCGAAATGGGTAACCCTTCTGCATCATTTGAACAATACGAAATAGTAATAGTAAACCAACCAAAATGAAACTAATAGCCTATTTATACTTGGCATGTCTTGTACATTACTTGTATTAAGTATATGGAAGTATTTAATTTCAAGTAACTTTAAGTACAGATTATTAGCTTTGTGGAAATTACTTTGGTCTGAAAAATACCATCTTGTAACATACAGTAAAGAACACCTTTACCACTTTAATAGTTCTTTTAATAATCTTGAATATGACGATACGTGGTTTGATGAAGGATGTTCACACGTAAACGACCAACAACAACAAGACACTAACATAGACTATGTACAGAACCTTTTAAATAAAGTAGAATGAAAACAATAGCAATAGATTTTGATGGGGTAATACATGCTTATTCTAAAGGTTGGCAAGATGGTAGTTGTTATGATGTTCCCATTACGGGAGTGTTTGAAGCGATTGATAACTTGTTTGCTACGGGATATAATGTATTTATCCTTTCTACACGTAATTCACGGCAGATTAAAAGGTGGATTAAGGAACACGCATACGATAGTGATTATACCTATAATGGGATGGGTGGTGACCCAGATGATTTCCGTTATCCAAAATATTCATTCACGGTTGAGGTTATCCCTTTTTGGAAGAAATTTTGGAACAAGAAAAATGTTTTGGGAATTACCCGCAGAAAGTTACCTGCACATTGTTATGTAGATGATAGGGCAGTCAGATTTGACGGCAATTGGGAAACAGCGCAAAACAACATCCAATTCTTTAGAACTTGGCAACAATAATTAAATATTTATGAACGTAAGACCACTTATCATTGACGACCTTGTGCGAAGATGCCTTGAAGGACTTGCAGAACACGCAGAAGAAAATCCACTAACAATGGATGACCTATTAGATACATACAACAAACAAAAAAAGCCAATAGGTGATGATGATATGCACGTTGTTGAGTTGCCATTTGGATACCGTGTTGTATATTCGATAGAAGAACAACCAGTAGGTAAAGTAAGACACTTATCAATGTCAGTTAATGAAGATAAGAAATTGCCTAATATGGAAGCGGTTAAAGAAATAATGAAGATACTTGGATTTAGAAACGATATTCAAGATTGCTATGTAAAACTTGAAGATTACGCACCCAATAGACAAGCCATAAACGTACTTGAAAAACTCCAAAAATAAAAAACAAAAAACCATGAAAAGAAAACATATATTATCCCTATCATTAATTGCTATTATATTTTTAGTAGCTTGGAAATATAAACAAAACACACCAGACGAATACATACACATAAAGAGAACGGACGCTTCCAATATCGTTCAAATACTCACCGAATCATACCAAAAAACCATCGAACAAAATTGCATTACAGTAGGCGATTCAAGAGCCATTGCAACGCCTATCGTGCAGACAATCAATTATTTAAACGCTAAAATAGCAGATACAACTACGCAAAAGAAGCCATGACAGAATTTGTTCAAAAGGAATTTAATGGTGTGAAATATGCTATTGCCGAGCGTGTTTGGAGCCGAATTGGACATAATTTAATGTTCTTCAGGCGAAGCAAGTCGAATACATTAATACGGAACTTAGATAATAATAATGAATGGGTAGTGAAGATACCGATAGGCAAACTGGTAAAATTGGTTAATAGTGATGATAAGGAAAAATTTGTAGAAAAACTAATAAAAAACCATGTCACATTACAAAGTATCCTTCCAACTTTAAGACCATGAAACTAATAAAACCATCTAAGGAGATAAACATAGCATATATCCTTATAACCTTATTGATTATATGTGTTAGGGATATTACGGGGGCTTCTTACTGGTTGCTTATTCTTCCGCCGATTTCTTACTTGAAAATGTGGATTATTGTTTCTTACTTTGTTCACAGGAAGCGCAGGTTAAAATACTCATTCAAATCATTCACAATACCAAAATATAACTTTGAAGGATTTGATAACACAAAAGTCAACTTTTCTTTAATGATGCCTACGAAAGCATACAAGCATAAAAGAAAATGGTATCAGTTATTCCGAAAAAATAACCCCATGCCTAAATTCAAGTACACAAATAATGAAGATGGGAGTAAATCTTGGGAGAGGGTAAAATGACTATAATTCCACCACAGAACAAACTTTGGGTAAATACACCATTAGGGTACGGTCTTGTATTTGGAGTAGAAACCTTTGGTCAAAGTAATGCTATGTGGACGGTAATTCTTCAAAAAGACGGTCGTATATTGCATTTCGATTCATTACACATACGCGCCGGACTTAATCATACAGACGAAATAAACCTTGGAAACGAACAACCAAAATTCCCTTCTGAATGAATGATATAGAAGTTAAAACAGGCAGTTTAGGTGAAGACTCCACATTCCCATTCACCAATTAGAATCATTTGTACACGGAATGACTTTACTACATGGGATATGATAGAGTGGACAACCCCGGTTGTCGTTGTTGCTCAAAATGAAGGCGGAGCTAATTGCACTTGCGTTTGTTTATCCTGCTTACAGGAAGCATTATATGCCAATAAAGTATATACCTCTCACAATAAATTTTCAATAACCGACATTAAAAATATCTTCGTATATACAGAGGTATCTGATAATTCATTAAGACAAAACGGATGGGTAAGAATAGATGGCAAATTACAAAAGGATGAAAATGTTATGGAATATACTGTCAATGATGGATGGCAATTTAACGGAAAGAAAGTTAGATTTATGGAACAATTAACCAACTAAAAAAATGAACGCCAAGACAGCAAAGAAACTAAGGAGAGCGGCTAAAATACTCACTCTCGGTAAGCCACCATCCGAATACGAAAAAGCCTACAAACGACACAAAACAATACATAAAGAACTAACAGTTAATGAGAAAGCTAAATAATTATTTGGTAGTGATTAAAATTTCATTAATTTAGCCATGCTTTATTACCCAGAACATGACAATAACTAACTTTTTAAACCCCAACGCAGTTGCATCCTTCCCTTGTGGTTCGGGTGATAAAGCCCTCTGCTGTTGGGGCTTTTTGTTTTATGGATAGAAGTACAAATTTTTCACTTGAAAATATCATAGAAGAAATTGATGGTATTGTTTATGAAGAGGAATGGAGAGACGTATTTGGGTATGAAGGTATTTATAAAATAAGTTCCTTTGGCAGAGTAAAAGCATTGAAAAGAACTACAAGCCAAAACAAAGTCCTTCCTGAAAATATAAAGGCGCAGGGGAATGATAAGGATGGGTATAAAAATATATTATGTTGCAAAAAAGGCAAAACATCTACATTGAGGGTTCACAGAATGGTTTGCACCGCTTTTTACGGTATAGATAATAACAGTCCTGTAGTAAACCATAAGAACTGTATAAAACATGATAATTTTTATAAAAACTTAGAGTGGAGTACGGTAAGTAAAAATACAAAACACGCATACGACAATAATAGAATCATAAATTATAATACAGGTAGATTTGGCGAGTTGAGTATTTTTTCTAAGAAGGTTAACCAATATGATTTGTGTGGGAAATTATTAAATACGTTTGGTGGCATTAGGGATGCGGCAAGAATTACGGGTATTAACCGAAATAAAATTAACAAGTCATTAAAAGGGGGCATTAAAAAATCAGACAAATATAAATGGGAATATGCTTAAATTAGATAGAATCACCCTTATTTGCGCCGATACAAAACAACCGGCTGCCGCTATAGCATCAATGCAAAAAAGCATGGCTAATGTTTGTTTTTCAAGATGCGTATTATTAACCAATGTTGAATTAGATATAGATGGAATAGATATAATTAAGATACCTGACTTAAATTCAAAAGAAGATTATTCTAAGTTCATTATTTACGAATTATACAAATACTTTGATACCGACTATTGCTTAATCGTTCAGCACGATTCTTGGGTATTGTTCCCCGAAGCATGGCAAGATAAGTTTTATGATTATGACGTTCTTGGAGCCGCTTGGTTGTACACGGATGGGAGGAATGTGTCAAACGGAGGATTTTCACTGCGTAGTCATAAGCTACAAAAGATATTAGGAACCGATTCTCACATTGAAATGTATAGTCCAGAGGATGAAATAATTGGGCGATTATACCGTCAATATTTAGAAGATAAATACCATATTAAATACCCTTCAGATGAAGTTTGTGATGAATTTTCTTATGAATTAAGGGAGCCAATTTGTAAAACTTTTGGATATCACTCTTACTTCCATCAGCCCTACTCACCATCTATTATATTTCGCCGAACCGCTGCAATTGGGGATATTATTATTGCAGAACCGTTATTTAGGCATTTTGCGTTATTGGGATATAACATAGTGTTGGATATACCGATTGAATATTTTGACTTATTTAAGCAGCATTACTTTCCTATTAAACACATATCCCAATTTGATAGCGGTAGGATAACACCAGAAAAAGTAATAAACCTTGACTTGGCATACGAAGTAAAACCAAGACAGAGTTATTTAAAAAGTTATTTTGAATTTGCGGGTGTTAAAAATTATAAATTAAGCAGACCTCAATTGTATCCACTTGAAAGTGGGAAAACCAAGTTTTTTCAAAAATATGCCATAATAAATATAAATGATAGACCTACTCCTCATAGAAATACCTTCGGAGTAGATTGGCAAAGGGTAGAAAATCATCTGAAATCATTAGGGTATTTGGTGTTTCAGGTAGGAAGTGCTGACAATCAAAAATGCGGCATACCAATTAACACGGCATCTATTGGGATATTGAAACATTTTATAGCAGGCGCTGATATTTTCGTTGGCGTGGACAGCGCACCGGCAGGTATAGCTATGGCTTACAATAAGCCATGTGTTTTACTATTCGGTAGTGTAAATCCAGACTATATTCATCCTGATTTATCAAATACTGTTATAGTTCAACAGCCTTGTATCTACGCGGGATGTTGGCATATCGAAGGTGGTACTGCCGGTAAGCCATGCGTTTTTAATGAATCTAAGCCACCTTGTTGCGTATCTTCATACGAAGAAGTCATAGATGGCATTGATCAATTGGTAGGAGTTAAATATCCAATAGCATGAAAGTATGGGACTGTTTTTTGTTCAATGGAGAATACGACTTATTGAAGATAAGGTGCGAAGAATTATTTGGATTAGATGTGAGCCATGTATTGATTGAAGCTACCATGACATTTACCGGGAAGTATAAGCCGCTACACTACCTACTTAAAAGACACCAATATACAGACTATAACATAAAACATTTCATAACAGATACATTGAAAACAAATGTAAATGCTTGGCAAAATGAAACCAACCAAAGAAACTATATTTTAACAGCATTGGAAATATCAGGAGCTAAAGATGAAGATGTAATAATTGTTTCAGATGGGGATGAAATAGTAAGAAAGTCGGCAGTAGAAAAATACAATCCTGATATGGGATTAACCGCTTTGCAAATGGATATTTACTGGTACAAATTAAATTTACTGGCGGAGAAAGGGACATGGGTAGTACCCCGAATACTAACGTACAAAGAACTTAAACAAACTACACCTGACGAAATAAGACGTTCTGGTTATCCATCAATAATACATGATGCAGGGTGGCACATGAGTTATATTGGTAATGAAGATTTCATAGTTAATAAACTACAATCATTTTCGCACCAAGAATATAATACACCTGAATTTACCAATAAGGAATTAATAAAATTTAAGATAGAAAAAGGTCAATCATTATGGGGAGAAAGCAACTTCAAAAAAGTAACAATTGATGATACGTTTCCTACTTACCTTTATAATAATCAGTCAGAATTTAAACACCTAATAGCATGAAAATAGTCTACGGAGGTCATTGGCATAGTGTACCTGAAGGGTGGGTAAGTATTCCAGAACCAGAGCAAGACCTTACACAACCATTAAACCAATATGATAATTCAGTAGATGTTATATTTAGTGAACACGTTGGAGAACATTTGCCACTTGAAGGATTTATTTCTTTTGCTAAAGAGTCTTTAAGATGTTTGAAAAAAGGCGGCATATTCAGGTGTGCAATGCCTACAATTGATAAACTAATTCAGTTTAAGAATGATGATTTAGGGAAGCATTATAGCGACACCCAAACAGCGCATTATTATCCAAATGAAGATAGAATATTAAAAGAACTGGGATTACAAGGAATAAGGGAAGAACCAATAGTTTTCATGTTAGATAGCTTATTTAAAGGGCATCATCATAAATTACTGTGGACTTCTGATTTAGTATATAAAGTGTTGTATAAAATAGGGTTTTCAAAAGTAAACGTAATGGAGCCGGGGGAAACGTTGTGGGATAAAGAAAATTGCTTAGAACGAACCATCAGAGGGGTTAACCCTGAATATGCCAAAGCAAACTTTTTAATAACCAAATACGATCCTGAAACTAAAGTAATCGAAGCAAAAAAATAATCAATGAATAAGTTAGAACACCTAAAAAAAATAATTGATACTGCGTTGCAAGGTGCAGGGACGTCCAAACTAACACCGCAAGAGATTGATACGGTAGGCGGGTTCACCTCACCAAACATAAGGCATCTGTTAAACAACTTGGGAGCAATCAGTACTCATTATCTTGAATGTGGAAGTCATGTGGGCAGCACATTAATAAGTACCGTATTCGGTAATGATAATTTGCAGTCTGCAATAGGGATTGATAACTTTTCTCTTTTTGACGAAGGACAGAACGCAAGAGCCGATTTCTTAAAGCATTGCGATACACATATACCCAATAGATATAAATTATTAGAACAAGATTACTTTTCAGTAACGAAAAAAGAAATACCTAATCCAATAGATTTGTACTTGTTTGATGGAGCGCATGATTATGAAAGCCAAAAGAAAGGGATAACCCACTTTGCCCAATTTTTAGCAGATGAGGCAATAGTAATGGTTGACGATACGGATTGGGATGAACCACTTCAAGGTACGATGGATGGCTTGCAAGAAAGCGGACTGAAAATAAAATACATAAGAACATTATCTTCTGGTGTAAGAAGTGATTGTGGCGAAAGAGGTTGGTGGAATGGTTTTATTGTGGCATTTGTAACTAAAAAATAGTAAAAATATGAACTCAATTTGCGGCGTACAGTTTGTAAGAAATGGGATACAATACGATTATTGTTTCGAGCAAAGTATTTTCAGTATGCTTGAATGTTGCGACTTTGTAGTTGTGGTAGATGCTGGTAGTACGGATGGGACACTTGAAAAGTTGTATGCGATTAACAACCCTTTACTTAAAATAATTTCATTACCTAATTCAGAATGGGAAGGACAGCAAGGAACTGGAAAGTCAAAACTGTGCTATTTCACCAATATAGCTATTCAAGAAGCAGATAGAATGGGGTTTTCATACGTGTTATCTTGTCAATCTGACGAAGTTATCCATGAGGCAAGTTACGAAGCTATTAGAAAGGCAGTACAAGACAATGATGAAGGATACCTTATAAGAAGGGTAAACCTGTGGAAATCGCCTTATTTACAGCTTGACGTACCCCAAAATAGGCTACCATGCAGTGATTATGTCCTAAGGCTTGCGAAAGTCAACTATAGGGCTTATGGGGACGCAGAAAGCCTAAATGCTCCCGCCAACGAAGATTATACCAATTCAATCCGTATGTACCACATGGGGTTTGTCCGTAGGAAAAAAGTAATGAAGGATAAAATAATTAATATGCAGGAGGGTGTATTTGAAATGGGGCATCACGACCCCAAATTAGACGGATCAGACACTTTCAACCCCGACCTATGGTTCAATCCTGAAGACGACTTGCGACCCATAGACGAGCCGCTACCTGCGGTTATTGAAAAATGGGCTTTTGAAAGGAGATAACACACAATTTTATGATAAAAGAAGCACAAACGGCTGAATTTAAGGCATTCCTGAAATTAAACGGGAAAGCCCCTAATTTGAGGCAATATTTAGAATTAAACGCCTTAGAACTAAGGGAATGGATTGAATCTAAGTGGCAAGAGGGAATGAATTGGGAAAATTATGGTTCGGTATGGATAGTTGACCATATTGTTCCGTTTAGGTTTTTTGACCTGAAAAATGTGGAACATTTGAAGATATGCTGGAATTACAGAAATCTAATGCCTCTTTACCATAAAGACAACGAAAAGAAGAACGGCAATGTGTACATGGCATATATCCTGCTTTATCACATGAAAGACAAAGGGTACTATTATGGTAAACTATTCGATATGATTTCGGAAGAAGTAGAGATAATGGATGAATATATTAGCAAGTACATTGAAATACAACAAGAAAGCCCCTATTAAGGGGCAATTTCTTATGCTAAACCACCTTCCTTTTAATTAGGCGTTCGCGTTGGTGATTAGAGTGGCTGTCGCCACGGGCGTGTAATAGGCTGGCTGAATAACACTTGGTGCAGTTGGTAACAACTGAATTTGAGAGTTACAAACGACTCCTGAAAATGTTTGAGCAGGAGATAAAGCCCTAATTACGATGTTTTGAGTAGGGAAGCCCATAGTTAAACCGGATGGTCGTCCCCAGTCTTGGTCATTTGCTCCATAAATAGAAGCGGTTAATTGTAGTGCCATTTGATTGATTGTTTTTGAATGATTGAATGATTTGGCGGCATAAATATAGGTAAAATATTAAAATTCCATTAAATTTGGTATAATATGGATTTACTAACAGTGAAGCATAGTTATGCAGGGGGGGACTTAATTGCCCTTTTGCCGGGGTTGCAGCATATATACCAAAAGACAGGTCATAAATGGGTTATTTACCAACAGATTGATTTTGAACTGTTTTATTATGATGGGATGATACCCGCAACCGTAAATTCAGAAGGGAAGGCAGTTTCTATGAATAGGAAACATTTTGAGATGCTAAAGCCACTATTGCTTTCACAAGAATATATTGAAGATTTTAGGGAATGGAAAGGGGAAGCTGTCTACATTGACATAGATAAAAGCAGGGATAGCCGAACCATCCCAATACCTTATTCCCCATTGCACTATTGGTCTTTTTTTATCGCTCCTGAACTTCAATGTGATTTATCAAAGGAGTGGATACATTTGTGGAATACCCCCTACGATTATTCAGATAAAATAATCGTAAACCGTACAGAGAGGTATCAGAACCCCTACTTCCAATATTATTTCCTGAAGCAGTATGAGAGTAAATTAGTTTTTTCCGGCACTGAAAAGGAAAAGAAGGTTTTTTGTGAAAAATGGGATTTGGACATACCCCACATTCAAGTTAATGACTTCTTAGAACTAGCAAGATATATGCACCGATGCAAGGGTTTTATTGGGAACCAAAGTCTTTGTTGGCATATAGCAGATGCAATGGGGATTGATAGGGTGCTAGAGGTATGTGCTGTGTTCCCAAATACTTTCCCAACTACAAGTAATGG
>Ga0068853_100002508_pt1 | contig 13777 bp, 12 predicted proteins | sample KBSCornC32_FD_65655 | JGI IMG/M metagenome (GOLD analysis project Ga0068853, IMG submission 65655) | Corn rhizosphere microbial communities from Kellogg Biological Station, Michigan, USA - KBS Corn C3-2 | ecosystem: Host-associated > Plants > Roots > Rhizosphere > Soil ... | reverse complement strand
CGACGGCGACGACTGGCTGTTCGAGATGAAATATGACGGCTATCGCGCTCTCGCCGCGATCGCCGGCGACCAGGTCCGCCTCTACACCCGCAACGCCAATGACTGGACGACGCAGTTCAACTCGCTGGTAGAGCCACTTTCCAAACTGACCAGGGGCTCGGCGCTGCTCGACGGCGAGATCGTTGCCTTCAAGGACGGCCGCACCGATTTCTCAACCCTCAAGGACGCCCTCTCCTCCGGTGCGCCCCTCACTTATTTCGTTTTCGATCTACTCGCGGAAAACGGCGAAGACCTCACCCGCCTGCCCCAGATCGAGCGCAAGCAGCGGCTCGAAAAGCTCCTCGGCAAGACGCGGGCCAACGCCCCCATCCAGTTCTCGCCGCATATCGTCGGTCACGGTCAGGAAATGTTCAACTCCATGTGCAAGGCCGGCGAGGAAGGCGTTATCGCCAAGCTCGCGAATGCTCCCTATCGCGGCGAACGCACCAAATCCTGGCTCAAGATCAAATGCGGCAAGCGCCAGGAATTCGTCATCGGCGGCTGGCGTCCCTCCGACAAGAAGAAGAGCTTCGCGTTCGCCTCGCTGCTCCTCGGCACGTGGGAACACGGCAAGCTCATCTACCACGGCCGCGTCGGCACGGGCTGGAACGAGGCCGATGCCGCAAAGATTCAGGCCGCCATCGATCGGCTCGGACGCGACACGTCCCCCTTCGCCAACGCCCCGCGCGATATTTCCCGCCGCGCCAAATGGATCGACCCTCAACTTGTGGCCGAAATCGCCTATACTGAGATGACACCCGACGGCGCCTTGCGCCATCCCTCGTTCCAGGGCCTGCGCGAGGACAAGAAGGGCAAGGAGGTCAGGCTCGAAAAGCCGACGGCTTCTCCTGCTCAAGCATCGGCACGAAAGGCCGGCAAGACGAAAGGCAAATCGGTGGCAAGCGTGAAGCTGACCGACGAGATGGGGATTGCCGCAGCTGACAAGGTCGGCGTGCGGCTGACCCATCCCGAAAAGATCGTCTACCAGCCCGCCATCACCAAGGCGCAGCTCGTCGCCTACTACGATGCCGTCGCGGAGCGTATGCTGCCTCATATCGCCAAGCGCCCGCTCTCGCTGGTCCGCCTGCCGACCGGCAGTAAAAAGCCGTTCTTCCAGAAGCACGATTCCGGCGGCTTCCCGGATGCTTTCAAGAAGGTCAAGATCACCGAGACCACCGGCCCCACCGACATTTATCTCTACATCGAGGACGTCGCCGGTCTCGCCGCCAGCGTGCAGATGAATGCGCTCGAGCTCCACATCTGGGGCAGCCACATCGACAAGCTCGAGCAGCCCGACCGCATTATCTTCGACATCGATCCAGACGAGGGACTCGATTTCCAGGCGACCAAGGATGCAGCCGTCAGCTTTCGCGATCGTCTCGAGACGATGGGGCTCAAGACCTACGCGATGGTGACGGGCGGCAAGGGCATCCACGTCATCGCGCCCTTAAAGCCCAAGCTGGAATGGCCCGAGGTCAAAGCCTTCTGCCACGGCTTTGCTTCGCTCGTCGCCCGCGAGGAGCCCGACCGCTTCACCGACAACATCCGCAAGGTGAACCGCAAGGGCCGGATGTTCGTCGACTATCTGCGCAACGAACGCGGTGCCACCGCCGTCGCCCCGTTCTCGACCCGCGCCAAGACCGGCTGCACCTGCGCGGTCCCCGTAGCTTGGGACGAGCTCGATACGCTTACCGGCGCCAATCTCTTTTCAATCGAGCAGGCGGCTGCGCGCGCGAAGGCTCCCGATCCTTGGCCCGACTATTTCAAGCAGACGCAGACGATCACCGCCAAGATGCTGAAGGAAGTGGGAGCCGGCTAGCCCTGTGGCTGTGGCCCACCCCTCATCCGCCCTTCGGGCACCTTCTCCCACAAGGAGAGAAGGGCGGCCGCCTCAGACATCGCGGCTCCATTGCCTTCTCCCTTGATGGGAGAAGGTGGCGAAGCCGGATGAGGGTGGGGAAGCTCGTCACCTGCCCCCTATATCCAGCCCGCCAGTTCCCGTCGCACCACCGACTCCAGCATCGTCATCCCGCCGGCGCTGTCGTTGAGGCACGGGATATACGCGTAGTCATCGTGACCGCCGCCCGCGTGCACGAATTGCTCACGTCCGGTGATCGCAAGCTCTTCCAGCGTCTCGATGCAGTCCGCCGAAAACGCCGGCGCCACAAGCGCGACCTTCTTCTTCTCGCGCCCCAGCGCCTCGATCGTATCCTGCGTATAGGGCTGCAGCCACTCCGCCGGCCCAAACCGGCTCTGGAACGTCACTTTAAGAAACTCGTCGCTCCAGCCCAGCCGCTCGCGCACCAGCCGGGTCGTCTTCAGGCAGTCGCAATAATAGAGATCGCCCTTGAGCAGATATTCGATCGGCATGCCGTGATACGACGTCAGCACGACGTCCGGCTTGAACGGAAGCGCCGCAACGCCCGCCGCGATGCTGTCGCTCAGCGCTGCGATGTACTCCGGCGTATCGAAATAGGGCGGCAGCGTGCGGATCGCGGGCTGCCAGCGCATGCGGCGAAGCGCATTGAACACCGCTTCATTGGCCGTCGCGGTCGTCGTCGCCGAATATTGCGGATAGAGCGGACAGACCAGGATGCGATAGCAGCCCTTGGCCATCAGCGCCTTGAGCGCTGCCTCCGTCGAGGGATTGCCGTACCGCATGCCGAAATCGACGATGACCTTATCGCCGAGCGCCGCCTGCAGCTTTGCCACCTGCCGCCGCGTGATCACGCGCAGCGGGCTGTCGCCGGCCTCGTTGTCCCAGATCTTGCGGTAGTTGGCGCCGCTCTTTTGCGGCCGCACATTGAGGATGATGCCTTGCAGGATCAACTGCCAGAGCAGCGGATTGGTCTCGATCACCCGCCGGTCGCTGAGGAACTCGCTGAGGTATCGCCGCATCGGCCAATAATCCGGCGAGTCGGGTGTGCCGAGGTTGAGCAGCAGCACGCCGATCTTGTCGGGCGTGACGGACGGATGATCTGGAGGTTTCTGCCCAAAGCGCATGGCGCGCACCATATCGGGCGGCAAGCCTCGCGCAAGCCGCGCTATGCCGCGGCCTAGCCCAGATTGCCCGAGAAGAAATCCCAGATCAGCTTCACATTGAGCCCGATGATCAGCGCCGCGACGAGTGCGGCGATCAGCGTCAGCCACCGTGGCGCCACCAGCGGCCCGAGCTTGTCCTTGCTCGCCGTGAACAACACCAGCGGCACCACCGCAAAGGGCAGCTGGAAGCTCAGGATCACTTGGCTCAGGACCAGCAGCTTGCCGGTCTGCGCCGCCCCCATGAGGTAGGTCACGCCCAGTGCCGGCACGATGGCGATGGCCCGCGTGATGAGTCGCCGCGCCACCGCCGATATCCTGAGATGGATGAAGCCTTCCATCACGATTTGTCCCGCCATCGTGGCGGTCACGGTGGAGTTGAGTCCGCAGCAGATCAGCGCAATGCCGAACAGCAGCGGCGCGATCGCGGTACCGAGGATCGGCGTCAGCAGCTCCGAGGCCCGCCCGATCTCGGTCACGACCTCGTGCCGCGGAAAGAAGGCCGCGCCTGCCAGCACCAGGAGCGATGCATTGACCAGCAGCGCGAAAGTCAGCGCGAAGACTGAATCGATGATCGAGAAGCGCAGCGCTTCGCGCTTTTCCGGCAGTGTCTCGCCATAAGCGCGCGTCTGCACGATGCCCGAATGCAAATAGAGATTATGCGGCATCACCGTCGCGCCGATGATCCCGAGAGCGAGATAGAGCATGTTGGGATTGGTCGCGAGATCAGTCGTCGGCGCGAGCCCGCGCAGCACCGCGCCCCAGTCGGGATTGGCGAGCGCGATCTGCACCACGAAGCAGAGCGCGATAACGCCGAGCAGCGAAATGATGAAGGCCTCGATCCAGCGGAACCCCTTGTTCTGGAGGAACAGGATGAGGAACACATCGAGCGCCGTGATCAGGATGCCGATCTCGAGCGGGATGTGGAAAATGAGGTTGAGGCCGATCGCTGTGCCCACCACCTCCGCGAGATCGGTCGCGATGATCGCGATCTCCGCCAGCACCCAGAGCGGCCAGGCAATGATCGGCGGGAACGCATCGCGGCACGCCTGCGCCAGATCTTTGCCGCTGCCGATCGCGAGCCGCGCGCAGAGCGACTGCAGGATGATCGCCATGATGTTGGAGAGCAGCGCCACGAACAGCAACGCGAAGCCGAATTGACTGCCCCCCGCGAGCGACGTCGCCCAATTTCCGGGGTCCATGTAGCCAACGGCCACCAGATAGCCCGGTCCGACGAAGGTGAGGAACCGCCGCCATGCAGAGGCGTCCTTGGGCAGCTTGACCGAGCGGAAGACTTCGACCAGCGGCGGCGTTGCACTGTCGCGCAGCCAGGCCGGCCGGCGGGAGGGGACGCTCTGCACGGTCTCGGACGTATTCAACCCGTGCACCCGCGCATCCAGCTGCCATTGCAAATCATTCGCAACAAATAAGTTGTTTGCGAATCATTTGCAAGAAGGCAAATCACGGAACTTATTCGCAAATTGCAGATTCCTGCCCCGGGGCGGAATACGGGGCGACGTGACTGGACGTGACTGAACTGACCAAAGATGAGGCCCAGCGGGAGGTCATCCGCCGCTGGCACGAGCTTCCGCAGGAAGAGCGTCAAACCCCGCTACACGCCCAGGTGATGGCCGCCGGACTCGCCGAAGTTCTCGAATTCCGCACCATGGGCAATCGCCGGCGGATCATCGAGGCGTGGCTGATGGAAGACATCGATCCCACCGTGCGCGATCGTCCGCACAAGCATCGACGCGTTAACCCGCAATTAGCCATCCCGTCCGATCCTGAGGAAGCTGCAGGAGACGGCGGAGACGACGATGGAGCTGAGCAAGCAGGAAGCTGAGGCCGAAGCCATTCGCCGCTGGTATCGCCTGCCCGCGCATCAGCGCCAGACCTGCGAGGACGCCGAAGCCTATGCCGTGCGTCTCGACCAGGTGCTCGACTTCAAATCTGTGACCAACCGCGCCCGGCTGATCGGTGCCTGGCTCATCCGCGAGCTGTTCCGGGCCAAGGCCGCCGAGGCCAACGACGAGATCGAGGCCTTCCATCAGGCGCTGCACGGCGACGACGATGCACTCGAAATGCCGCCCGACGCGGACGACAAAGCGGCCTAGATCGACGCCAGCACGAGCACCGCGCCGAACGCGAACACGCCGACGGCCGCCAGAAGTTCCGCCCACCAGACCAGCGTCGCCGTGAATCGGTTGTCCGCCCCCGCGAGCCCTCGGGCGAGACCCTTGAAGCCGACCGCAAGGGCCGCCAGCACGCCGGTGGTGATTGCGGTCCCGAGCCCCATCAGGATCACTGCGACGATTCCCGCGACGAGCAGGCCCTGACTGAGTGCGAAGGCGAGCACGATAAGCGCCCCCGAGCAGGGCCGCATCCCCACCGCTGCGACCACGCCCAACTGTTCGCGCCAGCTGCCGCGGATCTGGTCCGCTGTCACCGCATGGGCGTGTCCATGCTCATGCTCCTCATCACCGTGCCCGTGACCGTAGTGCGCGTGCCCCGGCAGTCGACCATAGGCATCGGGCCCTGACGTACGAAAGCTCGTGAGCTGCGGCCCGCCCATTGCCAAGGCATGGTCCGGGTACCCCATGCGCTGCCGCACCAGCGCCTGCCGCGAGCTCAGTGCCGGCTGTACGGCGAGCGAGTCGTCATCATCATGGTCGTGACGATGATTGTGCCCCCAGCCGAAGAGCTTGCGCGCGATCAGCCAAAGGCCGAGCACCGCGATCATCGCGTAGGAGATGATACCGATCCAATTGGCGGCATCGCTCATCGCCATTGCGGTCATGCCGAGAAGCGAGGCTGCGATCAGCACGAAGCCGATGGCGACTGCCGACTGCATCATTGCGGCGAGAAAGCTCAGGAAAATGCCGCGCCGCACCTGCGCTTCATTGGCCAGCACATAGGATGAAATCACGACCTTGCCGTGCCCCGGCCCCGCCGCGTGGAAGATGCCGTAGAGAAAGCTCAGCAGCCCCAGCACCCAGAAGCCGGTCCAGCTGTCCCTGAGCCCCGCCAGCGATTTTTCGAGCGCCAGGTAGAACGCTTGCTGCTGCGCGCTGATCCAACCGAGAAACCCCGTCCGCGGCAGATTGAGCCCCGGCTCGTTCGGGGCCGCCCCGAACGGAATGTTGCCCGTAAAGATCGGCACCGTCAGCGCCTGCTTGCTCGGCGGTGCGACAGCAGAGGCATCGTCGCGCGCAGACGCCATCCCGGCGCCGCCGCCCACCGCATTGCCATTGCTGTCGATGCCGAGATCGCCGCCGTTTTCGTCGGTCGCATCATCGATTGCGGCGAGTGCGGTTTCCGGGTCCGCCGCCGCGACCTTCGGCAGCTGCGTGGCCCTCGCCTTGTCCTTGAGGCTTCCACCCGGACAATTGATCAGGATGGCGCCCTGCATGCCGCGCATCGCCTGCTCGAGCTCGGGTGGCAACTTCGTCACATCCGGCGGCAGTGCATAGAGCGCGTCGGCCAGCGCGTCGGGCATCTGCTTTGGGTCTTCCATCGTCACCGCGCAATTGCTCGGCGCGTTGATAAGCTCGACCTCGTGCGCATCCTTGAAGCTGATCGCGACATAATATTCGGGGTCGTCGATCGACAGCTCGAGCGACTTACGAATGGCATAAGGCCTGGCGAGCGGCACATCGAAATCGAGCGTCGTCTTGCCGTCGGCGCCCATCACCAGATGCGGCTGGCTGCCATGGCCGAACTTGAGGTTCGGAGCCTTCCCCTCGCCCGCGAAGGTATAATACTCGTAGTCGGCCAGCCCATTCATGTTGTCGTCGGCCAGCGGCTGCAACTCGGCAGGACTGAGCTTGCCGTCATGGTCCGTATCGAGCCCCTGCACGCTCCAGGCCGAATACGCCTCGTCGAACGTCCAGCTGTTGTGGATCGAAACGACTTCGCCCGCGTCGTTGAACGTCACGCTCGCCCGCGCGTCGATGAATATGTGCGGATGCGCCAGTGCCGCAAGCGGCCACAGCGAGATCACGACGCTCAATGCGGCAACGAGGCGACGCATGCCCACCTGCCCTGGTCCCCAGCTTAAGGCATGCGGGTGAGCGCGCCCGACGCCATCGGGCAGCGGATAACCCCCCATTGCGGCGGCGCCAAGGCCCGCAATTGCCGCAACCCCGGAGTCCTCACCCCGTCAGCCGCCCAAAGCGCCGGTCGGCCAGCATCGTCGCCGTCACCACGACGAACGCAAACACCACCATCCCAGCCGACAGCCAATGGGCGCTCGCCCAGTCGCCGCGCTCGACAAAATCATAGATCGAGATCGACAGGACCTTGGTTTGTCCCGGAATATTGCCGCCGATCATCAGGACCACGCCGAATTCACCCACCGTGTGCGCGAAGGTCAGGATCAGCCCTGTCAGGAACCCCGCCCGCGCTAACGGCGCCGCGACGCGAAAGAAAGTCTGGAGCGCACTCGCCCCCAGCGTCTGCGCCGCCTCGATCGGCTCGTCTCCCAGCCCCTCCAACGCCACCCGGATCGGCTGCACCATGAAGGGCAGCGAGTAGAGGATCGATCCAATCACCAATCCTCCGAACGAGAAGGCGAGCGTGCGCGCGCCCCATAGGGGAGCAAGCGTGCCGCCCGGCCCGTTCGGCCCGAGCCCGATCAGCAGATAAAACCCGATCACCGTCGGCGGCAGCACCAGCGGCAGCGCCACCAGCGCCGCCACCGGCTCCCGCCAGCGGCTCTGTGTCCGCGCCAGCCACCAGGCGATCGGCGTGCCGAGGATCAACAACAGGATGGTCGTGACGGCCGCGAGTGCGGCAGTGAGGAGGATAGGAGAGAGAATGTCGGCTGACCGGATCACCGTCTGTCCCACATCCACGGAGTCATTCCCGCGAAAGCGGGAATCCAACTCTCGTTTCGTTCATTTGGTAAGATGGGTCCCCGCTTTCGCGGGGATGACACCCTGCGAAAGAGTGGCGCTCCTCGCCTATTCCGCCTCATACCCCGCCGCCTTGATCGCGCTCACCGCCGCGTCCGTTTTGAGGAACGCCAGGAAATTTTTCGCCGCCTGGTTGTCGGCGCCATGCTTGAGCAGAACCGCGTTCTGCCGGATCGGCGGATAGTCCTCCTGCGGCGGCTGCCAGACCTGCGCCGCCGGCTTGCCGATCACCTGGCTCAGCGCTACGAAGCCAAGCTCGGCATTGCCGCTGTCCACGAATTGTTGGGTCTGGGTGATGTTTTCCCCGCTCACGATTTTTGGCGTCACCGCCGCCGCTAGCCCGAGCTTGTCGAGCACCGCCACGCCGGCGGCTCCATAGGGCGCGGCCCTTGGATCGGCGAGGGCGATGTGCTCGAAGGCGCCACCCTTCAGCACCGCAGCACCGTCCGTCACGTCGATCGTGGGCGAGTACAGGACGACCTTGCCGACGGCATAGGTGAACTCCGTGCCCTCGACACCGAACCCGTCCTTGATCGCGATGCCCGTCCGCTTGTCGTCGGCGCTGAGGAACACATCGAACGGCCCGTCCTGCGTGATCTGCGTATAGAGCGCGCCCGTCGCGCCAAAGCTCAGATTGACGTGGTTGCCGGTCGCCTTCTCGAACTGGCCGGCAAGATCGGTGGCGACTTTGGTGAAATTGGCGGCCACCGCCGCATTGACATCGGTGGCGGTGGCGGGCGCGGCGAAACAGAATGCCAGGCTGGACGCGTATCCGATGGCAAGCAGAAAACGGCGCGTTGGATGCATGGCGGCACGATATGTCCCGACGACTATATCGGGATTTGTTGCAAAGCCCCTGGCCACCGGCAAGCGTTATTTCCTGCGAGACCGATCGAGCCGCTTCTTGACCGCCGCGACATCGACGGCGATAGCATCCCGTGCGGCCTTCCGCATTGCGCGATAGCGCTCGAGCACGAACGCGCCGTCAGCCGTCAGGCTCGCGCCACCCTGCCCCGCCCCGCCACGGCTCGTTTCGACCAGCGGGCTGCCCCAGCCCTCATTGAGCGCCTGCACCAGCGACCAGGCGCGCTTGTAGCTCATCCCCATCAGCTTACCCGCCGCCGCGATCGACCCCGTTTCGCCGATCCCCTGGAGCAGGTCAGCGCGCCCCGGCCCGAGATAAAAATCCGCGTTGAACGTCACCCGAAGGTGGGAGAGTCCCGGAACGATCGTCTTGCTCGCCATGAGCCAAGGCTACCAGCGCAACAGCAAGATCGCTATTGCCCGCCAGTGAGATACGCCGCAACGGCCGCCCGATCGGCATCCGTCCATTGCGACGTCTCGTCGGCCACCACTTCGCCCATCACGCCGCTCAGCACATCGGCGGTCGGCGTGAAACCGTCGCTCAACGTCTGCGCCAGGCTGTCGGCATCATAGCCGAGCTTGGCAAGCGCCTCCTGGCGCAGCGAGGGCGTCTTGCCGCCCGGGCCGTTGGTCTTGTCCGGATTGCCCGCAAGCTCGGTACCGGGCTCGATCGCGCCCAGCGCGTTGCGGGGGCTGTGGCAGGTCACGCAATGGCCCGGCCCGGTCACGATATAGCGGCCGCGGTTCCATTGGTCGGAATGCGAGGCGTCGGGGATATAGGGACCTGGACGGAAGAACAGATGCTTCCATCCCGCCATCAGGATGCGCTGGTTGAACGGAAAGCCCACATCATTAGGCCGCGACGGCGTATCGATCGGTGGCGTCGCCTCGAGCGCCGCATAGAGATCGGCCAGGTCTTGGTCGGTTATGTGGGTGAACACATCATAGGGGAATGACGGATAGAGGTGCCCCTGCGGTCCTTCGCCATTGCTGATCGCATCGGAGAATTGTGCGAGCGTCCAGTTGCCGATCCCCGCCGTCTTCGACGAGGTGATGTTGGGCGGATAGAACGTGCCGAACGGTGTCGAGAGACCCGCGCTTTGCGAGCCTGCAAGGAACGCGTCCTTGTTCTTGGGATCGGTATGGCAGGTCACGCACCCCCCGAGACGGATCATGTAATTGCCGCGCGTCACGTCCCCAACCAGCGTGAGATCGCGCACAGGCCCGCGCACCGGCGTCAGCATGTAGATGCCGACTCCAATCCCAACGACGATGATGACGAGCACAAGCCAGCGCACGAACCGCATGGGCGGGAAGAAATCAGACGACCCTTGGGCCTGCAACCAAACAATATTTCTGCCGCCAGGGATTAAGCCCTGCTGCCATCAGCGCAGTTTGGCCTCGACCTCGGCTCGTGTCGGCGGATTGGCGCCGACGCGGCTGCAATTGATCCCCGCCGCCACCGCACCGAACCACAGCATCTGCTTGAGCTCGTCGGAGGAGAGCTCGGCCATTTTCTCCGGCGCGAGCGAGTGATGATCGCTGAGCCAGGTGAGGATGCCCGCCATCAGCGTGTCGCCTGCGCCCACATTGTCGCCCCCGGCCGTCGCCGGATAGATCGGCGAGGTGACGCTGGCCTTCGCGGTGAACGCACGCGAGCCATTGGCGCCGAGCGTCACTACCACCAGCTTGGCGCTCGGGCCATTGAGCATTTCGGCCACTTGCTCCTCGATCGATCGACGGGGCTCGAGAGTCTCGAGGTCCTCCTCGGACATTTTGATCAGGCTCGCGATCTCGAGCGAGTCCTTCACCCGCCAGCGATACGCCTCCATGTCGTCGATCAGCGACGGCCTGAGGTTGGGATCTGTGGCGATCGTCGCGCCACGCCGCGCTGCCTCGCGCGCCACGTCGAGCCACACTTCCATATCGTCGGCGCGCACCGTGCAGAACCCACCCATCTCGAACAGCTCGATTTTCTTGGGCAGAGCCGCGATCAGTCCATCGCGCGTAAAGGCCCGGTCTGCTTCGCGGTAAAATGCATAGCGTGGGTTGCCCTTGCCGTCGTCCGTCACCACCGCCAGCGTCGTCGGCTCGCGCACCCGGTCCGACAATAGTGGCCGGACGCCTGCCGCCGTCAGCGGCGCCAAGATGAAATCGCCAAAGCTGTCGCGGCTGATCGGGCAGAGAAAACCCGTCTCGACGCCGAGCTTGCTCAGCGCGATCGCGCAATTCATCGGCGAGCCGCCCGCCTTGGCGACCAGCTCACGCTGGCCGTCGGGCCCGATGGGCTTGCTGATGAGATCGACGAGACTCTCGCCGCCAACGACAAACATGCGTGCCTCCCCTGCGCTTGGTTAAACGGGGGACCCGCGGCTGGCAAGGCGGCGCGGGCGCTTGCAAAACGCCCCGCCCGTGGCATGACTGCGGACTGAGGAGGTGCCATGGCTCTGGTCCTGCGCGTGATTGCAGCAATCGACGCATTCAATCGCTGGATCGGCCTCATCGCGGTCTGGCTCGTGCTGCTGTGCGCTCTGCTGAGCGCCCTCAATGCGGTGTTGCGTTACTCGACCGGCGGCCTCCTCTGGCTCGGCGAAAAGACCGGCATCGGCGCCTTCGGCGCCCTCTACAATCTCTATGCCGCCAACTCGAACGTGCTGAGCGATGCCACCTGGTACATGTTCGCCGGCACCGTGATGCTCGGTGGCGCCTGGGCCCTGAAGCTCAATGCCCATGTCCGTGTCGATCTCTTCTATGGCATGATTTCCGAGCGCGCCCGCACCTGGATCGATCTGCTCGGCGGTCTCTTCTTCCTGCTGCCGCTCTGCGTCCTCCTCATCTGGTTCACCTGGGGCTGGGCCTGGAACGCGCTCGTCACCGGCGAGGATTCCGCCAATGCCGGCGGCCTGCCGCTCTGGCCCGCCGAAATGCTGCTCCCCATCGGCTTCGCCCTGCTCGGACTGCAAGGGCTCGCCGAGATCGTCAAATGCATCCTCGCGCTGACGACCGATTACGTCCGTGAATTCGCCTACGAGAAGCCGGTGCAGTGATCGACTTCATTCGCTCCTCGCTTGCGCCGCTGATGTTCGGCGGGCTGATCATCTTCATGCTGATCGGCTACCCCGCCGCCTTCTCGCTGAGCGCCGTCGGTCTTTTCTTCGGCCTCGCCGGCATCCAGTTCGGCCTGATCGAGCCCGGCTTTCTCGGCAATCTCGCCTATCAGCTCTACGGCGTGCTCTCGAACGACCTGCTGCTGGCCATCCCCTTCTTCACCCTGATGGGTGCCATCCTCGAACGCTGCGGCCTTGCCGAGGATCTGCTTGAGGGCTTCGGCCAATTATTCGGCGGCGTGCGCGGCGGCCTGAGCTACGCGGTGATCCTCGTCGGCGCGGTGCTCGGTGCGATCACCGGCACGGTCGCCGCCTCGGTGATCGCGATGGGCCTCATCTCGCTCCCCATCATGCAGCGCTACGGCTACTCCGTGCGCCACGCGACCGGCGTCATCGCCGCCTCGGGCACCATCACGCAGCTGATCCCACCTTCGCTGGTGCTGATCGTCCTCGCCAACCAGCTCGGCCGCTCGGTCGGCGACATGTATCTGGGCGCGACCGGCGCCTCGATCGTTCAGGTCCTGCTCTTTGCAGGCTGGGTCTTCATCCTGTCGATCGTCCGCCCCAAGGACGTGCCGGCCCTGCCCCCCGAAGCCCGCACGCTCCACGGCTGGGCGCTCTGGCGCAAGGTCATCCGCGGCATGGTGCCCTCGCTGGCACTGATCTTCATCGTGCTCGGCACGATCTTTCTGGGCCTCGTCACCCCCACCGAGGCCGGGGCGATGGGCGTGGTTGGCGCGATGTTCCTCGCCTGGATCAACGGCCGCCTGAGCTGGACACTCATCTGGGAAGGCATGGTCTCGACCATGAAGCTTACCACCATGGTGGTCTTCATCCTGCTGGGCAGCCGCGTCTTCTCGCTGGTGTTCCAGGGCGTCGGCGGCAGCCACTGGATCGAGAACATGCTGACCTCGCTACCCGGCGGCCAGGTCGGGTTCCTCATCTTCGTCAACATCTTCATCTTCGTGATGGCGTTCTTCCTCGATTTCTTCGAGATCGCCTTCATCATCATCCCGCTGCTGACGCCCGCCGCGCAGGCGCTCAACATCGACCTCGTCTGGTTCGGTGTCATGATCTGCGCCAACATGCAGACCAGCTTCATGCACCCGCCCTTCGGCTTCGCCCTGTTCTATCTGCGCGGCATCGTCCCGCGCGAACAGGTCAAGACCTCCGACATCTATTGGGGCGCCATCCCCTGGGTCGTCCTGCAGCTGATTTTGGTAGCGATATTAGTGTTGTGGCCGGGACTCGTCACGGGCTTCATCTCATCGGGCAACACGACCGACCTCAACAACATCCACATCGTCCTGCCGCCCGAAGAGAACAGCGATCTATCGGCGCCACAACTCGACCTGAACACGCCACCGAAGTTCAATTAGGCAGCACGGCTCACGAACCCGTCCCGGCGAACGGAATTGTTCCTCCGGTCACCGGATGCAAGAGCCGATCCACGCGCCGCGCCCCGCTTCGGGGAAACCTTGAAATCCGCTCGAGCAGCGGCCGCACGGGCGCTTCCTGTTTCCGCCCGCTCATTCCGGTCGCCATGGCCCCGCCCTGCCGGCGGTCCGCGGGCAAGGCGTCGTCCTGCACAACGAGCCCCGGAACACACTGCAGCACTGCGAAATCTCGCGAAGCCGGGTGCATCGGTTCGAACAGCAGATGATCGACCGGCACGTCGAACCACTCGGCGCGCGATAGCAAGGTGCGAGCCGCTGACCGCGAGATGATATAGCCGGCGGTCCCGTAGTGCATTTCGAACAGGCGATGCAGGCCGACACCGCCAACGTTGGCTTCCGGGGCGGTGCGATACCCGGT
>Ga0068853_100002507_pt1 | contig 13777 bp, 10 predicted proteins | sample KBSCornC32_FD_65655 | JGI IMG/M metagenome (GOLD analysis project Ga0068853, IMG submission 65655) | Corn rhizosphere microbial communities from Kellogg Biological Station, Michigan, USA - KBS Corn C3-2 | ecosystem: Host-associated > Plants > Roots > Rhizosphere > Soil ... | reverse complement strand
GCGCAAGATTCCCCACTGCTGCCTCCCGTAGGAGTCTGGGCCGTGTCTCAGTCCCAGTGTGGCTGATCGTCCTCTCAGACCAGCTACGGATCGTCGCCTTGGTGAGCCGTTACCCCACCAACAAGCTAATCCGCCGCGGGCTCGTCCTCGGTCGGAGGCCGAAGCTACCTTTTCCGTCAGATCCGAAGATCCAAAGGGCCATCCGGTATTAATCCGGGTTTCCCCGGGCTATCCCAGTACCGAGGGTTGATTACCCACGTGTTACTCACCCGTTCGCCGCTGTCCCCAGACCCGAAGGTCTGGTTCTCGCTCGACTTGCATGTGTTAAGCGCGCCGCCAGCGTTCGTCCTGAGCCAGGATCAAACTCTCCATGAAGATTGATTGCCGGCAAGTACAGCCCGGCGATCTTTTCACTTTGAGCTTGTGCTCAAAGTCCAGCCCATTGGCATCGCAAGCGACACCTCAGGCTGTGACAGGTTGTTCGTTTCCTCTCCGATCCCGAAGGATCGTCGAGGTCTCGACGTTAGAACGCTGCTGAGTTTTCAAAGACCGTCGCTGCTATCTGCGTAAAAAAGCCTCCGACTCGCGCCGAAGGCCCAGGGAAGCTACGGAAGACTTTCGTCGTATCCGGCTGCGTCCTGTGGGCGCTCCAGTGTCGAGGTACGGGGACTGTCCTACACCGCCCTATCGGGCAGCCCGGGCATGGTAGCAACTCTCAGGCCCCAGTCAAGCGCGGGAAAACCGCATGAACCGCCGTTTCCCGGCCTGGACGAGAGCGCCCTCGAGCCGGGCCCGGGGAACATCGAGGTCGAAGACCGGCTCACCGTCGATCCTGACGGCTCCTTGGCTGATGAGCGTTCGCGAGTGGCTGGTCGAAGGCGAGTCGAAGTATTCGACGAGGAGGGCCGGGAGGTGCACCGGATCGCTCTCCGGCAGAGACACCTCAGGGACCTCGTCCGGCGCCTGATGCTCACGCACGACGCGGGTGAAGTACTCCTCGCCCCGACGGGCGCCTTCGTCTCCGTGCCAGCGGGCGACGATCCGCCGCGCGAGCTCGAGCTTCCACTCCAACGGGTCGTCCGGGTGAGGCCCGCCGCCCACGACGAGCTCCCACCATTGCGGTAGTGCCTTATCCGGAATCGACATCGTCTTTCCGAACATCTCCTCCGGTGGGTCGTTGATCCCGATGTAGTTGCCGCGCGACTTCGACATCTTGTCTTCGCCGTCGAGCCCGACGAGCAACGGATATGTCATGACGAGCTGTGGGTCGAGCCCGTAGTCCTGCATCACGTCGCGGCCGGCGAGCAGGTTGTACAGCTGGTCGGTGCCGCCGATCTCGATGTCGGCCTCGATCGCAACGGAGTCGTAGGCCTGCATGAGCGGATAGAGCAGCTCGGAGATCGAGATCGGCTCGCGCGCGGCGAACCGCTGCGCGAAGTCATCTCGCTCCAGGATCCGGGCAACCGTGATCGTACGCGCGAGCCTGACGACCTCCGCGTAGGAGAGCTTGCCCAGCCATTCGCCGTTGAAGCGGATCTCCGTTCGTTCGCGGTCCAGCACTCGGAACGCTTGCTCTGCGAACTCGGTCGCGTTCGCATCCAGGACGTCGCCTGGCAGCACGGGACGCTCGTCAGAGCGACCCGAGGGATCGCCGATTCGGGCGGTGTAGTCGCCGACGATAAGCACAACCGTGTGCCCTTCGCGCTGGAACTCCGCGAGACGGTCGAGCACGTACGCAAAGCCGAGATGAATGTCGGGTGCGGTGGGATCGATGCCGAGCTTCACGCGGAGCGGCCGGCCGAGCTTGAGCTTGCGTTCGAGCTCTCCTTCGGGCAGGACGTGCACGGCATGGCGCGTCAGTTCGGCGACGCTCATCGCGCGAACCTACCCGGGAACCGCGTCAGGTTTCTCGATCTCGATCGGCTCGATCTCGTCGGCCGGCTCGAAGCCCGAGACCTGGCCGAGGAACGAAAGGTGAGCATCGGCGGCGCGCTTGATGTTCTCGGCCTTGCGGAACCCGTGGCCTTCACCCTCGAACGCAATGTACGCGTACGGAACGCCACGGCGTTTCAGCGCCTCGACGATGACCTCCGACTGCGAAGGCGGAACAACCTTGTCGTCGAGCCCTTGCAAGAGCAGCAGCGGGTCCGAGATCGAATCGGCATGCGTTACGGGTGATCGCTCGCGGTAGAGGTCCATCGCCTCCGGCCAGGGCCCGACGAGGTAGTCGTCGTAGTGCGACTCGAACTTGTGGGTGTCGGCGTGAAACGTCACCAGGTCGGCGACCCCGAAGTAGGAAGCTCCCGAGGCGAACTCGTCGCGCACCGCAAGCGCCATCAGGGTCGTGTATCCCCCCGCACTGCCGCCGGTGATCTGGACCCGTGCGGGATCGACGTCTCCGCGCTCGGCGAGGTAGCGCACGGCCGCTGCGCTGTCCTCGATGTCGACCACGCCCCACGTTCCGCGAAGCCGGTCGCGATACTCGCGACCATACCCGGTACTTCCGCCGTAGTTCAGGTCGATAACCGCAATTCCGCGACTCGTGAAGAGCTGGATCTCCAGGTCGAGCGCCGTCGTCACGTGCGCCGTCGGGCCGCCGTGCACCAAGACGACCAGCGGCGGCAACTCGCCCTTGGGACCTTCGTAGTCCGGATTCGTCGGCGCGTAGTAGAAACCGTGCGACGTTTGTCCGCCGGTTCCGGGGAACTCGACCGCCTGAGCGACCACGATGTACCCCTCGTCCAGCTCCATCTCGGTCGAACGACGAAGAACTTGCCGCTCGCCGGATTCGGTGTCGAGCTCGATCACGGCCGAGGGCTGCGTCGGCGAGGCTGCGGCGAAGACGACGCGCGTCCCGTGACTGCGAAGCGCCGGTGACGAATAGCTCGAGAACGGAAGATCGAGGCTCGTGAGCTTTCCGCTCTCCAGATCGAGGATCTCGAGCCCGTCGACCGCGGATCGCGTGAACGTGCAGGCGACCCGATCGTCGCCGAGGAAGGCATAGCGCGAGAGATCGAAGACCCATTGCGGGTAGCCGAGCTCCGCCTGCTCGCTCGTAAGGGCATGGACTTCGCCGTCGCGCTCCACGTAGAGGTTCGACCAGCCGGTGCGATCGGAGACGAAGTAGAGCAACCCGTCCGGGCCCCATTCCGGCTGGAAGATCGACTCCTGCTCCGAGCCCGCGACGCGACGGCCGTTCGACGTCGCGCCGTCGCCGGCCAGCACGCCGACACACAGATCGGTGCCTTCGAAAGGCATGTGCGGGTGATCCCAGGCCAGCCAGGCCAGAGCGGTACCGTCAGGGCTGGGTCGTGGAGCGGCGTAGAAGTCGCGCCCGCTCGCGATCACCTGTGGTTCGGCGGAGCCGTCGCTCGGAAGGACGACGAGCTCGTTCTGCGGCTCCCCTGCTCCATGGGTCTCCCGGACGCAGACGATCAGTCGGCCGCCGGCGAAGACACGGCCGTCCGCATAACGGAACGCGTGCGGGTCGGGTGGCTCGGGCGTGATCGGTTGCGGTTCCGAGCCGGCTGCTTCGATTCGGTAGAGGCGGCTGTCGTCGAAGCTCGAGCAGAACACCACGCTGCGGTGCCGGAACCACGCCCCGCCGCCGTATTCGTGAACGCGAGTCCGCACGTTGAAATCCGGCGGGACTACGTCGATGGGCTCGCCGCCGTGCGGACGAAACATGAGCGCACTCCGGCCGTTCTCCTGTGGGCGGCTCTCGGTCCAGTAGACCCCGTGTTCGTCGATGTCGAGGTAGCCGAAGGAAACGCCGCCCTCGCTTGCGACGAGGTCAGTGGTGATCGGAGAGGGCCAGGAGCCGTAGGGCGCGGCGATCGGCACGGGCTCTCAACGTATCGCACCGAAGCCGGGAGGGCTACCTCACACCGGGTAGGGAGTGAATCGTCATCGCGAGCCCCGCGGCGAGGATGACCAGCGCGCTTGCGGCCGGCAGAAGTGAGAGGGCTCGGCCTTCGAAGCTGAGTCTCTTGAAGACTCCACGGGCAAGCACGGCGGCGAGCCCGATTCCGGTGATCGTCAATGCGAGCCCGGCGCTGAAGGCGACGATCAGCAGCAGGCCGAACGCCAAGCGGTGCAACGAGATCGCGGCGAGCAGCACGACGAGTGCGGACGGGCATGGGAGCAGTCCTCCGGAGACGCCGACGGCGAAGAGGGAACGGAGGCTGAGGTCTTCTCCGCCGCCGTGGTGATGATGGTGATCGTGCCCATGCGCATGTGCGCGCCGGTGCAGCCAGCGCGCCCTCAGAACCGAAACACCGATGGCGACCACGAGCAGCCCAGAGATGAGATTGAGCCAGGGATACAGCTGGTCGGGAACGATGAAGCGCGAGAGCAGCAGAGTGATGAGGCCGAGCGTGAAGACGCCGATCGTGTGCGTCACGGTCACGATCAAGCCGAGCAGCGCCGCGTGACGCGGTGTCCCGCGCTGGCCCACGAGGTAGGCGGTGACGATCGTCTTGCCGTGACCCGGCGAAAGCGCGTGCGCCATGCCCCAGAACAAGGCCGCCCCGAGCGAGGCGAGGATGACCCAGGCGCCGAGGTGATCGCGCCCGACGAGCGCCGCGAAGCGCGAGTCGGCGATGCGGTCGCGGGCCTGCAGGGCCGTCCCGTGCGTCACATGCGGACGTGTGCCAGGGACTGTCCCTGGGACGAGTCTGGTTTGGACGGCGGTGACTGCGAGCGGGCTCGAGAGCAGGTCCTTCGGGTACGCGCGGAGCTCGTCGCTCGAGCTTGGTGTGTTGCCGACGACGATCTCCTTCCAGCCGATCCGGCCGGCGTAGTTTTCGTCGCGATAGGTCACTCTGCTCGCGCCGGTCAGCTTCGGGCCCTGCAGCACGACCTCGAAGCGCGTTGTCTTCAACCCGCCGGCGCCCGCCGGATGCGCGAGCGCGGTCTCGACCGGAACCAATTGCGCGCGGCGCCCGTTCACCGTCAGTTGAGCACCGCGCGCGATGCGACGCGCGTAGCCGTGTGCGTCGATCTTTCCCGCCTGGAAGGTCGGGATCTCCGCGAGGTCCAGGACATAGTGCACGTAGACACGTGGGCCGGCGACCTCGATCCTGCTGAACCGGTTCACGGTGAAGTTGCCGAGCGGATGAGCGGACGCGACTACGGGCAGGACGAGTGCGGCGAATGCCGCGGCACAGAGCACGACGCGCCTCACGCGGCGTATCTCCTGAGGACCGGCGCCCAGAGAACGGAGAAGTGCGGGTTCAGTGCAAACGCTCTGCGGAACCACTGAGTCGCCGCGCCACGATTGCCGAGGCAGCGTTCGATCATCCCGCGGTGGAAGAACTTGGCGGCATCGAGCGTGCCGAGGCGGAGCGCACGGTTCGAATGGTGCAACGCCTCCGCACAGCGGCCGTTGCGCGCAAGCGCCCAGGCGAGCACATCGTCACCGTCGATCGAGGGGCGGTCGAGGTAAGCGGCTCGAGCCAGCGCGAGTGCATGAGGGAGACGCACCGCATGATCGACGTCGAACAACGCGGTCTCGAGATCGGTCTTGACTCCGTTCGCGCGCAGCAGCTGCTGGATCGCCCCGATCAGGGCGTACTGCCGCGCTGCTGCCGCGTCGTGTCCCTGGGCTCGCTCGAGATCGCCGAGGGTCGCCACGAACTGCGGCAGCGGAATCGTGTCGGTCGCACGCCGCTCGAGCGCAACGGCCCGCCGCACCCGGCCCTGCGCCGCCTTGACCTGTGCGAGTGCGTCCAGCGCATAGACATAGTCAGGTCGAACCGCGAGCGCGATTCGATAGTGTCTTTCCGCAAGACGCAAGCGGCCGTGCGACCAGAAGAGCTTGCCGAGCTGCGTCTGCGACCACGCGAGCGCCTCCGGCTGACCGACGGCAGCTTCGACTGCGAGCCGCATGGCATCCGCCGCACCCCGAAAGTCGCCCTTCAGCTCGCGCGCATACGACACACGCGCGTAGGACGCCAGGCTCGGTTTCATGGAGACCATCCTGTTGAAGGCCGTGAACGCCTCGTCATAGCGGCCGAGCTCGACGAGCGCGTCGCCGATCACGCCGTAGCCGCGAGCCGTGGACGGCGAGATCGAGACCGCGCGGCGACCGAGCGCCAGCGCCTCCCGAAAGCGGTGTCGTGACAGCGCCAGCGAGCCCAGTGCGCTCGTGGCAATGAGGTCCTGAGGCTTGATCCGAAGCGCGCGGCGGAGCACACCACCGGACTTGCCGTAGTACGCGGGGTCTCCGGTCTCACGGGCACGCTGCTGGTAGGCGAGGCCGAGGAACCCGAGGGCACGCACGTCGGTCGGGTTCTCGCGAACCTGTTGCTGCAGCCGTGGGAGCAGCGCAGCGTCGCTCTCGCCGACGATCCCCGACGCCAGCGGCACGGCACTGGAGGCCGTCGGCGCCGACCGGTCCGCCAGCACGCCGCCCAGCAGGAGGGCGGCGGCCGTCAAGGCCGCCGCCACTCCTCCGACGATGAGACGCCGGGCCGCCATCAGGGCTTCTGCTGGCCCTTCGTGTTCTCGAACCCGCTGAACGGATCTGCCTGGTACGGGAATGTCGCCAGGTACGGGACGTCGTTACCATCGACGCCGTCACCAAGCGGCAGGCTGTGTCCGATCAGGACGCCTCCGACAGCGCGCTCCGAGATATCGATCACGTCGTCCTCGAGCCGCCGTCCGTTGGGATAGCCCGCGAGGTCGCCGCCGAGCACACCGAGGCGGTTGCCATGGCCCACGGGAGCCGTCGGCGGGATCGTGAGGTTGAGCCGGATCTCGTCCGCGAGCGTCGTGCCCGTGTAGTTGAGGTTCGGCTCCTTCAGCCCGGTGAGCAACAGGGAGACGAGGTCCGTGCGGTTCGTCTCGGTGAACGGACCGAACTGCGGATACAACTGGTTGAGCAGCTTCGCGAGGACTGGGCTCGAGTAGTACTGCTCGAACTGCTTGTCCTTGTCCGGCGTGCTCGCGTTCCACTTGTCCTTGAGCTCGGTCGGGATGAGCAGCTCGTTGATGAGCGGCTCGCCGAGGCGCGAGACCTGCTTCCAGCCTGTCGATGTCTGCAGGACCTTCCGTCCGCGGCTCTTGGCGAGCGTCACCTTCGAGACGGGCCGCTCGCTGGCCGACCAGACCCCGACGACGTGATTGCCGCCGTTGTCCAGCTGCGACAGCGGGACCTGCAGCGAGACGGTGTGCACCGCGTAGCCGGCGAAGAAGTCCTTGCCGCCCCCGCTCGCACCCGTGCCGCTTCGAATGGCAACGAGATCGAACGCCGCGCCGATGTCCCCGAAGAAACCGTCATCGCGTTGACCTGCGAAGACCTTCGAGCCGTCGTTGAGATCGTGGATCCCCGCCATTGCGAGCGCGTGGTACCCCGGCGTGGTCCGCGGGCCGATGTTGTCGGGAGGCGTCAATAGCCCGCTACCGACGACTCGCGACGATTTCCCGTCGAGCCGCGTGACGGTGTACTCCTGCTGCGTGTTCTGCAGAAAGGCCACCGGCGCACGATTCTTGAAACGGAAGCGCCACGTGATGTCCGGCTTGCCGTCGCCGTTCTTGTCGGCGTAGATCACATAGCGGGCCGAAGGCGAGAACGTGTACCAGTTCGGGCCCGCGGCAGGATCTTCGCCAGGGATGTAGTTCGAGATGATCGTCACGGTGTCCGGTGCATCCGGGCTCCGGAACGCATATGTGTCCGTGTTGTCCGCGGAGGGGTCCTCCGAGATCAACGGTGCCTCCCGGTGACTCGAGGCCTGGGCCGTCGCCGGGCTTCCGCCACGCGACGTCAGCGCTGCGACAAGCGCTGCCAGAGCTGCGGCCGCCAGGAGTAGGACTGCCAGCTTGCGCATCGTCCTCCATGCTCCTTTCAGACGGCCTGTCGGGTTTGCGGTTCTGGCCGTCGTATCGGCGCTGATTCGCCTGCCCGGCCCAACCGGTTCGGACCGAACCGAGAGCTCGCCCACTGCGAATAGAGGCGATGAGCGAAACTCCTCGGCCAGTGGTCCGGTCCTTTGCACATCTGTCAGACGAGGCGGTCGTCGCCCTGCTTGCGCGCTCGGACGAGTCGGCACTCGCCGAGCTCTACGACAGGTTCGGCCGGGTGGCATACGGGCTTGCTCTGCGAATCCTCCGGGACGACAAGCTCGCGGAAGATGCCGTGCAGGAAGGTTTCCTCACCGCGTGGCGCAACGCCGACCGCTTCATGCCGGAGCGCGGGAAGGCCAGCACCTGGTTGCTGACACTCGTCCACCGTCGCGCCGTCGATCTCGTGCGCCGCGAGGACCGGCGGCGCGCGGAGCCGCTCAGCGAGACCGTAGAGCCGGAGGCGTCAGGCTCTGCGGAGGACGATGCGTGGCTCCGCTTCGAACGTGAACGCGTGCAGTCGGCCCTCAAGCAGCTGCCGGACCAGCAACGCGAAGCACTCGAGCTGGCGTACTACGGCGGCTTCAGCCAGACGGAGCTCGCGGAAAGACTCGGACAACCCGTCGGTACGATCAAGAGCAGGATGTTCACGGGCCTTGCGCGGCTGCGTGAGCTGCTTGCAGAGCCCGGAAACGGAGAGGCGGCATGGAAGCCAACGCCCTACACGACCTGACCGCCGCCTACGCGCTCGACGCCCTCGACTCGGAGGACGCGCGCGCATACGAGGCGCACCTCGCCCGGTGCGAGCGGTGCCGCGAGGAGCTCGCCGAGCTCTCGGACACCGCGGGCGCGCTTGCCTACGGAACGGAGGCGCCCATGCCGCCGCCGGAGCTGCGGGCCCGCATCCTGCAGGAGGCGGGACGAGAGCGCCTGAACGTCGTGCCTCTTCGTCCGCGTTGGGTCAAGCCCGTCGCGGCGATCGCCGCAGTCGCGGCCTGCACAGCGATCGGCCTCGGCATCTGGGCCGCCACGCTTTCGAGCAAGCTCGATCGCAGCGAATCCCAGCTCGCGCGGCAGGAGCGGGTGGCTCAGATCGTCGGCCAGCCGGGATCTCGGACGATTTCCTTCGCGCGCGGAACCCTTGTCGTGGCGCCGAACGGCGAGGCGGCGCTCGTGCTCAGAAACCTGGCGCCCGCCGGAAACGATCGGACATACGAGGCCTGGATCGCCGCCGAGGGGGCTCCCGAGCCGGCGGGCCTCTTCGAGGGCGGCGGCGCCGTGGCGATCCCCCTCGACCGGCCCGTGCCCAAAGGAGCCACTGTGATGGTCACCAAAGAGCCGGCCGGCGGACGCAAGAGCCCATCGAGCCAGCCGTTCGTCATCGTCAGGAACGCCGCTCAGAGCTAGAATCCGCCGCTTGCTTGGCCGGAAACGCAGCCCCCCCGCGCCCGCCTCGAACGGGCACCGGCGGAGGATCCGAAAGCTCCGCCTCACTGCCCTCCTCGTCATCCTTCTTTTCGTCGGCGTCGCGTCGTTTACGTTCGGGCTGATCACGGCTGTTGCGAGCCAGATTCCGACCTGCGATCCGGCGCACGTGCCCCGCGAGGTCGACGGCCACATCTATGCGAACGACGGGCACACGATCCTCGCCACGCTCCGCGGCTCCGAGAGCCGCATCCTCGTCGGAACCGCGGACATCGCGCCGATCATGCAACAGGCGATCGTCGCGGTCGAAGACAAGCGGTTCTACGAGCACCGCGGTGTCGACCTCCGCGGGATCGGGCGAGCCGTGTGGGCCGACATCACGAGCAAGAGCGTCGTGCAGGGCGGTTCGACGATCACGCAACAGTTCGTCAAGAACTCCTGCGTCACCACGGAGCGAACCATCAGCCGCAAGCTCAAGGAGGCCGCGCTCGCCTGGCAGCTGGAGCAGCGCTGGAAGAAGCTGCGGATCCTCACCGCCTACCTGAACACGATCTACTTCGGCAACGGCGCCTACGGTATTCAGCGGGCCGCGCAGACGTACTTCAACACCAGCGCAGCACGTTTGACCCTCCCGGAGGCGGCGTTGCTCGCGGGCATCCCGGCCGATCCGTCGCGGTTCGATCCCGTGACGAACCCGACGAGCGCCAAAGCCAGGCGGTTCGAGGTCCTGAAGGTCATGCTCGCGCAGGGCGAGATCTCGCAGCGCGACATGAGACGCGCCGCCCGCACGCCGCTGCCGAAGGCGGCCGACGTCCGCCTGCCGGGGATCGAAGGCCCGGCTCCTTATTTCGTCAACTACGTGAAGCAGCAGTTGATCGAGCAATACGGAACGCGGCGGGTGTTCGGCGGCGGCCTCGATGTGCAATCGACGATCGACCTCCGGTTGCAGAAGTACGCGAGACAGGCGATCGAGTCCATCCTCAAAGAACCGAACGGCCCGTCGGCGGCACTGGTCTCGATCCGGCCCAGCACCGGCGAGGTTGTGGCGATGTACGGCGGCGACAACTTCCGGCAAAGCCAGTTCAACCTGGCCGTACAAGGAGAGCGTCAGGCGGGCTCGTCGTTCAAGCCCTTCGTGCTGGCGACCGCGCTCAAGGAGGGCGTCTCACCGGCGACGACCTTCCCGTCGAAGCCCGTGTCCATCTTCATCGGGGACAAGTACTGGCCCGTGCACAACTACGAGAACTCCTACCTCGGCTCGGCCGACCTCACGACTGCGACCGTGGTGTCGGACAACACGGTGTTCGCGCAGCTGACCCGCCTCGTCGGGCCCGCCAAGGTCGCGGCGACGGCGCGGCAACTCGGCATCACCAGGCATCTGAATCCGTACTTCGCGATCGGCCTCGGCGCCGACCCGGTGAGCCCGCTCGAGATGGCGCGCGCCTTTTCGTCCTTCGCGAACGGAGGCCGTCGCATCGACGGCTCGGTCTTCGGCAACCACCCCCGTGCCGTGGCGCAGGTCAGCAACCCGGAGGGAAAGGTCATCGACCTCAACAAGCCCGTCAACCGACCCGTGCTGACACGAGATCAGAACTCACTGCTCACGAGCATCCTCGAAGGCGTGGTCCGCTCTGGCACCGGAAGGCGCGCCGCTCTTCCCGACCGAGTCGTCGCCGGGAAGACCGGGACGACCGAGAACTACGGAGACGCCTGGTTCGTGGGGTACACACCACAGCTCGCCACGGCAGTGTGGGTCGGCTATCCCGATCGACTGAAGCCGATGCTCACCGAGTACCACGGACAGGCGGTCGCCGGAGGGACGTTCCCCGCGGAGATCTGGCGGACGTTCAACAAGCTTGCGCTCGCGGGGACGACGCCGCAGCCATTCCCGCCCTACACATACGAGTACGCATCGGCGAAGCGAGTCGTGTGGCGCGACGGAGTGTTGCGCCTCGACAACGGGCACTGCCGGGATACCGAGCTCGTCGCGTATTTCTCCGGGCGAGGGCCCCAGCGCAACGCGGACTGCAAGCCGAATGAGGTCGACATTCCACGCGTCGTCGGAATGTCGTTGACCCGGGCCCGACAGCGGCTCGCTCTGCAGCCGTTGTCGACCACGATCGTCTACAAGCCCGCGCGCCCCAAGCAGCGCATCGACCTCGTGTTGGACCAGTTTCCCCGAAAGGGCAGGCTCTCGTCCCACGACTCGGTGACTCTGGTGCTGGCGAAGCCGCTGCACGGGATCGTTCCAAAGGTGATCGGCTTGTCGTTGCGCACTGCGCGGCGCAAGCTTCGCGCCCGGGGACTCCTACCGGTGATCGAACGTTTCGCCGACGGCCGCGCCGGACGAGTGTTGGCCCAGGGGCCTGTGCCGGGTGTTGCGGCCGGGCCGGGCATGAAGATCAGGCTGATCGTAGGACACGGCTGAGAAACGGCGAGCCCTCGAGGCCGTAGCGCCAGGGGAGCTCCACCGCGCGCGTGATCCCGATCCGCGGCCCGGTGGCGATCTGCGGCACCTCGCGTCGTTCTTCGAGTCGGAACGGAGGCCGATCGAGCGCAAGGCCGTCGTGCTCGCTGGTGATCGCGAGGGCCTGACAGAGCTTGCCCGGCCCTGAGCACAGTTTTCGCAGGTCGTCCACCCCGCGCCGCTGCCGTTGCAGCCCGATGCCGGCGGTCGGCTCGAGCGCGCGAATGAGGACCGCCTCGGCATCGTCCCCGCTGCCGCAAACGAGGTTCAGGCACCAGTGGATCCCGTACGAGCGATAGACGTATGCATGGCCCGCGGCACCGAACATGGTCGCGTTGCGGGTGGTGCGCCCGCCGTAGGCGTGACTCGCGGGGTCTTCCTGGTCGTAGGCCTCGACCTCCACGATCGTTCCGCCCACTTCGTCCACCAACAACGTCGCACCGATCAGCTCGGGGGCGACCTCGTGGACACTTCGTGCGAAGAAGTCACGCTTCAGCATCGGCGCGCCCGTCGTAGCGAAGAAGCGCTGGGAACGCCAGCGCGAGCAGGAGACAACCCGCCACGCAGGCGACACCTCCCGAGACGATCGAGAACCGCAGGCTCGTTACCGACGCGAGGGCCCCGGCTTCGAGGTTCCCGATGGACGGCGCGGCCGCGACCTGCATGAACTCGATTCCGGACACTCTTCCCAGCATCTTCTTGGGCGTGATCCGGTACAGCATCACCGAGCGCAGGATCGCGCTGATCTGGTCGCCGAGGCCGGCGATCGCGAGTAGCAGGAGCGCCACCCAGAACTGCTGTGCGAACCCGAACGCCGCGATCGCCAATCCCCAGAGCGAGGCGGTCACGACGACACCGAGACCCTGCCGGCGGACATGCCGCAGCGGTCCCGACAGGAGCGACACGAGCAACGCGCCTGCGGCAGGCGCCATGTACAGGTAACCCACCAGAGACGCGTCGCCGAACCGATGCGCAGCGAGGGCGGGAAAGAGCGCGCTCGGCATCCCGAAGATCATTGCGGTCGTGTCCACGAGGAAGAACCCCAGGATCACCGGCTGACGGCGCACGTAGCGGAAGCCGGCGACGATCGAGCTCCAGCTCGGGCGGTCGGCGTTTTCGGTCGCCACGAGGCGCGGAAGCAACGCGACCGCGACGATCGCGCCGACGTACGAGAGCGTGTCTCCGAGATAGATCCACTTCAGGTCGAGAAACTTGATCGCGAGACCGGCGAACGCCGGGCCGCCGACGGCGCCGAACTGCGAGGTCACGCTGTTGAGCGCCGATGCGGCCATGAAGTGTGACTCGTCGACGAGCTGAGGAGTCATCGAGCGTTGGGCGCCAACCCCGATGCTGAACGATGCGGAGATCACGAACTGGAACACGTAGAGCGGCCAGACGCGCGGGTTGCTCAGTGCGGCATTGGCCGCGAGGCCAAGACTTCCGGCGATCATCCCGATCTGCTGGACGAGCATGACGCGGCGCCGGTCGAATGCGTCGGCGATCGCTCCGCCGATGACCGTCAGCGTGAGGAGCGGCACGAGGTGCACCAGCGAGATCAAGCCGACCGCCAGGGTCGAGCCGGTGAGCTGGTAGACCTGATACGCGAGCGCGACCTCGGCGATCTCCGTGCCGATGAACGAGATCCCCTGTCCGAACCAGAGACGGCGAAAGGCCGGGTTGTTCCGCAGCGGCGAGATGTCGAGCGCGAAGCGGGACGCCCGCCGACGCCAGCCTCTCCTCCCGGCTGTTGCGACCCCCGGTTCGTCCGTCAAGTCAGCTGGTTCTCTTCAAAGCCGAGTAAGACCATGCGACCGGCGTCTTCCCCCATGGGCCGATTATCCCCGGTCTGCCTGAGTGACGCGGTGATCCATGTACACGCGCGCGCGAGGACCGCCGGCCCGCCCGCGCTACTCGAAGAAGGTGTCCTCGTGCGAATAGGCAGGAGCACAACAACAGAGGAAGCGGAGCGGCACCGCCGCCCGAATCTGGTGCCAGGCGCCCGGCGGGATCAGGACGGCATCCTCCGGCTCGACTTCACGGATC
>Ga0068853_100002506_pt1 | contig 13779 bp, 9 predicted proteins | sample KBSCornC32_FD_65655 | JGI IMG/M metagenome (GOLD analysis project Ga0068853, IMG submission 65655) | Corn rhizosphere microbial communities from Kellogg Biological Station, Michigan, USA - KBS Corn C3-2 | ecosystem: Host-associated > Plants > Roots > Rhizosphere > Soil ... | reverse complement strand
CGCCGGTGTCGAGCAGCTCGTACTCAAGCTCGGCGCGCGTGCGCTTGCGATTGGTGTCGACAAGATCCGCATACGGGTAGGCCCGCTGCGGATACTTGTAGAGCCACTTCATGTATGAGTGGGAGGGCGTCGAGTCGAGATAGAAGTAGTACTCCTTCACGTCTTCGCCGTGGTTGCCTTCCGCATTCGTGAGACCGAACAGGCGCTCCTTGAGGATCGCGTCGTGCCCATTCCACAAGGCGAGCGCGAAGCACAGCCGCTGCTTGTCGTCGGAGAAGCCGGCGAGGCCGTCCTCGCCCCAATGGTAGGCGCGCGAGCGCGCCTGATCGTGAGTGAAGTAGCTCCAGGCGTTGCCGTCGGTGCTGTAGTCCTCGCGTACGGTGCCCCATTGCCGCTCGGATAGATAAGGTCCCCACTTTCGCCAAGGCACCGCGCGTTGGCGTGCCTCGTCAAGACGCCCCAGTTCGGTGGTGCTCCGCTCGACGGCCATCGCATTGCCTCCTACGTCAATGCGTCATCAAAAACGCACCACCAGACCGAGCGTGTAGACGTTGATGTTGGCCTTGCCGGTGGTATCTGAGTTTCCCACCCCCTCATAGCGCTCAACCTCACCGATGATGCCGAGCGGCCCGACGATCCGGACCGAGATGCCGACCCCGCCCATGGCGTTGTAGCCGTTATCGCTCTGCTGGGTCCCGATCGAGGTGGTGCCGAGGTTGCCCTTCGCATCCCAGCGCTGGACGCCGAGCTTGCCGAACAGCGTCACGCGATCCAGCACCGTTGCGCGCAGCACGCCGGCGACGTAGATCGAGTTCGCTTCGAAGCTCAGACTGCGGGGCGTCCCGCCCACGATGCCACTGCCTTCCGCTTTGCCGAAGTCGACGTAACCGACCTCGATGGCGGTCAACGGGATGAGTTGGAAGCCGACGAAAGCCTTGTAGCCGGTACCGCTCTGATCGCAGTTGGAGGACCCGGCTGTGCCTGCGGCGTCGCAGCTGCCAGACAGCGTGGTCTTGATGCCGCCCGCTCCACCGTAGAGCTCGAGAGCGTGGGCGCCCGAAGCCAAGAGCAACAGCGAGACAAAAAATGCAGCGGCGATACCGTATTTGGATCTCATGGGTTCCTCTCCATTATTCGATTGGTAGCGCGAATCATGCGCCGAAGCCCTGCGTTGCAATTGACATGAATCAAATCTGGTACGCGCGGCATCGCCGGCACTCGCCGCGGCGCACGCGTGACTGCACGGAGGTGCTGTCCCGGCTCGGGACTCCGCCGACTATCAGCGTAACGATCCTGCGCACAGGGGTGAATCGGACCTTGGTCGGATGGTCCGGCAACGGCATCTCGAAGCTCTGCCGATCCGCTGCCATGCCGTATGCTTTGGCCCGGACTTGATCTCGATCGATGGTCCGGCGCTCAGTGCTCCCTATGTTAATGTTTTGGAGGTCTGTGCGAGAAGGGCGGCGAGGCCTGAAAGACTAAGGGAGATCCACTTCATGGAAACCTGGCGCAACGTTCAGTGGACGACTGCGATTGCAGCGTTCTGCGTGTTCGTGCTGCTGCAAAGCGGTGACCTCATTGCGGCCGATGAGATGCCAGCGGCAGCCACGCAGCCGCAGAAGCAGAGGCCGCGTATCGGTCTCGTGCTCGGCGGCGGCGGCGCGCGCGGTTCGGCTCACATCGGCGTGATCAAAGTTCTCGAGGAGCTGCATATCCCGGTCGACTATGTCGTCGGAACGAGCATGGGATCGATCGTCGGTGGCGCGTACGCGGCCGGCAAGTCGACCAAGGAAATGGAAGACAAGATCCGTGCCGCGGACTGGAAACGTCTGCTTTCGGATCGCTTGCGGCGCCAGGATCGCACGATCTACCAGAAAGAGCTCGAGCGGGACAATGTGTGGGGCGTCGAGATCGGCTACCGCGACGGTCAGCTGCTGCTCCCGAGAGGCGCGGTGATTGGCTCCCAGCTCGAGCTGTTCTTCGGCGGGCTGGTGAGTTTTTACCACGGCAACTTCGATCAGCTGGTGATCCCGTATCGTGCCGTGGCGACCGATATCGGGACCGGCGAGATGGTGGTGCTCGATCAGGGCAATCTGGTCGGCGCGATGCGCGGCAGCATGTCGGTGCCCGGCGTGTTCGCGCCATACCCTCTAGACAACCGGCTGCTGGTCGACGGCATGCTGGTAGGCAATCTTCCAGTCCAGGTGGTCCGCAAGATGGGCGCCGACGTCGTGATCGCGGTCAATGTCGGCAGCAAGCTGGCGCCGCGCGAGAGGATTCGCGACGCGCTGAGCGTCACCGGCCAGATGGTGAGCATTCTGACCGAGCAGAACGTGCAGGCATCGCTGAAGGCGCTCGGCCCGGATGACGTGCTCGTGGACGTTCAAGCCGAACTCGGCGATTTCAGTCCCGGGGACTTTCCCAATACTGTCAACACCATCCCGCTCGGAGAGGTGGCCGCGCGCAAGGTCGCCGACAAGCTGCGCCGCTACAGCATGCCGGCCGCGGAATATCAGGCGTACCGGGCGGAGCAGCTGGCTCGCTATCGGGTCACGAAAGAGGACGTCATCCGGATCGATACGACCGAGCTCAAGCACGTGAACCCGAAGTCGGTCGAGGCGACGGTCGGGACCGAGAGCGGCGGCGCGGTGACCGAGAGTCGCGCGGCGCTCGACGCCGGACTGCAGCGGCTTGCCTCGACCGAGGACTTCGAGAAGGTCGACTACCACTTCGAGGAAGTGAACGGCGAGCGCGTCCTCGTGATCAAGCCGGTCGAAAAGGACTGGGGTCCGAATTACCTGCGCTTCGGCCTCGATCTCAGTACCGACTTCAAGGGGCAGAGCAGCTTCGATGTGATCGTCAGTCACCGCATGACGTGGTTGAACTCGAGCGGCCTGGAGTGGCGCAACCTGGTTTCGCTGGGTCGGACGACTTCACTCAACTCCGAGCTGTATCAGCCGCTCGACTACCAGCGCAGGTTCTTCATCGCACCCACCGTGGAGTTCACACGCCAGCGCAACGACCTGTTCTTCGACGAAACGCCGATCTCGACCTACCTCGTGCAGCGCTCGCTCGGCGGCCTCGATGTCGGCGCCAACATGGGGACCGCGGCGCAAGTCCGATTCGGCTACGTCGGCGGCCGCGAGAAGGCTACCCCCGCGATCGCGCTGAGCGCGTTTCAGCCGGTCGAACAAACGGTCGGCGCGCTGCGCGCATCGGCGATCTACGATACGTTCGACAACTGGGCGTTTCCGCACTCCGGGCTGCACGCGATAGCCAACGCGCTGTACTCGAACGAAGCGCTGGGCTCGGACCAGGAGTGGGAGCGAGGGGAGCTGCGCGTCGACAAGGCATTCTCGTCGGGCCGCCACCGGTTCCAGCTCGGACTCGCGGGGGGTAGCTCTTTCGACAGCGACCTACCGGTATTCGAGGCGTTCCCGCTGGGTGGTTTCATGCGCCTGTCGGGGTACGGGTACCAGCAGTTCGTTGGTCAGAAGTACGTGCTGGGCCGAGCCATCTACACGTACTCGTTCGGGCAGTCCCAGTTGTCGGACAGTGCGTTGTACGTCGGCGGCACTCTCGAAGCCGGCAACGTCTACGACCGCTTGAACGGACCGTCCTCCACCGGGCTCAAGCCCGCGGCCTCCGTGTTCGTGGCCGCCGATACCGCTGTCGGCCCGGCCTATTTCGCGGTAGGTGCCGGCGAGCACGGCAGCTATGCTGTATACATCTACCTGGGTAAACCGTATTGAGCAACGAGGAGAGCGGTATGTCGGACGAGCGCGGTATGACGATTCATTTCATGGATGGAGCGAAGCTTAAGCTGGACTTTCCAAAGCAGGTGAAGAGCGACGAAGCGGTCCCGTTGCGCCTCGACAAGATCATCACGCACCAGGGCCTGCTGGTCCAGGCGGACGGCGCTTTGCTGATGATCCCTTTCAACAACATCCGCTACCTCCAGGTCTATCCCGCGCCCGGCAAGCTGCCCGACTACGCCATCAAGGAGGCGACGCTCACCGGCGCGACCACTTGAGCCTGGCACGGACGATTCTCGATCCGAGCTCCGTGCATCAGCCGTCGTCCGGCACTTTGCCTGCCGCATGCAATCTACATAACCGCTCGTGAGCCGTTTGCGTTTTCGCAGGATCCTGCGGTGGGCGGCGTGGTTCGCCGCTGGCGGCCTGGTCTTCTTGGTCATTGCGCTGATCAGCGTGCCGCGCTTGCTGGATGTGCCGTCGATCCGGGCGCAGCTCGAGCGGCAGCTATCCCAGGCGCTGCAGGGTGAGGTCGCGTGGGATGCGCTGGAGATTCGCCTGCTGCCTTTTCCCCGCGGCGTCGTGCGCAACGCACGGATTGCGCTCCCGGGCACGGTAGCCGGCCGGGCCGATCTCGTCGAGCTCGACCTGCGTCTTCTGCCGCTCTTGCGCGGCCGTGTCGACATCGGGACTGTCACCGTGTTGCGCCCCGTCTTCCGGCTCGACATTGCACCTTCGCCACCGTCCGCGGCAAAGCCACAGCCTGCCGTCGACCCGATCACCGCCTACCGCCAGGCTCTGCAACCCGTGACGAAGGCGATTCAGACCTTCGCGCCGCACATGACTCTCGTCATCGATGAGGGGCAAGTCGAGGTCTTCGCTCCCGGTCTGCCGCGCATAGGAGCGAGCGAGATCAAGCTGCGGGCGGAGACCGATGCGAGCGCAATCGCCGTCAAAGCCGGTGCAGTCGGCAACTATTGGGAGCATGTACAGCTTGGCGCGAGGCTCGTGTTCGCTGATCTCAGTGCCGGCGTGACGCTGGAGGCGATCGGGCTGAAGCCACAAACGATGCTGGATACGCTGCTGGCCGATATCGAGCCAGCGATCGTGTTGCCGAGCGCGGGCGTGCATGCCGAGGCACACACGGATGGTCGTTCGTCGTTCGAGCTCGGTGCGACGGCCGATGTGCCTGCGGCCAGCTTGCACCGCAGAGGCCGGCAGCTCGATATCGCGGACGTGCACGTCAAAGCCGCGGCGAGGGTGAGCGCGCAAAGTATCGATCTTGAGCTGACCGAGTTGCGCCTCGGCGAGCTGCTTTCCGCGGGCCGCGCGAAGTTGCGGCTCGCCGGCTCTGAGTGGCAGCCGCAAGCTGACATCGAGATCGCGGCACTCGATCTTGGCCGCCTGCGCGCCGCCGCGCTCGATCTCGCCGGCGACATGCCTGTGATCCGCGACTACGTCGCTCGTATTCGCGGCGGCTTCATCGCCGACGCGCGGCTTTCGGCCAAGGCCGACACGTTTGCCTCGTTGTTCGGTCCTTCTAATCTGACAGCAAGCTTGACACTCGAGGACGCCGCAGCGCTGGCGCCGGTCGTGGAGCAGGAAGTCAAGCAGGTCAGCGGGAAAGTGGAGCTGATCGACGGAGTCGTGAAGGTGCGCGATGCGGCAGCCGGTCTGGGCGGTTCGCGGGTGTCGGGCGGATCGGTCGACTACGGAATCGAAAACGGGCGCATGAACGGAAAGGCAGATTTCGATTTGGATCTGGCGCAAGGCCTCGAAATCGCACGCGGCATCTTGCCCAAAGAGCAGCGCTCCGCGCTCGATGTGATCGAGTCGCTGCGCGGAAGAGCGCGCGGCGTTGCCAGCGCGGCGCTCGCAGGATCGCAATGGAGCGCGGAAGTCGGCATCGTCCGATCGGACTCGATGGCGCACTTGCGCGGCGTGCCCTGGCCGCTCTCGTTGCACGAAGGGCGGGTGACCGCAGTCCCGCAGCGCATCGCGTTCGATCGCCTGGCCGGCAGCGTCGGCGCGTCGACCTTTGCGCAAGCGCGCGCCGAGCTCGAGCTCGTGTCCCCACTGCGGCTGACTTCAGCCGGCGCGCAGGCCAGTCTGGCTCTCGCCGAGATCTATCCATGGCTGCAGTCGCAGAAGGCGCTTGCGCAGACGCTGCAGCCGCTCAAAGCCGTCAGCGGCAGCATCGACGTCACCCTGAATCGGCTATCAGGCCGTCTCGACCGGCTGCAGGAGCTCGCGTACGACGTAACGCTGCAACCCCGGCGCATCCACCTGGAAGTGGCGGAGCTGCCGGGGCCGGCCACGATCGACGGAGGCGCGGCACACATCACGCCGGAGGCCATCAGCCTCGATGGCATCGGAGCTGCGCTGGCGGACGCAGCGCTGCGCGTGTCGGGGAAGATAGGTGAGTACCGCTCCAAGACCCCGAGCATCGATGCCAGCATCGCGGACGGTTCGATCGGCGAACACCTGATCGACTGGATCTGGCGGCGCGGCGGGATTGCCGAGCGGCTGACGCCCAAGACGCCGTTGCAGCTCACCGCGCAGCGGGTGCAGTGGCGAGATGGTGGAGTCGGCGTCGTCGCGAGCATGCGGTTTCCCGCCGGCCAAACCGCAGGAATCGATCTGGGTCTCAAAGGTGGCGCAATCGAGGTGCGGCGCTTTACGTTGAATGATCGCGAAAGCGACGCGACCATGAGCTTCGCGACGCGTGGCCGTCTCATCGATGTCGCATTCTCCGGCAAGCTCGCGAGCGCTAGCGTCGCAGCGATGCTCAAGAACGCGACCGGTGAGCACCCTGGCCGGATCTACGGCGACATGCGCATCACGCTCGACCGCGACCGACAGGGACGCACTTCGGCGACGGGCGGTCTGGCAGGGGAGAATCTAAATCTCGGGACGCTGTTGCCGGTGCCGCTCAAGCTGGAGCGTGTCGATCTCGAAGGCGACGGTCCGCGGCTTCGGGTGCATGAGCTCGCGCTCGACTGGGCAGCGCAGAAGGCCGTCATTCGCGGCGAGATCGCGCGCACATCGAGCGGCCCGGTGATTCAGGCCGAGATCGAGTCGCCCGGCATCGTCATCGACGCACTGCTGCCCGCAAGCGGCAGGCCGGAAGACGAGGTCAAGCCGGCGCCGAAAGAAACTCCCGAAGCGCTGAAGATTTGGCCGCTACCTGTCACGGGCACGCTTGCGGTGCGCGCAGGTTACTTGCAGTTTCGCGGGCTCCGAGCGCAGCCGGTTCATGCGAAGCTCGCTGTCGAGGCGCAGCGGGCCGAGTTGCACGTGATCGACGCCGCGCTGTGCGGTGTGGATTTTCCGTTCACTGCGAGCGTTGTGCCCGGGGAGCTGAGCGTAGCCGCACACCTGTCTGCCAAGGGTCAGCAGTTGGAGGGTGTGGCGAAATGCTTCACTGACCAGCGTCTGTTGATCACAGGGCAGTTCGATCTGGCTGCCGAGATCACCGCCAAGGGAAAAAAGGCAGACGAGCTGATCGCCTCGCTCGACGGGCCGCTGCAATTTCGCGCCCACGACGGCGAGATCAGGAAGTTCGCCCTGCTCGGCAACATCCTGGCTCTGAAAAACGTGAGCGAGCTGTTCAAGCAGAAGGTCGACCTCGGCGGCGAGGGATTTCGTTATCGGAAAATCGTTGTACGGGGGCGCTTCGCCAACCGCAATTTCACTGCCGAGGAGGGGTCGCTCGACAGCGACGCATTGGGTGTAGCCGCCTCGGGCACCATCGATCTCAGTCCAGAGCGTGCGACGCGGCTGACCGTGCTGGTGGCGCCGTTCAGCGGTCTGGATCGGCTGGTTCGCAAGGTGCCGATCATCGGCTATGTGCTGGGCGGTGCGCTCACCAGCATTCCAGTGGGGGTGAGCGGAGATATTCGCGACCCGCTCGTCGTTCCGCTCGGTCCGGGTGCTATCACTTCCGAGCTGGTCGGTATCTTCGAGCGTACTATCAAGCTGCCCGGCAGACTGCTGGAACCGGTCACGGGTCAGCCGACGGCGCAGTGATCTTCAGTTGCGTCCGCATCGGCTGCGGCTTGCGTGCAGCTGTGCGCGATGGAAGACCCGCGCTGTTCGGCGAGACCTGACCGCCCCTGACCATTCTGTCAGTTGGTTGACCCAATGCAACTGGACAGGTGCGAGATCGTGCGACAATCGGCAGCCCGTGGCCGGATCCATGCGATCCGTCCCGGCGTAGCCCAGGCACAGGCCTACGATCACGGGCCGCTTGGCGCCGCGTTTTTCACTGAAGGAAGAAGTCCTCTGATGACCGTGAAATCGACAAAGGAGTCTCTGATGAACAGAACATCGATCATTGCTGCCGCACTGATTGCAACGGCGTTTGCCGCGACCGCGCTGGCACAGCAACCTGGAGGAGCCAAAGGTGGCGCTGCAGTCGTGAGCGAGCCGGGCAAGGCGACCGCCGTCCGCGCTGCGGAGATTTCGGCCCAGGTGGTCGGCATCGAGAAGGAAACGCGCACCGTGACGCTGAAGGGACCGAAGGGGAAAGTCGTCGATGTCGTCGCAGGCGACGAGGTCAGGAATTTCGACCAGATCAATCTCGGCGACTTCGTCGTCGTGCGCTATGCCCAGGCGCTCACGCTCGAGTTGAGAAAGACCAAGGCTGCCAGCGGTGACATTACCGTGCACGAGGAGGGCGCGCGGGCACAGCCCGGCGAGAAGCCCGGCGTTGCAGGCGCGCGCCAGGTCCATGCGATTGCCGACGTCATCGGTGTCGATCCGCAGAAGAGCACGATCACGCTAAAGGGCCCGCGTGGCAACGTCGTGACGCTCAACGTGCAGAACCCCGATCAGTTCAAGGTCGTGAAGAAGGGCGACCAGGTCGACGTGACCTACACCGAGGCGGTCGCGCTGAGTGTCGAGGCGGCACCCAAGCCGGCGGCGAAGAACTAGTGAGCGCAGTCACTGCAGGCGGTGGAGGTCCGAGATGCCGGTTTGTCCGCCTGCGGTGACGGCTGGACGCGCGAACATGCACGGACGGGTCACTCAGTCGCTAACGCTTGAGCAAGAGGTTCACACATGACGGCTACGTGTAAACCCGCCTTCAAGCAGATCGCCTCGGGGCTCCGCTTCCCGGAGGGCCCGGTCGCGATGCCGGACGGCTCCGTTGTCCTGGTCGAGATCGAGCGGCGCACGCTGTCGCGCGTCACGCCCGACGGCAAGATCCATGTGATCGCCGCGCTCGGCGGGGGACCCAACGGCGCCGCGATGGGGCCTGGAGGCAAGGTCTACGTCACCAACAACGGCGGACTCAAGTTCGTGGAGCGGCCGGGCAAGCTCTTCCCCGTGCTGCAGGCCGACGACTACAGCGGCGGAAGCATCCAGGTCGTCGATCCGGAGACGGGCCGCTTCGAGACGCTGTACGATCGCTGCGACGGCCGGCGGTTGCGCGGGCCCAACGACCTCGTGTTCGACGGGGCGGGCGGGTTCTGGTTCACCGACCTCGGCAAGACGCGCGAGCGCGATGGCGATCGTGGCGCCGTCTACTATGCCAAGGCCGATGGCTCCCGGATCGAAGAGGCGATCTTCCCGCTCGAGCGCCCGAACGGCATCGGCCTCTCGCCGGACGAGCGTACGCTCTACGTGGTCGAGACGCCGACAGCGCGCTGCTGGTCCTTCCGGCTCTCCGCGCCGGGCCAGATCGAATCCGCGGATGGCCCGTACCGCGGGGAGAAGGGCAGGGTAGTCGCAGGGCTCGGCGGCTACCAGATGTTCGACTCGCTCGCGGTGGACAGCGAGGGTCACATTTGCGTCGCCACGCTCATCACCGGAGCGGTAAGCGATATCTGGCCGGACGGGAGCCGCGTGGATCAGTATATGCTGCCGGATATGATGGTCACCAACGTCTGCTTCGGAGGCCCGGAGTTGCGCACCGCCTATGCGACTCTCTCCATGGGCGGCACGCTGGTGTCGTTCGAGTGGCCGCGTCCCGGGCTGCCGCTCCGGTACCTGAACCGATGATTCAGTTCGGCATCTGGATCCCTACCTGCCGGGACCTCGCCACGCCCGAGATCATCCGTCGCACGGCGGTGCGAGCGGAGCAGCTCGGCTTTGACTCGATCTGGGTCAGCGATCACGTGGTGGTGCCGAATGTCTACGTGCAGCGTTTCGGCGCCGCCATGTACGATCCGCTCATCACGCTGGCGGTGGCGGCGGGGGCGACGAGCCGAGTGCAGCTCGGTACCACAGTGCTGATCGTCCCCTACCGCAATGCCGTGGTCACCGCGAAGATGGTCTCATCGCTCGATGCGCTGAGCGGCGGGCGCGTCGTGCTCGGTATCGGTGCCGGCTGGGTCGCGGAGGAGAGCGCGATGCTCGGTGTTCCGTTCGAAGAGCGCGGCCCTATGACGGACGAGTACATGGCCGCGATGCGGGAGTTGTGGACCAGTCCTGCGCCGTCGTTCGCCGGCAAGTACACGCAGTTCAGCGAATTGCACTTCGAGCCCAAGCCGGTGCAAAAACCGCATCCGCCGATCTGGGTCGGCGGTCATGCCCGCGCCTCGCTGCGTCGCGCCGCCGAGATCGGCGCCGCGTGGCATCCGATCAACCGCTCGGTGGCTGAGATTCGCGCCGGCCGCGCCGAGCTGCAGCAACTTTGCGAGGCGCGCGGGCGTGCGACACCGCCTGCTGTGGCCTTGCGCAACGACACGTTCGTGTTGCGCCCGGGGCGTTCGGTCCCGCCGCCACTCCACGGCGGCAGCGTGTTGGCCGGCAAGCCCGCTGCGCTGGCGGACCAGATCGGCGAGCTGGGTGCAGTCGGAGTCGAACATCTGGTGCTCGAGTTCCTGGCGCGCGACGGCGCCGACTTGGACGAGCAGATGGCGCTGTTCGCCGAGCACGTGCGGCCGAAGCTCGCGTGACCGCCACTGGATCCAGACTGAGTCAGGTTTGCAAGAAGAGGCTGTCGCCCAGTCACCCCTGGGACAATCGAATAGCGCTTGATCTGCATCAAGCAACGCCGGCGCCGCGCTGGTAGCATCGCCAGACGCTCGATAACCGGATCGATCGCAACGCTTCACTCGGCCCCCGCGCTCACGCGATGACCGTAACGACCACCTGCTACCACTGCGGACTGCCTGTCGGCGCCGACGGCGTCTATCGCGCGCTCGTCGACGGCGAGAGTCATCCTGTGTGCTGTCCGGGTTGTCAGGCGGTTGCGGAAGCGATCGGCGCCAACGGACTGTCGTCCTATTACCGGACGCGTACGGCGTTCGCGCCGCGCGGGCCTGAGCGCCCGGCCGATCAAGCCGCGGCGCTCGTAATCTACGACCGACCGGAAGTCCAGGCCGCCTTCGTGCAGCGGATCGGCGAGAACGAGCGCGAGACGATGCTGATCCTCGAAGGGATCACCTGTGCTGCCTGCGTGTGGCTCAACGAGCAGCACCTCTCGCGCCTGCCCGGCATGCTCAGCGTCGACATCAATTACGCCACGCGGCGCGCCCGCGTGCGGTGGGACGCATCGCGCATCGAGCTGTCGCAGATTCTTTGGCAGGTCGAAACGATCGGCTATCGCGCGTGGCCGGCGACATCCGCCGCGGTCGAGCGGGCCCGCAAGCGCGAGACGCGCGCGGCGCTCTGGCGCTTGTTCGTCGCAGGCTTCGGCATGATGCAGGTGATGATGTATGCGCTGCCGGGGTATCTCGCGCAGGACGGCACCATGACCGATGACATCCAGGTCCTGATGCGCCTGGCGAGCCTGGTGCTGACGGTGCCGGTCGTGCTGTTCTCCGCCGCGCCGTTCTTCCGCGGCGCGTGGCGCGATCTGCGGCGGCGGCGCCTCGGCATGGACGTGCCGGTCGCGCTCGGCATCGCCGTGGCCTTTGCGGCGAGCGTGATCGCCACGTTCACACGAGCTGGAGAGGTCTACTATGACTCCGTCACGATGTTCGTCTTCTTTCTGCTCTGCGCGCGCTATCTCGAGATGCGCGCGCGCCAGCACGCTGCGGCCCGCATCGAATACCTCGACAAGGCGCTGCCGCTCGGCGCGCACCGGCTTCTGGAGTTCGGCCGACGCATGGATGCCGAGGAAGTGCCCGCGATCGCGCTGAAGCCGGGGGACTTCGTGCTGGTCCGCGCGGGCGAGACCTTTCCGGCGGACGGCCGCATCGTGCAGGGCGATACCGAGGCCGACGAGTCCTTGCTGACGGGTGAGAGCACGCCGATGCGCAAGGGGCAGGGTGATACGGTGGTCGGCGCCGCACTGAATTGCTCGAGCCCGGTTGTCGTGCGCGTCGAGCATGTCGGCGAAGACACGCGCGTGTCGAGCATCCGGCGCATGGTCGAGGCTGCCAGCATGCAGCGCCCCGGGATCGCGGCGGCCGCGGATCGCGTTGCCGGCTGGCTGGTCGGGACCGTGCTGCTCGTGGCTGCGGTCGCTGCGCTGGTCTGGTGGCACGTGGATCCGTCGCGGGCTATTGCGGTCGCGGTAGCGGTGCTGGTGGTGAGCTGCCCGTGTGCGCTCTCGCTCGCGACGCCCGCCGCGATGACCGTGGCAGTGGGCTTGCTTGCCCGGCGCGGCGTGGTCGTCGTGAAAGCGCACGCGATCGAAGCGCTCGCCGATGCTACGCACGTGGTGTTCGACAAGACCGGCACGCTGACCGAGGGGCAGCCCGGCGTGGTGGCCGTACATCCACGGCCGGGAATCGAGATCGACGACGCGCTGGCGTTGGCCGCGGCCCTGGAGCGCACATCGGAGCATCCGATCGGGATGGCGCTCGTGGAAGCCGCAGCCGGGGCGACGGCGATCGAAGCGGTCGATGTCCGCAACCAGCCCGGCGCGGGGGTCGAGGCATACGTCGACGGAATTCGGCATCGGCTCGGCACCTGCGCGTTCGTTACCGAGATTGCGGGCCTGCTGCCGCCTGCGCCCGCCCCGGAGAACGGTGCGACACGCGTATGGCTTGGTCGGGAAGGCGCCTGGCTCGCCGCGTCCGATCTGATCGATCGCCTGCGGCCCGACGCGGTCGCGACGGTTCGCCGGTTGCGTGAGGAAGGCAGACGCGTGCTGATCTGGAGCGGCGATGCCGGGGATGCGGTCGCAGCCGTGGCGCGACGACTCGACGTGGATGGCTACGCCGCCGCCCTGTTGCCCGAGCATAAGCTCGCGCGCATGGTCGCGCTGCAACGTGACGGCGCCGTTGTCGCCATGGTCGGCGATGGTGTCAACGACGCGCCGGTCCTCGCGCAGGCCCAGCTCTCGATCGCGATGGGCAGCGGCGCCGTGGTATCGCAGGCCAATGCGGACGTCGTGCTGTTGTCCGGCCGGCTGACCGGGCTGCTCGATGCCTTCGCGCTGGCGGCCCGTACGCGCCGCGTGGTGTACGAAAACCTCGCTTGGGCCGCGGCTTACAATCTGGCGGCACTGCCACTCGCCGCCGCCGGGCTCGTATCGCCCTGGCTCGCGGGGCTGGGCATGGGCGCAAGCTCGCTGCTGGTCGTGCTGAACGCTCTGCGGATCGCTTTTCCACGCAGCCGCAGCCCGCTGCGGTCATCGCGCCGGCGCACGACAGAGATCGTTCCGGCACCGACACGAGCCTGACGCCAATGGACATTCTCTACCTGCTGATACCGCTGTCGCTGGTCCTGGTCTTTGTCATCGGCGCCGTGTTCTGGTGGGCGCTGAAGAGCGGCATGTTCGACGATCTCGAAGGTCCGGCTTACCGTATCCTGCAGGATGAGAATGAGGTGCCGGGTCGCAAGCCCGGAGCGCCGTGAGCGATGAGACCAGAGTCCGCGCGATTGCGCGGTTAGCTTGATCCAGGTCAAACGGCGGTCGCGGTGTCATTTGTAGTATCGCAACGTTTTTCTGCGCGTCGGTTCGTCGGCGACGACGCGTAACTCGATACGACTGGGAGAGCACATGTCCGTCCAGGCAGTCACCGCTCCGCTCGCAGCGGGCACCGTCGCCAATGAGACGACCTACAACTACAAGGTCGTCCGGCAATTCGCCATCATGACCGTGGTGTGGGGCATCGTCGGCATG
>Ga0068853_100002505_pt1 | contig 13781 bp, 12 predicted proteins | sample KBSCornC32_FD_65655 | JGI IMG/M metagenome (GOLD analysis project Ga0068853, IMG submission 65655) | Corn rhizosphere microbial communities from Kellogg Biological Station, Michigan, USA - KBS Corn C3-2 | ecosystem: Host-associated > Plants > Roots > Rhizosphere > Soil ... | reverse complement strand
GTGCGGGTCCTGGTGGAGGATTTCCTCGGCCACCACACGGCCGATCGCGACGGAGATCCGTCGATCGACGCCGCCACCGACTTCGGCCCGCCCGTCGCCGAAAGGCCGCTGGTGGTGGCGATCGGCGACGTGGGGCTGGATCTGACGTCGACGTCGATCGCGAACGCCCCGTCTTACACCGATGCGCAGCTGGTCCGCGCGAGCCAGCTGGCGGTGACGGGCAACGCCACCGGCGTCGTGCAGGTGCGCGATCGGGTGCACGAGGCCGACGTCCGGCTGGACGTGAAGTACGGCTGGTCCCGCACCCAGCCGGTGGGCGCCGCGGCCACGTCCGCCGAGACGGCCGACCTCATCACCTTCTCGACGGTCTACAACTTCCGCGGGCTGCGCGGCGCCAAGGCGCTGTTGAAGCGCACCGTGCCGGATCCCTTCGTGCGCGTTCGACTCGAGTCGGAGATCACCCGCCCCGACGTGACGCCGACCCAACCGCGCACCTACCACCACGCCCAGATGACGAACACGGCCGGCCTGCTGTTCACGGCCCTGCCGAAGCTGCGCCTGCGTGCCGGCGCCGGCGCGCAGGCCGAGCTGCTGGCGAGTGGCGCGGACGGCGCGTGGCTGGCGGTCCTCGAAGCCGGTGGCACGCTGGATCCCGTGGCGGTCGCGACCTTCGGTCCGCTGGCGGTCAAGGTCGAAGGGCTGGTGGACTACGACTTCGTGAACCCGACCGGCCTGCGGCAACACCAGGTACGAGGAAGCGGCAAGCTCTCTGTCCCGCTGCTACCCGCGCTGTTCATCACGGTGGGCGTCAACGTGTTCGCCGTCCAGCGCCAAGGTCACGGGTGGGGGTCCGCGGCCGACGTCGTGGCCGGCCTGCGCATCCACCAGGACCTGGCGTATCAGGGTCTTTAGGCGGGGGCCCGCGGACGGCCCCTCACCTGCCGTGCGGCGGGGCGCCGCGGACCGGCCCCCCACCTGCCGCGCGGCGGGGGGTCGCGGACCGGCCCCCCACCTGCCCCCCTCCGGATCTTGCTGAGGTTTGCCGGCGCGGCGGAGCCGCGCCTCCCGTCAGTGAACGCGCTCCCTGCGGTCGCTCGGGCGTCTCGACCAAAAGGGGCGCGAATGAAGCGAGCGGCGCGACTGTGAGATTTTTCACAAAACTCCAAAGGTGGCGGCAATGGAGCCATGCCTCGAACTGCAAGCCTCGTCCGATCTGTTTGGCTGTCGGTGGTGCTGGCGGCGGCGTGTTCGGCGTCCGGGTCCGAGCCTCCCGGAAGCGGCGGAGTGCCAGGCTCCGGGGGCTCTTCCAGCGGGGGAGCGACCGGGTCGGGCGGCAGCGCCCAGTCGGGCGGTCACACCGGCTCGGGAGGGTCGATCAGCCCCGGCAGCGGCGGCACGACCAGCTCCGGCGGATCCGTGGGCACCAGCTCCGGCGGATCCGTGGGCACCAGCTCCGGCGGGTCCACCGGCTCCGGCGGGTCGACGAGCTCGGGGGGCGCGACCGCGTCCGGGGGAGTCCAGGGCGGCGGCGGGGGCCCGGGCGCCAGCGGCTCGGGTGGTGCCGGTCAGGGGGGACGCGACGGCGCGGGCTCCGGCGGAGCCGGCGGCGCGGGCTCGGGTCGAGGCGGAGGCCCCGGGATGGGCGGCAGAGGGACAGGGACCGGCACCGGCGGCGCGGGCGGCAGCAGCGGTGGGGGCACCCCGATGCGGAGCGCGGGCTGCGGCAAGGCGCCGACGCTGACCAGCGGGTCCCGCACCATTCAAAGCGGCGGCAACCGCAGCTACATGCTGCGAATCCCCGACAACTACGACAACAGCCACGCGTACCGTCTGTTCTTCGCGTTCCACTGGAACGGAGGGACCATGCAGGACGTGGACGGCGGCGGGACCAGCGGCGCCACCTGGTCGTACTACGGGATGCGCGCGCAGGCCAACAACACCGCCATCTTCGTGGCGCCGCAGGGGATCAGCAACGGCTGGGGGAACTCCGGCGGGCAAGACGTGAAGCTCGTCGACGATCTGGTCAAGCTGATCGAAGGCGATCTCTGCGTCGACACGACGCAGCTCTATTCCATGGGGTTCAGCTACGGCGGCTCCATGAGCTACGCGCTGGCCTGCGGGCGACCCACGGTCTTCCGAGCCGTCGCCGTCTACTCGGGCGGCGTGCTCAGCGGCTGTGAAGGCGGCAACGATCCGATCGGCTACATCGGCATCCACGGCATCAGCGACGGCACCCTCAACATCTCCGGCGGCCGAACGATGCGCGACCGGTTCGTCAAGAACAACGGCTGCACCACGATGAGCCCACCCGAGCCCTCGGGCGGCAGCGGGAAGCACACGTGCACGACCTATCAAGGCTGCAAGACCGGCTATCCCGTCGAATGGTGCGCGTTCGACGGTGGCCACACCCCCGGCAACGTGGACGGCGGCGGCGACGACGGCGCCAAGACCTGGACCAAGACGGAGGTCTGGAAGTTCTTCTCGCAGTTCCTGTAGGGGTGTCCTCGATTGGGCGACGTAGCGAGACCCCGAAAACCGCAGCGAATGCGGCGCCCGGGGTGGCGAGCCGCGGAGGGACACTGGCAGTATCTTGAGCAGCGGAGCGGCGAGGGATTTCGGGGTCGCTCCTCGCGTCGGCGATCGATCAAATCACGATGGAAAATACTGAGCCGCGAGCCGCCGCGGCCCGCCGGGCGGGCACCTTCGCCCGATGACTAGTGCACGGCCGTCGAAATAGCGTCAACGCTGTGCCGACGGTCCGACGGTCTCGCTTCGTTACTCGTCCTCACCGTGCCGCCGGGTATGCCTCGTCGTCGCGCCTCGCGGGCCCGCCGGCTTGTCAGCGGATCGTCGACGCTCTTTCGACGGCGCTGCACTAGCGCGACTGGTAGCTTCGGGTCACTCCCGTGCGACCGTTCTTCATGGTGAAGGCGCCGCTCGCCTCGACGATGGCCTCGAGCCAGTAGGCCTGGTCCGGCCCGTCGAGGTTGGCTGTCAAGGCCTCCTCGGCGTTGTGGGCCGCGTCGTTGGCCCTCACGGTGTGCAGCGACCACAGGTCCTGGAAGCCGGGGGCCGCCTTCAGCACATCGAACGTCGCCGGCGAGCCGCCCTTGGTCGCGCCGTTGTTCATCACCGCGACCAGCGGCGCGATCGAGGACACCAGCGGGGGAGACGACGAGATGTCCATCCCGTGGTGGTTGACCTGATACAGATCGACGACGCCGACGCGGTTGGTGGGGCAGACCAGCTTCTGCTCCGCGTTCCAGGTGAGATCGCCGGTGGCGAGAAGATCGAACGTGCCGTAGCGGGCAACGAACCCCACGCTCATCGGGTTCTCCGCGCCGGCCAGCGACGACTTGCTGACGGCGCCGTCGCAGCTGGGGTTGGCGACGGCGGTCGACAGCGGCGGGTCCACCACTTCGCCGGCGGACGTCACGAAGGTGAGCTCGACCGCACCGAACGCCAGCTTCGTTCCTGGCTGGACCACGGTCCGCTTCGGCGCGTCCGCCTTCGAGAACAGGGCCAGGTACGCGTCGATGTGACTGCCCGTCTCGACGGCGTCGCCATGATCGAAGTACTCGCCGATCGGGATCAGCGCCGAGAGCGCCGGCACGCCCCCCACGTGGTCGATGTGATAGTGGCTGACGATCATGGCATCGATCCGGCTGGCGTGGACCTCGTTCTGCAGGAGGTCCGCGATCCGCTGCGCATGCGCGCTCGAGAAGCCGGCGTCCATCACCACGACCTGGCCGGTTGGCATGGCCAAGACGGTGGCGGCGCCGCCTTCGGTGTCGACCCAGTAGATTCGAAGCGTCCCGGTGGCCGTCCCCACGCCGCCGCCTGCGCCGCTGCTCGCCCCGCCGCCCATAGCCCCACCCGCGGCACCGCCGGTCGCCCCGCCCGCGGCTCCGCCGCTGGCCCCACCCGCGGCTCCGCCGCTCGCGCCGTCTCCGCGACGTCCACCGCCGGACATCCCGATCACGCCCGCCGCGCCGGTCGATCCCGCTACGCCCGATACGCCCGACACGCCGCCCGTCTCGGCGCCGCGCCCCCCGCTGGAAACCTCGCCACCCCCGGCGCCGCGCCCGCCTGCCCCCCCGGTTCCGGATCCCTGTCCCGAGCTCGTCCCGCGGGTGCACGCCGCCAGCCAGAGCGCCACGGTGAACGCCGCGAGTCCGCGACGACGCGGCGGCCGCCATCCCGCTGCGGAGCCGATCGTGGTCGAGCTTTCCCCCGTCGGGCACCGTCGGCGTCGCATGTGGCATTCGTACCATCCGCCGCCGGATGGCTGCCAATCGATCGGCGGCGATCTACTTCTTCGCGGGCTCGGCCTTGGGCGCTTCCGTCTTGGCCGGCGCGTAGTCGAAGCCGCTGGCCATGTACACGAAGATCTCGCAGGGCGCGCCCGCCTCGCAGTGGTTCACGTGGGCCACGCGGCCGGGCTGGAACCAGGTGCTGCCCGGAGGGAGCGCCTTCGCTTCAGCACCGGGGGCGTAGTTGCTCATGGACCCCTTGATGACGACCGCATGGTCGTCCGAGGTGTGCGTGTGCGCGGGCGAGGTGTCGCCCGCGGGGATCTTGAGCAGATAGCCGATTGGGCCCTTCTTCTTCAGGTCCCCGAACACGACCGCCATCTGGGTGCCCTTGCCTTCCGTGTCCCTCGGATCGAGCGGCTGGAACTTCACCTCGCTGTCCGGGGTGACCACGATCTCCTTGCTCTTCGCGGCGTAGACGCCGCCCGCGGCGCCCAGCGCCCCGCTGACCAGAGACACCGCGACGATCCATTTCAAGCTCTTCATGAAGGCTCCTTTCAGTCGAGAGGGCGCGCAGCTTAGCGGCGCGCGTCACCGAGCGCCAGCGTCGGGGCGCGGAGACCGATCGGGTTCGTGAAGGAAATCACGCCGTCGCGCGAAGAAGCGCGAGATGATGAGCGAGATCACGAGCTGGCTCAGGCGCGCGCTCCTTCCGATAGCGCTGGCGGCTCTCTCCGCGAAAGTCCGTGCTGAGCCGGGGCCGACGCCCCCCATCGCGCAGGGGAGCCTCGAGGTGCCTTATCCAGACGGAGGCGCGGGCGACGCCGACGTGACGCTCGAGCTGGCGATCGAGGAGGACGGCGCCGTCTCGAGCGCCGTGGTGATCGAAGGCGCCGAGCCGTTCGCCGAGGCCGCCCGGACGGCGGCTTCCGAGTGGCGGTTCACCCCGGCCCGGCGAGACGGCGCCGCGGTCAGGGCCCGGATTCGCGCGCGCGTGGCGTTCCACCCGCAACCACCGCGCGATCCCGCCGTCGCGGATGCGCCAAGCGCCTCCGCTCTCGACCAGCCCCTCGCTTCGCGAGCCGGCGGAAGCTCGAATCCGCCCGCCTCCCCCGCCCCATCCGATGAACGACCGCTGGAGGTCACCATTCGAGGCCAGCGCCCCGTCGCTGGCCAGACGACTCTGTCGCAGGCGGAGGTGCGCACGATGCCCGGCGCGTTCGGCGACGCGTTCCGGGCCATCGAAGCCCTGCCCAGCGTCGTCCCCCTCGTCAGCGGCTTCCCCTATTTCTTCATCCGGGGCGCGCCCCCCAACGACAACGGCTACTTCGTCGACGGAGTTCGGGTTCCGCTCCTGTTCCACCTCGGCCTCGGGCAGGGGGTCATCCACCCGGGCCTCATCGATCGCGTGGACTTCTTTCCGGGCGCGGCGCCCGCCTCTTACGGTGGCGTGGCCGGCGCGAGCATCGCCGGGCAAACGAAGGAGCCGGCGCCCGCCCGGCACGGAGAGGCGAACCTGCGGCTGGTCGACGTGGGCGCGCTGGTCGAGTCGCCGCTCGGTGAGGGTCGGGGGAGCGTGCTCGTGGCCGGGCGCTACGGGTACCCGGGAGCGATCCTCGGCGCCATCACGCCCGGGCTCGACCTCAGCTACTGGGACTACCAGGCGCGCGTGACGTGGCGGCTCACCGACCGGGGCACGCTCGGCCTTTTCGCATTCGGAAGCCACGACTACCTGGCGACGCCATCGCCCTCCAGCGACCCGACCGCCAAGCCGATCGAGCAGATGTCCTCCGATTTCCATCGGGTCGATTTGCGGTACGACCACGCCCTGACCGACGGGCGCGTGCGACTCGGGTTGACCGCCGGTCACGACCGCCAGGGCGCCGCGCCCACCTACGTCAAAGATCGATCGGCGGCCGGGCGCCTGGAGATCGACACGCGGCTGTCACCCGCCTTGCGGATCCGCGGCGGCGCGCGGGTGGCGTGGGACGCGTACGGCTTCACGCAGAGCCCGACGGGGCCCAACGATCCGCCCGTCCCCTCGACGGCGGATCCTCCGCCCACCAACCTGGCGGCCAGTGCTTACCTCGACGTCACCTGGCAGGTCGGCCCGCGCCTCGAGCTGACGCCCGGCGGTCGCTTCGAGCTGTTCGCATCCTCGCGAGCCCTCGCGCCGGGGTCCCCCACGCAGGTGCGCACCAGCGTGCCCGGCGTGGACCCGCGGCTGTCGGCGCGGGTGACGATCACGCCGTCAATCGCGCTCCTCTCGGCGATGGGCGTGGCCCACCAGTATCCGGCGTTGCGGGTGGGGAGCCTGCCGGCGCCGGTGGTCACCGTGCCCGGCTTTCCCTCCGGCGTCCGCCAGCTTCAGACCGCGGTGCAGGTCAGCCAGGGCCTCGAGATGCGCCTGCCCGCCGAGGTCGTCGTCACCGCGACCGGATTCTTCGCGCGCCTGTCCGGCTTGACCGATCTGACCAACATGTGCGTCGAGACGAATCCGGACGAGCTGGGGACGCCGCCGTCCTACGTCTGCCCCGACAGTCAGCCGGTCTCCGGTCACGCGTACGGCCTGGAGCTCCTGGCCCGTCGACCGATGTCGAAGCGCCTCAGCGGGTGGATGTCGTACACGCTCTCGCGCTCCATCCGGAACGCCCGGTTCGTCACGCCCGACGGGGGCGTCGCCCTGGCCACGATCCCGAGCGACGGCGACCGCACCCACGTCTTGAACGCCGGGCTGGGCCTCGAGCTGGGGGCGCGCTGGCGGCTGGGTTGGCGTGGGATCTTCTACACCGGCTCGCCCTATTCTCGGCTGGAGGGCGTCATCCCCGCGGCGCCCTACAATGCCTATCGGACGCCGTCGTTCTTCCGGCTGGACGTTCGGCTGGAGAAGCGCTGGAGGCTGGGCAACAGCGGCTCCATCGCCTTCATCCTGGAGGGACAGAACGTGACCCTGAGTACCGAGTACAGCGGCCAGGCCCTGGATTGCATGGACGGCCCCGACGAGCCGACGCGGTGCAAACACGGCAAGATCGGCCCGATCACGCTGCCCAGCCTGGGGGTCGAGGCGGTCTTCTGAAGTGACGTGAAGGGTTCGCCTTCCCCGAGCGAATAGAGATGATCCCGTGACCGCCAAGCAGAAGATGGCCCTGGTGTTCGCCACCGCGAGCGTCCTGCCGACGCCCGCCGCTCTGGCGGCCGCGCGCGTCTGCTCGCCAGAGCCCGTGGACGCGGACGCCGCGATCCGCTCCCGGTGGCCGGACCTGGCGGCGGCCATCGGGGCGGCGATCGACGGCCGGGACGACGTCGACACCTGCGCCCGGGTCGCCCTCCGCCTGGACCCCTCGGGAATCCTACTCAGGGTGAACCTGCTCGATGGTCGCAGCGCCGCCCGGGCCGTGTCCCGGCAAGAAGACGTGGTCCCCACGCTGGTCGCGCTGCTGATGTTGCCGGAGGGCGGCGCGGCGGTGCTGGCGCCGGCCTTGTCGAGCGGCGCAGCACCCGCGACGGCGACCCCAGCGGCAGTCCCGCCCGTCCCGCGCGGAGGCTCCGCCACGGTCACGCTCGGGGCGACGCCGCCGGCCGGGCCGGCGGTGGCCCGCCCACGCCCGTCTGCCACCACCGTCGCGGAGCCCTCCGCGTCGTCGCTTCCCTCCCCCCCGGACAGCGACCCGTTCCGGCTCGAGGTGTCGCTGGCGACTGCCGGCCGTGTCGGCGACGGCTATCGGGGGATCTCACTCGGCGCGCTGACGGCGTTCGAGGTCGGCGGATGGCTCGGCGGACTCCAGGCCGCGGCCGCTCGATACGATCGCGCCGACGAGAGCCCGGGCACGTCCTCGCTGCTGCTGGCCGTGCTGGGCGGACGGCGCTTTCGGTTCAAAGCTCCGTCGACCGTCTCCATCGACCTGACCGCCGGCCCCGCCCTGGCGGTGCGCGGCTTCGGCAGTCGCACGGCCGTGCGCGCCCCAGCCGGCTCCGGCGAGGCGCCCCCGGCGCCGGACGACGGCCCGTGGGCGCGGCTGGTGGCCGGCGCGCACGTGAGCTTTCGCGCCCGGTCCGTGGTCCGCCCGTTCGCCGGCATCGACGGAGAAGCGGCCCTCGGCACGTGGGCCGCCGCCCCCGTGGGAGCCGAGCCGCGGCTGCCGGCGTGGACCCTGGGCCTGGTCGTCGGTGCCACGGTGGGTACTCCATGAAGGACGATCGGCCTACCCTGCCCTTGCGCGCCCATCCGCCCACCTCCGACGCGGAGCTCATGGCCCGGCTGGCCGGGGGCGAGACCGGCGCGCTCGGCGAGCTCTACGATCGCTATCATCAGGCGCTCCGCCGCTTCGTCGCGCGGGCCACCTCCGACGGTGAGGACGTCGACGATCTGGTGCATGCCACCTTCCTCGCCGCGGCGGCGAGCGCCGCCCGCTACGACGGACGCGCGTGCTGCCGGCCCTGGTTGATCGGGATCGCGGTCCAGCACCTCCGGAGGCGACGCCAGTCGCGCGGCCGATTCTTCGCGGCGCTCGCGGGGCTGGCGGGGATGCGGCGGCCGCCGCTCGACGTCGCGCCGGCGCTGGCGGCGCGAGGCGACGTCGAGCGAGCGCTGCGCCTCATGAGCGAGCCGAAGCGCATCGCCCTGCTGATGGCCGAGGTCGAGGAGATGACCTGCCGCGAGATCGCGGCGGCGCTCCAGATCCCTATCGGAACGGTCTGGACCCGGTTGCACGCCGCCCGGCGCGAGCTGCGGTCGGCCCTCGGGGACGGTGAGAAGGACGGTGAGCCATGAGCCGAGCGACGTGCCCCAGGCTCTTCCAGGCCGAGGCCTTGCGGGACGGCCGCCTGACCGGCGACGAGCTGGCCAACTTCGCACGCCACACGACGGCGTGCGCAGCTTGCCGGCACGAGGTCCAGGCCCTCGAGTCGCTGGCCGACGTCCTGCGCGCGAGCGCTGCGGGCGGCGATCCCGCCGACGAGCTCCACCTGCTGCGCGAGCGGACCCGGCTGATCGCCGCGTTCGACGCCACGCTGGTCGCGCCGCGCTCGACCGAGCGGCGCTGGCGAACGCCGGCCTGGCGATGGGGGGCGGTGGCGGCGGTCGTCCTCGGAGGGGTGGGCGCCGGCGTCCTGCTCGTGCGCGCGCCCGGACCGACGAAGACGGAGCCGACCCCCGCCGTCGTCGTGCAAGCGGGCGCGGAGACGGCGTGGACGAAGTCTTCGGACGCCGGCGGCGACAGGATCGTCCTCGAGCGGGGCGATCTCTGGATCCGCGTGGACCATTCACGACAGAAGGCCCGGCTGCGGGTCGAGCTGCCCGACGGTGAGCTGGAGGACACGGGCACGACCTTCACGGTCAGCGCCAGGGACGGGCACACGGCGCGGGTCGCGGTTCAAGAAGGAAGCGTGATCCTTCGCCTCGCCGGCCGCCCAGCCGTGACGATCGGGCGCGGCCAGACGTGGCGCGCGGCGCCGTCCCCGCCGCCCGCATCGCCGCCCGCCCCCGAGGAGGCCGCCTCGACCAGGACTGCGAAGACCGCGAGCGTCTCGCTGCCTCTCGTGACGGAGCGCGAGCCGCGAGGCCCCAGCCGCGCTCTGCCGCCTCCACCGGCCGCGGCGACGGCTCGAACGGCAGCGCCCCGAGCAGCGGCGGTCCCCACCTCGGACGAGGCGGACCCCGCCCAGGACTTCAGGGCCGCGATCGCGGTGCTGGACGTCGGTGCCCACCGGGAGGCGGCCGAGGCCTTTGCGCGCTTCTTGTCGAAGCACGGACACGATCCGCGCGCCGAGGACGCGGCCTACCTGCGGGTGGTCGCGCTCCAGCGCTCGGGCGCCACCGACGAGATGCGACAGGCCGCGCGCGCCTACCTGCAGCTTTTTCCGCGGGGGTTCCGCCGAACCGAGATCGAACCCCTCGCCCGCTGACTCAACCCGAGGAAGGAGTGGTCCCGTGAACACCGTCGAGGCGATCAAGCAAGTGTTGCTGCGGTCGGGCGCCGCGTGGGTCCTCTGGCTCCTCGCCGGGTGTCTGGTCATCTCCGTCGCCATCATCGTGGAGCGGTGCCTGTTTTATCGAGCAAGGGACTGCGATCTGCGCGCGCTCACCCGGAGGTTGGGGACGCGCCTCGCGGAGCGGAACGTCGCGGGGGCGATCGAGGAGCTCGGGCGGTCGAGTTCGGTGGCCGCCGCCATCGCGGCGGCCGGGTTGGAGCTGGCGGCGGGCGGCCCGGCCGCCGCCGACAAGGCCATGCAGAGCGCGGCGGCCCTCGAGCGCCGCGGCCTCGAACGGTGGCTGGCGTACCTGGGAACCCTGGGCAACAACGCGCCGTTCATCGGCCTCTTCGGGACCGTCGTCGGCGTCATGGCCTCCTTCGAAGAGCTGGGCCACGGCGCCGCCCGCGTGGCCGGGGCGGCACCCACGCAGGTGGCCTCGCAGCTTGTCATGGCGCGCATCGCGGAGGCCTTGGTCGCGACCGCCGTCGGCATCCTGGTGGCGCTCCCTGCCGTCATCGCCTTCAACTACTTCCAGCGTCGCGTGGCGTCCCTGCTGGCCGCGACCGAGGTCCTGTCGAACCTCGTCCTCGCTTACCTGTCGCAGCCCCGCAATCCCGGCGTGTGATTCATGGCAGCGCCTCCGTCAGCAGGGAACGGGATCATCTCCGGCATCAACGTCACGCCGCTCGTCGACATCATGTTGGTGCTGCTGGTCGTCTTCATGGTGACGGCGACGGTCGTGGCGACCCCGGCCGTCCCTCTCGACCTGCCCCAGGCCCGCCACGCCGAGGACGTGCAGGTGATCCTGTCGGTGGTCCTCCCGGCAGCGGGAGGCACGCTGGTCGACGGCGCTCCGACAGCGGATGACGAGGACTTCCTGCAAAGGACGCGGGCGGCTGCCGCGCGCGACGCGCAGGTGCGCGCCGTGATCGACGCCGACGAGTCCGTGCCGCACCGGCGCGTGATTCACGCGCTCGATCTCCTGAGGACGGCCGGTATCGCGAAGGTCGCGTTCGGCACCCGCCCCGCCGGGGCTCATGCGCCATGACGCCGGCGCGGATCCGGTGAGCGCTGGCGCCGTGCCCCTGTGCCGAGACGTCGCGGACCTCGTCCTCGGGGTGGCCGGTGTGCCTTCGCGCCGCGCGCGCCTCACCGGTTTGGGAGCGGGCCTCGCGGCGGGCCTCGGCGCCTGGCTGGCGCTGTTCGGGCTGCTTCGGCCGCCGCGCCCTTCGTCACCGGTCGGGCCGCTCCCGAGCCGGACCTTCGAGCTCGCCCTCGAGGACGTCCCCCCGTCGATTCGCCCGCCTCATGCGCCACCGACGGCCCCCGCCGTCTCGTCGAGGTCACCGCCGCACGTCGCGTCTCCCGCCACGACCCGCTCGAATGCCCGGACACGGCCCGTCGAGCTCGCGCAGGCCGCGCGCGCCCTGACGACGGAGCCGCGCGCGGACGAGCCGGTCGACCTGACGGCCGATGGGCTGGTGGTAGGAGCCGCGCGCCCGTACGCGGGAGGGAGCACCTCAGCGGCCGGGACCAGGTCATCTTCGGGGCCGGGGCGGGCGGTGCCGGGCGAGCCCGCACCCGGTAGCCCGGGCCAGAAACGACCCGACGCGTCCCGCCCCGTCAGTCTGGCCGGCGAGAGCTGGTCCTGTCCGTGGCCGACCGAAGCCGAGCCGCTCGCCATCGACGAGCAGGCCGTACTCATCCGCGTCGTCGCGCGCTCCGACGGGAGCGTCGAGGCCGTCACCGTGCAGTCCGATCCGGGGCACGGCTTCGGCGACGGCGCGGCTGATTGCGCCAGGCGGGCCCGCTTCGTGCCCGCGCGCAACTCGAACGGCGAGCCCGTCCGCGCCACGTCCCCACCCATCCGGGTGCGCTTCAGCCGGTGAACGCTCGCACGCTACCTGGATGGTTCGTTCTTCTGGTCCGGCACGATCGGCTGCCACAGCTCGATCTTGTTGCCGTCGGGATCGAGGAGCCAGGCAAAGCGACCATTCTCGTGGACCTCGGGACCTTTGAAGATGGGGACGCCGTCTCGGCGCAGCTGCGCCAGCAATTCGTCGAGATCATCGACGCGGTAGTTGATCATGAAAGTCGACTCGCTCGGGCTGAACCAGTCGCTGGCTTTTTCCGCGACGTGCCAGACGGTGAGGCCGCGGTCCTCCGCCTTGTCGTCGGGCCACCTCAGGATCGCGCCGCCCCACGCCTCGAGCGGCAGCCCCAGGTGGCGTGCGTACCAGGCCGCCAGCTCCCTGTGATCGGATCTCGACTTGAAGAACACGCCCCCGATGCCCGTGACTCGCGCCATGGGCTCAACATGCCAGAAGGGGTTCCTGCAGAGAAGGGCGTCGGTGAAGACGGGACGTCGCTTCCCCGTTCAGGGGACCGTTCAGGGTGGCGTGTTACTGACGAGGAACCGGCGGCGCAACGGCGGTTGAGCCCACGAAAGCTCGTGCCGAGCGCCGTCGACCCACGATCGGAGGAGCCCCTGAGATTGATGCCGTTCGCCTCGTTACCCACCGTCGCCCTTTGTGCCACCCTCTCGCCGATGGCCCTGGCCTCGTCCGGCGACGTCAAGGACGGCGATCTCGCTTTGTGCAAGGCCATCACGAAGGCCAAGGCCTCGCTGTCCGACGGTATCGAGCCTCGCGCCGAGACGTTCAAGGACGTGGAGCACGTCGCTCGAGCATCCGAGCAGCTCACCCTGATGAACCTGACCAGCAAGACGTTGACGGACATCGCCGTCAGGGCGGAGAAGGAACCGTTCGGCTCACCGTTCTCCATCACGCCCGTGCTGACAGGGAGGAGGGCCTACTTCGAGGTGCGATACCTCGACAAGGGCCGGATCAGCGAGGTGAGGTACGATCTGCTCACCGGAGACAAGATGTGACACCGTCGACGTTCATGCGGGACACGATCCTGGGATCCCGTCCGCGCTGGGCGGGGTCATCGGGCGCGGCGGCGAGAGCTGGACCTTCGACGCCGCCGTGCGCCTGGAGCGCGCGGACCACACCATCGTCGAGGGGCGCGCCGGCGTCACCTGGTCGTTCGGATCGTGAGGCTCGCCAGCCGGGTCAGGGCGTCGCGGCCAGGACGGAGACCGACAGCGCCGGCATCGTGTAGCGAAAAGCGTTGGTCGCCGTGGCCGCCACGTCGGCGCCCGTGTTCAACGTGGCGCCCGCGGAGGTCAGGGTCCACGCCTTCAGCTTCGAGAACGCGCCGGGATGGGCGATCTTGATCCCCGCGGTCTTGCCGGCGGTGCTCTTGTTGATCGCGACGATGATGACGCGCGCCGGGCTGGCGGCGTCCAGGCTGGCGTAGACGGTCGCCGTCGCGACGTCGCTCGACGACGCGTAGAGGGACGTGTCGCCGAAGGCGCCGCCCTGGCCGTCGAAGTTGCGGTAGGCGCGGAACGCGGCGTTGGCGAAGCTCTCGTCGGGGTTCAGGGCCCAGTAGGCGGCGACCGCCACGCCCTCGCGCCCGAAGATCCCGAGCACGTCGGCCACGGCGACGGCGCCCGAGATGTCTCCGCCTCCCCCGTAATTCCACTCGGTG